>WNGL01007024.1_pt1 | contig 13240 bp, 10 predicted proteins | sample 5400591 | NCBI WGS metagenome assembly WNGL01 (sample SAMN13153377, study PRJNA577476) | soil metagenome | isolation source: 80 cm soil or saprolite under Garry oak tree replicate 1 | place: USA:California | collected 2016-06-15
TATTCGTCTGGCCGATGGACATGCGCAGCGTCAGACGATCGTTCAGCTTGGTGTGCGTAAGATAGAGCGCGCCGCTGTCATTGAGCCGGTCCATCAGCTTTTGATTCACCGCGTCGCCTCCGCGATGCCGGAAGCACACCAGGTTGAGCGGCGCGGGCGCGGCCAGCTCGAAATCAGCATGAGCGCGGACCCACGAAGCAAACTCCTGCGCCAGGGCCACGTGCTGGCGGACGTGGTGCTGCAGGCCTTCCACGCCGTAATGGCGGATTACAAACCACAGCTTGAGCGCGCGAAATCTTCGCCCCAAAGGAATGTGCCAGTCGCGGTAATCGAACACCTCGCCGGATTCGCTAGCTTTGTTGCGGAGATACTCGGGCAAAATGCTGAGCGTGCGGATCAACGCGGCGCGGTCGGCCACGTAGAAGCAGTCGCAATCGAAATTCGTAAACATCCATTTGTGCGGGTTGAAGCAGTAGCTGTCGGCCAGCTCGGCGCCGTCGTGGATGTAGCGAAACTCGGGGCACAGCGCGGCCGTGCCGGACATCGCCGCGTCCACGTGGAGCCAGACGTTGTGCTCGCGGCAAATCGCTGCGGTGGCGCGGATGGGGTCGAGCGCATTCGAAGACGTTGTCCCGACGGTCGCGCACACGTACGACGGAATCTTCCCGGCGCGGCGGTCCCTCTCCAGTTGGCGGGCGAGGTCGTCGGGACGCATGGCGAATTTTTCATCCACGGCGACCTGACGGAGATTCTCCGCGCCCATCCCCGCGATTTTCACGGCTTTTTCCACCGAAGAATGCGCCTGCGTCGAAGCGTACGCGGTGAGTCGGCCGTCGCAGCCGCGCTCGTTCGTCGCGAAGTTTGTGGCGCGTTCGCGGGCCGCCAGCAGCGCGCAGAGCGTCGAACTGGAAGCGGTATCCTGAATCACTCCGCCGCCTGTTCCGCTTGAAAGAAAGCGCTCGGGCAGTCCCAGCATGCCCACCAGCCAATCGAGGACGTGCGTTTCGAGCTCGGTGCACGCGGGACTAGTGGCCCAACTCATTCCCTGCACGCCCAGCCCGGAGGATACGAGGTCGCCGAGAACCGCAGGCGGCGAAGAGTTCGCAGGAAAATACGCGAAGAAATTCGGCGATTGCCAGTGCGTCACGCCGGGAAGAACGACGCGCTCGAGGTCGCCGAGAATCTTTTCAAACGCTTCCCCGCGCTCGGGAGGGCGCGGAGGAAGCAGTCTGCGTATCTCTCCCGGCGAAACACGCGATTTCACGGGAAATGTTTCGACGCGCTCGTAATAGTCCGCAATCCAATCCACCGCCGCGCGGCCGCAGCGGCGAAATTCCTCGGGGGTCATGTGAAATTGCTTTGCCTCGGACAAATGGCCTCCTTCTCATTGCAACCGTGCGAGCCGTCGAGTATAGCGCGTTCGCAGAGGCCTTCGCAGAGACGGGGAGTGGCGCGGGCCCCGCGCGGCACGTAGAATGAGCCTCCATGTCTTCGAGCCTGCTCCTGACAAACTGCTCGCAACTGGTTACGCTGCGTGGCCCTGCGCCGCGGCGAGGCAAAGCGCTGGCCAATGCCGGAATCATCCGCAATGGCGCGGTGCTCATCGAAAACGGCAAACTTGCCGCGGTCGGGCCGCGTGCGGAGATTGAAGCGTTGCCCGAAGCGCTCGCCGCGGAAAAGCTCGATGCCGGCGGGCGCATCGCGCTTCCCGGTTTCGTGGACTCGCACACCCATCTGGTGTTCGCCGCGAGCCGCGCCGAAGAGTATGAGATGCGTATTGCTGGAGCGAGCTACGAAGAAATCGCGCGCAACGGCGGCGGAATTCTCTCCAGCGTCAAGCAGTTGCGAGCGGCCACGGAGGAATCGCTCCAGCAGCGCGCGCTTACGGCGCTTCAGCAGTTTGCCGCGAACGGCACGACCACGGTCGAGGCAAAAAGCGGCTACGGCCTCGACGCCGCGAGTGAGATGAAGACTCTGCGGATTCATCGCGAGCTGAAGCGCGCGCAACCGCTCGACATTGTCTCAACCTTTCTGGGCGCGCACGTTGTTCCGCCGGAATATCGCAGACCCGGAAAGAGCGCCGACGATTTCGTCGAGCTCGTCGCGCAGGAGCTGATTCCGGAAGTCGCGCGCGAATGCCTCGCGGAGTATTGCGACGTCTTCTGCGACCGCGGCGCGTTCACCGTAAAGCAGGCGCGGCGAATCCTGACGGCCGGGCGCGCCTGTGGCTTGCAGCCGCGGCTCCACGCCGAACAGCTCGCCCGCACCGGCGCGACGCAGCTCGGCGTCGAATTGCACGCGGCGAGCTGCGACCACCTTGAAAAAATCAATCGCGCCGACATCCGCGCGCTCGCCAAGTCGGATACCGTGGCGACCCTTCTTCCCGGCTGCTGCTTCCATCTGGGCCTGGCGCGCTACGCGCCCGCGCGCGAGCTGATCGAAGCCGGCGCGATTGTGGGCCTTGCCACTGACTACAACCCCGGGACTTCGCCGACGCTGAGCATGCCGATGATTCTCTCGCTTGCCTGCACGCAGATGCGCATGACTCCTGCGGAGGCGCTCGGCGCCGCGACGATCAACGCGGCGTATTCCCTGGGGCGCCAGGAGCAAACCGGCTCGATCGAGGTTGGCAAATTGGCCGACCTCGCGCTGTTCGATTTGGACGACTACCGCGAAATCCCGTATTATTTTGGTGTGCATCATTGCCGGCTGACGTTGAAGCGCGGAAAGGCGATTTACTGCGCGAACGACAAATGAAACGCCTGATTGAATGCGTGCCGAATTTTTCCGAAGGGCGCGACGCCGCCAAGGTGGATGCGATTGTGGCGGCCATGAGCGGCGTGCCGGGCGTGTTTGTGCTGGACCGCGAAATGGACGCCGACCACAACCGCTCGGTCATCACCCTCGCGGGCGAGCCGGAGCCGGTTGCCGAGGCGGCGCTGGCGGGAGTAGGCAAGGCGCTCGAGTTGATTGATTTGAACGTCCACATCGGCGCGCATCCGCGCATCGGCGCGACCGACGTGCTCCCGTTGATTCCCATCGAAGGCGTGACCCTTGAAGATTGCGTTGCGCTGGCGCGCAAGACGGGGCGGGAAATCTGGTCGCGCTACCGCATCCCGGTTTATTTTTACGAAGCCGCGGCCCTGCGGCCCGGCCGGGCGAATCTTGAAAACATCCGCAAGGGACAGTTCGAAGGGCTGCGCGAGGAGGTGAAGCGCAACCCCGACCGCCTGCCGGATGTGGGCGATCCGAAATTGCATCCGACCGCAGGCGCCATTGTCGTCGGGGCGCGAAAATTCCTTATCGCCTACAACGTCAATCTGAACACGCACGACATTTCCATCGCCAATAAGATCGCCAAGGCCATACGCTTTTCGAGCGGAGGGCTGCGCTACGTCAAATCCATGGGTGTAGACCTGAAGGCACGAGGTATCGCCCAGGTCTCCATCAATCTGACCGACTTTGAGCAGACCCCCATGCACCGCGTGTACGAAATGGTGAAGCGCGAGGCGGAGCGCTACGGCTGCGCGCCGGTGGGGAGCGAGATTGTCGGTCTGGTGCCGAAAAAGGCCATCGAAATGGCCGCGGACTTCTTTCTGCAATTCGAAAAATTTTCCCCGGAGCAAGTCCTCGAGAACCGCCTGGCCGCCGCGCTTTCCGGCGCGCCGCTCGAACACGCCTCGAGAGACGGCAGGCTTGCGGGGCTGGCCCGGCCGTTCCTCGACGCTGTGGCAGAGCCTACGGCGACCCCCGGCGGAGGAAGCGTTTCCGCGCTCGCCGCCGCGCTTGCAGCAAGCCTCGGACAAATGGTCGCCGGCCTTTCGCGCAAGAAAAAATCACAAGCCGCGCACGCGGAAGAGCTGAGTGTCGCGCTCGATGAGCTGCGCCGCGCCGCGCAATCGCTCACCGAAGCGATTGACCATGACGCCGCTTCCTACGACGCAGTGCTCGTGGCGATGAGACTTCCCCAGGGCGATGCTGAAGAGCAACGCAAGCGCGACGCCGCCATTCAGTCGGCCACGCGGCGTGCCGCGGAAGTGCCTATGCAAGTCGCCGAGGCTGCGGTTGCTCTTCACGAACGCCTCGGGCAACTCGAAAGCGTTGCCGCCGCGTCTATGCGTTCAGACCTGCGCGTGGGCCGCTGGATGGCCGCCGCGGGAGCGCGCGGCGCGCTCGAAAACGTGGCCGTCAATCTGGAGTCGCTCGACGACGGTGATTTCGCCCGCGCGCTGAAGGCGCGCGCCGCCGCCGTGGAAGCACGGCTCGCGGCCAGCCCGGTGGCCGCCGGAGCTTGAAGGAGCGCATCCGGCCCTTACCGTTTCTGGAGGTGTCTTGTGAATGTCCGAAGAATTTGCGTAGCCCTTGGAATGCTCCTGCTCACGCTGGCCTTTCCCCAGCCCAGCCGCGCCGGCAAACTCGGCAATGATATTGTTGGCCTGTTCCCCAAGAACATCGAGGAATTCGCGTACGCGGATTTGAAAAAGGCGCGGCAATTCAAATGGTTCCCCCAGCTCCAGCAGCAGATGCTGCCGAGCCGCCTGCGTCAATTCGAACAGTTTCTCGCCTCGGCGGGAATTGACCCCAACACGCAGGTCGAAGAGCTCGCCTGGGGCGTGGTGACCGGCGCCGCGCAGCAGCAAACCGACGACAAGGGCGCAGCGACCACGGCCGTCGGCGGCGAGCAACTGGTGGGCATCGCGCTCGGAAACTTCAATCCGAATTCGGCGGAGGAATTCTTCAAGGCGCAGAAGCTGACCACGGTGAAGCTGCGCGGCTACACGCTGTTTGCCTTCGGCACCGGCTCCGGTGCGGGCGACCTGTTCTTCTTTTTCATTGATTCGAACACGGCGGCGTTCGGCCACCGGCAGCTTCTCGAGCGCTTGATTGAGGTGCGGTTTGGCGCCGAAGAAAGCCTGCTGCGTAACGACACACTCTTTGCGCTGATCAACGAAGCGAATGGCGGAGGGGTGGTCTGGGCGGTCCTAAACCCTGAGTACACGCGCCTCGCAATTCATCAGCTCGCGCCGGAAATCTCGCAATTCCCCGAAGCAGCGAAGCTCGTGAGCAGGCTACAGTCGCTGATCCTGCACTTTGACGCCTCCAGCGGCGTGGACGGACATTTCCAGGCCGTCTGCGGCTCCACGGAAGATGCCAACACTCTGGCGCAATTGCTGCAGGCGGGCTTTCTGTATCGGCGGTATCAGGAGAGCCAGAGCAATCCCGAATTGGCACAACTCTTCGACCAGGCGCGCGTCACGCCCAGCGGCGATCGCGTGGATCTGCGCATGTCCCTTTCCGAGGATCAGATGTCCACACTGATTCGGCGGAACACTTTTGCGATGAAATTGTAGCGGCGGCTTTGCGCCGCCATTTCTTTCTGCCGCCTTGGGCATAAACACGCCGCTACGGCGTCTCGGAAACGAGCGGGCGAAGGTATTTGATCAGAGTGGTTTTCGAAGCGCCGCTCTCGGAGTTGTACTGCACGCGGTCCACGCGAGCGAGCAGACTCAGTCCGCTCGAGCCCTCTGTGAATCCTTGCCCCCCTGCGAAAAACGATTCGAGTCCCGCCGACGGCCGCTTGGCGCCATGGTGCTCGAGAGTCACTTCCACACGGTCGGCAAATCTTTCCGCGTCAACATCGAGTAGAGGAGCGTTTGTGGAAAGCAAGGGGAAGGTGTCGCGGCAAGCTTCTTCAGCCGCGGCGGCCAGATCGGCCTGCGCTGCGGACTCGAACCCGGCCCGCTCGGCGATCCAGGCGACGGCGCTCGATACGGCGCCGAGCAGCCGTTCATCGCTGCCCAGCCGGAGGTGGATCTGTCTGGCCTCAGCGGTCACGCTGGTCCACCACGCGGATGTCGCAGGCTTCCCGGCAGTCCGGACAGTAGTATAGGCCGTCAATGCAAAGGCGAATGCCGTATTGTCCTTTGCAAATGGTGCAATACCGCTCGCAATTGCACTCCTCTTCGGATTTATCGCAGACGCTGCAAACTACCGGACCTGCCATCGGACCCTCCAGGCTGCACCCTAAGCTGCGGCTCTAATCAGAATGGTACCGAGGCCGCGCTCGCCCCACAAGCTGCAATTCCTCCGCGGTTTCGCCGGAGTCTACCGCGTTTCCTTGACACTCATGGGGGTGCATGCTACGTTCTGGTTCTTTCGAGGCCTCGGGGCATCTCTGTGACATCTCCGGCAACCTCGGCACTCCGCAAAACCTCGCTCCACGCGGTCCACCGCCGGATGGGCGCGCGAATGGTCAGCTTTGGCGGCTGGGACATGCCGGTGGAGTATCCGGCGACCGGCGGGCTCATTGCCGAACACCTCGCCGTGCGCACCGGCGTGGGCTTGTTCGACGTCAGCCACATGGGCGACATTTTGATCGAAGCCGCCACGCCGGGAGGCGCGCTCGCGGCGGTCCAGCACATCAGCATGAACGACGCGTCGAAACTGGCCGTCGGACAGGCGCACTATTCGGCGTTGCTCTACCCTGAGGGCACCTTTGTAGACGACATGATCGTCCATCGGGTCCTTGAAGAAGCCTACCTGCTGGTGATCAACGCCGGAACGCGCGAAAAAGATTTCCACTGGGTGGGCGACAACGTCCGCGGATACGCCTGCACCGCGCGCGATGTCGGCGACCACTACACCCAGCTCGCCATTCAAGGCCCTCGCGCCGCCGAAGTTCTCGCCAAGCTCACGGACGCGGACCTCGGCGGCATTCGCAACTATTGGTTCACGCGGGGCAGCGTTTGCGGTCTGGCGTACACGCTCATCGCCCGCACCGGCTACACCGGCGAAGACGGCTTCGAGATTTATATCCCGTCGGACGCGGACAAGAGCGAAAAGGTTTGGAACCGCGTGCTCGAAGCGGGCAAGGAATTCGGCATTCTGCCCTGCGGGCTGGGCGCGCGAAACACGCTGCGCCTCGAATCCAAGATGGCGCTCTACGGCCACGAGATCTCCGAGAGCGTCAACGTCTGGGAAGCGGGCCTGGACCGTTTCTGCAAGATGGACAAGAGCGATTTCATCGGGCGCGCGGCCCTGGAGCGCGCCAAGGCCGCCGGACTCCGCCGGACGCTTGTGGGCCTGGAAATGATCGAGCGAGGCATCGCGCGCGACGGCTACAAAGTGTTTGACCAGGCGGGGCCCGAAATCGGTTATGTCACCAGCGGCTCGCCCGCGCCATTTTTGAAAAAGAATATCGCACTGGCTTACGTGCCGCCCGAGCACGCCGCCATCGGCAGCGCGCTGCTGGTGGAAGTCCGTACGCAGAAGCTGAAAGCGCAGGTCGTTCCGACGCCATTCTACAAGCGCCCCAAAAAGTGAAGGCGCGCGGGAGATTTTGATGCCTTATCCGAATGATTTTCGTTACACCGAAGAACATGAGTGGATCAAGGTGTCCGGCGACACCGGGACCGTCGGCATCACCGACTACGCGCAGCACGAATTGGGCGACGTCGTTTTCGTCGAGCTGCCCAAGGTCGGCGCGAAAATTTCCGCGCATCAATCCTTCGGTACCGTGGAATCGGTGAAGGCGGTCAGCGAAATTTACGCACCCGTTTCCGGGGAGGTTGTGGCGGTCAACTCCGCTCTGGCCAACTCCCCCGAGCAATTGAACAGCGACCCGCACGGCGCGGCGTGGCTCATCAAAGTCAAGCTCTCGAATCCCGGCGAGCTGTCTTCGCTGATGGACGCCGCCGCGTACCAGAAATACATCGCCGAAAAGCAGAAGGAAGCCTCCGCCTGATGCGCTACCTCCCGAAGAGCCCCTCGGAACGCCAGGAGATGCTGGCAGCCATCGGCGCGAAGTCCATCGAAGAGCTGTTTGCATCCATTCCCGCCGCACACCGTTTGAAGACGCCGCTGCGTTTGCCCGAGCCGCTCTCGGAGATGGAGATCATCGAATTCTTCAAAGCGCGCGCAGCGGAGAATTCTGTCGGCTATACGAGCTTTCTCGGCGCAGGCGTTTACAACCATCACCGCTCCGTCGTCACCGACGCGCTTCTCCAGCGCGGCGAATTCCTTACTTCTTACACGCCGTACCAGGCGGAGATCAGCCAGGGCACGCTGCAGGCCATCTTCGAATTCCAGTCGCTGATGTGCCAGCTAACCGGGCAGGAAGTCGCCAACGCCTCGATGTACGACGGTTCGACGGCGCTCACCGAAGCGGCGCTGATGGCGGAGCGGGTCACCGGCCGCAGCCGCGTGCTGATAGCGCGCTCGGTGCACCCGGAATACCGCCAGGTGCTCGTCACCTACGCTCGGAATTCCGGACTGCAGGTCGAGGAGATTGCATTCGCCGCTTCGGGACAAGTAGACGCCGCCGCGCTCCGCTCCGCTATAAGCGGTGAGGTTGCAGCGGTCATCGTCCAGTCGCCGAATTTCTTCGGCGTGCTGGAAGAAATCCCGGCGCTCGCTGAAATTGCGCATGCGAAAGAAGCGCTGCTGGTCGCGGGAATCACCGAAGGAGTCTCGCTGGGCGCGGTGCGTCCTCCCGCCGAGGCGGACATCGTCGCGATGGAGGGCCAGAGTTTCGGCCTGACTCCGAGCTACGGCGGACCGTTCGTTGGCGTGATCGCTTCGCGCGAGAAATACGTTCGCCAGATGCCCGGCCGCCTCACCGGCCAGACCGTTGACGCGCAGGGCCGCCGCGGCTTCGTTCTGACGCTCGCCACCCGCGAGCAGCACATCCGCCGCGAAAAGGCCACTTCGAACATTTGCACCAACCAGGCGCTCTGCGCGCTCGCGGCCACGATGCATCTTTGTTTGCTGGGCAAGGAAGGCCTGCGGGAACAGGCGCAGCAGAATCTTTCCAAGGCGCGATTCGCGCTCGCCGAGCTGGAAAAAATTCCCGGTGTGCGGCGCGCGTTCCCTGGCGCGTTCTTCAACGAATTTGTGATTGAGCTGCCGCGCTCGGTGAAGCTGGTGAACGCCGCGCTGCTGCGCGCCAAAATTATCGGCCCGCTCGCCCTCGGCGTGTTTTATCCCGAGCTGTCCAAGCGCGGCCTGGTGTGCGTCACGGAAACGACCACGCGCGCGGAAATTGAGCGCTTGGCAGCGTCGCTGCGCCGCGCACTCGCCCAGCCGCTGGAGTAGGATGATCATTGACTGACAAGATCAAAAAAGCCTCGCGTCATACTAGCCAGAGCGAAGGGCTGATCTTCGAGAAATCCGCCCGCGGTAAGCGCGGGATCGAGCTGCCCCCGCTCGATGTCCCCGCGATAGACGCCGCTGCGGCGCTCGGCGCGGCGCACGCGCGCGGCGAAATCATCGGCTTCCCCGAAGTAAGCGAGATCGAGGTGATCCGCCATTTCACGCGGCTCTCCACGTGGAATTACGCGATTGACCTGGGCATGTATCCGCTCGGCTCCTGCACCATGAAATACAATCCGCGCGTGAATGAATTCGTCGCGCGGCTCGAAGGCATCGCTACTGAACATCCCTATCAGCCGCTCGAGCTTTCGCAGGGCTGCCTGAAGATTCTTCAGTTGCTCGAAACCTGCCTGCTCGAAATCACCGGCATGGACGCCGTGACGCTCGAGCCCTCCGCCGGCGCGCAGGGAGAGTTGACCGGCCTGCTCCTGATCCGCGCGTATTTGCAGGACCGGGGGAATCCGCGCAAGAAAGTTCTCATCCCCGATTCCGCGCACGGGACAAATCCCGCGACGGCCGTCATCGCCGGCTACGAAGTCGAAAACATCAAGTCGGAATCGCACGGCCAGGTGGATGTCGAGAGGCTCCGCGAGCAAGTTACCGAAGACGTCGCCGCGTTGATGATCACCAATCCCAGCACCATCGGCGTCTTCGAGCAGCGCATCGCAGAGGTCGCGGAGATTCTTCACGCGAAGGGCGCGCTGCTGTACATGGACGGCGCGAACATGAACGCGCTTGCGGGTGTCGCGCGGCCCGGGGATTTCGGCGTGGACGTGATGCACTTGAACCTGCACAAGACATTTTCCACGCCGCATGGTGGCGGCGGGCCGGGCGCGGGGCCCGTACTGATGAAAAAATTTCTGGAGCCCTTCCGCCCCGTGCCGGTGCTGACCGTAAAGCCCGACGGAACCCTGGCCCTCGACGTGAACCGGCCACGGTCCATCGGACGCGTTCGCGCATACTGCGGAAATTTCGGCGTCCTCGTCCGCGCGCTCGCCTACACGCTCGCTTACGGGCCCGGCATCCGCCAGGCCACCGAAGACGCTGTCCTCAACGCCAACTACATCCGCAAAAAACTGGAGGGCGTCTACGACCTTCCCTATTCCCTCCCCTCGATGCACGAAGTGGTCTTCAGCGACGCCCGCCAGAAAAAGCACGGCGTAAGCACCATGGACATCGCCAAGCGCCTGATTGACTACGGCTTTCATCCGTACACGACGGCGTTCCCGCTCATCGTGCCCGGCGCGCTGATGGTCGAGCCCACGGAATCGGAGTCAAAAGAAGAGTGCGACCTCTTCGTGGACGCCATGCGCGCCATTGCCGAAGAAGCCGCAACGAATCCCGAGGTGGTGAAGACCGCTCCGCACTCGACGCGCGTCGGACGCCTCGATGAAGTCGGCGCCGCGCGCAAGCCCATCCTGCGCTGGAAGCCTTCAGCCTCCGGAGAAGCCGCGGACTAGCTAGGGACGACCCCCGCTCGCGATCTGGGATCTCCAATACAAATTTAGCAGCGGCAAGGATTGCCTACTTCTTGAAGCGCACCGAATCGAGCATCCGCTCGAAGACGCGCCCATACTCGTCGTATTCCGTTTCCGGGGCAACGCACACCAGATACAGCAGCCCGTCCGGGCGCACAACGGTAATCAGCCAGTCGGTCTCGCGCCCGCCCGCGGGCGAATCACTCGAGAGGTAAGTCGATAGCGCGCGCTCTCCATTCAGCCGCATCCTCTCGTGCGCGCGCGCGAGCTTCATTCCGGGGTTCGACCGCTCGAGGCCCTGGATAAGCTGGTTGGTGGAATCCTCCAGCGCCGTTTCGCTTGCAGGATCGCCATGGACTTCCGCGAGATTAATGATCACCCCATAGGCGAGAGCCGGCTGGCCATTGCTGTCCTGCAAAATGCCGCCCTCGGGCGCGAAGCTGACCGCGTTGCCCTCCCCGTTCTTTTGCCAGTTGTCGGGATATTTTATGGTGAAGCCCGTGCCGTCGTAGTCGGCCATATTGTCGGACGCCGGGCCGGGGCGTTTGCCGCCACCCGGTGCGGCCGCGCCCGGACGCTTGCGCGGCGGCGGCATGGCCAGCAGCCGCTTCTTCGCTTCGTGGAACTCCGCGGAATCGCTCTTGTAGTTCTTCGGCGGCCCTCCGAGCTTGTCAATCTCTTCGTCCACGCGTTCGATGCGGTGATCGGGGTTGGGATGGTTCGAGAAAAACTCCGGAGGATTCTTGCCCTTGGTTTCCGCCTGCAGCTTCTCAAAAAACTGCGCCAGCGCCCGCGGATCGTACCCGGAATCATACAGAATCTGCGTGCCCATGATGTCGGCTTGCGTCTCGTCCGTGCGCGAATATTTCAGCAGGACGGAATTCGCGGCGAACCCTCCTAACTGCGTCAGCAGCCCGCCGACCATGTTGCTGCCCATCATGGCCCCCAGCGCGCCCAGCCCGAGCTGCCACCCTGCGCCTTTGCTGGCCTGGTTGGTGCCGTGCCGCAGAGCCACGTGGGAAATCTCGTGCGCCATCACGCCGGCAAGTTGGGCCTCGTCGTCGGCCGCTTCCATGGCCCCGCGGTTGATGTACACGAATCCTCCGGGCAGCGCGAAGGCATTGATGGCGCGATCGTTGACGCACTTGAATTGGAAAGGGTATTGGACGCCGCCCGTCGGTGCCTGCTCCGCCAGCCGCCTGCCCAATCGGTTGAGATAAGCGTCCACCTGCGGGTCGTTGCACATCGGAAGCTGCCGGTCGGCGTCTTTCGAGACTTTGCTTCCGAGCTCGATATCTTGCTGCGGGGAGAAAAGATTCCAGCCGGGCTTCAATTTTGTCCGGTCGGCCCGCGCCGCCGGCGTAATCAGCAGAGTGGCGGCCATCAACGCCAATGCCATGCGCCGTGCAATGCCGCTCCGCCGTGGGGAAGAGTGATTGCTCGCGTTGCGTCGCTTCGATTCGCAGCCACTCTGTTTCATGGTACTCACTCCCCAGGTATCCCTCGGATGGCTCAGCCTGCTGATAATTGCCGTCCTGTCCCTTCGATGAGCCGAAAGAGAATAAGGTTCGCCCGGCGCCTGGCCCATCTACGTCAGGGAGACTCTACGCCTCAAAGCGTACTGTACACTGAACTTGGGGGAAAATGAAAAAACCCAGCCGGCGGAAACCGGCTGGGCCAGCAGGGGCCGAATTATATTCAACGAAGCAAACGAGTTGATGGAGCCGCGGGAGTGCCTGCCTCTTTCGCCGGCGCCGGCGCCGCCGCCGGAGCTTCCACAAAACGCCCGCCTTTAGCCTGTGCCGCGCGTACGGCCACTGCTGGCTCCAGAGTCTTGACCGGCACCAGAACGCCTTCGCCTTCCCGGGTAAATGCCAGGTGGTCTTGCGATTGATCCCAGTCAATGGACAGCATGTCCCCCAGATGAATCTGCTCGGTGGCCAGCAGGTTCGCCATCGGATACACCACGTGCCGCTCGATCGCCCGCTTCAGGTGCCGCGCACCATACTTCAGATCCGTCCCCTCTTTCAACAGAAATTCCCGGCCCCCCGCCGTCACCCGAAACAAAAACTGCCCCTTGGCCGTGTCCAACACCCGCCGCTGCACCATCCCCAACTCGATCTCCAAGATCTCTTCCAACTGCTCCGCCTTCAGCGGATGGAACACCACCACCTTGTCCAGCCGGTTCATGAACTCCGGCGAAAACTTCCGCCGCGCCGCTTCCACCGCCGCCCGCTCTACCTTCCCGTCCAAGCTCGCCGCCGGCTTCTCCCCCGGCTGCACAAACCCCATCCCCCCCGTCATCAACTCCGTGATCTCCCCGCCCCCCAGATTCGACGTCAGAAAGATCACCGTCTGCGACAGGTCCACCCGCCGGTTGTCCCCCAGCGTCAAAGTGGCCTTGTCCAGGATCCCCAACAGCAATTGCCACAGCGCGTCGCTGGCCTTCTCAATCTCATCCAACAGCAAAAAACTCAGCTTCAGCTTCTCCGTGTGATACTGCCCCAACGCTTCCTGGGTGATCAGCGGATGCGTCTCCCGGTGTCCCAGATATCCCGGAGGCGAACCGATCAGCTTGGCGATCTCGTGGGAGTGCTGGAACTCCGCGCAGT
>WNGL01007025.1_pt1 | contig 13238 bp, 11 predicted proteins | sample 5400591 | NCBI WGS metagenome assembly WNGL01 (sample SAMN13153377, study PRJNA577476) | soil metagenome | isolation source: 80 cm soil or saprolite under Garry oak tree replicate 1 | place: USA:California | collected 2016-06-15
GCTAAAGGCAAAATCGCGACAACAGTTTTTACGCCCCAACAAAAAAGCCCCTGACCGTCAGGCCAGGGGCTCGAAGTCTGCTTTGGGTAAACGCGCTAGGCGCTTGTCCAATCGAGTCCTGGCATGAACACAACCTCACCTTGCGAATACGGCCGGAGGCCTTTCGCGCGGTGATGTATCGTCAATGGAACTCGATTCAGCATGATTGTCATCATGCCCTACTTTTCAAAAAGAAGCAACACACATTGAAGGTTAATACGCTAGTTACTTCCGGTAATAACCGGAAAGTTAGTTGCGCTTAAACCAGAACTGGGTTATTCTCGTCTTCGTGAAGAACCTATTCAAGTCGTATCTGTCCGAATCACTCAGCGATTTGCTGGGCATGGAGGGGTGCGGCTGATTTAGGTAGAATCTACGGAATCGCCGAAGCCCCTCGAGAAATCGAGGGGCTTTTGCTTTGTGGGCTTCTGGCGGAATTGGCAGACGCGGCAGCCTCAAGAGCTGTGACACTTTTCAGGGTTCGAGTCCCTGGGAGCCCACCAATTCGTCGACAGGTTTGTGCTTAGGAACCTGATCGCTTGATGTGTATCCAGATTGGCTGGAGTTAATAAGTTGTGGGGATGTGGTGGAAATGGGAGACACGCTGGTCTTAGAAACCAGTGCCTTCGAGCATGAGAGTTCAAATCTCTCCATCCCCACCAAAGGTTTGTGGAGACGTGGCCGAGTGGTCTATGGCACCGCACTGCTAACGCGGAGTGCCTTTGAAAGGCACCATCCGTTCGAATCGGATCGTCTCCGCCAGTTTGTTTCGTCGGTAGGATGAGTGGAACGGTATCGCACCTCGTTGGAGGCGAGGCTCACGCAAGCGATGCGTGTGCAGGTTCGAGTCCTGCTCCTACCGCCAGGGTAGCGTTGGGCATTTGGAAAGCCCATCCCGTTCGAAGCGGGAAGTACCTTCGGGGCTTGCGCGTTCGACTCGCGCCGCTACCGCCAATACAAGCGCAAGTAGTTTTAGGGCAGAGAGGATGAATCAAATGATGCCGAGTATCAAGCAGATTGTGAAGGACAACATGGCCAGGTTCTCTTTCTATCGCACGGGGAACATGTTCTACACCGTCGATGTGGAAGGGCAGAGGTACCAGTTTCCGGTCTCGCTTGAAGACATCGGCGGAGCGACGTTGACGGCTGAATTCAAGGCGATCACTCTGATGCGATACATCCGCAAGGCGCTTGTGGATGGAACGTTTGTGCGAGGGACGTAACTCCGCTGTCGAGGATGTTCGCCGTCGCTGTAGGAGAGGTTCGGCAAGTGGCAAGCCGATCCCGTTTGAAGCGGGACGCGCCTTCGGGACTTGCGCGTTCGACTCGCGCCCTCTCCGCCAAGTGTGGGTGTGTTGGGGCGACTGGCTTGCCCTACCGGGCCGTAAACCCGGAGCTCTTTAGAGCATTGAAGGTTCGAATCCTTCCACACCCACCAGAATTGCGCACGCGCGAAATCAACGCGACGCAAGTGCAGCCGTAGCTTAAACGGCGAAAGCTCTCGATTGTCGATCGAGCAGATGCCGGTTCGAATCCGGTCGGCTGCGCCAACAATTTATCACGCCGTCGGCTAACGGTTAGGCCAGCGTCCCTTCAAGGCGCGAATGCCAGTTCAACTCTGGTCGGCGTGACCAAAGATTCCGTGACGCTGTGCGCACTTCCGCGTTCACGCCGCGTCGCAATTGTTCGAAATGCTAAGTACCCAAGATCCTGGGTGACTAATAGTTGTAGCGTTTGCATTTGACTTTTGAAACTAAGTCGGGGTAAAGTACAAACGTAATGATGCTCCGAGTCAATCACGGATTTATACCAACCGCGTGGGCGCAACCGACGCGACAGGGTATTACCGTTTTCTGGCCGGACTAGCGAGATAAGCTCCATTGCAGGAGACTCGAGCCCCCGGCCTTCAACAAGGTCGGGGGCTTTTAGTTTCTGGGCAACATTGCGCGGTATCTCAACTGGCAGAGAACCTGACTGTTAATCAGGGTTATGCGGGTTCGACTCCCGCCTGCGCAGCCAACATTAGTGGCGAGTGGTGTAACTGGGAACACGCCGCACTCTGAACGCGGAAAGTCAAGGTTCGAAGCCTTGCTCGCCAGCCAGTTAGTAACTATGTCAGTGGAGTAACTGACATGGATAAGTGGAGTGTGTCTAAGCGAAGGGGAAGGGAGAATGTTCCGGGATCGTCTAATGGCAGGACAGTGGTCTTTGGAACCACGGATGGTTTGGGTTCGAATCCCCCTCCCGGAGCCAGAAGATGAGCGGCTGTAGTCGAGCGGTAAGACGCTGCGTCGCCAGCGCGGAGATCGCCGGTTCAACTCCGGCCGGCCGCTCCACGATTTTGATTCAGGAGTACGTGTTTGCTGGCGTGGCAGAGAGGCAATGCACCTCATTCGTAACGAGGACGAAGCCGGTTCGATTCCGGCCGCCAGCTCCAGGACGCAAGAGAGGCTATATGACGAGTGCAATGACGATGCCGGTATTAGTGCTCAATGCGAGCTATGAGCCCGTGAACATTACGCGGGCTCGCCGTGCCCTCGTGTTGCTCATCAAGGGTGTTGCTGTCGCCGAAGAGATGCACGATCGGTACGTGCATGTCGGGCTGCAATTGCCTTGTGTTATTCGCCTGCGCCAGTATCGGCGTTTGCCGTCTCGGATTCAAACGCTGTCGAGGAAGAACATCCTCATCCGCGACGGGCACATTTGCCAGTATTGCGGCGAGAAGTTCTTGAGCAGCGAATTGGAACTCGAGCATGTAGTTCCGCGTGCTCGGGGCGGACTGAGCACATGGGAGAACCTGGTCGCTGCATGTCGCGACTGCAACGTCCGCAAGGCAGATCGCACACCGGCGGAAGCAGGCTTGAAATTGCTCCGTCAGCCGCGACGCGTGACGATTCACACCTCTCGTGCTTTCATGCGCCAAACGGGAATCGGCGAGGAGAAGTGGAGGAAGTATCTGTACTACTGAATTCGGGCCAGCATAGCTCAATGCCAGAGTGTCGCCTCGGTATGGCGAAGGATGCGGGTTAAAGCCCTGCTGCCGGCTCCAACAAGATTGCACCTGTAGCTCAAGTGGAAGAGCGGCTGACCTGTAATCAGCAGAATGGGTTTTCGAGTAGCCCCAGGTGCTCCAACTGTGGCCGTGCCGACTATCGGAACGTCGGGCATGACTGTGACTCATGTCTCTTGTGGGTTCAACTCCCACCGGCCACCCTGATTTCAAGAAAGGAGAACTGCCATGCATTAGGCGTCCAAAGGAACGCTATTCATGAGCAGATCCTACCGCTCCCCGTTCGCTGCGGTGACGGGTGCGAGAAGTGCGGCGGATGACAAGCGCCTTGCAGCGCGCGGAGTTCGCCGCAAGCAGAATCAGTGGCTGCGGAAGACAGTTGATTTCGATGAGGCAATTGTGCCGCATCATCTCGAATGCCCTTGGAATGAGGTGTACTGCTGGGGCCGAGATGGCGGCCAGCATTTCCAAGTCCCGGACGACCGAGATTGGTCCACGCATTGTCTTCAACAGAGCGGTCTTCATCCATACGAATCGTCTCAATGGAGAGACCGCAACGAATGGCCGCCGTGCTGGTATGTGCGGCTGCAGCGCAAGTAAGGATTTGGGCCGTAGGACTACTTGGGGTGGTCGCCTGCTTTGCAAGCAGGATAGTCAGGTGGGTTCAATTCCCACACGGTCCACCAGATTTCGCCAGTCGCGTATGCGCGGTCGATACGCTCCGCTGAAAACGGAGAGAGCAGCGTTCAACTCGCTGGGCTGGCACCATCGGGGAATGGTGTAATGCATTGCATCCGTGCCTTGGGAGCACGTGGACTCAGTTCAATTCTGAGTTCCCCGACCAAAGTTTTGAGCGTCCGTGCCAGAGAGGATTGATGGCCTTCGCTACGAACGAAGTGCACGCAGGTTCGAGTCCTGCCGGACGCTCCACAAGTTGAACCACAGTTTCTCAAATGTTCTGATGGTGAATTGACATGATGCTTAGGACCTTCAAACGCGACGTAGTCAGAATGACCGGCAAGCGGGTCATTTGGGGAGTCGTGTCTTGAGGGTCTGAGTGCACACGTGCAATGAGCACCAGACCCCGACCCAGGTCGGGGTTTTTATTGGTCTTTGAAAATGAGGGTGAAGTTCAGACTGGTAGAACGTCGGCCTCCAAAGCCGAATGAAGCGGGTTCGATGCCCGCCACCCTCGCCAAGGCTGCGAAGCTCATGCGGATGAGCAGGCGTCTCATAAGCGCAAGGTAGTCAGTTCGAATCTGACCGCAGCCACCAAGATTTGGAGGTATAGCTGCTATCGGTATGTAGCCCGCGCCTTATAAGCGCGAGTCTCCGGGTTCAACTCCCGGTACCTCCACCAATGGGTCACAGGTGTTGACGGCAGCATAGGCGGCTCTTAACCGCTCGGACGGGATTCGACTTCCCGGTGACCCACCAACTTTGGAGCCGTACTCGAATTGGATGCAGAGACCTGACTTTTAATCAGCGGGAGAAATCCCAATGTGGGTTCAAGTCCCACCGACTCCACCAAGTTTGCGCCGGTGGCCGAGATGGATGAGGCACGGCACTTCTAATGCCGTCACACGCAGGTTCGAGTCCTGCCTGGCGCTCCAGATGATCAACGCCGTCCTAGCTCAAATGCAGAGAGCGCATCGGTCCTAACGATGAAGATGCGGGTTGAAGTCCCGCGGACGGCTCCAGTGTTGTAGTCCACGCGCGTGAAGCTCAAACGGATTGAGCGTCGGCGTCCGAAGCCGAAGGTTGTGGGTTCGAGCCCCACCACGCGCTCCATGGCCGGGTTAGTTCAACGGAAGAACGCTTGTCTTACAAGCAAGCTACGCGGGTTCGACTCCTGCACCCGGCACCAGTTTGAATTTTGTATCCAGGGATAGCTCAGTTGGCAGAGCGCGCGATCGATAATCGCGAGGTCGTGGGTTCAACTCCCACTCCCTGGACCACCCTTGAGCGGGCGTCGCCAAGCGGAAAGGCACCAGGCTTCCATCCTGGCATTGCGTGGGTTCGAATCCCACCGCCCGCTCCATTGCTGTACATCGGCTGCGATGCGGTCAATGTTCTGATGCGCGCAGCAAGGGTTCGCAACGCCTTTTGGAAAACTGAAATCAATCGATTCTCATTGACCACGAACAAGTGCAATATCCTTCGAAGCTGCCCATTGCTCGATGTCTCTGCCCGTTAGGGCCACAGCCATCAGATCAGGAAACTGATCTGGTGTGCATCCGAAAACCGGGCAGTGCATGCTTGCAATCTTCACCGCGTGATCATTGTTGTACGCGGGATGCCCATCGTCAGACAGAGCCAGCAGCACAATTACGTTAACGCCACCCTGTTTTAACGCCGCAACGCGAGCCAGCATCGACTCCGCGTTCCCGCCTTCATATAGGTCGCTGATCAGGATCAGTTGGGTCTTGGTGGGATGCTCGATATGCTGATCACAATAAGCAAGTGCCGCATTGATATCGGTGCCTCCGCCCAGTTGAACGCCAAAGAGCACCTCCACCGGGTCGCTCAATTGCTCAGTCAGATCCACGATCGACGTGTCAAAACAGACAAGCTGCGTCGAGAGCCCCGGTAACGACGCAAGAACCGCGGCAAAAATAGAAGCGTATACGACGGACGACGCCATGGATCCGGATTGATCAACACACAGCATCACATGATCGAGATTGGCGCGGGTGCGCGCCCTCCGCTGATATCCGATGAGCGTCTCCGGGACGATCGTGTTGTGTTGTTCCTGATAGTGCCGAAGGTTCGCAAGAATAGTTCGACCCCAGTCAATGTCGGCGTGCCTAGGTCGTCGTGTTCGCTGCGCACGATTGATTGCACCGCCAACGGTTTCGACGGTCTTGTGCTCAAGGCGAGCGAGCAGTTCGTTTACTACTTTGCGCACCACCATCCGCGCCGTCTCTTTGGTTTTTTCAGGAATTGCACTCCGCAGCGAAATCAAGTCGGCAACCAGGTGAACATCTGCTTCGAGGGTCGAGAGAAACTCCGGCTCGAGCATTAGTGATTTGAGGTTGAGTCGTTCAAATGCGTCCTTCTGGATCACCTGCACGACCGGTGTCGGGAAAAACTCACGTATGTCGCCCAGCCAGCGGGAGACTCGAGGCGCCGACGCGCCAAGCCCTCCACGTCCCTTGCTCTGCAAAGAAATGTCGTAGAGCGCGCTGAGGGCGCTTGAAAGCCTCTGATCCTTTTCAGACAGTTCCGTACTCTCTTCGCCAAGGGCCAGCCTCCATCTCCGCAGGCGTTCTTTCCGATCAGCAATAACCTGGCTCATGCGTGACCTCCTGGCCTTAAGCTGATTCCAAGAATCTGATAGAGCAGCGGCAAAGCGCGCTCGAACGCCTCGCTTGAGCCGTCATGGATTTCGCTGCCGGGCTGTGTACTTTCGTGAGCGCCTCTCGCAATGAGCTCCATCAATCGCCGCCGCGCAACTGAATCAAAGCCGGAAAAGCTTCTGCGGAGGAGGGGCAATGATTCAACGAAGTCATTTTCGTCCAGTTCACTGACCCATCGATCAAGGAGCTGCAGCAAAGGCTGATCCTGCAAGAGCACCTCGGAGCCACCGCTGAGGAAGTTCTCGAGGAATGCGCCGGCTCGCTGCGGAGTTTCTCGGTAGGTATGGAGAGAAAATGCCGAAGTCACCTGATTGAGATCCCACGCCCGTAAATCATGCAGCCGGCGAAGGCTCAACCCGGCTACCTGTGCAGCGACCTGGTCGTCATTGACCATGACCGCCAGTTGTTGCCGCCATGAGTCGATGAGCGCTTCATCAGCAAAGAGGTGGATCGCTTCGTCGAAAGCTCGCATCGCGCCAACGCGCGCCGATGCCGCGTCCTCATCCAGGTTGTGCGAGGCAAGTCGAATTCCGGCGTTCACTTCGACACTGAGGGCATGAATCAACGACCGGAGTTCCGCTTCAGGCAGTTCTCGCGCGGTCCCATATCGGAGTACGCGCACCAGAGGAACCACCGCTTGCATCAGTTCCGTTACCTCGGTCGCCTCCGCGGCCGTCTCCTGAAGTCGCGCGATGCACGCCTTTGCGGCGGCAGGCAGGTTAGCGACAAGTGCCGCGCGGATCAATCCGGCAAGCTCTGAGATTGAGGTTGATTTACGCGAACGCTCGAGCTGGGCATGCACTGCTGCCTGCTCGATCGTTCCGCCGTAAACCAGCGCTTCTGCCAGCGAAACCGAAAGCTCAGGAACCCAGTGCAGCCGCCAAACTTCGCGAAACGTCCCGCGGCCAGTTTCGGCCTCGATCAGTTTTCCCCAGGGAACGTTGAGAATCAGAAGACGGTGAAGCAATGTCGATTTGAGCAATCCGGCTTCGCTGCGCAGGTCGAGCTTCACCTCGGTCTCAACGTCTTCAGGCTTGAGCCGGGTTTTCTTTTGCCACATCGCTAGGTCGCGGGCCAATGGCATCTGCGGCACACTATCGTCGATCTCTCCCACCTGTTCGCCGATGTAGAGCTTTCGTTCTATCAATTGCAGTGGGACATTCTCGCCGTAGCACAAGGCGGCAAGCGCGGATTCACGCATCTCTTCGAGGCCGGGAATTGGACGTTCGCGGACTGCAGCCAAGGTCAGACACAAACGGGCAGCTTCGATTGCAGATGCCGTTGAGGCGGGATAGCCTTCCTGCCGTAGCAGGGCTGCCGTCTTCGCCTGCCACTGCGCTGCGAATTCCGCGGGCGCTGTTGAAGTGCTCCGCGAATACAAACTCCAGAGATGGCTGTACCAGCCCGGTGAGATGACTCCGGCACCGTAGCCCGAGCGCGCACTCAGCCGGCTGTTCGTCCACGGAACCCAGGTGACCTCGACTTTTTCACGAGGCAGATCCTTTATCAGGGCCTTGTCAGCAGCCACGCTTGTCTGTTCGCGCAGAGCACTCACGTGCCATGCTCCCACCACAGCAGCCACGGGCCCCTTGCATTCTTTCAAGTTTTGCCGAATGTGGAGCCGCATAAACGCTTCTCTCTGCACGTCGCGCGATCTCGAACGTTCACTTCGTGCTTCTTGCGATTCGGCCCTCACTTCCGTCATTGCGCGCTCGATGGCAGCGAACACCGCCAATGCGCTTGCGCCTTCGTCAGCTTCAGCACTCTTCCCAAGCCTGCCTTGTTCGATCAAACCATTCCAGAAAGACTCGCCATCGGTAAAGCCGGCCGCTTCCGCAAGAAGGTCGAGAGGATCACCATCGCTCTGCACCTCCATCTCTTCCGGATCCTTGTCTTTCGCGGCCAGCAACTCATGAATCGTGATTCCTCCAGGCCAATCAATAAAGCGAACCGGCCTTCCATTAAGCAGGGCCCACTGAATCGCCTGCCACTCCGGAGAGAACTCAGCAAAGGGGCTGAAGAAGGCAGCGTTTGCATCCGCAGTGGAATGCACCAGGAGCGCAACTGGCGGCTTCATGCCGGCTGCCGCGGCAAATGCGATCAATTCGTCCGCCTCAGGCGGGCCTTCGATCAGGACGCTGGAAGGATTCAGTGCATTGAGAGCGCGCTTCAGCAGCGCGGAAGAGCCGGGTCCGTGGTGTCGGATTCCGAAGATGTGCAGCCGTTCATCCATGCCTGTCACATCACCTCTCGAATCGCGCGATAAAGATCACTCCATTCGTCGCGCGTGCGCACAACATTTTCGAGATATTCCTCGAGGGCTACCGTATCCTGCACCGGATCTTTGACAACCGCGCCTACAAGATTCGTGGCCATGCTTTGAGCATCCATCACGCCGTTTCCAAAGTAGACCGCTTCTGCCCACGCACTGACTCCGACTGAGATCGCTTCCCCGGTCGAAAGCGATCCCGAGGATGTCTTCAGTTTGGTCTTGCCGTTCAACGTCTTGCCTTCTCTGAGCTCCCGAAACAGGATCACGATACGCGCGAGCTCCTTTTCGGCTGGCTCAATCGGTGGCAGTGTAAGATTCGTCCCGATCTCCTCCACGCGCTTCACCACGATTCCAGTTTCCTCCTCGAGCGTCGCAGGCGATGGCAAAACCACGACATTGAACCGGCGCTTGAGAGCCGATGAGAGGTCATTCACGCCTTTGTCACGATTGTTGGCGGTTGCGATCACGTTGAAGCCTGGCGACGCGTCGATGCTGATGTCCAACTCCGGCACCGGTAGCGTCTTCTCCGACAACACCGTGATCAGCGTGTCCTGTATGTCGGATCCCATGCGTGTCAGCTCTTCTAGGCGAACAATGGTGCCTTCCTCCATAGCCCGGGTTAGGGGGGTCTTGACGAGCGCATCGGTGGACGGTCCCTTAGCCAGCAGCAGAGCATAGTTCCAGCCGTAGCGGATCTGGTTCTCATCGGTGCCGGCCGTGCACTGGATGATCCGCTGCGATGATCCGGAGATTGCAGCGGCCAGATGTTCAGATACCCACGATTTGGCTGTTCCGGGCAGGCCGAGCAGCAACAGCGCGCGATCAGTCGCGAGTGTCGCTACGGCCGTCTCAATCAGCCGTCTGTTGCCGACGTACTTTGCAGAGATCGGCGCTCCATCTTTAGCCTTTCCGCCCAATAGGTAGGTGACAACGGACTGCGGCGAAATCCGCCAGTTCGGTGGTCGCGAACCGTTATCTACCTTAGCTAGCGCTTCGAGTTCTGCAGCGTGAATCTCTTCCGCCGGTAAGCGCAATTTCTGAATGTTCATTTCAAGCTCTCCAACTCGTCGAGAATGTCCAGCAACATCATTCCTTTGTCTTTTCGCTCCATCTCAAGGCGCTCGAGTTGCGCGCGGAGAGAGCCTCGCAGCTCTCGCGGGCAAAGCGCACACACTACTTGAATGATTTCCAGCGATGGACCTTTCTTTTCTTCATTCAGCTGTTCCGCCCACATTGCGGATGCAAGGATCTCGCTCATGATGTTAGCCGGAAGAGGTCCTTCCATTTGTCGGTGCACCCAGCTCCATGGCGGGAACGGAATCTCCGGGAGCCACTTCTTCGGTCTGATCAGAGCTGCGGCCCACTCGTTCCGCTCTTCAGAATCATCCAGCAGTCTGTCATCCCAATTCAGCCCGCTCATGCGACCCCAGGCATCCGGTATTTCATCGGTGATTGCCCTGAGCAACGCGAATCGCCCATCGCGCGACGCCATCAATGCCAGCGCAAATAACAGGTTGTTGTCCTTCTCTGCCGCCTCAACAATTTCTGACTCGGTCAATTCGCAGGCGCGTGCAAACTCATCAAGCATTACCTCGGCAAACTGTTCCTGAATCCAACGATTGGCATCGTGCTCTTTGATTGTGGCCGGCAATTCCAGTTTCAGTGCAGCCCGCTTCTTGAGGACCCCGGTTTTCGATCTTTGAATTCTTTCCATGCAGGCCGCGAGTGCAGGGTTCGAAGCACCTTCCCCGGACACGTCTCCAATCATCCTTCGCGCAACCTCGCGGACGCGGGGCGCTCGATCCTTTTGAATATTCTCGAGAAACACTTTGTCCGCTGCCGACAGCCCAATGCGGAGCGTCGCAACCAATTGAGTTCGACCGTCTGCGTTTTCGCCGGGCCAGCTCTTTTCCAGCAATTGTCGGCCTGCTTCAGGATCCCGCTTGCGGAAATCCTTCAGGAACTTCACGCGCTTTCGAAGAGGTGCCTCGGTCCAGGTCTCCAAGGTCAGTTCGTCAGCATCGAAATATCCGCGGCTCTGTTGCGCAGGTGTCTCGCGTTGCGTCCAATACTGCGCTGTCGCCCCCAGCCGCTCAGCGTACCTGCGAACAAATCCGTCAAGCCTGGGGAGATCGAAAGGGTGCGGCCGTAGTTTCTGCTTCTCCAGCGCGAACGCCAAAGCTCTCGTGGTGTCATCCGTGCATTTGTCCAGCAGACGCAGGATTTTCGATCGCATCCCGTTCGGAACGATCCGCCGCTCATCGCGCGGCCAACTCTCTATAGCAAACTCCTTGGGAACTAGCGGACGTCCGAAACGCAGTAATTGTCCTCCTAGGCTCAGCGCATTAAGAACCGCGTGTTCCCTGTCAGAACCCATCGCCAGCAGTTGGTCTGCTGTTTCGCGGCGAGTTCCGTTCAGAATCGCAGGTACGGCTCGAGTTTTCAGCTCTTCAGCATTCACTCACTCACCCATGTCCCCAGTGGAGTCTGCGCAAAACAAAGTCTGAACCAATAGCCATCCCAAAGACCAAAGCCGTCAATCCTCTCCATCGCCAGCAGCGGAGCGGCCATGTTCGCCTGGCTTGTGATCAGGGGCAATGCGATTCCGTCATTGTCGCCTGAACAAAGAAACATCCTCTCCCCACTACGTCGCACTCGTGCATTCTGAAACCTCATCGGCCAAACGTTGACCCACGGCAGCAGGCAGAGCGCGCCCTCGTACTCAGCTATTGCTCCAGCTAGATTCGCTTCCGGCAACTCCTGCGGTGCACTGCACTCCTGGGCGGGACTGGAGATCTCCTTGATGAGCGCTCGCAGCGGTCGTGCCGACGGATAGAAGACGATTGTCGCACCCACTCGTTCTCCCGTTCGGTATGCTCCTCGAGTCTGGCCTGAGGCCACGGGAACAAAGTCGATGAGCAGCGCGGCTCGCGGTCCTTCCGTCGCCGCTTCGCGCCACAGCCAGGTCTCGAGGCGACGCAAGCGATCCGGTTGAATTTCGCTTACCGTACCAACCACGCGCCAGAATCCGGAAATACACAGCGCACTTTCTTCGCTCAGCAGAGACTCACGAGACTGCGTCCAGCCGACTTCACGGCGAGCATCGGCGCGCAGATCTGCATTTAGAGTCTCTTGGCGCCGGTATCCTTCCGCAATCAGGTGAAGCTGTCCCAACTGCTCCAGGGCCACTTCCGCTCGCATGTGTTCCGGTAGAGCATAGATTCGGTTCGAAAGGCTGTCGAGTCTCGACGCCAAGCCAGGTGCCTTCGCGTCTACAAGTCGCTGTGCAATTGATCGGCACGATTTGCCAGCATGCTGGGCAAACCCCGCAAGGCCCGCATCGACCTGATCGACGAGCCACCGGTCGAGATCATCGAGTCCAGCCAGAACGGCCTCTTCCCGTTCGCGACGGCTGCGGTCTCTTGCCGCCGCTGCGCGGGCTTCAGCTTTGGGATCGAGTTCTTCAATCTGTTGAGCTGTGGCTTGAGAGAGGCTCTTGGGCTGTGGTGTTCCTTCCTCCTCCCCTCCCGTACGGCCACTCGATGACCGCCGGCGCCGGACCCAATCCTGCACCCACTCGGGAGTCTGCGTTGATTGAAATTGGATCTTGCCGTCTGAGCGCATCCACATCAGGGCAAGGTTGTGCTTGCAGGGAAACTTGCGGCTCGGGCAGGTGCATTTATAACCTGCATCAACCTCGGAAATGACAACCCGATAAGGCGAGGACCCGGATCCTTGGCATTCGCCCCAGACCATACCTGCATTGTCGCAAGAAAGGCCAGACCACACACTTGCCTTCACCAGCTTCCGCGCCGCCACAAGTGAAGCCTGGTCTGGCGCGATCGCTTCAATCTTCTCCAGGCTGATTCCAGACATCAGCAGGGTCCCCTTGCAGGTCGCGCTAGGATATGGCTCTTAGGTTCACGGCAAGCCGGATGGATCGCGGCAATCGGCGCTCGAGGCCGCTGGCTTATGAGCAATTATTTTACTAGAACGGGAAGATAATCCCTTTGTCCTTGAGCTTCTCGAAGTGTGTGGCGACGAACTGGAACAGTTGCGCCGGGCGTCCAACGTCACTTCGATATTCCTTAAGTGGCTTCAGGATTTTCAGCTCTACAATCTTGCGCCTGAAGTTTCGTTTGTCTAGCTTCTTATTGAGAATCGCTTCGTAGACGATTTGAAGTTCTCCGAGGGTGAACTTCGAGGGAAGAAGTTGAAAGCCCACAGTAGTGTATTCGAGTTTGTTGCGAAGCCGCTCAACAGCGTAATCAAGAATCTGCGCGTGGTCGAACGCTAGCGCAGATATGTCCGCCACAGGCCACCAATTCGCCTCACATGCGTCCGTTCCAGCCATGAGCCGATGATCAGGAGAGATCAACGCAAAGTAAGAAATGGAAATGATCCTTCCGCGCGGATCGCGTTTCGGAGCACCGAATGAGTAAAGCTGTTCAAGATACACGTCCGTAACGCCGGCCTCTTCCCGCTGTTCACGCAGTGCAGCCTCATCAAGGTCCTCATCGGAGAGGACAAAGCCACCCGGAATTGCGCGTTGATTTTT
>WNGL01007028.1_pt1 | contig 13237 bp, 16 predicted proteins | sample 5400591 | NCBI WGS metagenome assembly WNGL01 (sample SAMN13153377, study PRJNA577476) | soil metagenome | isolation source: 80 cm soil or saprolite under Garry oak tree replicate 1 | place: USA:California | collected 2016-06-15
GACAATAATTAATAAGAGCAAGATATTAAGAAGCATCAACACAGTATTCGTGTGTTTAATGTGTGAGTAGAGCCTATGATGGTTGAGCCACATAACGCCGATGGTTGCGAAACTTGTTGCGTAAGCGGCAAGCATCGGCAACTCGTTCTGCAATATTTGCCACAACAGAGTATCGTCTGGTAAATGACTCGGCGACAAATCCATCCCAGGGATTTTAATATTTAAAACCAGCAGGGTAATCGCGACAGCGAACACCCCGTCACTAAAGGCTTCTAGGCGGCCAGTTTCTTTTTCTTCCATACATTAGTTCTCCCCATTTCTATACGTTATAGGGTATCAGTGTACTCGCTGGCAAAAGCGATGGCAATGTTAGTATTGACAGGAGATACCTGTAGAGATATGCAGTGTTTCCCCTCAGAGCACTTCACAAGCGATATCACGAACAACAACCCCAGCACTGACAGCAAAAGTGACAGCAAACTGTGCTTTGTCAGGATTAGATTCCAGCGTCGCCGTATTAAGTTGCCACTTTTTGAGCATGATTGGTAGAGCTTAAAAACAGGTCTTTGCCAGAATACGTTGCCGAAAGTGCGGATTGCCACTGAGAGGTTGCCAAAAAGATTCTTCCTCTTTTTGAAAAAAGGCAAGCTGCATATGCACGTAAAAACGGTTTTTGCAGCCGTCTTTACATGGCGACCCGGCAAGGTTATTTGGCGATACATGCGAACTCGCGCTTTCGGGCCGCGTGAGAAGCGGTGAGAATACGAGTGCCACTCCATTCATACAAACTGTGTGAGAACGTAATGAAAGGGGCTCTGGGCTGCGTAAACAGCACTGAAAATCGGTTCTTCCGCACGAGGTCGCTAGAATGCATGGTCTCTGGTTGTCACAGAGACCATGCAAAGGGCTGGTTCCCGTCTTGCTTAAAATGCTGCACCTTGTCGAAAGAGATTACCCAAATTCTTGGGACATATCAAGCTGTTGTGTGTAGTTTCTAGCAGTAAGAAAAACCGTCTCCCAATTATCGTTGTATCCATCGTTGTTAAGTTAGGCACATTTGTGCTACAATAGCACACAAATATCGCACCGTGCCCTAAGCCTCACCAGCTTAGAAAGGAGGGTTACGTGGACGAGCAGACTTACATCATCACTTTTGATGACGTCTCCGCTGCTGACGCTAATCGCTATGCGGAGGACCTCAGGCAAGCCTTGCTTGATGCTTCCCCTGACGTCGAGGTCCATCGCAAACGCGATAATCCTCGCACACAAGATTTTGGAACCGTCCTCGTTCTGCTTTTAGGATCCCCTGCGACAGGAGCTGTCATCACGGCGATTGGCACGGCGATCGGCAACTGGCTCACGCTTCGCCATCGCGCCTCTGTCACCATCAAGAGGGCTGATGGAGAGATTGTCGTGCAGAACGTCAGTAGCAAAAATGCAGTAGAGTTAGCCAAACTCTCTCTTGAGAAGCAGTGAGGGAAGGCCGCTTCATGCAAGTATACGACCCATCACCGCAAACGACGTTGCTGATTTTGCTTGGAGCAAGTGAATGGCCGTTCTCGCCCGAATTCCAGAGTTCTGGTGCGTTTGCCAATGCCGCGCGAAGAGTCAAAGCCTACTTTCTTAATCTCCGGCCGTTCGGGCTGCCTGCCGAGAATTTGCTCGATCTCTTCGATGCCGACCAAAGTGCTGATGAGCTGGATGTGGCCATTGGGCAGTTCCTTCAGCAACGCATGGCGGTCATGAAGGCAATGGGCAATCCTGCTAGAGATCTGCTGCTGTATTTTATTGGACATGGAGGCTTCGTCGGACGCGACGCCGACTTTTACTTAGCTATTCGCCGGACCCGCATGGAGAGTCCACGAGCCTCTGGCATCGACATGATGTCGCTGGCCGATACGCTGACCGAGCGAGCACGTCATCTGCGACGCATCATCATTCTGGATTGCTGCTTTGCAGCCGCTGCATTTTCCGCCTTTCAAGCGGGTCCCGATCAGGTGGCTCTTGAAAAGACGGTCGATGCGTTCAAGGTGAACCAGAAAGCCGTGGGTTTTCCAACAAAAGGGACAACACTCCTCTGTTCATCCAGCCACAAGTCACCGTCCTTGCTCCTACCTGATGGCAGTTCGACTATGTTCACCAAAGCCTTTTTGGACACGCTTGTAGAGGGAGTAACAGTGCAACGGGATCGTTTATCGTTGCGCGATGTGAAGGACGCGGCAGCGGACTACCTTATTGGGATACGGAACGCTCCCAGGCCAGTGGTGCTCTCTCCTGACCAGAGCGAAGGGGATGTGGCAGATATTCCTTTCTTCCCTAATCTGTGGATTGAGAAGGAGCGGCTGCAGAGAGCCGAGGAAGAAAAGAAGCATCGCCAGGTCGAGGAGGAGCGAGTTCGCAAGGAGGAAGAAGTAAGTCAGCGTAGAGCCCAGGCACCAATACCGCCTGTCGAAACTCCCTCAGATCAAATTTCATCACCGCCAAGAGTACGTGCTGCAATGATGCCACGAGCCTCTGGTTCATCAAGCTTTCCCAGGCTTTTTCAACTGAGCGGGTGGGCCTGGGTCGTCGGCGCCGTGAGCACTATTGTTCAAGTATGCCTGAACACTTTTCTTTATTTCTCCGCAACGGATTTTAACAATCCCTGGTGGAGACTAGACGGACTGTTAGTCGAGACTTCGATCGTGCTGTTTTTACTGGGGTTGCCAGGGCTGCATGTCAAACAGGCTGACCGGGCTCGACAGTTTGGGCTCGTCAGCATAGTCATGCTGTTTGCGGGTAACATTGGCCTTGCCGCGTATTATATTCTGCTTTTTTCGCCTGCAACGTATCCCACTATTGGACAGTACGACGGATTCTTCAATGTATCCAACCTCTTGGCTGTCGTTGGTGGCATTCTTCTGGGTATTACGATAGTGCGTGCTTCTATCTTCCCCCGCTGGGCGGGTATAGTGTTGATTCTTGGCTCGATCGAACAGGTGTTGATCTTCACTCCACTATCCACAGTGTTGGGTCCCACCTTTGGCATTATAGTAGCGGCAGGATTTAACACGTTATTTAGTGTGGGGCTTATAGGGTGTGCGCGTGTCCTCTTATCGAGGCATAAAGTGCTGGCAGTGGAGTAGGCCGGTCAGTATTTTTTGGCGAGCGGATACAACAGAGTCTTCTTGTGATAAAAACCATAAATTCACCACTACCAACGCATAAAAGGCTCTGGCTATTTTTGGGGTATGAGGCAATCTCATGTTGAGTTTGCATCTGGCAGGGATATGTGGCGAAGTGGCCGAGTTACTTGGCAAGGCACACAAACTTACGAACTTCCAAACAAATCATCCATTTTCTTCACCACGCCGCGCTGCATATCTGGCAACAAACGCGCGTAGATATCCGAAGTTACTGCTATCGAGCTGTGGCCTAACAGGTCCGAAATCACTTTCAGATCAACACCCGCCGCAAAGAGAATAGTTGCCACACTGTGACGTAAATCGTGAAACCGCACATTCGGCAAATCCGCCCGTTTTAACAGCATCTTAAATGAAGCCACAACGCTATTTGCACGAAGAAAACCGCCAGGCACCTTACTATTCCTTTGCGCTGTGGGAAAGACAAGCCCTTGCTCATGCCACTTCTCAGCAGCTTTAAGGCGCTGTTCAGCTTGTCGCTCCCGATGCGCCTTTAATCCCTCGATCACAACAGTAGGAAGCACTACCTTACGCCGACCCGCTTTCGTCTTCGGTTCACCCTCCACAAAACCAACCCCATTTACATACGTCACATTATGACGCACTTGCAGCACACCTGTATCAAAATCAATATCACTCCATCGGAGCGCCAGCAATTCTCCCTGTCTCATACCCGTTGTAAGCGCAACCAACAATAACACATCCAAGTGAGAACAACGCGCCACGTCCAGCAACTTACGCGCCTGCTCTTCAGTCAACACGAGACCCTCATACCGCTCCATATGCGGTAAGGACACAAACGCAGCCACATTCCGAGCCACAAGGCCCTGCTTCACCGCATCATCTAAGGCACTCTTCAAGGCATCCCGAATCTTAGCAAGCGTAGCAGGCTTCGTATGCTCTTGCTTCTCTGCAAAAAACGCCTGAAGACGCTCTACAGACAACTTCTGAAGCTTGACATATCCCAAAGACGGTAGAATATGCGCACGTATCGCAGACCGATACGTCTTGTATGTATTCGCCCTCTTTGTGAGCCTACACACCTGCTCTAACCACTTCTCCAAAAACACTTTGAGCGTTTGTTGCGGCCCAGTCGCCAACATCCCTTGCTTTTGCTCATACAAGGCTTTATTCAGCTTGTCCTGTACTTCCTTACGAGTCTTGCCATAGAAGTACTTCCGCTCATGGTTCTCCAACGTGATAGCCGCCTGATAGCGGCCATCCTTGCGCCGAGCAATAGAACCTTCACCATGCCCTCTACGCCCCATATGTACACCTCTTATGCAGTCTTTTCACGGCGCTCTAGCCACTCTTGCAACGCCAAGACCGAGACACGCGACGACCGCCCGAAATGCACGACCGGCAAGCCCTCATAATAGATCAGCCGGTAGACCTTCGCTCGACTGAGACGCAACGACAGCGCCACCTCCGGAATACTCAGAAGCAACGGCTGTACCGCCACCTCTAGCTTGTGTTTCACCATCTCGGCCTTAACCCCTGCTTGCACGCTTGCCTTTCTTTCCATAAACACCTCCCCACTGAGCAGGGCAGCAGCAGAACCAGGAAGGAAATTCGCTCCTACCCAACACTGCTACGAACCCTATGCCCTCTAGTTGCGCTAATAGCTTAACCATTAAAAATCTGTACATGCTATAAGCATATCAATTAAACAAAAGCTATGCTTTGAGCATGGTTTTATACTGAAGAGTATGCCCCACAGCATCTTTGCCATTCATCTCGTTCCTCCTCAGGAAAACACAAAAAGCCAGAAGCAAATCTATTTGCTACTGACTTTTTTCAAAAGAGTCGAGTCTATGCCCGATCGACTCAATACCCAGGTTGAAACGCCCTTGCCACGTGTTCCCAATTGATCACCGTGTAGCTATTCTGGATGAGGTTGTAAACGACCACTGAAATCCCCGCATTGTGTTGCCGACGAACCGCAGGAGCATCAACCCAGGCATTGATCTGTGCTTCAAACCAGTCCTTGATCGCATCAGCACAGGTATAGGCATTTGGTGCTTCATTCATCAGCACACCCAAAGGTTGGTGCAGGTGGCTATCGTTCATAGTACTGTGATAGAGCGACCAGGTAAAAAGGTTGTCATCAGTAATCGGTTCACCTGACAAGAGTCTGACGAGTATATCCCAATCGGCATAGGCCAGAGCCGAGCTGACCAAATCCCAGGCAAGTAAGCGGAGATACCCATCACATGCTCTGTAGCGATCAGGGACGTTCATCTGCCAATTGGTCAACGCCTCTCTCACCCACTGCTCAACGAGCTTGCCCACAGGATACCCGATGAGTGTCTTTGCCACCAGAGAGGTCATTTCATTCATGAGGCATTCCTCACTGCTCAGGTGTAAATGCAGCAACCAGGTAAACTTATTTTCCCATCCGTTGTATTCACTCAATTCCATCCCATGCCTCACCTTCCCGCACAAAAGAGGCCACTCAGAAACAACCAGCCTCCTCTTTGATAACGCCCGTTTTCCCTACACCTGCCAGACAGCATCCGTCCCTTCCAGGGAGCTGTGAAGGCCAAACGTCCGGCAGAAGCCCTGGGAAAGACCTGCAAAGATCTCGGCCATCTCCACAAAGCCATGGTTGGATGCCAACGCCATGAGCCGTGCCGCAGCGCCATGTGCCGCTTGATAAGCTGCCTTGTTTCCCTGTGCACCACACACCAGGACAGCATTGACCGTTTGCAGATCAGCAAGAACTTGGTCATACTCATCCTGACACAGAACCCATTGCAAGAACTGCCCGAGAATCTGCTCGGCTATCGCTTGCGCCACCTCATCGAGCATGCTCTCTTCCCTCTTGTGCTGCCTCATATTTGCCCCACTCCAATCCTTCCTCAAAGGCACACAGAACACAGTCTGCCGCCGCGATACCCGCCCAGAGACCATAGCGCCGGCCCAGACTCATCACCTCATCCACTACGGAAGCCAGTATCTGGGTCTGTGCAAAGATCATCTCTACACACTGCACCGTTAACCGCAATTGGTATTGTTCTTCCGTTTCCTTCCCGCAAGATGGGAATCCTCGTGCATTTCCCGGTGTTCCTTCGTAGCTTCCATCCATCGTTGTTCCTCACTTCCAGGGTTACCTCCTTGTGATCACAAGCAGAGCACAGCAGATTGTCTCTGTTTTCCCGCACATGCCCACAGACCGAACAGCACGCCATCTCTTGTACTCGACAGAGGTTACCCCACACCAGCAGACACGCCGTACACACCCGAACCTCCGACCCACGAAAGCGACTGCTACAGCCAGAGCAAAACCAGCCACCACAACCCACACACTGGTACCGCTCATCATTGATACACACCCCACATGCTTCGTTCTCGCAATACCACCTCTGCTCCCGTTCTGTTTCCATCTCCTCATCAGGAGGTTGTGCGTTACACCCAGGACATAGGCACAAGTGATCATGGTAATTACTGCCATGCGGAGCATACTTGAACCTCATTCTTCCTCCACCTCACTTTCTTCAGTCACCCACGCGATATAGGCCCGACAGCGAGCTTCCGATCTGAAACACACCGTCACCCCGTTCTCTTCTGCCATCCAGTTCCACTTCCCTTCCCTTTGCTCTTGGGGAAAGTATTGCGTCCCATGGTCGATGGAGCCCACCGCCGCCACGATACGGTAATCCTCACTGATCTCAATGATAAAGGTCCTCGACATAGCCACCTCTCCCTTTCCCCAAATCAGCTGTCGAGGTCAGGGTCCCCAGTTTGCGCGCTGTCGCGTCCCTCTCTGGCAGTACGTAACCGAGCGTTCAGCCTCCGATAGCGAGCCTCGCGCAAATCGTGAAACCGGAGCCGTGGCACCTCTGCACGTGCGAGGATTTCATCAAACCCCTGCAAAAGGTGCTCTGGTCTCAGAGGCCCTCCAGCGTGGTCAGGAAAGACCAGATCCAGGTTCTGCCAAGCTGTGCCAGCCTCCCGTCGAGCTTCCATCTGGCGCATCTGGTGATGCCTGAGGACCTCAGCAACCCCCTCCGTCAAGTGGATCATTCGATGACTGCTCTGCGTTTTCGTGTGAAGGACGCCCAACTCGCGCTTCTCCAGATCGACATCCTGCCATTGCAACTTCAGCAGCTCATCGCGCCGCATCCCTGTGACAAGGGCCAACGTGATAATCGCTTCTAGATCATGCCCCCGGAGAGCCTCGAGCAGCTGATCTGCTTGCTCATGCGTAAGATGGTTCTTCATGCTTGTTTTCCTTCCTAGTTCGGTGTGTCCTCGTGCAGATACACCCAGATGCGACTCTCTGCACCATGCATCATTCGTGACAAAGCCAACCGCTACACTCCACACGCTTTCTCAAAGAGCCGAAAGACAAAGAAGCGCACCTTCAGAGAGAAGCGGCTCTCTCTTCTGACCATCAGTTTGCACGCCTTCCTCCTCACCACGCCTCACTACGACGCTTGCAAGCCCAACTTGATGCGCTTGCGTCTCACTTCCGCCCCAAAATCCATGTCTTTGTTCAGCATATGCTGACTCGCAGCCTCAGCAAACCAGTGCAGGAACAGCGTGATATCGGCATCAGGATCAGCCAGATCACCACCAACCCAGGCCGAGAGTGATGTTCCGTAGCCTAAGGCCGCCTCCACTCCCTTCTGGATGTTATGCTGCTCCTTGCGCTGGCGAATGATCTTGCCAAAGTGCTCAGGACGCTGCGAGTCAACCAGAAACGCCCGTTGTACCTCCACCCAAGCCGGATGCGTTGACCAGCGTGAGCGCGTCTTATCCTCGTCCAAGGGAAGAACCAGGCGCAGCCAGCCATCAGGCCAGCCATCCTCACCACCACCCACATGCCCAGCAGCATAGGCCCAGAGCACTTTCAGCCGCTCAGGCAATGCGTAAGCATCCTCCACACCATGGAACAGCCCTTCGGCCTTCAATTCATGGAGCGCTTCTCGTTTGAAACGAAACTCGACCCGCCACACCGTTTGCCCGTCTTCCCATCCGTTGTGTCGCCACAAGTCCTCAAACCAGACCTTGCCCGATCTTTTGAGTTCACGGGTCTTATCATAAATGCAGCAGGACATTGGCCCACGCGCCGAGAAATCGAGGCCCGAGCGTTGCAACCCATAGGAATAGCTGCGCACATCCAGGTCGGTTTCTTCATGACCACCCCGTTTGCGTGACCGCGACACAAACTCCTGCTGGTAGTCCACCCCTGCGACATCCCATCCCACCACATCCGCACACAGATGTACTTCGGACACTTGCAGGTACATGTCACAGCCGAAGACCTCATAAAGAAAATCATTGACCTTCACAATCGCCACTTCCAGGTTCTGGCATGACCACAGGTACTCTGAGGAACAGCGCACCATGGCCACGCAGTTGAGCCGACCACGCGAGATGCACAGATTGATGAGATCAGAGGTGAGCAGCCAGCGCCACTGCCCACGACCCGCACCATGCGGATACATCTGGAGATTGGCCCCCTCGAAAACCCAGGGCACCACGATCGACCCTTCTGCCTCAATAGCCGCCTGTTTCCAGGCGTCAAGCCGGTCCACGAGCGCGTTCGAGAGATCATGCTTGACGGGCTTCTCTTGCTCATCCAGGTAGTAGACATTGAGCAAGAGGGTATCCACCCCACGGCCCACCAGTTTGACGTGCGACATACCCATCACGCTTCTTTCCTTCTGCAGTTTAAGGGGCGCGGTATACTTGCTCCGCGCCCAGGCGGTGAGGCCGCGTCCGGCGGGGCCCCTCCCCCACCGGCGCGTCCTCACCGTCCCCAGGACCGCCGCCACCACGCCCCACCCTCTCAACGCGAACGGAGCAGCGGGAGGGCCTCGAAGAGGACGTAGGCACCAGGGCGAGAGATCAGGGCTCCCCCTACGGGCCACCACGCCCCCACCACGATCACCCGCCCTCCTTCACACGAGCGCCCCTTGCCGGAGCCGCTCCCAGGCCTCCTGCGGCGTCATGTGGTAGTACAGGCACAGGAAATCGAACAGATTACCGGCACGTCCCCATGTGTAGCAGTACCAATGCGGGTCATGGCCACCAAAGACCTGGAAGCTCGGGCGCACATCTCCTCGATAATGATGCTCCTTGAAGGGGCACGACCCGATCCCCCGACGATCCAGCATCACATACCGACCAATCACCCCCACAATATCCTGAGCTCGACACCACGCCCGAATACTCCCACGACCAGGACGAGCCATCCCCTCATGGCTCGCCATGAACATCCCGTCCCTCGACACGTACCCCTCATGGCTAGCTATGAGCGCATCATCTCGCACCAGATGGCCCCCAGGAGAGGCACACGCCACACACACCGCCACCCGCTGCACAGCCTGGCACACCCAGGCGCAGCACTCTTGCACTGTTTCCCCAACTGGCACCACTTCCCCATCCCTCTTCATCAGGACAAAGGGATACCATCCCCTCGCTTGCCGATGCATCCCCAACGGTAAGCGAATGAGCGAGCAGGCCCCGTCCGGCCCCAGTCTCTCCTGTTTGGGATACAACTCGACACCAAGGGACAGCGCATACGGCAAGAGCCAGGCGCGTACCACCTGCGCCGGCGTTGGTTCAGCGAAATGCACCCAGAGATGTCCACCACGCCGACTGGCTTCGAGCACCGTTGAGATCCCTTGCTCTGCCAGCTCCATCGCGAGGCCAAGCAATTGCCAGAGCCCATCAACACCATCGGCATCAAAGACGGCAAACAAGCACCGGCACTGCTCATCCAACAGGTAGGTCCCCAGCGTCCACCGTCCCTCAAGATGGGCTGAGATCAGCGGCAAGGTCAGCGACTCCACGACCCGCCAGTAGGAACCATCCCGCTGCTGCACGGCATACTGCGACCAACAGTGCACAAACAGCGAGGCATACGCCTCCACCAGTTCACCAGGCACACCCGGCATGACCATCCCTCCCTTCCTCCGTCCACCACAGCCTGAGCAGCTTCCCACAACGAGGACACCCATAGAGCGGAAGGACACACCCCTCCTCACTGGCACGGCGATAGGCCACCACGACGACCTTCTCTCCATCGGCACCCTCAAGCTGGGTCAAAACCTGGACCCACAACGGATAGCCACAGCTATGCTGCACGCACATGCGCGCCTGCTCACCTTGTGCTCTCATCCAACCACCTCCCCAGCGCGCCAGGTCGTGACCGCCTGTTCAATCGCAGCAATGTAGGCAGCCACATCATTGCCGTCGCTACTGGGTGCATACCTGGGCATGATCTGTTCGACCGTGGTCAAGTGCCACTCCTCGATGTAGAGATGGAGAATCAGCGCGTACCAATGGTCAAACCCATCCTGCCAACTCGCCATCTGTGCGTAGCCTCCCTGGTTCTGATCGACACAGGGACGATCTGGAAGGCAGCGCTCATTGCCCAAGGACAGGGTCTTCCTGGCCTCGCCGGTCGTGCCGAACGCGCTTTCGTGCCTGAAGAAGGCCAACGTATATACCGGGTCAATGCCGTACTGTCTCCCATCATCGTAGAGCGCCTGGCCGAGTCCCTCAGCTGGCGAGTGGTACACAGAGAGCACCTGATTGATGAACGCCGCTGAGACCGTGGGCGGCCCAAGCACCGAAGAGGATGCATTGGCTTGCATCAGCGGAAGCTGCCCCACGAGACCTGGTTGGAAGACCACCCACCAGAAGAAAAGGAGCACCAGGAGACACAGCCCAACAAAGCACCGCTTCACCGCACATCTCCTCCCACGGGAGCCCACCAGTCCTCACCAGAGACCGGCAGACTCCCACCTGTACCTCACGACGCTTTGCCCTGGAAGACTTTATACGCCTCTAGTTGTTCCAGGTAGTCCCGAGAGCTATCATAGAGACCATCCCCGATCTCCCCATAGCATTCCGCCTGAGGTAGAGAGTAATACCCCAAATCCGGTACCGAGACGTCGAGCTCTTGACGCATGGCTTGCCATAAGCCCTGGACGCGCTGGGTATAACCAGCCATGCGCCCTTCAAGTTCGCGTTGCAGCTGCTCGTACTCCGAGCGTAAGGCCTCGACATCGTCAGCATAGCGGCCCGCCACCTGTTGCCACACCACCCCGAGATCGTTCTCGAGTGCCGCCCGCGCTTGGGTGATGCGCTCATCAAGCGAACTATCGTAGTAGCACTCGATGTAGCGACTGAGCACGGCTTGCAGTTCGCCAGGATAGAGCGCTTCCAACGCATCCAGCTCGACCGCCCCCTCACCATGCCGGCTTTCAAAGCCTATGCGCCGCCGCTCCGTCTCTTTGATCGGCGTCCGGGGCAGGCTATAGTACTGAATCTGGTCGAGGGTGAGCACCACCGGAAAGACCCGCACATCCACCTCCAGGCCCAGCGTGCGCACAAAGTACTCGATCTTGCGCGCCACGGCCACCGGCATCGATTGACCAGCCGGGTCAAAGTCCGATACATAGAGAATACGAGCCGGCAGATTGGCTTGCTGTAAGCGCTGACAACAGGCGAGCGTTGCGGTAATCGAGAGCTCACCCAGGCCGGTTTGCAAGTTGGCACGATAGTGCTCGCACAGAGGTTTGAGCACATCATTCATGGTGGACTTCTCACACCACACTTCCAGGTGATAGGGTTGCGACCCTTTATAACCGCTCACCTGGTACGACGGCAGATTGGGAAAATTCGGCAAGCGGAACTGGTGCCCCCACAAACCACTACTGGTATACACCTCTGGTTCGTAGACCTCGTGGGAGGCATAGACCACCGGATCAGGGTTGCGCCGGTCATGAAAGGATGCCGGATCCACCAACCCCAGGTAGCGCGCCGCCTTGGAAGCGAGGTTGAGGATATCCCAGCACTCCACCGTATTCTCATAAGGCATGCCATTGGGCAGCAGTACCGGCGGGTTCTGGCTGACGATCTGATAATGCACGCGCCGGATATGCACCCCTCTGGTATAGCCAAAGGCGTGCCAGAGACCGGCGAACCATTCTGCCAGCGCGCAATCGTTGGGCGTCCCCGTATAGAAGGGATCATTCTGGGGAGCCAGGACAATCAAGTCCGTCACCCGTTGCCCCGTCTGCTTCGCCATCTGCTTGATCTGTCCATAGTCAATCATTCACTCAACTCCTTGCAAGAAGAACACACGAAGACAGGCCTGAACCGATGCCAGCCCTGTCTTCCCTAAAGTCTCTCGTAACCGAGCTGTGAGGAAGGAAACCTAGTTCCTGCCTCGATAGATGGCCCATCCCGCCCAGGCCAGCCCCACCACAATAATGATGATGAGTATCCACGGGGAAATCATCAGCCGTTCTCCTCTCTCACTTCAAAACACCAGAAGTGCTGTGTCTCGTCACTTCACGCACCTTCCATGACGATACGAGGGGCACGTGTGACGCGTGCGCACCCCTCATGGTTGGTTGTTGTGGTCACCTACGACTTGCCATGAGTCCTTGCCGCTGAGATGGGTTTGCGTTGGGTATAGTGCCGCCATTGATGCCGCGTGGCAAAGGCCACCATCTGCCCTTGGGCTAAGGCCTGCCGCACGGCTGCCGCCTCCTGTCGTGTGCGCCGCTTGCCACTGGCACCTGACTGCACGACACCTGTTCCACCCGTTACGGCTTGACCTGCACCGGCACAAAAGGGGTGGCACCATTCGCTCTCGCCCCCTGTGCTGGCTGTGCTTGATACCCGCGATAGCCCTGCGGATAGGTGGGTGCTGGCTGCATCTGGGCATCTTGCGCCATGGCACTGCCTCCCACGGTTTGAGAGGGCGCATACTTTGGTTGGGACTGGTTCATCGCGGCAGCCCCAGGAGCAAAGGACTGTACACGAGAGCCCATAAACGATCCCCCACCGGCCGTGCCCACACCGCCAGAGCCACCCAGCTTGGAGCGCTCCAGGTCCATATCCACCACCGCCAGGAGCAGCGAGACCAGTGGGATAATGGCTAAGACCACATAGGTCAAAGCCGTTAAGGCCGCCCGTTGCGTAAACGGCACCGCATTCAACCAGGTGGCCCGCTGCACGACCGCCGCCGCCAACGCATAGTTACAGAAAATCTCGACCAGTTCCACGACCAGGCAGATGGGCGCATA
>WNGL01007029.1_pt1 | contig 13236 bp, 16 predicted proteins | sample 5400591 | NCBI WGS metagenome assembly WNGL01 (sample SAMN13153377, study PRJNA577476) | soil metagenome | isolation source: 80 cm soil or saprolite under Garry oak tree replicate 1 | place: USA:California | collected 2016-06-15
AGGCCGGCGTGGCGGGCGAGCAGGTAGATCACCGCCTGCGCGGCGGTCAGGGCGACGAACACGCAGGCCACCGGCAGCAGCCACAGCCCCGGGCTGCGGTAGGTGAACAGCAGGATCACGATGACGATCGCCGCGGTGACGTACAGCAGGGTGGAGTCGAACCCCTGGAAGACGTTGATGAAGTCGGCGGCGTAGCCGGCTGGCCCGGTCACGTAGACGCGCCCGCCGCTTGGATGGGCGATGGACCGCATCTCCTTGACCACCGGGGCGATGCCGTTCCAGCCGTCCTTGCCGGCCTTGATGGGCACGACCACCTGCAGCGCCCGGCCGTCGGCGGCGGGGATCGGTCCGATGACCTTGCCGCTGACGTGGTCCAGGCCGGCGAACCGCTTGGCGTCGGCGGCGGCCTTGGCCTGGTCGGCGCCGCTGACGGCGCCGACAGGTTGGTACACCACCACCGCCGGGAGAGTGTCGCTGGGCGTGAACTTCTTGGCCAGGTCGACGACCTGCGTAGACTCGGCGTTCTTCGGCAGCCACTCCGACGCGTCGTTCTTCTGGGCGCCGTTGAGCTTGCCGGCAAGCGGCCCCGCGACCGCGACGAACGGCATCCCTCTCCTGGTTGCGTTGTTCCACGATTCCTCTAGTCCTGGTGACGCTCGTTCCTAAGATGCTGGCCGGGGCGAACCTGTGACATCGCTGTGTCGATGCTGGCTGGCACCCGCTGCTGGGCGCGCCGAGGCACGCTTCGAGCGGTGCGGGCGGGCCAGCTCATCACCCACCCGCTATGGCCGAACGCTCATCCAAGGCGGCGTTCCGGTCCTCGGCAGCTCAGGTTGCCCGGAACAGCTCCCGGGCGGTGCTGGCGACCAGGTCGGGCCGTTCCTCCGGGAGCAGGTGCCCGCACCCTGGGACCGTCCGGATGCGCAGGTCGCTGGCATACCCGTCGCCGCCTTGAACCAGCTTGGGCGTGACGATGGGATCGGCCGCGCCGGTGAGCAGCAGCGTGGGAACGGTCAGCCGCCGCTTGCGGTTACGGCCCAGGGCAAGGGCCGGGATGTCGTGCAGGACGTACTGCCAGTGCAGCGCCTGGCCGGCGCGGGCGCGGGCCGGCTCACGGCTGGATGCCACGAACTCCTCCAGCGCGGACTGCTGCCAGATCCCGGGGTCGCTGACCCAGTGGCGCAGCAGGTAGCGGGTGAAGCCCGGGCAGCGGCGCAGGACCTGGCGGCCGACGAGCGGGTACTCCCACAGGGCGGTGTGCCACTGCCGCCACCCGCCCGCGAGCGCGGCCCGATGGGTCGGCCAGGGGTGGACCATGTTGAGCGCCAGGTAGCCGCCGACCCGCTGGGGCGCCTGCAGGCACAAGAAGAAGCCCGCCCACGCACCCCAGCCGTGCCCGACCAGCCAGGCGCGCTCCAGGTCGAGGGCGTCCATGACCGCGAGCAGGTCGGCGACCCGATTGGCCGTGTCATATCCGCGGGCTGGCGCCTCCGACCAGCCAAAGCCGCGGAAGTCCGGGCAGATCAGGCGGTAGTCGCCGGCCAGCTGTGGGATGACGTGACGCCAGGCGTACCAGTGCTGCGGGAAGCTGTGGAGCAGCACGACGGGGTCGCCCGTGCCGGCCTCTGCCAGGTGGAAGCGGACGCCACGCACCTCCACGAAGCGGTGCTTGACCCCCTCGACGTGCGGGAGGGGGCGGGATTGGGAGATGGCGGTCAGTGACACTGCTCTCCTCTTCTTTCGGCTCAGGGGACGGTCGGTGGACTCGCCATGACAGAGACGCCGGGGGGCGCAGAGGTTCCCTGCCAATCGTGGAACCTCCGCCGCGCCACGCTCCTCCTTCACTGGCGACGGGCACGGCTGGTTCGCGAACCGAGGAGACAAGCGATGCGGCGGCACCCGACGGCGGCGCCCACCCGGGCCACGCCCCCCCGCCACGACCACCGCGCCCACGCCGATGGCGGCGGGGCCTGACGGTCGCGCTGGTCACCGTCGTGGCGCTGCTGGCCGGTGCCATGCTCTCTACGGCGCCTACGGCTACCTGCCGGCCCAGGCCGGCCGCGGCTCGCCCGTGGTCCTGCTGTCGCCGGGCGCGGCCTGGGTGGTCGGGTGGAAGGAGCAGTTCCCGGTGCTGGCCCGCGAGCACAGCGCGTACGTCGTCGACCTGCCCGGACAGCGCTACACGCAGTTGCACGATCGGCGCTCTGGCTGGAACCTGGCCGCCATGACCGTGGCGAGCTGCGGCCACGCCCCGCAGCTGGACTGCCCGGAGCAGGTCAACCCGCTGCTGATCGACTTCCTCCGGGACGGCCGCGGCCCGTGACCCAGCCAGGCAGCCCAGACCGGCCCGCCGAGCTGCTCGGCGGGCTGGTCCGCGCCGCCCAACGCGGGGACGCGCTGGCCATGAACGACCTGCTCGATCTGCTGGCGCCCTACGTCGGGCGGCTGTGCGGGCCGATCGCGCTCCAGGAGGGGCCCGACGCGGCCCAGGAGGCACTGATCGCGGTCTTCCGCGGTCTCGGCCAGCTCCGCGAGCCGGCGGCCCTGTTTGGCTGGGTGCGAGCGATCGCGGTCCGGGAGGCGGTGAGGGTGGCACGCCGCGGCCAGGCCGGCCGCACGGTGGCCGGCGCCCTGGCGGCGGTGCCTGCACCGGGCGATCCGCAGCTTGCCGTCGATGTCCGCAGCGTGCTGGCACGCCTGGCGCCCGAGCACCGCGCGGTGCTGGTCCTCCGCGACCTGGAAAGGCTCGACGAGCAGGCCGCGGCCGCGCTGCTCGAGGTGCCACGCGGCACGGTGAAATCGCGGCTGTCCAGGGCGCGGCGCAGCTTCCGGAAGGAGTGGCAGGCATGAGCGAGAGCCAGGGCTGGCCAGTGGCTGAGCTGGACGCGGTCCGGCGCCTGCGCGTGCTGGCCTCGGCCAGCGGCGGGCTGTACGCCGAGGGTGTCATCCGGGCACCGTTCGACAGGGTCTGGGCGGTGGTCGGCGACCTGGAAGGCGAGCTGCCCCACTACCTGCCCGACGTGCGCAGGCTGCGGGTCACCGCCACCACCGGCGATCGGCTGGAGGCCTATGCCCGCGGCCGGCTGGGCCTGCGCGCACGCTTCGACGGGGTGCTGCGGCCCGGCTGGTGCGTGCTGCAAAGCCGCTTCCTCATCGGCGGGCTCGCCGCCGTGCCGGACGGCCAGGGCAGCAGGGTCGCGTTCCTGGGCAGCTTCCGCGTGCCCGGGCTGCGACTCCTGCGGCCGTTCCTGGCCCCACTGGAGCGCCGCGTCGGTAGGATGGTGCTGCGGCGCCTGGAGGCACGGGTCCACGCGCGGTGACCCGGCCGCCCCCGATCGCCGGCGCCACCGCGCCAGCGCGGTCTCCTACGGCTACATTCCTTGAATTCGATTCTTCGCGGTACCCGCACCGGCGGTCAGGGCTGGGGCGAGTGCCGAGGAACGCGGGAGTTCAGCGTGGATCCGCCATGCCGCCGGCGCGAACCAGTCGATCGCAGAGCCAACTGAGCCTGTCCTCGAGGTCGATCAGCTCAGCCGGTTTCGGGGCCAGGTCCCGCAGAATCGCGCGTAGCGCCATCAAGGTTCGGACTTGCCTCGATGCGACCTCAGCGTCGGCCGCGTCGCCACGAGGGTTGTCAAGAGCGCGCTGCAATGCGCTCCGAACGTCATTCAGCGCGCCATGTATCGCACCGTAGGACGGATGCTGCACGCCGAGGTCGGGAGCGAGCCACACGTCCAGGCTGGCCAGCTCGCTGATCGCCGCCTCGAGCGGTTGTCGGTGTCTCCTCATTTCCCCCGCCCTCGCAGTCACCGATGACCGGTCGCCTCGAATCCGTGTTGCCAGCGACCTAGGCCCGCTGGCTTGGCGCGGGAGTGGGCCACCCGGCCAGGAGCTCGCCGTTGCCCGCATCATACGTTGGCGACATCCCCCCGAAGAACTGGGCCGCCGGCATCTGCTGCGGCTCCTGCGCGTCTACGTCCGCCACTACGACCGGCAGCGGCCGCACCGTGGCCTGGCGCTGGCCGCGATGTGCTCGGTGGCCTGATCCACGAATATCGTGCGGTCGCAGCGTGATGATCAGAGATTTTGGATCGTCCGGATGGTCATCAGGATGATCGGCCCGCAACACGCCGACGTTGCCGAACCGCTGGAGAAGTAGTCGGTCATACCGCCCAGGATGCTGCCCTGGCCGGTCGGGATTGACAGACCGAGCCGACCGGAGCATGGTCGAACCCCGCGTAGGCCGACCCCTCGGTGTTTTGGCCATGGCCCAATCCCGGGTTCCCCCATGGCGAATAGCCGCGGAGAGAGGGTGTCGCAATGAGGCGGCTCGTCAGCCTGCTGGCCCTCACGCTGGTCGCAGCAGGAGTGCTACCCGCATCCATCGCACCTGCAGTGGCTGCCAATTCGAACCCGGAGTGGTAGCTCCCGCAAAATCACGTGTCGGCGGCCGGGGAGGTGCTCGCTGGCGTGTTCAGCGGGCGGCTCCGCCAGCCGTCGCCGGTCAACGCGGGAACGCCCTGTCCGGCCGAGCCCAGCCTCACCGGTAACGTCCAGGTGACCTGTTTGGCCGAGGACGACGCCTCACCCCAGAACACCCAGAGCGAGACGACCGTGGTGGCGGTGGGCAAGAAGGTCGTCGCCGGCTTCAACGACGCTCTGGTGTGCTGCGTGCCGGCCATCAACCTCAGCGGCTACTCGGTGTCCACCGACGGTGGCAAGCGCTTCACCGACATGGGAGACCTTCCCTGGAGCGGCGGCGTCCAGCCCATCGGGGACCCCTCACTTGCCACCGATGACCAAGGCACCGTCTACGACGCCAGCCTGGCTTACCAGGGCCACTTCAGCAATTCGCTGATCGCGCTGTATGAGATGCCGGCGGGCACCAACACCTTCCGCCTGCTGTCGGTGCCGGTGAACGTGGGCAACGCCACCTCGTTCTTCGCCGATAAGGAACTGCTGTCGATCGGGCAGGACGCCCAGGGCAAGACGCATTTCTACCTCACGTGGACGTTCTATGCGCACTGGTTTGTGCAGGGCCCGGTCATGCTGTCCGATTCCACCGATGGGGTGCACTGGCGGACCACGCAGGTCTCCGCTCCCGACACCTGCGCGCCGACCACGCCGGGGTCGCATCCCGTCCCTGCGGGCGGAACCGTGTCTGTGACCTGGGAGCAGTTCGACCTGGCCGCGTGCACCACCAACCCTGACGTGACCAGCGGCACGCAGTTCGTGGCCGCCGTGGACGTGGCCAACGCCACGGTCACCCGGATCACCTCCGTGGCTCGCGTGCAGGGCGCCGGCGGCGTCCTACGGTTCTGCGGGTTCGCTGCCCTGGGGATAATCGAGACCGCTCCGGGCCACGACTCCCGGCAGTTCGAGGCTCCCAACAGCACCCTCGACGCCAACGGCACCTTGTACCTCGCGTGGAACGACCGGCCCGCCGGGACGGGCGGCGGGTTCGACAACGCCACCCGTATCTTCCTGAGCTACTCCACCGACGGTGCCAAGACCTTCAGCCCGCCGCAGGTCATCAGCGGTCCGATCAGCACTGGGTTCATGAGCGACCGCTACCAGCCGGCCATCGTGACGGACGCCGCCGGGCTGCACGCCATGTGGTATGAGCGGGTCCAGCATCCGAGCGGCGGCCCGGACCTGCTTCGCACCGACAAGGAAGACCTGACGCTGGCGACCCCGACGGCGGCGCCGGTGGGCTCGGGCGAGGTCGCGCTCAGCACCGTGCCGTTCCCGATCTACCAGACCAACCCGAATCAGGATCCCATCATCGCCGCGTGCTACCTGGGCGACTATAACCAGATCGCGTCGAACGGGTCTCGTCGCTTCGTCACCTGGGGCGACCACCGGAACGTGGTCACCACGGCAGCAGGGGTCACCGAGAACCAGGCCGACGTCTTCCTCCAGAAGTACTGAGCAGTCACGAGACAGCCACTTGGTCCGGGCTGCAAGCCCGGGTCGGCTTGAGCAGAACCGCGCCCCGCGCACAAAACGGCGTGGGGCCGCGGTTCGGCGCCATGGCGGCGGGCGGCTGGACGGTCACAGTCCCGCCCGCCGGCTCGGCGACGGCAAGCGCGCGAACTCCAGGCTGCATAATCACGCGGCGACATTGTCGGTCTCCTCGATAGGCTCCTCCTTGGGTCGCTCGACCGGCCTGCCGCGCTCGAACCGGGCACTGGCCCGGGCCAGTGCCACCGATGTCCAACACCGAGTAGCCGACCCCGAGCTTCAGGGCCCCGACATCGTCGCGGTCTGCACCAACGCCCGAACATGCCTCTCGCAAGAGGGAGCAGGAGCTTCGCGAGCCCTTCCGGAATGGGCCATGTCCAAGGACGTTACCAAGTCAGGCAAAGCACGCGTAGGGTCTAACGAGTCGGGCTCGAAGGAGTCGCCCGTGGCCCGAGCATGCAGTCCGCCCGGCTCGCTACCGTCGGCCGATCTCAGGGGGCTCCATCAGTCGCCGCCCACCAGCTGGTGGGACGCCGCGGATGTCGCAATGAGCTCCTCGACCGACAGGTCTATCGTATGACCGCGGCGGAGCGAGGTTTTCGCCGAACGGCCGATGCGAGAGGAGGGGGCTATGCCCGGCCAACCGGTGCACTTCGAGATCCCGGCGGACGACACCGCGAAGGGGCGTGAGTTCTGGGGCTCGCTGTTCGGATGGCAGTTTGAGGCCTTCCCTGGCCCGTTCGAGTACCACATGACCCGAATCAGCGACCAGACGGGCGCGGCGATCACCAACATGGAGCCCGGCAAGCGCGGGATTCGCGCCTACTTCGACGTGGACGACATCAACGTCGGCACCGCGCGCGTGAGGGAGCTCGGCGGCCAGGCGAACGAGCCGGGCCCGGTGCCGGGCATGGGCTGGTTCGCGGTCTGTAGGGACACCGAGGGGAATGAGTTCGGCCTCTGGCAGAACGACCCGTCCGCCCCGGCCCCGACCGGGTAGGCCGCATCACCGGTGGGCGGCGTCTCACCAGGCCGCCGTCGTCTGCGACCACGAGACCCGCCGTCGACCTCCCGGGTCGGATGACAGAGCCCAGTCGGCAGCCGGCGAGCGCTAGCGTCGCGACCAGTGTTGGGGTGCGACCTCGGTCTCGGCCAACTCGAAGGTGGCCGCGTAGCCGTCAAAGGCGACCTGCCGGTTGACGGCGTAGAGCGCCTGCGGTGCGCACAGGAAGACGCCCAGCGCCTGGTCGTAGACGAACCGGTCGATGTCGGTGGCGAGCTGTCCCAGCGCGCCCTGATCGGTCGTCACCGCGAACCGTGCGAGCAGCTGCTCAAGCTCGGCGATCGGCGGGCCGGCCCGGAACGCGCCGGTGGAGTGGAAGAACTCCCGGTGCAGCACCGCTGGTGGCGCGTCCGCGGAAAGGTCGAACCAGGCGTGGACGAGCACGTCGAACGGCAGCGGCAGCACCTTCTCGATCAGCGCGTGCTGGGCAGCCAGCAGCCGCTCGGGTGGGATGACCGTCAGGTCGACGTCGATCCTGAGGGACGCCGTGAAGTCGTCGGCCAGCAAGCGAGCCACGCCCTCGAGGGCGGCAGGGGCGGCCAGACGCAGTGCCCGCCCGACCGGCCAGCGCGCATTGGCCAGTAGCTGGCGCGCCTCATCCGCATCGTGCGGGTAGGGCTGCTGGCCTCTGGGCACGCCGGCCGCGTAGTGGGGGGTCAGCCCCGCCAGCGGGTAGGCATGACCGGCGAACGCCTCATGGATGAGCCGGTTGCGGTCGACCGCCAGGTTGAGCGCCCTGCGGGCTCGCGGGTCGTGCAGTGGCGCGCCCTCGGCGTCGCGATTGATCACTCCGACCAGCACCCGCATCGCATCGACCCTGACCAGCTTGGCGTGTTCGGAGTCGCTGACCCGTCTCGCGTCGGCGGGGGAGATCTCGGTGACGAGGTCGACCTCGCCTTCGGTGGTGCACACCAGCTCGAGGGCCTCGGCAGGCGACAGGTCGTTGCGGAAGACGACCCGCTCCAGGCGCGGCCCGCGCTCGACGTTCCAATGGTCGGGGTTCGCCTCCAGCACCAATCGCTCACTGCGCGGCGTGGCGGTCGGCAGCCAGGCGCAGGTGAACGGGTCGGCTTGCACCAGGGCGATCTCGACCTCCAGCGACGAGTAGCCCTCGGTGAGGGTGAACGGTCCGGTGCCCCACGGGCCCGGTGCGTCGATCACTCACCAATGGCCTTCACCGCTACCCAGCTTGCGGTAGCCGAAGCCTTCCTCCTCCCAGAAGCGCGTGCTCGGAATGTGGAAACCGCGGAATTTGCCCAGCACCAGTCCGTCTGGCTGTGGGAAGCGCATGCGGACGGTGTGGGTGTCGACGACCTCGAGTCGGGTGTCGGGGTGGAAGTTGAGGTAGGTGCCGGGCGGGTGTGGCGCCTTCCAGCGCTGGACCTCGTCGAACGCGCGCCGGAAGCTCTCCGCGCTGAGCTCCTCACCGTCCTGGTAGCGCATCCCCTTACGGAGCTGGACCTCCAAGGTCCTCTCGTCGATCCAGCGGGAGTCCTCCATCGCCGCTCCGACGATGTGGCCCCGCTCGTCGGTCCGGACCGGCTCCTCCATCGTGTTCCACGTGATGAACAGCCAGTTCAGCGGGTGCGGATCGACGACCTGAAGCGTGCCGACGGGTGCTCGGGTTGTGGCCGTTGCTGCCATCGGACCCCCCTTGGTCGGATAGCCGGAGCCTGACAGCACCCACTCCCTGTGACAAGGGACCTATGGTCGATCAGTCTGCCTTCCCCTCCCGTGCCAGCGCCGTCGATTCGTCCAGACTTGGTGACTGGGGAGCTTCGGCCTACCCGTCCGCGTCGACGTGCAGCAGGTCGCCGGTGGAGGGGCGCGTCACCCACAGCGACCCCAACCCGACCGCCATGCGGCTGTCGGCGTCGCCGCCGGTGTCGAAGGTGTGGGTGCCAGAAATTCAGACATGGGTCTTGAGCTGCGAGTTCGCCGTGCGGGTCACCTGGCCGCGATGATCGGCGCATGACCCTGCGACTGCTCTATCTGCTGTTCTGCCAGGTGCTGCGGTGGCTTGCGCTGCTGGCAAGGAGCTCGGCCGCGAAGAACGCTGAGCTGCTCATGCTGCGCCACGAGGTCGCGGTGCTTCGGCGCCAAGGGACCCGGCCGCGGGTGGACTGGGCCGACCGAGCCGTGCTTGCCGGACTCGCGCGGCTGCTGCCCCGCCCGACCTGGCGTGGGTTGTTCGTCCGGCCCGAAACGCTGCTGCGCTGGCATCGAGACCTGATCCGACGCCGCTGGAGCTACCCGCACCAGCGTGGCCGCCCGCGCGTGGGGGCCGAGCTCCGCGGACTGGTGCTGCGGCTGGCCAGGGAGAACCCGACCTGGGGGTACCGCCGTATCCATGGCGAGCTGTGCCGCCTCGGGTACACGGGCAGGATCGGGGCGAGCACGGTGTGGACCATCCTGCACCGCGCTGGCATCGACCCCGCACCGACGCGGTCGGCCGTCTCCTGGCGACAATTCCTCCGGGCCCACGCCAAGGTGTCACACCGCATCCAGTCGGAGCGTGGGTGGCACAACAGGCCCGCAACCTGCTCATGGAGCTTGCAGACCACCTCGGCCGCTTCCGGTTTCTGATCCGCGACCAAGATGTGAAGTTTACCGCCGCGTTCGACGCGGTCCTTGCCGCCGAGGGGGTCAAGGTGCCGCGCACGCCGGTGCGGGCACCTCGGGCGAATGCCTACGCGGAGCGGTGGGTCGGCACCGTTCGGCGTGAGGTGCTGGACCGGCTGCTCATCTTCGGATGCCGACAGCTCCGATCGGTGTTGGCCGAGTACGCCGACCATTACAACCTTCACCGTCCACACCGTGCCTTGGGACAGGTGCCGCCACTCGAGCCTGGCGAATCAGCTGTCGTCGTGCCGGCTGGGCGCGTCATGCGGCGAGATCGCCTTGGTGGGCTGATCCATGAGTACGTGCAGGCCGCCTGAGATGACCGAATTCCCCGGCCGTAGGGTACGCAAACGCGTTCATGCAGCTCGCAGGTACTCATGGAGGAGACCGCCGAGCCGGTCGCGTCGGCGCACTGCGCCTTGCCCGTTCTCGGTTACGGTCATCACATCGGCAAGTGGATCCGGCGGTTCCAGCTCAAGCGCCCGGTGCGGGCGATGCCGGTTGTAGTGGTCGACGTAGACGCGAAGGACCTGCTCCAAGTGGCTTCGCCCGATGATCAGCAGCCAGTCGAGGCACTCCGCGCGGGCCGTGCGGATCCAGCGTTCGGCGTAGGCGTTCGCGTTGGGCGCCTGCACCGGCGTGACCAGCACCTCGGCGCCCTCCGAGCAGAACACGTCGTCAAAGCTGCGGGAGAACTTCGCGTCCCGGTCGCGGAGCAGGAAGCGCAGCCGCCGGTCTTGTTCCCTCAGCACCAGCAGGAGGTACGGGCCTGCTGGGTGATCCATGAGCCGTCCGGATTGGTGGTCACGCCGGCCAGGTGGACCCGTCGAGTGTCAAGCTCGATGAAGAACAGCACGTACAACCGTCGCAGCCACACCGTGTCGACGGTGAAGAAGTCGCATGCCACGATGCCGGCTGCTTGCCGGCGCAGGAACGCCCGCCAAGTCGTGGGCGTTCGCCGTGGGGCAGGGTTGAGCCCGTGGCGGCGCAGCGTGGTGCTGATCGCGGTTGCCGAGACACGCACGCCGAGCCGTTGCAGCTCGTCCTTGATGCGCTGGTAGCCCCAGTGAGGGTTCTCCCTGGCCAGACGGACGATCAACTGCTGGGCGTCCGTCCTCGTCGAGTGGAGGCCGCCCTGGTCGGCGGTGTGGGTAGGTCCACGCGCGAGCGACGAGCCGGCGGTGCCAGCGCAGGAGCGTCTCGGGCCTGACGAAGAACCAGGACCAGCGGGCTCGGGGGAGCGCCCGGCTGACCGCGGCGAGCAGGGCGCGGTCGGCGGCCTCGAGCTTGGGGCGTGGGACCTGGCGGCGGAGCACAGTGAGCTGATGACGCAGCACCAGGATCTCCAGGTCCTTGGCGGCGTCGCTGCGGGCGAGCAGCGCGAGCGCCTGGATCCAGCGGCACAGCGCGAGATAGGCGAGTTTCGGCAGCAAGGGGAGAGCCTCCAACAGTCCGGCCGTCGGAAGGCTCACGATACCGAGCCGCACCTACGTGCGGACCCGCAACTCACCGGTCACGTCTGAGTTTCCGTACCCAACGCGGACCCGACCGGGTGGGTCTGGCCACCGGCGATCCTGAACGTCACCGTCCCGCCCGGCTTGATTGCGACCTGGGCCGGCTGCCACTGGTTGGCGGCGGTGCCGTCGATCTCCTCGCTGCACTTGGCCTGGCCGAGGGCGGCGCCGCCGAGGAGCGGGAGGCCGGTGCTACCGACGTGAAGCAGTGGCAAGCCCAGCTGGCGTATCGTGCCTGGAGGTCGAGCGTTGACGGGATCTACGGTCTGGCCAGCGATGACCTGTGTGTGGCCTTCCAGCGCGAGAAGGGTCCGACCCCAGATGGTGTAGTCGGCCTCGCACCTGGCAGATGACCCGGACTGCGAGCGTGACCCGATGCAGGGCAGCGATCCCCGCCGCCGAGGACTCGGTACTGCTCTGCAACGCACCATCACGCTGCTGGGCACCGGCGCCCTCGTGACGGTCCTGAAGAACGGCCTGCTGCAGACCCGGGGAGGAGTACAGCGCCTCCTCGGCCGTCCTGCTGGCCTTGGTGACCACTGCCCTGAACGCGCTCGACGCTCGGGGAAGGAGGTTGTCCCGGGGTGTACCGGGGGTCCTCAAGCCGTTCCTCCCGATGGCCCGCTGGATCTGGGCACCGAGGGTTGAACGATGTCAACCCTGGCAGAGATTGACGCCGAGCTGGCAAGGCTCGTCGAGCTCCTGGCCGAGCCCATCACCTGGCACAGCCGTAAGACTAGGGAGGCCGAGAACGAGCAAGTACGGAACCGGATTGATGAGCTTCTCGAGGAGCGGCTCGCCCTGATCGAACGGTGTAACTAGTCGGCTAGTGCCGCAGCAGGCAACGTTTGCCCGGTTCGCGATTTCCCCGTCGCCGCTGTGAGCATTGCGGTTCCGCCGGAGGGTGTAGCACGGGATTTTGGCCAGACCGCGCGGTCCAGTTGGGAGGTGGCGCATGCAGGCCAGGCACCTGTTCTGGGTGCTGTTGCGCGACCGGGTTGGCCCGCTGCTGCGGGCAGAGGGGTTCGGTGGCGCCGGCCAGTCCTGGCGGCTTGAGCACCCAAGCGGCAACGCCGCGCTCATCCAGGTGCAACGAAGCCGGTGGAACACCGCCGACAGCGTGCAGTTCACGATCAACCTGGCGGTCGCGTCCAAGGTCGTGTGGGACTGGCAGCTGACGCGGGAACCGGGGCGTGGACCGGCCGCCAGGCCCTCGGCCTTGTATGCCAACGACTGCCCGCTGTGGCGTCGCATCGGCGCCGGGCTCGGGGGGGACGGGTGGTGGACGATCACCACCGGGATGCGGCTTGAGCCGGTGGCTGCCTTGGTCGTCGAGGCGCTTCGCGGCCGGGCGATTCCCCTGCTGGGTGACCATCTCACCGACGCGGCGCTGTGCCAGTGGCTCGATGATCCACAGCTGGGATGGCCCACTGACCCCTGGCGCCTGATCTACCTGTCGGTGCTGCTTGCCACCCACGGCCCAAACAGACGGTTGGACCAGATCCTGGAGCAGCTGCAGGCCCGGGTTGCGGATGATCCGCGTCCGCCGTGGCTGGCTGAGCACGTCACGGACATGCGCCAGCGCGCCCTGACGGCAGCAGGGGGCGGCGCTTGTGCTGCACGGCCTCCCAACACCAACCCGGGCTGAGGCCGCCACGTGGTGGGAGAGGACCCGGCGACATGGAGGTGTCGAAGGAGTCAAGGGGCATCCGACGGGCCAGCGTTGCCACACGGTCGTAGAGATCCGGCTCACATCCAGGACGATCGGATCGTTACGGCTTGGGCCCGCGCAGGTGTCGGACGGATCGCAACGGCAGGGCAGGCAAGCAAGCAAGGCAGGCAAGGCGAGCGAAGCTTTCTGAAGCTTTCTATTGTTGTCAAGCCGAAGCGGCGACCCGTACTGCAGGAGGGCCCGCGATCCTGTCCTAAATCTTAAGGCACCGGCGCGCTGCCGCGCCGTCTCCGGGCTTGGCCACGAGGCAGTCCACGGCCGATGGTGACGCACGGCACTGCGTCCATGCGCCCTGCGACACTGCTCGCCCACCCCGGCACGACCGATCCTTGCGGCGGAGA
>WNGL01010056.1_pt1 | contig 13233 bp, 14 predicted proteins | sample 5400591 | NCBI WGS metagenome assembly WNGL01 (sample SAMN13153377, study PRJNA577476) | soil metagenome | isolation source: 80 cm soil or saprolite under Garry oak tree replicate 1 | place: USA:California | collected 2016-06-15
CTTGCAGGAGGTCAGTTATCCGCCTCCTGAGCTGCTCCAGCCGCGTCAGGCGCACTCGGCGCATCGCAAATGTGGGTCTCGTTATGCCACTCAATCCTGAAAGGAGTCCTTTCTACTTATGATTTACTTGGAGTCAATGTGGCTTGTCCTCGCCCTGGAGTGGGGGCCACGCTGCCTTGGGACAATTAACCCAATTTCATTGTCAATAAAGATAACATAACAAAAGTCTATAGTAAAGATATTAGCAATTTTTATCCAAACTATAGACATTTTTGCGAGTACAGGTTATAATTTTCGAGGCACATATCTATCCCATCTATTCGCCAGGCATGACAACAAGGTCGCCTGGTTTCTGCGTCTCGACACGTGAGTACACAACTATAGCCTTTTTTCTTGGTGGATAGTAAACGGCAATCCAGGCAACGCCTGCCGCCTGGTAGAGACGAACTAAAGAGGTTAGGAGCCACGCCGGTGTGATACCATCGATGATCAGCCCTGCATCTGTACGTACAGGTGGGAAGGGTAAAGGCTCTGGCTGAAAGTAATTGAGGTGCTTAGAAGGTATCTGGATTGAAAGCACCGTCACCTCCTGGTAAGCACCGGGCTGGACAAGCATTTCTGGAAATTGCTCTGTACTGTGTGTGCTGTCTGTACTGATGGAAAGAGGAAGGGGACGAATCCACCCAAGGGGTAACCGTGGGTCGAACTGGTAGAAAGCTTCCTGGTCTGAATGGGCTGCCACTGCTCCATACACCCAGAGCGGGCCCGCACCATATACCGACATAGGCGTATGGCCGGGTAAACTTGCCAGGAATGGTTCAAGCATCTCAGGCTCCCACCTGGTAGATGAGGGAGCAAGCGCTTTTAACGATGCATACAGGTCTATAACCAGCTCAGTTGGAGCCTGCTCGAAGAAGGCTTTTTCCAGTTCCTTGGGCGAATACGAGTTGAACAGCGTGGCAATTCGCTCAACAAGGGCATCAAAAAGCGGACCTTTTATTAGAGTAGTATTGTGGCGTTCAAGTCCGGTGAGCCTCCCTTCTAAGAAAGGAGTCTGATCAGTAATCGTGGAGGTACCCTCTAGTTGAGAGTATATTTGAGCTAACGGCAACAGGTTACTCTCTGCTGTCCAACCTTGCCAGAGTCGAGTATAATCAGGTTGGTCGGCGCGCAAGAGCAGCAAAGAGTGCCTACATTGCCGCAGGATGCACATCTGCGACTCTTTGGGTTTACCTCCCACATCAACGAGAAGTGGCAGACAACGATGTTCCAGGTCCAGGCAGATACGTTTCACATAATCGTCAGGCCAGTCTCCCTCGATCTTGATACGTATTTGACTGACGGTCTCTGCATCGCTTTCTTGCGTCCAGTTCCCTTCGCCATCGGGGCAGGCGCGAATAGCATGATGGCGAATACCCCGCTGGCGCAATGCGTGGGTTAAGCTATAGAACAAGACAGATTTTCCGGCATGCGGTGGGCCACCGATCAGGACAGCCGGTAAGGTATTAACCATTGGTTTCCTCCTGTTTATTGGTAGAGTGTTAGATTAGGAGCGGTTTCTTGCCAGATCATACGCACATACTACTGGCAACCCTGGGAGGGCAGCCACAAGTAGTGACATTCACCCTTGATCTCCTGCTCAACGCTGATTTTCCCATCAGCGAGGTAATCGTTATTCACCCGAAAGCCTCCCAGCCTCGTTTACAACGCTCGCTTGAGTGCCTCAGCGCCGAGTTTGCCGGCGACTACTACAAGGCCGCAGATCGTGTTATTCACTTCCGTTCCCATGTGCTACAACTCGATGGCGCACCAATCAATGACATTACCGATGACAGCCACGCCGATGGAACGCTGGACACAATTCACCAACTCATCGGCGACTTGAAACGTCAAGGCCATCGTATCCACCTCTCAGTCACAGGCGGTCGCCGCTTGATGTCCCTACTTGCCATACCGGTTGCCTCCAGCTCACCCAGATGGACGCCCAGGAACACGCCAGGTGCACCAGCGTCACAGAACGCTTAACAGACCGCGAACTAGATGTACTACGAGCCTTCGCCAAAGGTTTAACCCAGCAGGAAGTAGTCAAGGAGCTAGGTATCACCACCAAAACCGTTGACAGACACAAAACAAAGCTACTGGACATATGTCGCGAAGTATGGGCTATCGATCCAAATACGCGCATAGGCTACCACTTCCTCTACAAAACCTTCGCGCCATTCTTCGATAGTACTGAGTATACACCGACCGGATAAAGAACGCATCGGAGAAATCTCTCAAATAGAGAAGAGAATTTGGGAGTTTTCTTGGATGTGTTTTAGGTCAAGCAATGGTAATCTTTTTACAAAGTGGCAAAGATTGTGTGAGAGTTAAAAGAAAGGACTGATAGATGCAGGAAGTAACGTTCACCCTGCAAACAATAACGCCGCTGTTTCTAGCAGGGAACGATCAGTATGAGACTGAAGTACCTCGTAAGTACATTCCAAGAGGTGTTCAACTCTCAGGAAGAGACCGTTATACTTGGCAACTTCAAGCAGAACTCCGTCCCCCCGCATTTCGTGGTCTCATGCGCTATTGGCAACGTGCGCTAGTGAGTGGGATAGTGGGAACAGACACACAAGGATTAACCAACGTAAGGAATGTTGAACAAAGTGTGTTTGGAGCAACAGATAAGAGTTCAGCGGTAAGCGTCCGGGTAACGGATATATCTAAAAATCCAACTGAATATGAAAGAGAAAGTTATTCGCGAGATAAAGTATCAGGTAAAGACTATCTGCTCTGGTCCATGGCAAAAAGTGGAAATGTAGAGAGAGGTACACTTAGGCTTGATCGTCAATATTTTCCACCCAATTCTAATTTTAAGATTACTCTATTATCACGAGATGAAGATGCCACAAATCTCAATAGAGCTATTGCAGCTATGTGGCTCTTGACTAATCTTGGTGGCATCGGCTCTCGCTCTCGACGATGCGCCGGAAGTCTTGCAGCGAAGCCGCTACAACCGCTGATAGGTGACATAGCGAATCTTTCTTTCAATGAGTTAACAACCATAGAAGAACTGCGTGTCAACCTCCAAAATGGGATCAAAGTAGCACGCTCACTCTATACTGATCTTCCTCAAAGACCTCCAGGAGAGGCAAGATTTGATGCGCTTTCATCAAATACATGCGAAATCTGGATAATGCGATCAAATGATAAGCCATGGTCCTCAGATAAAGAGGCTATGACCGATGTTGGAGAAAAACTATACACATACCGTGAAACAATCAAGCCAGTTGAGCTACGTGCAGTGTTTGGTCTTCCTTTGATTATCAGGGATCTAGCAGACAGAAGACTAAAAAGAGAGCTAGAAGGACATCGTCAAGCTTCTCCATTGCTACTACGCATCACCAAGTTACAACACGAATATGTTTGCGTTGCAGTGCTATTCAAAACACAGGTACAAGACATTCCACTTGTCCCACCACGAGACTACGCACTTATCGAAAAATGGATAAACATGTTTTTGAGAAAGGAGGCAGTGGACTTATGACCCAGCAGATTCAACACATGCTGATGTTCTCTTTGGGGCCAGTTCAATCTCTCATTGTGCAAGCTCGCAAGACACGAGATCTCTGGTTGGGTAGTTACCTCATCTCCAAGCTGATGGAATCCGGTATGGAGGTAATGGACGACGAGGCTTTTGTTTTTCCAACAAAGCGAAAAATCAAAGACGATATTCCTGATCTGCCCAATAAGTTCATAGCCATTTTCAACTCGCCTGAAGATGCCGAAAAAGCTGCTACTCGAACTGAAGAGAGAATCGCAGCAAAATGGAAGACAATCTGTAACAATATACGACTCGAGTTTATCGGAAATAACTATATTTCCGACGTCAAAGAGACCTGGGAGCGTCAGACTAAATTTGAAAGTTTTTTTGAGGTATTCTGGGTAGTTGTACCAGGCTCACTAGAAGACTACCAAAATTGGTTGAAAGTAACAATCTTAGCTCTCGATACACGCAAACGCCTACGCAATTTTTTGCCACAAGACGAACCAGGAGAAAAAAGCACTGTTTCTGGAGAACGTGAAGCACTACACGGACCGAGACCAGAACGAGGAGAAGTGCGAAGGTTTTGGAGACATCTCACCGAAACCGCACCACATCGCATTTCAGCAAAAGATATCAGCAAAGATGGCTCCGAACGCCTAGACGCTATCGATACTATCAAGCGCTTTGCTCTCTACTCACCTGAGTTAAAGCCTAAACTTGATCGGATTGACTTTCCTTCCACTAGTTCTGTTGCTGCGGCATCCTTGGTTAATAAACTGCTAGAAAAGGCGCCAAGCTCGGAAACGCTGCAAAAGGTATTGGAAAACTGGAAAGTGGCAACCAAAGATTTAGCTGAGATGCCACCTGGAGCAATATCGTATCTTGCTACCAAAGCAAAACAGATTGACTATGAGTGGATATTGGAGCGAGATGGTGATTGCTACTTTGAAGAAGCGTATACATCTCGCTACTTCGAAGAAAACTACTTGATTACGGATAACCCGGAAGAGCAAAAGAGAGAGAAAGAGAGAGGCTTAAATCTCAAACTCAAGAGCAAAGACTTTATTCCGAATTGCTTGCAAGCACTAGGTGAGCTTCTCAAAGCAGTTGGAACTCGTCCGACACCTTACTATGCCCTTATACAGATGGATGGCGACAACATGGGTTCCATCATTAATAATGTCGCTGGACGGAAAGAGCATACAGATATTAGTCAAGCACTCTCAACCTTTGCAAGAGAGAAAGCTCCTGAAATTGTCCAAAATACACATCCTGGGCGACTCGTCTACTCTGGAGGGGATGATACAGTTGCCTTTACACCCTTAGAGGGTATGCTTGAGATGGTCGAAGCCCTGAATCAAAAATACAATGAAATTCTGAGAGAAGCCGTTGTAAGCAGAGATAAAGGGGAAGTAACTGCTAGCTTGGGCATCGCTATAGCGCATCACTTTACTCCACTCTCGTTGGTGCGCCGTGCTGCCCTTGAGGCTGAGAAGCTCGCAAAGAGACGCTATGGTCGCAATGCTTTTGTGATCACTGTAATACGGCACTCTGGTGAGCAGACGCGAGTAGGTTGTCGCTGGTATTACACTGATCCACAAAATGAGACACTGTTTATTGAGCCGATGACATTATTCAAAAAATTTTACGGGTACTTTGCAAAAGATATTCTCTCTCCTAAAAGTATTCACGCCTTGCTGAGTGAAGCATCAAGTCTGGTTTGGCTTGATCGACCAGAGCAGAGAAGCGAGATAAAGCGAGTTTTGAAACGGCAGCGCAACGATCAGAAGAAAGATCAACTACCTGATGAGGAAATAGCCTCTTTGGCAGAACGGATTGTCAAGCTGGCAGAAGCAATGGACAAAGAGATACAGCAAGAGAAGGAGAAGAGGAAACGTGAACAAGGTAAAGATCTGAAGGTATCCGTTGAGTTGCACGAAGACGAACTACGCTATGGGTTAATCGAAACCTTTGGTTGGCTACTGGTCATGGCATTTCTTGGACGGGAGGCATTAGAAAAGTGAAAGTCTTTCTTGAACCAAATGAGTCACTGTTATTTCGCAACGGACGACCATTTGATGCCGGTGAAACCACCTATGCAGAGACAATGTTTCCACCTACACCCGAAACTCTGCAAGGTGTCATACGGGCTATGATTGCCACGCATTGGGATACATCAAAATCACTCTCTGAGGTATTTCGTCCAGGCTCGGACCTCGTGAAACTTATCGGTGATCGCAACGGATACGGGCGTTTTCGTATCACCAATATCTCGCTAGGGTACTGTAAAAAGAAGGATGAAGGGGATGTTGAGGAGGAGATTATCGAGCGTCTCTATCCTGTTCCTGCACATATTCTTAGAGATGATAAAGGCAGGTTCCGTCTTAAGCCAAAGGCAAAGCAAGAAGTTCTAAGCAACATGCCCTCAGGTATACAGTACCTCGAACCTGAAAGAGGTACCAAAGGGAAGCTCCAACCTATAGAAGGTTGGCTAACAGAGGAAAGCTTGCACAAAGCTCTGAGCGCGAGTGAAGATCTTGATCTTAAAGTGGTCGAAGAAGAAGAGATGTTCGAGTACGAACCTCGTGTGGGCATCGGCATGGAGAACGCCACGAAGACAACACAAGAGGGCCTGTTCTATAGCATGCGCATGATACGGATGCGACTTGGTTACGGCTTTGTTGTCGATATTCGCATCATCGACGAATCCAACCCGAAGCAATTCATTGATGACAACGATACTCAAAAGACTCTCAGGCTACCACAACAAGGATGGGCTATCCTCGGTGGAGAACAACGAGCAGCGAGCTTCCGGGTTCTCGGTACGTCTACCCCTTTGCTTGGTCATCCAAAGGGCAAAGGGCAAGGTTCACTCATTTACCTGGTAACTCTCGCGTCGTTCAAAGGCGGCTGGAAACCAGAAAAATGGACTGATCATTACCTCCCAGCCCCAATAGCGGCAGCAATTCCAGGCTATCAACCTATTGGTGGATGGAAGCTGAGAACAGAGAATAGTGGCGGAGAGAACAAGTGCATGCGCCGTTGTGTGCTAGCAGGAAGCATCTACTTTTTCAACGCATTTGTAGATGTCCCACGATCTTTGACAGACTACGATATGGAAATTGGCTATGGTATTACCGCGACAGGAGAATGGTAAACATGATTACAGCAACAACAATCCTCTATCTCTACACGGAGACACCTCTTCATGTTGGCGTTGGCTCTGGATTGAGTAGCATTGACCTGCCTATTCAACGCGAACGCACAACACAATATCCGATGATTCAGGGGAGTGGCATTAAGGGGAAACTTCGTGCAACAGCAGAATTTGAAAAGGTATCAGACTTGGATATTCTGTTCGGTTCATCTAGAAATGATGATAAGAGCGCTAAGAACATTACAGGGAACAATGCTAAACCTGATGAAGATAGCAAGGAACATGCTGGTGCATTGATCGTTGGCGATGCCCGCATCTTCCTCTTCCCCGTGCGCTCTCTCAATGGTGTTTTCGCCTACACTACCTCATACGATGTTCTGAATCGGTTTGTCCGTGACATCGGACGTGGACAAACTAACCCTCAAATAGATTGGACCGTACCCACTCCCCCCGTAGATGAACCAACGATAGATCAACCAACAGCGCTTGTTACATCTCCAAGCGATCTTACCGCTCATGATAGCACTCTTGTGCTAGAAGAATTTAGCTTTAAGGTTTCTTCCAACGAACAAGTGACAAAGATTGCAAAGTGGATTGCTAATAATGCTCTACCAAAGTATGGTAACGATAAAGAAGGCTCATACTGGCAAGAGAAGCTGAAGAGATCGCTTGTCATTTTACCTGACAACGACTTTCGAGACTTCGCGCTCTATGCTACTGAAATCATTACACGGGTAAGAATAGACAGAGAAAGTAAAACTGTTGAAGGGGGCGCACTTTGGACAGAGGAACATTTACCCACTGACACATTGCTCTATGTACCGATCTACGCAACCAACTCACGCAAGAATGGACATAATCAGACGGGTACAGAAATATTACAAATAGCACGCTCATTGAACAAAACAACTGGAAGCTACCTACAACTCGGTGGTGATGAGACTGTTGGACGAGGTATCGTACGAACCCGTTGGGGAAGTTAATAAGCGTAGTGATTATGAGGAGACGACGAGCATGCAGAACCCAGAAACACAGAGAGAAGAGACATTAACACGACGGCAGAATATGGAACAGCAACGTGGTAAGCAGGCGTGGAGTAACGTAGATTTTATCAAAGATGAAAGCAAACGTCGAGGAAACGACACGTTACAGAAAGAATACCGGTCTCGTGCTAGTGGACTTAATGCGATGATTCAGATAAATGGTTTGGGACAGACATTAGGCTTTTTGAAGGCCAAAGGTAAAGAAAGGAATGACCAGGGAAAAGTAGAACCAAATGCGTACTTCTATCTACTTGGTCACCTGACTCAATGGATGCGAAGTATTTCATTTGACCCAGCTATCCCCAATACGAATGATGGCCTGCTAAAGTGGGTTACAGACGTTGCCACAAGTGCCAGCTATCGGCGAGCTACTACAGAATGTCTTGCCTTTGGTACGTGGTTGCGTCGCTTTGCAGAGGCGGAGCTAAAAGATCCAACCGCACCCGGCACTAGCACTACACAGCCACAAGGAGGTATATTGTGAAATACAACCTTCCCAGGAAGACAACAGAAATAATTGATAGGTCCCAGCCATGTAACAACTTGAGACTTTTGCTTGATAAATATCCTCCGGCAGAAGTTATTGGCAAGGACGAGGCCACTGATAAGAAAAAGGACACGAAGGGAGCCTGGTTACGCGACATTCTTACAAATTACAAAGGCAATGCAGAACTTGCCAAGGCAGCGTATCACCGCTGGTATAGCTATACCAGTGCACTAAAAGCCACACATTTCAGTGAAAACATCGATTGGCGTATGGTCGTTGGATTAGGTGGAAACACCATTCTAGAAACAGATGTTACACTTCAACATCTCTATGGTATCCCTGCTATTCCCGGTAGCGCATTAAAGGGATTAACACGAGCATACGCAGCCACAGAAGATAGGGATGTTTACATTGAAGATGTCAAGGGTAATCCTACCCCAAGCAAAAAACTTGATACCGATCATAAAACTATTCAGCGTATCTTTGGCACACAAGATCAAGCGGGCACAGTTATCTTCTTTGATGCTGTGCCAATGGATGGACAAGCTAACTTCGTGCTTGACATTATGAATCCTCACTATCCGAAGTATTATCAGCAGATACAAGAACCACCGACAAATGATCAGAATCCCATCCCTATCCCATTTCTTACAGTCACAGGCACATCTTTTATGTTTGCCCTTGCCCCACGTAATCCCAGTAAAAAAGAACATGAAGATGATGTCCAGATGGCGTTTAAATGGTTACGACAAGCTCTTGAGCAATATGGAGTTGGCGGCAAGACGAGTGCAGGTTATGGCTACTTTACAAAGTTCAAACAACAACCACCTCTGCCAGAAAAGGCTTATGTCTCGAAAGAGGATGTGTTACAACCACCAGAGCCCTATGTACGACCCAACATTCCCGTCTTTAGAGAGGGGCAAAAGATTGCTGGCGTGGTCATTGATCCAAAAAGGGACCAGGAAGCGCTTAAACGCTTGCAGTCGGGCGAAGCTAGTGCCTGCCTGAGATATAAAGAGCGAGAGTTTTCGACAAAGAAATTGCTTATCCTCATTCCTCCAGAACATCCCGAGGCAAAGAATTGGTCTGCCGGTAATATGAAGAATTGTTTCTTTATCCGTGAAGAAGTTCAGGGGAATTGTACAGTTCTGATATGCAAGCCGTAATCCCTAAAAGCAAAAAGAAGAAGGAGCACCAGAAAGCGTAGAGAAGGAAGATTTAAAATGAAAAAGGCGCAGCTAATACTTTTTGGCGGAAGAGCATCTATTCCTAACATGCTCACTATCGTACATCAGAAACCAGATATAATTGTTGCTATTAGTTCTCAAGAAAGCTTTAAAGATTTGCCAAAACTAGAAAAATCTATCAATGCTCTTTTACCAAATTGTGAAATTAGGAAACCTAAGGCTGTAGATGGTTTTGATCTCAGGCAAATACAAGAGACCTGTAAAAAAGAATTGATGGAGTATCCAGATGCTGAATGGATATTCAACATTACCAGCGCAACAACAATTATGAGCATAGCAGCCTATGAGGTCGCAAAAAATAATGCTGATACTATGGCAATTCAATGCGTATACGTTGACACCAACCACTCACGACTTATCTCATTAGTTGGAGACATATTTTCAATCACAGTAAAGGCATATATTGCTGCATACTACTACAAAACGGGATATGGTTCTTTCAAAAACCACCGCAGTCACTACAGACAAGAGTCATGGACTCGTTTCGCTGAACAGCTTGGTGGGAGTCTAGAAAAAGTAGCTATTCTAAAACAAGTTGTAGAAGAACTTAGGGGAAACCCTCCGCAGGAAAGTACTGATGATGCTATAACTCGTGATTGCCCTATCAAAAAGTTTGCCACCTACGATATTGACGAAGTGTACAGTTTCTTGGAGGGAGCACAGCAGATAGGGATTCTGAGTGAATTACAGAAAGAAAACTCATCATCTATCATGTTCAAGCTATCTGAGCGACAGTATAAGTTCCTCAATGGCGCTTGGCTCGAGTTGTATGTTTGGAACGAAGCAATAAAACTCGGCATATTTGATGACTGCGAATGGGATCTAGAAATCATAGATAGTGAAGTTACAAAAACATCCGGAAAACCCTTTCCACATAAAGAACTAGATGTCTCCATGACCTATAAAGCTCAACTTATGTTTGCAGAATGTAAAACAGGTAAAACAGCATCTGATACTGGCACCCTCGATGACATTGTTACGAAAGCAGCGCTTCTTGGGGGCAAATTTGTCACCAAGCTACTTATTACAAATGTATCTAAATCAGTGAAGCAGGGACATAACGAAACAGGGATTACTGAAGATTTCGTACATAAGGCATGTGAGAGGGGAATTCGTGTAGTTGCCGCAGAGGAATTACCCAAAATTGCAGAAATCCTAGAACAAGAAGCTAAGGACTCAGCGAGGATATAACATGCTCATCCTAAACTTCACCCATCCACTCACTCACAAACAGCGAGCGCAGATCGAAGCGCTCGCTCACACCCCCATTGAAGAAGTTCGGACCATCCCCATCCAAATCGACCAATCAGAACCACTAGAACCACAAATTATCTCTATAGTCGACGCCGTTGGCCTATCATCCGAAGAATGGCAAACACGACCATTCCTCGTCAACCCACCCGGCTACGCACCCGCCGCCTTCGTTCTCCTCGCCGAACTCCACGGGCGTATCGGCCACTTCCCAACATTGATACGCCTTCGTCCCCTGCCCGGTAGTACGCCAACCACCTACGAAGTAGCAGAACTGATCAATCTACAAGCTATCCGTGAAGAGGCCCGTCGTCGAAGATAATAATCACTGCAAAATAAGGAACTTAGTCTAGTAGTCAGTCCAGATAGATTGATAGGGCAGAAATGTAGTGGCATCCCTTGCGGATGCCAGGCCTCTACCCGTCAATGGATGATAGACAAAACACTACACCCGACACCTCCTCCCATCATCACAATACTCCCGCCAATACCGCCGTATATGCTCACGAATACCCCTCGTAGGACTATAATTGGGATAGAGACGTCTAAAAGCCTCCTCCGCAGCTTCAAACGACTCCGTCGGCAGAACATTCAGTCGAGTCGCCAGGTAGAGCAGAGTAATCGAAGGACTACGCGAGCGCCCCGCAACACAATGCACCATCACCTTCAGACCACCGGCCCGCATCTCATCAATAAAATCCAACACCTGATCTATCATCGCCTTCTTAATGAACAGAGACACAGGCAGATCAAGCAGGCACACCATTACCCTGTTTCCCCTACGCGCAATGAGGCACTCAGGATGGCTCTTAGGAACACCCCACAGCCAGTAACCCACCGCCTTACGATGATATGGCTCCTTGCAAGCATGAACTATAGCCCAACCCGCCTGACTCGAAACGATGGTTTCATAGTCGACCATGCTGCCCACAAATAAGTTTGGATAAACCTCAAGCATTCTCCGGCCCCCTTTGTAACTGTCTCCCCAATAGCCAGATTCCCTATGACAAGTATAGCAGAGAAAGAGACCGTTAAAAAGCAATTGTCCGTCACTACCCACACCTACAGCCCTGCACTTTCTTTACAACTGCTTGTCGCTATGATATTAATGTCCCTGTACCGTGAACGAAACATTTTTTGGAGGATAACTATATGACAACAATTACCGATGAGTACATGCGAGAAATGCTCTCCAGAACCAGGAAGTATAGCATCGTCATTTTGAAAGCTGGACCAAATAAGAATAAGGATGGAGCCGAAAAAATCATTTGGGAACACGGACGAAGAAATTTTGAACTCCGCGCAGACGGAGTGTTATCCATCGTGTGTCCGATCTCCGATGGTAGTAATGTAAGCGGTATTGGAATTTTTAATGCCAATGTCAAAGAAGTAAAAAAGATCATGGACGAGGACCCAGGCGTAAAAGCCGGAGTGTTTGTCTATGAAATTCACGAGTGCCGCAGTTTTCCTGGAGCCAGCTTACCAGGGTAATGGGACTGATCTTGCCGGGTCTGGTGGGTCTTTTCCATGTATTCCTCTCCCACCAGCTCGGGGCAAGGTCAGTGATAGGGCTGGCCCCTATCATGTGCTTCTTCACTCCAGACAAAGACTCCTCACGGATGTCGAATACATGAGAGTCTTCTAAAAGATCATCTTCAGAGAAGATCTGAGGTCGAACCGACCAGGGTCAGATGGATCGCCCTGGTGGGTGCCACTTCAGGTTGACTTGCTAGAAGCGCTGCTTGAAACGCCTGGAAGGTTCCCAGCGTGTCAAACACCTTGCTCGCCTCTTCGTTCGCGCAAAAACGCAAGTGAATGAATGTTTTTCCGTCGTCTTCCACAAAGACGCTATACTTGAGATCAGGAGTTCATCCATTACCCTGCGAATATGCTCCTGGTTCTGTTCCGCGTAAGCTGCTTTCACGACATACCGATTTGTTGTAATGATCATCTGGGAACCTCTTCTGTTCTAGTGGACAAGGCTGTCCTGCTATGCTATACTAAATAAGCGAGTTTTTATTCGCTCTCGCAAGTAATTATACGAGTTTTTATTCGCGTTGTCAAGAGGTTTGCCGGAGAGACCAGAGACAAGCGCAATCGGGCGCTGTCTGGAACGAAGGATTGGTGCACAGTATGGATCAGCGGGAACACCCACAGCCGGTTCAGCGAAGAGCGCGAGGGGTCCAGCGCATCGCTTCCATTCTTGATGCTGCTGAAACTGTCTTTGCCGAAGTTGGCTACGACGAGGCAAACACCAATCGTATTGCAGCTCAGTCCGGGATCTCGCCAGGCTCCCTGTATCAATACTTCTCCAACAAAAAGGAGATTGCACAAGCCCTGGCGGCTCGGTACACCGAGGAACTTCAACATGTGTATAGCTCTGTATTTTCAGTCGAGGCTGCCTCGCTTCCCTTCTCCATCTGGCTGGATCAGATCATTGACGCCCTGCTCGCGTTTCATTTTGCTCATCCCGCTTTCCACATCCTTCTCTCAATTCCTGCTCCATCTGTGCAATT
>WNGL01013974.1_pt1 | contig 13232 bp, 12 predicted proteins | sample 5400591 | NCBI WGS metagenome assembly WNGL01 (sample SAMN13153377, study PRJNA577476) | soil metagenome | isolation source: 80 cm soil or saprolite under Garry oak tree replicate 1 | place: USA:California | collected 2016-06-15
CGTCAGCAAGGACGACCAGGTAGAAGCTGCTGTCGGCACGGTAGCCGCGGAATTGGGGCCGCCTACGGTTCTGGTCAACAACGCCGGAGTTATCCGGGATAATCTGCTCTTCAAGATGTCCGAGGATGACTGGGACACGGTGCTCGACGTGCACCTGCGCGGGGCTTTCCTCATGAGCCGATCGGTGCAGAAGCACATGGTGGACCAGCGGTACGGCCGGATCGTCAATCTGTCCTCCAGTTCTGCGCTCGGCAACCGGGGCCAGGCCAACTACTCCGCGGCCAAAGCCGGGATGCAGGGCCTCTCCAAGACCCTTGCCATCGAACTCGGCCAGTTTGGCATCACCGCCAATGCGGTGGCGCCTGGCTTCATCGCCACGGACATGACGGCGGCCGCCGCCGCCCGGCTCGGCATGACGTTCGAGGACTTCCGGGCGGTCGCGGCATCCCAGGTGCCAGTTCGCCGGATCGGCGAGGTCGATGATGTCGCGAACACTATCTCGTTCCTGGTCAGCGAGGGTGCCGGGTACGTTTCCGGCCAGGTGATCTATGTGGCGGGCGGCCCACTGTGCTGAACGGCGCCGGTCTGTTCCTCTGGACTCGCAAGCGTCCGTACCCGGGCGTACGCTTCCGGCATGTCGCTCCTTGCTGCGGCCCAGATCACCGCCATAGCCACGGCGATCCTCGCTGCCGGCGCTATCGTCACGGCCGTCCTCGCTTACCGCGCTCTCATCAAGGAGACCGAGGAAGTCCGCGCTATTGAACGCCAAATCACGGATCAGCAGGAGTTTGCGCGGCGGCAGTCAGAGGTGCTGGAGCTCCAGGCACGCGAGCTTGACGAGTCCCTCGCCGAGCGTAAATGGGAAGCCGAACAGCGGAGGATCGCTCAGGCCTCGCGTATCTTCACCGGGGCAGCGTCCTTCTCGGAGGATACGGCTGATGTCAGCCCGCATGTGGTCAATGCCAGTGACCTGCCCGTCTACGACGCCCAACTCTGGCACCCCGTCCACTCGGACCCCGACTACGATGACCTCGGCACGATATTGCCTGGTGAAGCTATTGCCGGCGCCGGGCGCTACCCCGCTGGCACCAACCCGGCCAAGATGAACGTCATCCTCAAATTCCGCGACGCCGCAGGCGTCACTTGGATACGTACCCAAGAAGGTGCCCTAATGGAACAGCCGGGTAAGACGGTGGGCGACACCATTTGGGCCATGTTCAGTCCGTCCGCAGAAGATCGGCAGGACCCGTAGAAGCGAATCAGCGGGCCTTCTCTTTGACGTAGCTGCCGGGAGCCTCCTCGATCGGCGTGAACTCGGCGTTGCCTAGCTCCTTGGGGGCCGCCACCCGTCGCCCGCCGTGGGATGCGAGCCAGCTGATCCAGGCTGGCCACCAGCTGCCGGGGATGCTCTCGGCGGCGTCGAACCAGTTGTCCGGATCGGCATCGAGCCGTTGTTTCCCACTCAACGAAAGCCGCCGTTGTCGACGGGTGAATACTGACCCCGGCGCGGCATTCGAACTTTGACCCTTCTTCCCGAGAGCCTGGCTCGAGTCGAGCCAGGGAGGAAGCAGGTGATTTCAGTGGAGGACCGGGCGGAGATCCGCCGGCTGCTGTGAAGCCATCACGCCCGCCTGGCAGGCTTATCGCCTCATCCGGCGCACCCAGGCGAACGGTAACTAGCCACCGGATGGCGGCCGGGTACGCGGGTGGTCTTACAGCGGGTAGCTGAGCGTGGCGGCCTGGTAATCGGCTCGTGGGCTTCGGCGGCGCTGAGGTCATGGGCCATGCCGTTCCTCCGCGCGGGCGAGGCGGCGAGCGAATTCACCGAGGTCGCCAGCGTTGATTAGCTCGCGCGCGGTGGGGTGACCGCGTGGTGGCATGGCCCAGTAATCGCCGGTTGCGCGGCCGCGCCAGATCCGCCACCGCGGGTACTGGCGCCTGAGCCGCTCAAGCCCGGCATCTTGGCTGTCCCCGCTTCGGCGGGCGTTCACGGCGTGTCCCTGCAGGCAGCGGGCGGCAGGCCGCGAGGCCGCGGGTGGGGGTGGGCCGGGGCCTGGATGGTCAGAGCTGCCATGCAGCCACTTCCCTCACCGCGCAATCTGGGTTGCCGGCGGCTTGAACGCGGCCGGCGCCGCCGCCTCACCGGCCAGGTCACCAGGCTCCGCCATACCGTCTCCGCCGGGCTCACCCATCTGCGGCACCGCACGTGGGCGAGCAGGACGCCAGCGGAGATCATGCCCAGCAGAGGCTCGTCGTGCTCGCCGCTGGGCCGGCCGGAGAGGGAAAACGGGCATCTCACCATCCGAAGCGTGCAGCCGGGCGCCCGCGTTACACGCGCCCAGTCAGCCGCGTTCCCCGGACCGGACCGCAGACACCGGCCGGGCCAGCCCGCAGGCCCGGAACGGACGCTCAGATCAGCGGGCCAGCGTTGCGCCGCCGCGCTCCTGGCCGGGTCCCCGGTCCGCTGTGCGGCGGTATGTCCGCGTCCACCAACGCGGTGCAGCCGGCCGGGCGCGTGACCGCATTATGCGTCCGCTGCCGCAGCCGCGATCGTGTGATCACCGTCCCTGATTTCGATGTGCCGGGGCGTATCAGGATCGATCATCGGATTCCTCCCGAAGATCGCCGGTGCTGACCAGGCTGTGCGCGCCTAACCCATCCCCTGGCCTCGGCCTGAGCCATCGCCTGCCCGGCACGCACGGCCACCTGGCCGCAGGTCCGATCACGGCCGTGCCCGGGATCATCTGCGATGAAACAGAAACCGGGCGGTATTGAGCCCAGCCCCGGTGACCATGTCTGACACCATGGCGCTCCGGCTCGCCAACGACATAGACCACCTCGAAACGGTCGGTGAGTTCGCGGATGTCCTCGTCGGTGATGCTGAACGCGGGCGACCGGTTCTTCAAGATCATCCGCAGCTCGCGGGCGGGCCAGCTCAGCCGGTCGTGGTACGCGCTGAAGCTGCGCCCGCTGGCCCTTACCATCGGTCTGCATCTTCCGTCCAGTGGGATGAACGTTTGGCCCGTCTGGGTCATCAGGAAAAATTTCTCAAATATTGCATCTACGGACGACTGGGAGATCGATGGCAGCATGATCGGGTCGCGATCATCGTGCGAGGCGGAGATTTCGCGATGATCGACCCGAGACAGGTTGCGGATGCCCTGGTCGCGGCGGAGCGGGAGCGCAAGCCGATCGCGCCGTTCACTGACATGTACCCGTTCCTTGGCGCTGGCCGGGCGTACCAGGCACAGCGGCTGTTTGTCGAGGATCACCTGACCGGCGGCGACCAGGTGATCGGCGCGAAGCTGGGCATGACAAGCAGGGTCAAGCGGGCCATCCTGGGCATCGGTCAGCCGGTTAGCGGGTGGCTCACCGCCGGGATGGTTCTTACTTACGGTCAGCCGGTGGGGCTGGAACAGCTAATTCATCCGCAGGCGGAACCGGAGATCGCCATTGTGCTGGGCGAGGAGCCGGCGCATCCGGCCACGGTCACGAGCGTCCTTTCGGCCACCGAGGCGGTGTTCGCAGCGATCGAGGTCATCGACTCTCGTTTTGAAGACTTCCGGTACCGGTTGCCCGATGTGATTGCCGATAACGTCGGCGCCGCCAAGGTCGCGTTCGGATCGCGCGCATGCACGGTCGCCGAGCTCGGAGACCTGCGGCTTATCGGCTGTGTTTTCCGCTCGCGGGGAGAAGTGGTCGGCACCGCGGCCGGTGCCGCAGCGATGGGACATCCGGCGGCTGCGGTTGCCTGGCTCGTCAACACCCTGGCCGCACGAGGTGAGCGCTTGCGTGCCGGATCCATCGTGCTGACCGGCGGCCTGACGGCTCCGGCGGCACTGTGTCAGGGCGGCGCGCTGACCGCGGAGTTCGACCAGCTAGGTTCGGTGGAGGTCTACGGATGAGCCCAGCGACGGCAGCAGGTTTCAGGCGAGGGAACGTGGAGGTGGGGTGGTCGAGGTGACGGTCCTTCCCGGTGCCGTGCGCATCCAGGCCCGCGATGGCGAGACCGTGCTCGGCGCCGCCATGCGCTCGGGGTTTCATTACCGGTTCGGGTGTAAGCGCGGCGGTTGCGGTGTCTGCAAGGTCCGCCTGATTCTCGGCGAGGTGCGCTACGAGCGGCCGATAGCGTCCAGCGTGCTGCCTGATGACGAGCGGACTGCCGGGGTCTGCCTGAGCTGTCGCGCCGTCCCGATTACCAACATCATCATCGAGTTGCAAGAGGGTGACCGGCTGCGAGGGGGTTCACTACTCGGGTTCAACTCCGCCAGGCCCTGACAAGCAGACAGAAGGAGCAGCAGATGGGCGTCATGCGGCTGGGGTTCGTGCACATACGGGTCACGGACCTCGAAGAGGCCAGGAACCACTACTCCAACACCCTCGGCATGACCGTGGTGGCGGAGCAGCCGGGCAAGCTCTACCTGAAGTGCTGGGACGAGTGGGACCACCATTCGCTGGTAGTAGAAGAAGGCGGCGTCGGCCTGGTCAAGCTCGGCTACAAGTGCCAGACGCCCGAGGACATGGAGAAGTTCGAGCAGCGCAGCCAGCGGTTCGGCGCCACCACCACCCGGGTCAGCAAGGGGGAGAACCTGACCGTTGGCGACGGGGTGCGCATTGAGCTGCCGTCCGAGCACACGATCGAGCTGTACACCGACATGGAGTTCTCCGGCACCGAGACCGGGTCGCTGAACCCGGAGGCCTGGCCGCGCAACATGCGGGGCGCCGGCACCAACTGGATCGACCACGCGCTCATGCCTGCCGACGATCCCGCCCTGGTCGAGCGGTTCTTCATGGAGTGCCTGGATTTCCGGCCCGCCGAGCGTGCCGTCACCGATCCGGTCCACCCGGAGCTGCTCGGCACCTGGATGTACTGCGGCGAGTCACCGCACGACATCGCGTTCATCAAGGGCCCGAACGGCAAGCTGCACCACTTCGCGTTCCACTTGCGGGACTGGAGCGACATCCTGCGGGCCGGCGACCTGTTCGCCATGGACGACGTATCGGTCGACGTCGGGCCGACCCGGCACGGGATCACCCGCGGGACCACCATCTATTTCTTCGACCCGTCGGGCAACCGCAACGAGGTCTTCGCCGGCGGTTACCGCACCGGCCCGGACTTCCCGACCATCACCTGGACCGAGGACCAGCTCGGCAAGGGCATCTTCTACATCCAGCGGGAGCTCGACATGGACCACGACTCCATCACCGTCCAGGCCCCAGGCGGCCGCGAAACCATCCGGGCCAAGACGCGGATCTGGGCCGCCGGCGTGCAGGCCTCCCCGCTGGCCGCCATGCTCGCCGCCAAGACCACAGCCACCACCGACCGGGCCGGGCGGGTGTCGGTCGGCCCGGACTGCACCCTGCCCGGCCACCCGGAGGTATTCGCCATCGGGGACATGGTCGCCCTGAACAACCTGCCCGGCGTGGCCCAGCCAGCCATGCAGGAAGGCAAGTATGTCGGCAAGGTGATCAGGGCCCGGATGGCCGGCCTCAAGCCGCCCGGGTCGTTCAAGTACTTCGACAAGGGCTCGATGGCCACCATCGGCCACCGGCGGGCCGTCGCCGCGTCCAAGGGCCTGACGTTCACCGGCATGACCGCCTACCTGATGTGGGGCTTCATCCACGTCCAGTACCTGATCGGCCGGGGCAACCGCCTCGGCACCATCTACACCTGGGCCCGCGCCCTGTACCTGTCCAAGAGCCGCGGCCACCGCATCATCAGTTTCCAGACCACCGGATACGAGATCGGCGGCCAGCGCGTCCTCGTCCGTTCCGTCCAGCCCTACACCCCCGACGCCCAACACACGCCAGCCGCCACCGCGGGGCCACCCAGGGCCAGCCTCCAGTAGGCCGGCCACAGAACGGCCAGCACACAGAAGGCCGCGGCCTGCGGTTCAGCCCTGCCGGGCCGCCACCGCGGTGGCCAGGGCGGTCCGCATGGCCTCCACCGGACCCGGGCGACCGGTCATCAGCTCGACCTGGGCCACCGCCTGGTGCAGCAGCACGGTCAGGCCGCTGACAACCCGGCAGCCGGCGGCCAGTGCCGATCCGGCGAAGGGGGTCGGCCACGGCGCGTACACCACGTCCAGGACCGTCGTGCCCGGGTTCCAGGGGGTAGAGCTCAGCGGGTCGGCTGCCCCGCCCGGCAGCGTGGAGATGACCAGGTCGGCGTCCGGCAGCGGCTCGTCGAGCAGGCGGCCGGAAATCGTCGGCCGCATCCCGAGCCGCTCGGCGGTCTCCCACAGCTCACGGGTACGGGCCAGGTTGCGCACCAACACGACCGGTGACTGGTGACCCAGTTCGCGCACCGCGGCGAGAGCGGACTGTGCCGTGCCGCCCGCGCCGAGGATGACCGCCTGCTTGACCTGGGCGATCCCAGCCTCCCGGAGCGCCGCGACCATGCCGGCTACGTCCGTGTTGTCCGCCCGCCTGCCCTCGGCTGGCCCGCCCGGCGGGAACACCAGCGTGTTCGCGGCCCCGACGGCCCGGGCCAGCGGCGACACGTCATCGGCGACGGCCAGGGCCACGCGCTTGAGCGGCATCGTCAGCGACAGGCCCGCCCACTCGAGTCCCATGCCGTCGATCAGGGGCGGCAGGCCGGGCTCGTCGCACTCGATCATGTCGTAGTGCCACTCATGCAGCTCAAGCGCCTGGTAAGCCGCACCGTGCAGCACGGGGGAGAGCGAGTGCTTGATCGGTGAGCCGAGCACGGCCGCCCGCCGCACCGTCCGGTCATCCTCGGTGGTGGTATCGTCCACGCTCATTTATCTACCTCATCCGGCACATGTGCTGTGTCCGTTAGCTCATATCGGCCTGATCGCCGCCCGGGTTCGCCTTGGCCAGCAGCCCGATAAGGGCCGCATGGGCCAGCCGGGTCCGGCTCGCCGATCGTCCTTCCGGCCAGGTCAGCGACCGGCGATTCGACGGCCAGCGACGTCCCGGCCGGCAGCGCGCCGAGGAGCTCAGGTAGCGGCAGTTCACCATCGCCGGGAAACAGCCGCCCGGTGCGCGCCTCGGTCAGCGCCACCGCGCTGTCCGGAAGGATCGGCTGGAACGGGCCGTCACACTGATCCATGGCGGCTTCCGCTCGATCGGGACCGCGCTGTTGCGGGCCTCCAGACGGAGCATGCGCCGACCCTCCGGGGCCAGTACCACGCCTCCAGGGTATGCCGGTGCGGCCCGATAACTGGCAATCCCCTTTCCGTTCAGCGAGCGGGCAAGGGGGCGTGCCCGCGGCCTGGCCTGGCTCGCGCCGGTATGCTGCGTGACCAGTGCCCCTAGCAGAAGGCGGGTGGCGGTGCTGCGGGTCGGACTCACCGGGGGCATCGGGTCGGGCAAGAGCGAGGTGGCCCGGCGGCTGGCGGATCTCGGCGCGGTGGTCATCGACGCGGACGTGGCCGCCAGGGAGGTGGTCGTCGTCGGCTCGCCCGGGCTGGCCAGGATCGCCGCGGTCTTCGGCGACGGCGTGCTCCGTCCGGATGGCTCGCTGAACAGGGAAAAGCTGGGCGAGATCGCCTTCGGCGACCCCGGGCTGCGCGCCGAGCTCAACGGGATAGTCCACCCGCTGGTCCGGGAGTGGATGCAGGCGGCCGAACGCGCCGCCGTGCAAGCCGCCGGCCCGCCGGGTCCCATCGTGGTGCACGACGTGCCGCTGCTCGCCGAGAGCCGCGGCAAGGCGGGCTTCGACCTGGTGATCGTGGTGGACGTGCCGCCCCAGACGCAGGTCGAGCGGCTGGTCAGGCTGCGCGGCATGCCGCCGGAGCAGGCTCGGGCCCGGATGGCGGCCCAGGCCAGCCGGGAGCAGCGTCTCGCCGTCGCCGACGTGGTGATCGACAACTCCGGCTCCCTGGCCGACCTGGACCGCCGCGTCGCCGACGTCTGGGCCGACCTCGTGCGCCGGGCGCAGACCCCCCGCTGATCACCTCCGAATCGAGGCTCAGGCGGCGCGGAGGGCGTCGCGGAAGTCGTCGGCGGGGTGTTCCAGGGAGGTGAGCTGGGCGGTCTCGCGGCGGAAGAACAGGGCGAGCGTCCAGTCGGCGAGCACTCGGGCCTTGTGGCTCAGAGTCGGCACCCAGAACAGGTGATAGACGCATGCCTGGCGCGGTAAGTCCACGGTAAGTCAGCCGTTGGCACGCCGGAACCCGGTCCGGCGACCATGCACACAGAGCAGGGCAGCGAGGGGAGACCATCATGGCTGCGGCCACCGTCCACGACGCCGCGGACGTCTACGCGCTGGGCAGCAACCTGGCCGAGAGCTCCCGGCTGCGGCGCCAGTCGGAAGAGCTCCGCCCAGAGGCCGAAGCGTTGCTCAGCCGCATCGGCCTGGCTCCCGGACAGGCCGCCGTCGACCTGGGCTGCGGCCCGAGCGGGATCCTCGACCTGCTCTCCGCCGCGGTCTCGCCCGGCGGCCGCGTGGTGGGTCTTGACGCCGATCCGCGGCACACGGCGATGGCCGTCAGGCACGCCCGCGAGCTCGGGCTGGCCGACGTCACGGTGGTGACGGCCGACGCCAGGCACACCGGGCTGCCGCCGGGATCCTTTGACCTCGTGCATGCCCGGACCCTGCTGGTGACGATCCCCGAGCCTGCGCAAGTGGTCGCCGAGATGGCCCGGCTGGCCAGACCGGGCGGCTGGATCGCGAGCCAGGAGCCCGACTGCGAGTACAGCCTGTGCTACCCGTCGATAGCCGCCTGGGACCGGCTGCACGAGATCTTCCTGGCGGGCTTTACCCGGTCCGGCGCGGACCCGCTGATCGGGCGCCGGGTGACCGCCCTGTACCGGGACGCGGGCCTGGGGGACCATGCGGTCCGCGAGCACCTCGCCGATCCACGCACGCTGGTGATACCGCACCTGCTGATGGCCGTCTGGGCCCGCAAGCCCGCGAGCTGACCTGAGGAATGTCAGACCCCCGGCCTAGAGTTGAACCCTCGGAGGTCTAGGAGGTCTGTTCGTGCGTCCGGTTACCGATTTGCAGCGCAAGGTCGCGCCGTTCCAGGTCATCACCGACATGGTCCCGGCCGGGGACCAGCCGTCGGCGATCGCCGAGATCGAGAAGCGCGTCAGGGCGGGGGACGTGCACACGGTCCTGCCGAATAAGACGCTCGCCGCCCAGTTCGCCAACGAACTGCGCGAGATGCTGCCCAAGAACGCGGTCGAGTACTTCGTCTCCTACTACGACTACTACCAGCCCGAGGCGTACGTTCCGCAGACCGACACCTACATCGAGAAGGACTCCTCGATCAACTCCGAGGTGGAGCGGCTCAGGCACTCGGCCACCAATTCCCTGCTGACCAGGCGGGATACCATCGTCGTCGCCTCCGTGTCGTGCATCTACGGCCTGGGCACGCCGCAGGAGTACGTGGACCGGATGCTCAAGGTCAAGCTGGGCGACACCATCGAGCGGGACACGCTGCTGCGCAGGCTGGTCGGCATGCAGTACAACCGCAACGACCTGGCCTTCACCCGCGGCACCTTCCGGGTGCGGGGCGACACCATCGAAGTCATCCCGATGTACGAGGAACTCGCCGTCCGGATCGAGATGTTCGGTGACGAGATCGAGCGGCTGATGACGCTGCACCCGCTCACCGGCGAGGTGATCAGCGAGGACACCGAGCTGTACATCTTCCCGGCCTCGCACTACGTGGCCGGGCCCGAGCGCATGGAGCGCGCGATCAACGGCATCGAGGCCGAGCTGGCCGAGCGGCTCGGCGAGCTCGATCGCGCCGGCAAGCTACTCGAGGCGCAGCGGCTGCGCATGCGCACCACCTACGACGTGGAGATGCTCCGGCAGGTGGGCAGCTGCTCGGGCATCGAGAACTATTCGCGGCACATCGACGGCCGCGCGGCGGGCACCCCGCCGAACACCTTGCTCGACTACTTCCCCGAGGACTTCCTGCTGGTCATCGACGAGTCGCACGTCACCGTGCCGCAGATCGGCGCCATGTACGAGGGGGACGTGTCCCGCAAGCGGGTCCTGGTCGAGCACGGCTTCCGGCTGCCGAGCGCGATCGATAACAGGCCGCTGACCTGGGACGAGTTCCTCGACCGGATCGGCCAGACCATCTACCTGTCCGCCACCCCTGGTCGGTACGAGCTGCAGCGCGTCGGCGGTGACGTGGTCGAGCAGGTGATCCGCCCGACCGGCCTGGTCGACCCCGAGGTCGTCATCAAGCCGACCAAGGGACAGATCGACGACCTGCTGCACGAGATCAGGCAGCGGGCCGAGCGCGATGAACGGGTCCTGGTCACCACGCTGACCAAGAGGATGGCCGAGGACCTGACCGACTACCTGCTCGAGAACGGGGTCCGGGCCAGGTACCTGCACAGCGAGGTGGACACGCTGCGCCGCGTCGAGCTGCTGCGCGAGCTGCGGGTGGGCGAGTATGACGTCCTCGTCGGCATCAACCTGCTCCGCGAGGGCCTGGACCTGCCCGAGGTGTCGCTCGTGGCCATCCTGGACGCCGACAAGGAGGGCTTCCTGCGCTCGGGCACGTCGCTGATCCAGACCATCGGGCGCGCGGCCAGGAACGTGTCCGGCGAGGTGCACATGTACGCCGACACGGTGACGCCGTCGATGCAGCGCGCCATCGACGAGACCAACCGGCGGCGGGCCAAGCAGGTCGCCTACAACGAGGCGCACGGCATCAACCCGCAGCCGCTCCGCAAGCGGATCGCCGACATCCTGGACCAGATCGTCCGCGAGGACGCCGACACCGAGCAGCTGCTGATCGGCGGCGGCGGACGGCAGCAGTCCCGCGGCAAGGCGCCGGTGCCCGGCCTGTCCTCGCGCGCCCGCGCGGTCGCCGCGCAGGCGGCCGGGCGCACCGCGGCGGGCGAGCCGACCAAGGAGGCCAGCGCCGCCCGCGCCGAGCTCGTCGGCCTGATCAGCGAGCTGACCGAGCAGATGCACGCCGCCGCCGCCGAGCTTCAGTTCGAGGTGGCGGCCCGGCTCCGCGACGAGATCAGGGAGCTCAAGGCCGAGCTGCGCGGCATGCACGCGGCCGGCGTCTGACCCCGCCCGGCTTCCGCGCCCGGGGCCAGGCATGATAGTGGAGGGCAAGACCGGAATGCTCGGGGGCCGGAATGCTGAGGATCTGCTCATGGTTGCCTCAGAAGACAGCCGGCTAGCAGAGATACCGGGGGAGGTGTGCGGTGCTAGTCAGCCTGATCGCGGCCATCGTCGCGGCGCTCTTGTACGGCATTGCCGCGGTGATGCAGGCGATCGCGGTGCGCGCGGCCAGCAACCGGTCGGCCGAAGATGCCTCCGGGGGCGTCGACCCCGGCCTGGTCATGCGGTTGCTGCGCCAGTGGCGGTTCGTGGCCAGCATGTGCCTGGACGCGCTCGGGTTCGTGGCCCAGCTCATCGCCCTGCAGCGGCTGCCGCTCTTCGCCGTCCAGGCGTTCGTGGCGTCCAACCTGGCGGTGACCGCGGTGGTGGCCTCGTGGGTGATCGGCGTGACCCTGTCCTGGCGGGAGTGGGCCGCGGTCCTCGGCGTGGTGGCCGGCGTCGGCCTGCTCGGCTCCTCGGCGGGCGCGGAAGGCGCCGCCCAGGTGGGCGGGGTGTTCAAGCTCGCGCTCATCGTGGCCATCGCGGGCCTGGCGGTGGTCGGCCTGGCCGCGGCCAAGCTCAACGAGCCGTACCGCACCACCGCGCTCGGCGTCACGGCGGGGTTCGGCTACGGGGTGCTCAGCATCGCGGCCCGCGTCCTGACCGGGTTCACGCCGCTCGAACTGGCCCGTGACCCGGCCGCCTACGCCGTCGCCGCGGCCGGAATCATCTCGTTCATGTTCTACGCCACGGCGCTGGAGAGCGGCAGCGTGACGGTCGCGACCGCGGCCGTGGTGCTGAGCGAGACGATACCGCCGGCCGTCATCGGCGTCATTTTCCTCGGCGACCAGACGCGTCGCGGGCTTTCCGTCGTCGCCTGGGGCGGCTTCTTCATCGCCGTCGCATCGGCCGTCATGCTGGCCAGATTCGGCGAGGCGCATCAGAGCGAAGACGTCGCGAGAGCCGACGCCGTGGCCCGCCGGCAGGCAAATGCCGGGCCGGCCGCCGCCGGCCTGTTATCCTGGTGGCCCGTGGACCTGCAGTTTTTCAGTGCCCTATTGGACACCGCCGTACCGGACACCACGGGAGCCTCATAGTGGCCGCATCATCACTTTATCAACGGCCTGCGCAAACCAGACACCTCTTCGTCACGGGCGGAGTAGCCTCCAGCCTCGGCAAGGGACTGACCGCGTCGAGCCTGGGCCGCCTGCTGAAGCTGCGGGGCCTGCGGGTCACGATGCAGAAGCTCGACCCCTATCTCAACGTCGACCCGGGCACCATGAACCCCTTCCAGCACGGCGAGGTGTTCGTGACCGACGACGGCACGGAAACCGATCTGGACGTCGGCCACTACGAGCGGTTCCTGGACACCAACCTGGCGGGCGAGGCGAACGTCACCACCGGCCAGATCTACTCCACGGTGATCGCGAACGAGCGCCGCGGCGCCTATCTCGGCGACACCGTGCAGGTCATCCCGCACATCACCAACGAGATCAAGGCCCGCATCCTGCAGATGGCCGGCGACGACGTCGACGTGGTGATCACCGAGGTCGGCGGGACGGTCGGTGACATCGAGTCCCAGCCGTTCCTGGAGGCCATCCGCCAGATCAGGCACGAGATCGGCCGGGACCGCTGCTTCTTCCTGCACGTCAGCCTGCTGCCGTACATCGGGCCGAGCGGCGAGCTGAAGACCAAGCCCACCCAGCACAGCGTGGCGGCCCTGAGAAGCATCGGCATCCAGCCGGACGCCATCGTGGCCCGCTCGGACCGCCCGATCAACGCCAACCTGAAACGCAAGATCAGCCTGATGTGCGACGTGGACGAGGAGGCGGTGGTCTCCGCCCCGGACGCGCCGTCGATCTACGACATCCCCAAGGTGCTGCACGCCGAGGGCCTGGACGCCTACGTGGTGCGCAGGCTCGGCCTGCCGTTCCGCGACGTGGACTGGAGCGAGTGGGACGACCTGCTCCGCCGGGTGCACCGGCCGGCGCACAGCATCACCATCGCCCTGGTCGGAAAGTACGTGGACCTGCCCGACGCGTACCTGTCCCCGGCCGAGGCGCTGAAGGCGGGCGGGTTCGCCAACGACGCGCAGGTGAACATCCGCTGGGTGATCAGCGACGCCTGCGAGGAGCCGGAGGGCGCGGCCGCCGAGCTCGAGGGCGTGGACGGGGTGCTGATCCCG
>WNGL01008506.1_pt1 | contig 13231 bp, 12 predicted proteins | sample 5400591 | NCBI WGS metagenome assembly WNGL01 (sample SAMN13153377, study PRJNA577476) | soil metagenome | isolation source: 80 cm soil or saprolite under Garry oak tree replicate 1 | place: USA:California | collected 2016-06-15
CCGCCAGCAGATCCTCGGAGAAAGACAGACTGAGCCGGTCCGCCATCAACCCCAGCACGCCGCCCTGCGTCACCACCTGGCTGGTGTAGCCGTTGCCCACACTCAATCCCGTCACCACCGGCGGCACCGTGTCCGCCACGAATACGTTCAGGATGTACTGGGCTCGCAAATCGCGATTGCTCGGACATTGGATTCGCACGTAATAGACCGCATCGGTGGTGACTGTGTAGTTGAGTTTTCCGGTGAAATTGGTTGCCAGGGCGACACTCGATCCTTGCTGCTCAACGGTGAGAACGAGGTTTGTCAGGCTGACGGAACTGCCATCTGGCAGCGAGACGCTGGCCGAGATCGTCGTGCCGACGTTCAGCGTGGCCAGGCTGAAATAGTCGCCGGACGAATCGGTGCTGACCAAGGAACCGGCGACACGGGCTTGAATGGATAGCCAGCTGGATTGTAAGGACTCCACACCCTCAAATAATAAGTGCCACTCGTCGCAAACTGGTAATTCTGGAACTGAGCGACCCCCGAGGAATCACCGCCGACTCCTTGGAGGTCACCGTCAGCCGAGTTGCGTAGGTAAAGTTGAGGATAAACATTTGCAGCATCCGCCTCCAGCCGGACAGTCAGAAAATCCCCTGCCTGGGCATCGAACCTCCAGTAGTCCACATCGCTGGTCGAAAAGAATGATCCCACGCCTAGTGCTGTGAAAAATCCGCTTCCGGCAGGGCTTTCCGTCAACGGCAAGTCAGTGGCCTCCTGCAAGGTGTTGTTGCTGGTGCTTTCGATCTTCCCCTCTCGCGGATTTGCAATCACGAAATCGCGCGTGAACGTGGCAACGGTGTTCGTGTTCAGGTCAAGCAGGTTCGTGGTAGTTTGAAACCGGTATGAGCCGGGCTGAAGAGGACCATTGATAACAGTGAAATTGACCGTCTGGCTGGCAGAATAAACAGGAGACAGGCTGTAAATCACGTCGTCGCTGTCCCCCAACATTCCGTTCGCGCCGGCTTCGCGAAGGATGTAGCTGGCTGGGTTACCAGCGGTGTTGGCGAGCAGTCCGCGGGAGGCAGTGATTGAGAAGCGGTCCAGGGCGAGTGAATTGGTGGAGCGGTCATCTGGCAAGGTCGTGCTTACGATGATGGTGTTTGTAGGATTGGCCGATTTGCACTTGCCCGCGCTGCCAGCGGCGTAGATGGCGGCGATTTCATTCGAGGAAAGAGCACGGCTGTAAACCGACACTTCATCAACCAATCCGTTGATTCCAGTCTGCGGCCACGAGGAGTGCCCGATGACGTCGTAGTGTGCGGAGGAAGGCGCCGGTCCCGGGTACGGGTTCGTGCCTTGCAGCACCCCATTCACATAGATGTGAATGCCGACTGGGCCCCATATCACCGGATCCATTCGGCGGCGGGTTCTGGGTTGCTGCCCAGAGATAGAGGCCATTGGGCGCAGCGCTCCAGTTCCATTGGTTGAGGTTGAACCAGAATTCGACGGTCCCCTCGGTCCAGCCTTGAGTCACATCGGTGCTTTGAACGAAAGCGTCCGCGCCATCGAAAACAAACGCTTGGCCAACGATTCCCGGCGCGAACGTCGCCCCGTTTTGGAGCGTGCCGTAGTTGGTGCCGATGATGTCGTTGGCATTTCCATCGCCCGGCCACCAACTCACCAGGCCGGCAGGCGGTGGCGCGCATTGCGGTTTGCACTTGCCCGCGCTGCCCGCCGAGTAGATGGTAGCGATTTCGTTGCTGGAAAGCGCGCAGTTGTAAAGCCCCACCTCATCCACTAGCCCGTCGAAGAAGTACCCGTCCACAGTCCTCCCGCCGATTAAGAGCGGCGCTGATCCATGCTCTGTATCATAGAGGAAGGTGGTTGTTTCAGCGACCTGAACGCCATCCAGATAGACACGAAGAAACTGACCCTTCTTGACAGTGCCAACCATGTGGTGCCACTGATTCAAGGTGATCATACCACCATCCGCCACGGCGGCATCAACGCCGAGCTGGAAATTCCAAAGCTTAAACCCCACCCTGCCGTCCGGATAAACGTAGAGGAAATATTCCCACTTTCCAATGTCACCCTTCATTACCACTGGGCTTCGCGTACCATTGTGCATGTCTACAGGGTATTGGGGCAGGTTTACCCAGGCTTCCACCGTCATCTCCCCGTTCGTACCAGCATGTGGACTCAGCACGGGGCTGTCAGGCACACTGACAAAGTCATTGACGCCGTCAAAACTGAATGCCTGGCCGACGAGACCCGTGGCGAAGGTCGCGCCGTTTTGCAATGTGCCGCTATTGCCGCTTTGGATGTCCGTGGCATTGCCATCTCCCGGCCACCAACTCACCAAGCCGGAAGGAGGCGGGACACACGGTGGAGGGAAATACTTGTCCTTCAAGTAGGCATCGACTTGGCCTAGTTCGGTCGCGTTGAGTCTTCGATTGTAGATGATCAACTCAGCGAGATCGCCGCCGAAGTGAGGCCGCGTGGTGTTGTCCGTGATGTCCGCTCCGATGTTGAGCGCGAGGCCCACGACGGGCGCGGATGAGTTAGTCTGGCTGATCGTTGGTGAGGCGACCCCGTTCACGTAAACTGTCGTCTCGTTCGTCGCGTCCGGGTCCATGTTGGAGAAGGTGCCGGCGACCCGGACGAAATGCGTGTAGTCCCCCGGCACGCTTACTTGGCCACTGAAGCTGTGCCTGCCGAGATGGACACTGGTTGCAGAGGCACCGAAGGAGCCGATGTTATAGTCGTCGCCAAACAACTGGCCATCGGCCCATGTCCCGCTAGGTGGATCATACACCGCTGCTTGGGTTGCTCGGATCACGGCAAAGTAGGTGATTCCTGCCGGCCCGATGCCTAGGGCGTCGTAGGTCGCCTGGTTGGTGGCGTTGGCAAGGACATGGAGGGACTGATCTACGTCATTGCCTCCAAAGTGGACCGCAGGCCGGCCGTTGATCGCAGCCTCGAGAAACGTGGGCTGGAGCGAGACGTTGGGCTGCGATGATCCGTAAGCCAGTCCTCCTCTGCCTGGCCAGAAGGCCACGTTTCCGTCCTCAGACAAGGTCAGAGAGCCGGCGTCTTGCCAGATCGCCAAGCCGCTCAGTTGGGACGGGGTAAGGTACGGGGACTTGCACATCCCGGCGCTTCCCGCGGCGTAGATGGCGGCGATTTCGTTCGAACCCAGAGCACGATTGAAAAGCGCCACCTCGTCAATCGACCCGTTGAAATAGGCGGGAAATGGATGGATGCCGTTGACATAGGCTCCGATGAAGAGGGGCTGAGTGTTCTGGTAAATCATAGACGGAATGACGCCACCTGTCGCAAAGTTGAGTTGCAGTGGCTCGCCGTCGGACAATTTGCCATCTACGTAGATGTCAAGCGCTGGATTCGTGTCGCCTTGATAGACGCCTAGGACATGGTGCCATTCGCCAAGCGGGACGTTGGTCACGGAGTTTCTGGCTGCAAAACCGGAGTCATCTCCATTCTTGAAGACCCCGATTTGAATCCGACCGTCGGGCAGGACAACAAACTCGTACGACCGTCCACTGTTCACCTGCTGTGGGTCTTTGTGAACGATGGGCAATCCGCCGGACCCGTTCGTTTGGTCAACCCGAATCCAGGCAGAGATGGTAAACGCGTTTGAGAAGCGCAGGGCCGGCGCGTCACTCACCTGGATGTAGTCATCTACCCCGTCGAAACTGAACGCTTGCCCCACAATGGCCGGCGCGAATGCCGCACCGTTTAGCGTGCCATTGTTCGTCCCGAAGATGTCGTTCGCATTTCCCTCGCCGGGCCACCAGCTCACGAGACCCTGCGGCGGTGGAAGGCACGCGGGGGGCGGTGGGTTCCGAGGGGTAAAAACTACAAACTGCACGCAACATTCTCCAGAGGGGATGCCACCAGTCGCGAATTGGTCCATGAACGCGCCGGTCGCTCCGTTATAGCGGATGACCCCTGTTGTGCCGCCACCTCCGTAGTTGTTGCTGACAACGTAAAGGTTGCCATCCGGCCCGAACACCAGGCCCTCGGGATTCCAGAGGCCGTCACCGGGGTGGGCAAACACGCCCAAGAACGAGCCTGAGTTCCCGTTGAACCGGAGTACGCGATTGTTGGCTGCGTCGCTGACGTAAAGATTTCCGTCTGGGCCGAAACAAAGGGCTTGCGCCCCATTACCGGAAGCGAAGTTCGTGGGAGAGCAAAACACGCCAAGGAAATCCCCAGTGGCGGCATCGAAACGCAGCACACCCGCGGTAAGGGATGCGGCATAGAGCAATCCATCTGGACCGAAAGTGAGGCCGCGCCCAGTTAATCCTACTCCGTCCCCGAAACGCCGGGTCGAAACCCCCGTCTGTCCATCGATAACTGCTATATAATTGCTCGCACTCCCCGCGATCCCACTGGCGACATCGGCGTACAAATTGCCTTCCGGGCCGAAGGTAATTCCGTTAGGGTAGTACCAACCGTTGGTGGCGAAGACGCCCAGAGCGGCTCCAGTCTGTCCGTTGTAGCGGAGGATACTGTTCCCAATTCCATCAGCGACATAGAGGCTTCCGTCGCGCCCATACGCCAGGCCAAGGGGCGTCTGAAGCCCGGCGGAATGGGCCGATACGAATGTCCCAAGATACGCCCCAGTGGCTTCGTCGTAGCGCAGGACACTCCCGTCGGAATACGACGTGACGAGCATGTCCGCCCGGGTGGAGACTGACGCAAAGGCCGTCGCGAGCGCGAGCATCGCCGCACGAACCTTCCGAGCGATTGTGATGGTGGTCGCGTTCATGGTCTTCGTCCTTTTCCTGTCACGTCTTGTCCCGTCCTTTCAGGCCTGGATGAAATTCTTTGGACGAAATCCCAGGGCGTCGCTCCTGGCTATCGAATTGCGCGCTTTCAGCGCTGCCGGTGAGAACGGTGCCATTCGTGAGGAGGAGGGAATTGAAGACGTGCGGCCCGTCAATGGCCACGGTGGCGCCGTCGATGACGAGGTCGAGGACGTTCAGCTCGCCGTCGTTGTTGAGGTCACCGAGTTGTTGCGGCAGCGCAAGGGCGGTGTGAACGCAAGAAATGCCTGTGAGGAAAATTAACGAAAACAACGTGTCAATCATCCCCCGACGCATCGATGCGCGGGCTGGATGCATTTAGGAAAAAATTGATGCTGGTCTGTGGCTACAGCACCCCTTACGGAATGTCAATGAAAATCTGTCCTGAATCCGTCGGCGGGATTCGGGTGGCGCACCGTGCGCCTGAATGGCGGAGGCATCATTCGGCCGTGAAGGCGCGACAAAACCGTACGGGACAAATGGAAGCCAATTCCGGCACTGACACGGGCGAGCCGATGAAATTTCTTTCCCTTGCGGACTGGACCGGGATCGTGGAAACCGAACTGTTCGCGCAAACGTACAAGACCTACGGTTTGGCGACCGTTCGCTATCCAGTGCTGGAAATCGAGGCCAGCGTGGAACCGTTCGAGAACGGTCGCGGGTATTCCTTGCGCGCATTGCGGGCTGGCAAACCAAGAACACACCCCTGATGTAACGGTAGAACGCCTCGGTTGGGATGTTGGCGACGGAAGCGAAGCGTTTCCGCAGCGGAGTGAATTACGGAGCAAGGAAGTAACGGAGCGCCGAGCCAAGCTCCCAACGGAAGCGCCCGCTTTTTGCGGCTCGGGTGCGAATGCCGCTCGTGACGAGTGCGCGATTTTGCGAAGTGGAACGGGCGCGGTCGAGAAGGGGACAGGGCCGACCGGCAGCCCGTGAAGCGGAGCAAAACGCGCGTTGGTCACGGCGGGTCGGTTATCGTCGCTCGCGCTAGTAAGGGCCATAAACCGCATTGTCGGCTTAATCTCAATCCGCTAATCTGCGACGAGCGTCAACACACGGACCAGACCGACGCACAACGCGCGACGCCTCTGGCGTCGGTGAAAATCTACGCCTAGAGAAACAATTATGCACAATGGCACAGCCGGATTAACCAAGAGCCAGCGCGAGAACGTCGGGCACTTCTTGGATTTGTTTGCCGACGTTGAAGCGGCGTTGAAAGGAAGACTGAATTTGCAGGTCAACGACAGGACCGGAGTCAGGGCACTGATCAATGGTTACGAGTCCAAGAACTCATATTTGAGGGATTCAGCGAATCGACTGCGGCATCTTGCGGAAATCCGAAATGTGCTGACGCATCAACGCGGCACTGCCTTCGGCTATCCCGTGGCCGTCACTTCGAATTCGATTGCCGCGCTTCGCGAAATCAAAGAGCATCTAGTCCGCCCGGAACCGGTTTCAACCCGGTTTTGCCGAGAAGTGAAGATGGTTTCGGCAACGGACTCTCTTGCCCATGTGGTTGCCATGGCGTTTGAGAATGGTTTCTCCCAGTTTCCAGTGGTCGATGACGGACAGTTCCACGGTTTGGTCACCGAAAATGAGATAACTCGGTGGCTGGGCCGGCGGGTCAAAGCAAACGTATCCGAGGTGGACCTTCGGCGGGCTTCCGTAAAGATTGTGTTGAAAGAGAAGGACCCGACAACCAAGGGAATCGCCTTCTTTCGTTTCAGATGTTTGCACGCTCCCCTTGAGGAGGTAATGGGCCTGTTCTCGATAGAGCCGACGCTTGAAGTTGTCTTGTTGACCCAAAGCGGGAGCAAGCGTACCCAGATCGAAGGCATCATCACCCAGTGGGATGCAGCTCGATATCCACATCGGCGATGACCAGGAATTCGAGACAATACCGACGCTTATCTTCGGGCGCTTGCGGAGCTATTGGAAATGACGGCGGCCGACTATCTGGATGCGCTGCTCGAAGCAACGCCTGCCGACAAGATCAGCGCGGAGTTTATCGAAGGCCTGACTGACCTGTTTATGTTTTGTGGTCGCGTGACCAAATATCGGGAAAATCTGAACACTCTCCAGCAAGCTCGTTTGGCGATTACGTCTCTATCAGGACCGGTTTTTTGAGGGGCCTGGATTCTTCAGTTCTATACTAGCTCCCGAAAACGGCCCGACTTCGTCGCGCGGCTGGCGAGGCTTTAGAAACAGCTCAAGTGTAAACTGGCGGCTTGAATTCCGAGAGGATCACTCGCATCGGGCAACCTGACAGAAGTCGCGCTAGGTCATACCAACCGTCGCCACACCGAAAACCAGCTTGAGACTCTACCGTCGGGTTCCAACGGCGGCAAAGTGAAAGGTCGAAAGCCGCGCTCACAATGCACCAGCACGCACTCGTGGTCGCGCAGATTGCGAAGCTTGTGCGGCTTGATTTTGTGCTCTTCAGTTTCGGAATAGTTGACGTTGCGTCTGCCCGCATTGAAGCCCCATGAACGTTTCACCACGCGCTTCTTGCCAAGGAAATCAGCAGCTTGAACGGCATCGCCTTCGTCGGCGGCGCGGAAGATGAGGCGGTTGCGGAGATTCAGCGTGAGCACCTTCGATTTGTCGTTACCGAGCGGTGGCACGAATGAAGTCGTGCTCTGTGCGGCAGCGACGATTGTTGCGCCGGCTTCGCGGATCACGTCCACACAGTTGTAATCGCTCGTGCCGTCTTCGCTGGCAGTCATGAATCGCTGTGCTTCGTCGGCCCAAAGGATGAGCAAATTATTCTTCGCACGATCGGCCTTCGCCTTGTCAAAACGACGGAGCGCGTGATTGTAGTAGAGAAGCTTCAAGAACGTGTTCACGTAGCGACGCTCGGTTTGAAATTTCTGCGGCATGGTCGTGAGGATGATCTTGCCTTGGTCGATCGCGGAGAAGTTGAATGTGCTCTCTCCCGTGCAGAAGACCTCGGCGACTTCGGGCGTCAAAAAGTATTGCAGGTAGTTGCCGATGGTTTCGCGGACACCGCCGTGCTGCTCTTCGGGCTGATTGAGAAACCGGTTTGCGAAATGTCCGTAAACGGCGGCGCGGCGTGGTGTTTCCAGAAGACGTTCGAGATTCTCCATTTCTTCCTCAAGGAGGTCGCGGTCGGACAACAATTCAAATACGTTGAGCAACGTCACGGGTCGGTTCAACTCAAAGAGCATTTCGAGCGCGTGCGCGATGTGCGTTTGTGCCTGGTTCTTGAAAAAGCCTTTGTCACCTCCCTGGCCGAGACTCGTGGCGGTATCCACGATGAACTTCGCGTGAGTCGTGAATGGGATGGTGCGGTCGCCGGTCAGGTTGTAGCGGTTTGGTGGCGTCCATTGTGTGTCACTGTCATCCGTTCGGATTTGTAAGCGAATGAGGTCGTGTTCACGGCCGTAGTGTTTCGCCATTGCAGCGAGAGTTTCCCAATAGATGCCTTTTTCATCTATGCACAATCCGCCCCACTTCGGCTCATTTTGGAAGACCTGGTGAGCAAGCTGGTTGATGCCTGAACTGGTTTTGCCAGAGCCGGTATCGCCGGTGATGAGCCAGCCGCGACAGAAGTGATTACGTTTCCAGGTCAAACCGCCAAGTCGCGCAACGCGGGCTTTCCGGTTGCGCGGAACGAACAGGAGCCAAGCTGCGATGAGTGCCAGGAGAATGCCCCCTGCAATTAGCACGGGTCGGGGACTCTTCAGCGCCAGTAGGAGGTCTGGCGGAACGCTTATCGGGCTGAACGGAATGAGGTCGAGTTTCATTACCACGACCTCCCGATGAGATAACCAGCAAGCAAAGTTGCAAGCGCAGCGAAGATGGCAGCGGTGCGAGTCACCCTGACCATACCGTGAGTCGGAGTTGTGGTTCGCAGCACACTGATGAGAGTCGCAGTGTGCCGCTGAATTTCGTGTGATGCCTCGACGAGTTTCGTGATGTCCGAGCGGAATTTTTCGAACGACGGCAACTCACGGCGTCGGATTTCATCCCAATGCCGCTGGTGGATTCGGAACAATTCGACGAGGAGTAGCACCGCGTCGTCTTCTCGCAGCCGATGTTCATCGCGCCACTCGGCGACGGCCTCGTCGAACTCCTCTTCGAAGTTGGGCTGTTCGTTGTTCGGCATGACGATTACTTTGCGGGCAGGAGCAGCTCAGCGACGGCCTCAATCTCGGCGTAAAGTTGCCTCTGCCACGTTTGAAGTCGTTGTCGGTCGAGCAGGCTGACGGCGGGATGCTTGATCGCCCCCGTAACGGTCAGATTTTCGGCGTTGAGTGCTTCAACCAGCCAGTCCTGCAACCGGGACATGGCGATCTCGCGTCCGCCAAACTTATCTTTGAGTTGCGCCCGGACTTCGGACGACTCAAACAATGCGAAGCTATCGCTGTGCGCGGCGTTGCGAATCACGACGTAGTTGCATTTTTTGCCGAACTGATCCGCGAGACGTTGCACTTGATCCACGCTGTCCGATTCGTGGTTCACGGGCATGACGAGCGTGAGCGCCGTGTTCAGGGCGGATAGCACTGCCGGCAGGTCAATCTCGTCAAAATAATCAATGAACAGGTCGGTGGAAGCTGCGCGGCAATCCATGACAACAAGGTTCGCCTTTTCCAATGCGCCAAAAATGCCGTCGAGTTCACGACGTTTATCCAAATCGAGAAACCGCGTATCGGAATGGAATCGTTTCAAGGTGGAATTCTCGTTGTCGCTATCAATCGCGACATGAGCGATGCCCTTGTCCTTGAGGAACTGGACGAAATTGACCGCGAAGAAACTTTTGCCGACTCCGCCTTTGCCATTGAGGATGAGGTCGAGACGTTTCATGTGCTTGGAGGTTTGAGCTTCCGCACTTGCGCGATGCGTGGGCCGCGCGTGCGACCTGGCGGAATTTCATCACCATTGGGATTTGTGGACGGTTCTGCCGATACGCCGACGCCGCTTGCCGAGGTTGAATCAGAGACAGTGTTCTCACCATTCCCTTGGACGGAAGCTGGCGGTCGCTTTCGTCCTGGCCGTCTCCGAGGCCGAACGATTTCACCGAGCACTTGATGACAGAACCCGGCGATGGCCGTCTTGCTCGTCGGCAAACAGTGTTGTGTGAGCAGATCGGCTATCGCCCGATACGACGCGCGCTTCTGCCGCAATTCCGTGATGACATCCTTCGCCGGAAGCAGGTCTTGGAACTTCTGCGGTCGGCGAGGCGTGAATTCTTGGACCGCTTTGCGAACTGTGGCTGGATCAAATGAGGACATAGGATGCAATGATCCGGATACGAACCGGAAAATTTGCCGGCGACCAAATGGAAACGAAAATGCGCCAGCGCAGACAATCCTTTGCCAGTCGAGGCTCACGGAGAGTTCTGGCCCGTGACGAATTCGGTGGCGTGGACAGTTCGAGACTGCGGACTATCTGCGGACAGTCTGTGTCCGCTGCGAATGCCTGTTCCCGGACTGTTGCAACTGTGATTCGTTCGCGGATGCGGACTGTGTGTGAGCGCGTCTGCGGGCGCGGACTGGGCGCGGACATGGATTGTTCGCGGACATGGATAGTCTGCGTCTGCATTGTGATTTGGGACTGTTCGAGTTCGCGGATTTGCCGCGTTCGTAGCCGTGAGCGATCCATGTCGCGCGGCCGTTTCAGGCATTCTCCGCGACTGATTCGCGGACACAGAAACCTTGTGAAAACAAGGGGTAGGGCTTGCCCTGTCTTAAACTTGGTGCGTAACACACTGCCTCCTCTCCTGCTCCAACTCGTCTCGCCAGCTCTCCAGTTGCGCCATGACAGTCTTGACGCGAGCGATTTGCTCGATTGTTTGCGATTCGATGCGTGCGGCATAATCGTCACCCAAGCGCGCGTCCGGCAGTTGCATCGTGGAGTGGGTGGCGTGGTTATCTATGCGCTCTTCGAGCTTCTTTAGCACCTCGATGGCGGTGCGCAGTTGGGCTGTTGTTGGAGTGCGCATGGTCAGATGCCGACGCCGCGCGATGGTTTGTGCGCGAGTCTTCGCCGGTGTGCTGGCCGGCGGATGGAATGCCACTGGGCCTGCTTCGCTTGCTCGGAAGTGACGGGATGTGCCCAAGGATCACCAAAGCCGAGTCGCGCGGCAGCTTCCTCGGCGGCAAGTTTGGTAGGGGCTTCGATGACCGTGCGGAGCGGATCACCGAACTCGTGGGCATATTCGCGGTCGGTGTAGTAGATGCCCCACTGTTGGCTGGCGGGTTTCAGAGTCGCGTTCGTGCTCATGGGGACAGTTCAGCACAACCCGCGAGTACGAATGTGTATCAGCTACACAAAATGCGCAGGCAGTCCCGCTCGTGTCCGCGGAGTGGTTACGACGATGACGCAATGCCGCTCAAAACAGTATCGGAAGTGTAACCGTGCTTCGGTTTGTGCGTCAGCGTGGGCAAATGAATGCAGCAAGCAATAGAACCGAAGGATGTTCCGACTACCACGGCGATGAGCACTGTGGCCTGCTCTATGCCCAAGCACAGGAGCGAAACTGAACTGCACGCCTGTTGTCGGCCTTCAGCGCCGACTTTCAAAGGTGCGAACCAGACTGCCTCACGCCCGCGTCGCTTCGCCACTTGCGCGACCCGAATTTTATGGAAAGTGGCCTCCCGCAACACCCTGAACTGCTTCATCGGGTGCAGCATAGGCGACTTCGCCGTTCTCATCTACGGTCTCCTCAACCGATAAAATCGGCTTCCAATGGTGGCAGGAACCGTGGCTTGGTATCGGCCGCCGGTCAACTGTGGCTGCGTTGCGCTTGAAGACCAGATGCCGCCCTGGCCGAGTGAAGAAGTCTCCTCCAACACGCAGCCCTGGCAATCCGAGGACCATTCGAGCATGACGCCGCTCTGTGTGCGATGAATGTTCAGCGGGGCAAGGCCAACTAACTCTTTCGCGCGGTAGAAGACGCTGGGAAGGTTGCTTGGCACATCCACACTCACCTTGAGTTCATCCGTCATCACCACTTCTTGAAACACGCTCCAACCGGCCGCAGCGGGCAAAACCGGAGTGGATTCGATGGCGTAGCGGTGGTCGGGCTGGCCATAAAGCACTAGGGTCCGCACTTGATTGCTGGAAAGCAGCGCCTCCAGCAGCGGCTCTGGCCCGACCACGACAAGCCGGCCGCCTGGCAAGGTGATGTTTGTTAGCGAACTGCCGTCCGGTTTGGAGCCGGTGACTTCGCTGGCGCGCAGGGGGGCAAAGGCTGACGACTGGTTGGAACTTGCGGTGAAGCGCAAGTAAGCCACAAATTGCGTGCCCTGCAGGAACAGTCCGGGGCAGGTCTCCACCCGGATCACCGCCTCCGTGGGCGAGTTCGTTTCCAGCGTGTTCGAGCAGAACTGGGGTGCGACGTTTTCCAGCGCGAGGCTGGTCAGGCCGGGCGGGAGTTGGAGCCGAATGGAGAGCCGGTTCAGGCCCACGCTGGAAAAGACCGTGATGGGCAAACAATCGCTCGCGCCTGCGCGCACCACCACTGTGCCAAAGCCGAGTTCGAGGAAATCCGGCACGATCACGGTGAACGTCTGCGCGGTGCTGCGGACGGGCGTGCCGTTGTCGGTCACGCGCACGGTGATCACGTTGGTGGTGCTGGCCTGGGCAGGCGTGGGAGTCCAGCGGAAAATGCCGTTGGTGGGGTTGATGCTCGCGCCGGACGGAGCGCCGGGGTCCAGGCTGAAGGTCAGGGTTTGTGGCGGCAGGTCGAAGTCCACGGCGGAGTTGGTGACCGTCAGCGTTTGGCCCACGAAGGCAATCTGGTCCGCGATGGGCGCGAGCGCGGGCGGGGTGTTGCCGGCGGGGGTCGTCTGGGTGTCGGGCGTGTCGGGCGGCGGTTCCACGTTGCCGGAGTTGTCGCGGGAGACGCTGTAGAAGGAGTAGGTGTGGCCGGCTACGCCGTCGTAAGTGGCCGTGGTGTTCGTGACGCCAGAGAGCCACAATTGGAACAGCCCGCCGTTGTCGGACACGTAGAGGTCGAAGCTTTGCAGACCGGAACCGCCCGCGTCATCCGCGCCGGACCAGGAGACGGGGAAACTGGGGTCCGGCGACACTGCAGGCAGCGCGGCCACGGCGCTGGCGGGTGGCGCGCCGTCAATGGTATTCCAGACCGGATTGGTGTCGCTGGGTTCGTTGTTGTCGAAGATAATGGTGGCCTGGTTGGTGATGACCGTGCCAGTGGGCGTGCCGGCTTTGGGCCGGATCGTGTAGGTGACGTAGCCTTCGCCGACGTGGTTCGTATTGTTGGGCGGCAACAGGCCGAGCGCCGCACTTTCCGGCGGCTCGCCCGTGGCCGGGTCGATGGCGGTCAACGTCCAGCGCACTTCGCCGCTCTGGAGGTCAAGGCCGGCGCTGATGTCGGCCAGCAGGTTGTTGAACTCCGGGCCGAGTTGGACGCGGGTTTGGTAGAAGCTGCG
>WNGL01009639.1_pt1 | contig 13231 bp, 11 predicted proteins | sample 5400591 | NCBI WGS metagenome assembly WNGL01 (sample SAMN13153377, study PRJNA577476) | soil metagenome | isolation source: 80 cm soil or saprolite under Garry oak tree replicate 1 | place: USA:California | collected 2016-06-15
CAGGGTAAAACGGAACCCTTGCGCCGTCAGGCCCTCCACCCCCGGCCTGCTGGCGCGCAGGAATGGCCGGTCGCTGAAGTTGGCGGTGATCACCTTGCTTACATTCATCGAGATCGTGAGGGGATTCTGAGTCGCGCTGGCATCGCCGCTCCAGTTCACAAAACTTTGCCCCGAATCCGGCACTGCGGTCAGCGTAACGGATTGGTTGGTGGGATAAGCGTTGGCCTGCGGATTCAGGTTGACCCGGCCAGCGCCATTTATCAGAACCGTCAACGCTGCCTGGTTGGCAAGCAGAACGCCGAAGACCGCAGAGACGGTTTGGGTCGGACTCGAAATGCCGAAGTAGAGCGGGTTGATGTTGCCGGTGGCCGCGTTTCCCCAGGAGCCAAAGTTGCTGCCCGGTTGCGGCACTCCGGTCAAGCGAACTATTGCGCCGTAGGGATACCGCCCGCCCGGTGGATTTAACAGGACCTGGCCACTGCCCGCAACTGTCGTTGCCAGTGTCGTCCCGAACACCGCGTAGATCGTCTTATCCCGTTCCATCGAAATATTGACCGTCGCGCCAGTGCCTGCGGCGTCACCCAGCCAATAGAAGAAAGACCAGCCTGGCGAAGGCGCCGCCGTGGCGGTGACGATGTTGGTGCTGAGGTAAGTGCCGCCCGGCGGACTGAGGCCGATGCTGCCGCCACCCGAGGCCGAAGCCGTCAAGGTGTGGTTCACCAACATCATCACATTCACGCTGTCTGCCTCCTCGGACTGGGCGAAATCGGCGCTATAACCAATCGCACGGACGGTGGCGTTTTGCGTAACTGTAAACGGGCCAGTATAAGGGATGGAAGAGAGACTCGGTGGCGAGCCATCGAGCGTGTAGAAAGCAGACCCGTTCATGAACGCAGAGCGAACGCTCAGAGTGGGCGGCGAGGCGAAACTGTAGGTCCCGTTAGTCAGCAACTGGTCGCCGAGGAAGATCGCGACCGACTTCACCCGGAGCAGCGCGGGGGCGCTCGTCACCGAGCCAAGGAAGTTTGAGACGATTACCGAATAAAGGCCCCCCTGGGCAGGCGTAACACTCTGCAGATTGAGGGCGGTATTCGTCTGGTTGGCCAGCGGATTGTTATTGTAAAGCCAGTAGTACCGCGCCGGGGTTGAAGCCTGCGCCCCTATGCTAAATAGCGCGTTGCTGCCAGCGAGCACCGTCTGTCCTTGTGGGGCGTTGGTGATGACTGGAGATTGCAGCAACTCATCCCCCAACCGTGCCACCGTGCCGTCGAGCAGCGATATGAAACGATTGCCCGCGGCATCGGAAACCAACCCATTGCATACCGAGGCAAGATTCATCGCCCAAACCAGTGCCCCATCGTAATCATAGCGCGAGAGCGAGCTGTTGTCGTCTCCGAGATGGACGCCCTCGAATTTGTCCTGGCCCACCGTCCACGCCGAGTCGCTGGCGAGATTGTTGCTCCAGATGATTGCCGCCGAAGCGCTGCGTTTGGTCAATGCCGACCCCTCGACTTGATAGAAGTCGCCAAGGGAGTTAGGGATGGGGCGTGACTCCTGCCAGGCCGTTCCGCTCATCGCCGTCCAACGCGCCAAAACCAGCGCAGCCCCGTTGCTGCCAAGACTGCACATCGTAACATAGGAAGGCGAGAAGCTGTTGAAGGTGAGCGCGTAACCATTGGTGGGGGAAACTGGGCCAAACCGCACGCTGCCCACAGTGCTGCTAAAAGATGCCTTCGGCAGCACGACTGGCCAGATATTCGAGCCAGCACTGTTGAACTTCGCAGCCTTGTCGATATGGTCCCGGGTCGAAGTGTTGTAAGTATAGCCGACATAGCCATTGCGGGCCGTATCCAGGGTGAAATCTCCTATGCCGATCCCCCTCAACGTGCCTGACGGCCCAAAATCAACGCTCCAAACCAGCGCTCCTGCGCTGGTGTATTTCGCCAGGAAGCACGCCGGGTTGGTATAATCGTACCCCCCGAACCCGTTAGGCGTTCCCGGATAATTACCGGCGTAATACAGATTTCCCGCCGAGTCGCGTTGCGCCATGCCCGGATAGACGCTGAGAGCGTTTGTTTTCAGCGGCACACCCGCGCCGCTGAGCTCAATCACGGCTCCACCGGCGTTCGCGTAAACGTTGGTTTGCGTGTCCACCGCAAACACTAGCAACCCCGGAGCCTGCCCCGCACATGCGCGCATGTGCGGGGTGGCGAGCAAAGACGCAAGCAGGATGAGCCTCAATGACAACAACGGATTGACGACACGAGGGAATTGTATAATAACTTGCATCTGTTTTCTCTCCTTAGGATTCCTGCAAAGGAGTGGATTTTCTAATCCAGATACTACGCGGAAATAGAGAGGTGTCAAGGAGCGCAGCGACGCACAATGTACTCGGTCAGTCACGGCGGACGGAGCGCGGACTTTCCAGTCCGCAGCAAGCTCCTCCCGCACAATCGGGCTGCGAATCGAGGGCAGGTCCGCGTTCGAACGACGCTGCGGGCTGGAAAGTCCGCGCTCCGCGATTTGCGCCCCGCCTTCACTGACCGGATACCGCAGAATTTGTCATCAGGCTGCGCCACTGTTTGACTTGGGCACAGAAACTCTTAAGCTGCTGGAAAAACTCGGATTGCATTGTGTTGTTTCCGGCTCCTCTTCAGGCCAGTTCGCCACCTCGCGTCGTCATCACCGGCGTAGGTATTATTACTGCCTTGGGCCAGGGATGGAAAGCCAACGCACGAAGGTTTCGCGGCGGGCGCGTTGCTATCCGGCCTGTCACTCTCTTCGATGTTTCGCGGCAACGGGTCAAAGTGGCTGCCGAGGTGGATTTGCCTGCGGGGTTGCCTGCCACTCGTTTGAAGCCACGCGACCTGCAGCGGATGGATAGAGCTGCCAAACTCGTGCTTCTCGCCGCGCACGAAGCCTGGCAACAAGCGGGCTGGGAACCTTGCGAGAATCTGCCGATCGTCCTGGGCACCACCAGCGGCGGCATGAGTCTGGGTGAAGCCTACTATCGTCAGGCTATTCAGAGACCACACGCGCGCCAAAACCAAGCCACTCGGGTCCTATATTATCAGGCCCAGCGCCAGGGACTGGACCTCGCGGATGCCTTCGGCATCAACGGTCCTATTACCATCATCGCCAATGCTTGCGCTTCCGGGGCGAATGCAATTGGCCACGCCTTTGAGTTGGTGCGGCGCGGTCGAGCCGAGCGCGTGCTCACCGGCGGTTACGATGCCTTGAGCCAACTGGTGTTCGCCGGATTCGATTCTTTGCAGGCACTTTCGCCTACCCAATGCCGCCCGTTCGACGCTCAGCGCGACGGGCTGGCCTTGGGGGAAGGCGCGGCCTTGATGACCCTGGAAACGCTCCAATACGCCCGGAGCCGCGAGGCGAACATTCTGGGAGAAATTGTGGGCTACGGAGCCACCACCGACGTCTATCATCTGACCCAGCCGCACCCAGACGGCGAGGCAGCTTTCTGCTCGATGACCGCTGCTTGCGAGAGCGCGCAGCTTGCGCCAGAGCGAATTGATTACGTCAACGCGCATGGCACCGGCACGCCGCTCAATGACAGCGCGGAGGCGACGGCCATCAATCGCTGGGCCGGCGCTCGGGCCCGCACGCTGCCAGTCAGTTCAACCAAATCCGCCATCGGCCATCTCCTGGGCGGGGCTGGCGCGGTTGAGGCCGTGGTTTGCTTGATGGCGCTGCGCGAACAATGGCTGCCGCCAACTTCGACTCTGCAAACGCCTGACCCACTCTGCGCGTTTCCGGTCGTGCAAAAACCAGCCGACGCGAAACTGGAATACGCCCTGACCAATTCCTTCGGCTTCGGCGGCGCCAACGCCACGTTGATCCTGCGGAGGTGGTCGTGAGCGGGGACCGGGCAGGAAATGGAAGATGGGATATGGGATATGGCAGGGGCGCTCCGCTCTTCCATCTTCCATCTTCTATCTTCTATCTTCTCTCAGGATGAGCAGCGTCTTTGTTTGCGGCTCCGGTGCAGTCTCTCCCGCGGGCTGGGGAGTCGCGTCATTGCGTCAAGCGTTGACGCGAGGCGAGCCGATCCCCACCAGGGAACTTGCCCGCCCAGGCTGGAACGACTCGCTCCGTGTGCGCGCTGTCCCCGCGCCATCCCCACGACCGAGCTTCCTCACTCACGCCAGGCTCCGCCGTGCCAGCCCCATCGCCCACCACGCCGTCGCAGTCGCTCTCGAGGCTTTGGCTCAGGGAGGGGCTGGAGGCTGGAGGAGGGAAGGCGCGGCCCCCGCCAATTCGCAGCCAGCCTCCAGTCTCCAGCCTGCGAGCCGACTGGGCATCGTCCTGTGCGTGATGTCCGGGTGTGTGAATTATTCACGGCGTTTCTACGATGAAGCTTTGACGGACCCGGCCACCGCCAGCCCGCTGGTCTTTCCTGAGACAGTTTTCAACGCGCCTGCCAGCCATCTCGCCGCCGTCCTCGGCACCACCGCGATCAACTACACACTGGTTGGCGACCCGGGCACTTATTTACAGGGCCTCGCCTTGGGGGCCGATTGGCTGGTGAGCGGCCGCGTGGACGGTTGCCTGGTGATTGGCGCCGAGGAGATGGACTGGCTGACCACGGACGCTTTCCGGCTCTTCGACACCAAGGTGATTGTGAGCGACGGCGCGGGCGCGTTGTACCTGAAGCGCGAGCCTCTCCCCCTAGCCCCCTCTCCATCACATGGAGAGGGGGAACGGGGGAGAGGCGTTCAACTTCGGGTGGTCACCCAACCCCGTGTGTTTTCCAAGACCCAAACTCGCGCCCAAGCCGCCCAGCTCACGCGCGCAGACCTAGCCGCGACAGGCCCGAATCAGTTGCTCTGCGACGGGTTGCAAGGCGCGCCACTCACAGACAGCGCTGAGCTGGCTGCCTGGCGCGATTGGACTGGCCCTCGGCTCTCGCCCAAAGTGATACTGGGCGAGGGCCTCATGGCGGCCGCGGCTTGGCAATGCGTGGCGGCCATAGACGCTCTCCAACAATGCCGGTATTCTGCGGCGAACGTCAGCGTGGTTGGCTGCAATCAACAAGCTATCGCCGCTCAGTTCGGCCCGGAAGAGTGAAGAGAGAAGAGAGAAGAGCGCAGAAAGAGGCGGGAGTGGAGCGTAGAGCGTCAGAGCGTCGGAGCGTCGAACCAACGCTGCACGCTCCACGCTCTCACGCTCCGACGCTCCACGCTTCCCCTCTCCCCTCTGCCCTCTCCTGTCTGCGGCCATGAACTCTCGGGTCATCTTGATCACTGGAGCGAACGGCGGTCTGGGCCACGCCGTCGCGCGGGCGTTTCTCGAAGAGTCTGCCGCTAACTTCGTTTGGCTCGGCGTCCACACGCGGCGCGAACGGGCGGACCAACTGGCCGGCGAATTCTCCGGACGATGCCGGTGCGTGGATCTGGATGTGACTCAGCCGACCTCCTGGCAAGACACCACGACCGGCATTCTGGCCCACCACCAACGCATTGACGTGTTGGTGAACAATGCAGGCAAGCATTCTGACGCGTTGCTGGCCGCCATGCCCGCCAAAACCTGGGACGACGTGCTGCGCGCAAACCTGGACAGTGCGTTTCACGGTTGCCAGGCGGTCTTGCCCACCATGATCTCGCAGCGCGGCGGGCGCATCGTCAATATCGCCTCACTCAGCGCGCTCCTTGCCCCGCCGGGCCAAGCGAATTACGCCGCTGCCAAAGCCGGCCTGGTCGCCCTGACCCAGTCCTTGGCCAAGGAAGTTGCGCGGTTGAACATCACCGTCAACGTTATTTGTCCGGGTTTTGTCGAGACCGACGCGTTGGCCCGCATGAGCGAGGAGGAAAAGAAAGCGGCCCTCGCCAGGGTTCCCATGCGTCGTTTTGGCCGCCCCGAGGAAGTGGCTGCCGCGGTTCGATTTCTGGCTTGTGCAGAAGCCAGTTACATCACAGGCTCAATCTTAAAAATTGATGGCGGAATTTTCTAGCATGCCTGCATTTTTGTCATGTCTGACGCAACCGCGTTGAAAGCACAAATCAAGGCCATGATGGTTGAGAACCTCATGTTGCAAGTCACCGCTTCGGAAATCGCCGATGACCAGTTGCTGTTCGGTCCCGGCAGCCTGGGTTTGGATTCCGTGGACGCTCTGCAACTGGTCGTCGCGCTCGACAAGACCTTTGGCCTCAAAATTGCCGACCCCGCCACCGCCAAAGTGATCCTGCAAAGCGTCAACACCATTACTCAGGCCGTGCAGCAAAAAATGGCAGCGTAGGCCGGAGATCGGAGATCGGAGATCCGACCTCCGACCTCCGACCTGCGCCCCAGCACATCGGTTTACGCCAATAGTTCATAGGCCTTGAGAGTGAGGAACTCCTCCAGGCTTTCGCTAGCGACGAGTTCATCGAAGAGCCGAGCGGCCCGCGGAAAATGGCCGCGCTCGAAACTCTCCGCGCCTCGTTCGGTTCGAATTCGCGCCAATTCCTCCTGGACGAGCTGGCGGACAAGCGGAAGGGTGACCTTGCGCCCGTCTGACAGAATCCCTCGTGGGTTATGGACCCATTGCCACACTTGGGCTCGCGAAATCTCGGCGGTGGCGGCGTCCTCCATCAAGTTGTAAAGGGGCACGCAGCCCAATCCCCCAAGCCAGGCTTCGAGGTATTGAATGCCGACGCGGATGTTGGTGCGCAGACCTTCTTCGGTAATCGTGCCCTTGGGTACTTCGATGAGTTGTTCGGAAGTGACCGTCACGTCGTCGCGCCGGCGGCCAATCTGGTTCGGTTTGTCGCCGAGCACCTTATCGAACTCCTCGCGAGCGATTTGGACCAGCCCCGGATGGGCAACCCAAGTGCCATCGTGGCCGTCGTTGGCCTCGCGGCGTTTGTCTTCGCGCACTCTTTGCAGGGCTTCCTCGTTTGCTGTGGGGTCAGCTTTGACCGGGATGTAGGCAGCCATGCCGCCGATGGCGAAGGCGCCGCGTTTGTGGCAGGTTTTGATGCAGGAAAGCGTGTAGGCACGCATGAATGGAGTCGTCATGGTGACTTGGGCTCGGTCAGGCACAACGAATTGCTCATAGCGTGCGAACTTCTTGATGTAGCTAAAGAGGTAATCCCACCGGCCACAATTGAGCCCGGCGCTGTGGCGGCGCAGTTCATAGAGGATTTCCTCCATCTGGAAGCTGGCCAGAACGTGCTCGATGAGCACGGTGCCCTTGATGGTCCCCTGCGGTATGTCCAGCAGTTGCTCCGCTCGGACGAAAACATCATTCCACAGGCGGGCTTCGAGGTAGTGCTCCAGTTTGGGTAAATACAGGTAAAGACCCGAATCGTGCATGAGCCTGTGGCGCGCATTGTGGAAAAAGTAGAGCGCGAAATCGAACAGGCTGGCGGAAGCTGGCTGGCCGTCCACCAGGACGTGCTTTTCGGGCAAGTGCCACCCGCGCGGACGCACCAATAGCGTAGCGACCTTCTGGTTTAGCTCATAGCATTTGCCTCCGGGGCCGAGATATTCGATGGCCCCGCGCACCGCATCGCGCAGGTTGATTTGTCCATCAAGTGTTCCCGCCCAGGTCGGCGAATGGGCGTCCTCGAAGTCGGCCATGTAGCAGTTGGCGCCAGAATTAAGAGCGTTGATTACCATTTTGCGGTCCGCTGGCCCGGTAATCTCTACGCGACGGTCTTGCAGGTCCATCGGTACGGGAGAAACCTGCCAGTCAGCCTCGCGGACAGCCTTGGTTTCGGCAAGAAAGCCTGGCAGCTCGCCTCGGTCAAGGGCGTCCTGCCTGAGCTTGCGCTGGTTAAGAAATTGAAGGCGAATGGGGTCGAACTCGCGTTGTAGTTTGGCGAAAAACTCGAGGGCTTCCCTGGAGAGGATTTGGGTCTGTTGAGGGGTTACCGGGCCCAGCAACTTCACACCGTTGGGCGGTTCAATTATTTTCATTCGGAGTTCCGCATTATCAATTCGAATTAACCGCTATCCTGCTTCTCTTATACCCTCGGTCCGGTGATCCAGAAAATGCGAAAATTCGATAGTGCGCAGGAACCTCAGCGCAGCAGAGCCGGAGCCGAGAAGGAGGCGCAACAAAACCGCAGAGCCCGCATGAGCTTAGCGCGGGACAGCCGGCGCAGCCGCAAGCGCATGTCGAGAGGGCCGTGGCATGAGTGGACATGCTCCCTCATTGGGATCGTCCAGCGCCTTACCACCCCGCCGGCAAAGCAGGACAGGGCAGAGCCCGAACCCGCCCTAACTCTTGTTCAACCCTTGAGGATTCTCCCCAGCTCAGCTCTGATTTGCTCAAGCCGTCGCCGGTCGGTTTCTCGTTTTTCCAGCAAAATCTTGGCCACCTCCGCGGTGGGCCGCATTTGCGTTTCGGCGTACTGCTGGATTTTCAAATCCATCATCTCCTCGATCAATCGGTGCAACGTCTCAGAATTCATGAGTTTCTTTCGCCAGACTGCATAAAAATCAGTCTCAACTTGGGCATTTCAGTTTTAACTTTGGACACAGTTGTGCGTTCTTCAGCGCAAATAAGAGGAACAGCAGATGTCGCGCCAAGGAGAAGGCTCAAGAACCCAGACTTCTCGAGAAGTTCCAGCCGACAATCTCCAGAAAAAGGGAATGGCCAGGCTGGGAAGGTCGGTGTTTGGTCTTTGGCCTATTTCTTTTTTCTGACGCCTTTCTTGGGTTTGGATTTGGACCGAGGGGTTCTCGTCGGCTGTCGCTTCGGAGACTTTCTTTTCCGGGTGATGCGAACCGCTTTCTTCAGGACCGCCCGGCGGGCCGGCCTCGCCGGCTTGCCTGCTTCGACTTCGAGCGGCGGTGGTGCGGCTGGACCGGCTGGTACCTGTTCTTCGCGCCAGCCGTGCGCATCACGCACTGCGATCATCGCGCCCAGGATGCCGTTCCACGTTTCCGGCTTCATCATCACCTCGTTCGGGAACATGCAACCATCCCAGCAAATGTGCCGGAAAGCTTTGGTAAGCCGCCCGTCTTCGCCATGGAGCCAGTAGCCAGCGTGGTGGGGGATGCTGAGTTTACCATTCGGATCATTGGGCAGACAGTGATGGCCGGTCTTGTCGTGGGTGCCGGAGCCGTGGACCGTGGCGTCGTTCTGTGCGACGTGAAAATCGATCGTCCATGGCCGGAGAGCCTGGGTAAGGGTTTTCATCGCTTCATCCAGACGGTGCGGGTCCGACCAATCCCATCCGGGCGGCAGAATCGCATCTTCCGTGGCATTGTAGCCAAGGATGTAAAGCAGCGTGTGAGCCATATCTGCCTGGAAACCGAGGGTCTTTGGCCGGTTGACCCGCTCCAGCAGGTCCACCACCTTTTTCCAACTGTGCATGCCGCCCCAGCAGATTTCACCCTCCGCCGCCAATCGCTCGCCGAAGCCCTCGGCAACCTCGCATGCTTCCTTGAAGGTCTGGGCAATCTTTGCCTGATTGGCCTCCGAATCCTGGGCCCAGTCGGTCACATTGCACGCGGAATCAATGCGCACTATGCCTTCGGGACGGACGCCCAGATCGCGCAGGTTTTTAGCAATACGACAGGCCTTGCGGACCTGCTCGACGAATCGTTTGCGATCCTCGTCGCTGCCCATGGCCGAGCCGCCGCCCGTCGGCGGCCAAACGGGCGCGACCACCGAGCCGACAACGAAACCGTTCGATTGAATCTTCTCGGCCAGGCGCTTGACGCCATCTTCGTCAATATCAATGCTGATATGCGGGTCGAACAGGAAGAGGTCAACGCCGTCAAATTTAATACCATCAACCTGGGCGTTGGCTGTTAAAGTCAGCATCGTATCCAGGCTGATGCACGGCTCGGCCCCGGGGCTGCCTTTGCCGACCAACCCGGGCCACATCGCATTGTGAAGCTTTGGGTAATTACTGTGACTATGTTGCGTACTCATAGGTGTTCTTTTGGAAAGCGCCCCGTAACCTTGCAAGAAAATTGTTATGCAGGCAATGGCAAACTGTGATCGCACCCGAGAACGAGCGTGTATGGCGCGTTCAAAGATTGCGGTGAACCGGAATGTGCGTTACTGTCCGTCCATGACGAGAACGGTTTCCAGGCGCACACGTGTTGGCAGGTATTGCAGCGTTCTGCTGCTTTCCGCGGCTGGCTTTTGGCTTCGCGCCGACCAGGTCGAGATGCAAAACGGCGATCGTTACTTTGGCAAAGTGTTGTCAGTGACCACCAACGCCGTCGTCATGAAGAGCGACGTGCTGGGCACGGTGAATCTACCGCGAGACAACGTGGCGACCATTAGCCTGGGCCTGAATACCGCGACGAACCTCGCCCGACCTCCTGCGTTGACGAACGGCGAGTCTCGCGCTCCGACGGTTGCCCTCACAAATGTAAATCCGGACCTGGCCGACGCCTTCCGCCAGCTTGGTCCGAACACGAACTTCATCCGGCAAGTCCAGGCGCAGTTCCTCAGTGGCGCAGGAGACGAAGCAAACAACAAGTTCAATGAACTGGTGGGCGGCCTGATGAGCGGCAAGCTCACAGTTAAGGACCTTCGCCAAGAAGCTAAATCGGCCGCCGACCAACTGAGAGCCGTCAAACGCGACCTCGGGGACGACTCCGGGACGATTGACGGCTATCTATCCATTCTGGAAACCTTTCTCAATGAAACCTCCTCGCCCGCAGGTTCGGCAACCAATGCTCCAGCATCTCTGCCGAAGTCCAAACCGACTCCAGCCCAAGAGGAAAAGTGAATGGAGCAGGTTCTGAGCGGTTCTCTGCTTCTGCTCCCGTTTCTCGGTGAATCGAGCGTAAGAAAGCTCCACCTGGTTGAATACCACTCGAGCGGTTACCTCTTTGCTTGCTGCTGGTCTCATTCCAATCTCCGTGTTCGGCGGTCCCCGATGTCCGGCGCGTCCGGGTTCACTTGGGGTCCAAAATAGCGCAGCACAACGAGTGGTTCAGTCTGGCTGAGGTTCTCGAAAGTGACGCCGACTTTTGCGCCGTCTTCGGTACAAAAGTACTCGTCCTCGGTCAGTTCGGTGAAGCGGATGAGCTTGGGGCAGGTTAAGGGCTGGCGATTGATTTTGCCTGTGCCCTGGACACAGATCAGGCCATAAGCGCCTCTGTCTTTGACGGTGCATTTGACGCCCGGCTCGACCGTCAGTTCTTTAGCGGTGAAGAGTTGTTGGCCGGCGATTTTGCCATAGACAATCCAGCGGTCCACGAAACCCGCTTTGCGGGTGTCGGCCACAGGCACGGGTTCGAGATAATGATGATCTTTGAAGTTAGGGTCCACGTTCGCCTCCCAGTCGAGTTGGTCAACGAGGTAGTCCAGGTCGTGGTGGAATTTCTTGGGGACATCTTTGACCAGGAGCGACCAGGGCACCTCGCGGCCTTCGACCAGGGATTGGTACATGCCGAAAACGTCGCTGCCCCATTGAGGCTCGTAGGTGCAGAGCGAGCCGGGTGCGTGGAGAATGCAGGGCCCGACCAGCCAACCGGTGCCGGGCTTCAGGCGATACGCCTTGGACAAATCGAGGATGCCGTTGTCGCCTTGGTTCCACTTTTCCAGGCAGCGCCGGACGTGGGCTTTGGTGGTGCCGGGTTCGAGGCCAAAGAACGTATAAGGGAAGTTGTTGCCGACGTTGTTGTGCTGCGGCGGAAAATAGTAACTCTCGGGCTTGCCCTCCTGGCCTACGAGTTTGGCCTGCTTGGCGTTTTGGTGCATGTGATGCGGAATCGGCCCCATGTTGTCGAAGAATTTTGAATAGACGGGCCACTTCTTATACTTGGTCCAAATGTTTTTCCCGATGATGGTTGGACCGCACTCGGCGATGGCCTGCTGCAAGGTGAAGCGTTGCCTGCCTGCCAGCACGTAACTGAAGCCCTCATCGGGCGTGCGATTCTCATTGGCCGCGGGAGTGGTGGAAGCGAACCATCGTTCGTCAATGCCGCCGCGATTGAGCCCGAACGCGTAAAGGTCATCGGGGTGGAGTTTCAACCGTTTGCCGGGTTGGAGGAATGAGCGAGGGACCCAGCACGGCGCAAGGCGGAGAAGCCCGCCCGTATCGGCCAGCGCGCCCTCGACAAGAGGTTCGAGGTTCCTGGTGGTGATTCTAAGTGCGGTTATGGTGTTCATGACAAACGGTGTTTTATGGGCTTGTTTCGTGAATTTGAAGTTTTTTCTTTTCGTTGAACCCGGCCTGAACTTCGAAAACCTTGCCGAAATGGGCAAAGTGGTCGTCGAAATCAAGATGACCAACCGATTCGATTGGACGCTGGACATTCGGCGCGCTGCCAAAATGATCCCAACGCCGTCCATGGAGAAGAGCAGATGAGCGAGGAGAGTATTATTTTCGAGACTCTCACTTGGCTCGGGCATAACGGCTGGCCAATCAAGGGACAGATGGCCCCAAAAAACCGCACATTGTAGCAGACGAGGTAATGAGGCTCTGATCCGTGCGGAGACTTACGCCTGACAAAGGAATTAGTGTCCTCGTGACCTCCGCTATTGCTACGCGGAACAAGGATTTCTCACCCACACTCTGAGGGGTACTGCGGTGATGCGTCAGACTCTACTTATGTCCATGGCCACGGTTACCGGGATTGCCCGGTCCGGTGCCGGGGCCATCATTGACTGGCGGGTTGCCGGGTGGTTGTGGATCGACGCCGTTGCCGACGCCGTTGTTGCCTTTGTGGGGTGAAACGACCTCTTCGGGTTTGACGATAACCGTCGCACCGCCGGCTTTGAACACCTGCGCGTTATGACGGACGGTGTTGACATCGGCAATAATGTTTTGCAGATAGGCTGCCGAGGTCGGCACGACCTGGCCTGTAGCTGGATTGAAGGAGAAGCCGGCCGGCACATCCACTTTGACTGAGCCGCCATTGTGCGGCAGGTTGTACGTTACCGAAACCGAACCGCTAAGACAGGTGACCGCGCCATCGGCCCGCACCAGATATTCGGTGCCCTTAATCCGGGCCACTCCGCCAGGCAGGTTAATCTCGAACGTGGAGGGAGTGGCCAGCTTTCTTTGGGAGCCGATCATGCTGCCGGAGAGGAGATTGAGGCTGGTTTCGGTGATGACCTCTTCGCCCGCCGATTCCTGGGTCAGCTTATCGAAGCTCAACACCGAGTTAGGCGTCAGGCGCAGAACTGTGCCGTTATACTGCAGGATCAAGTCAACGGTCGCATCCGGGCCGGTCTTGATGGTGGCACCGCGCGTCAGCGTGATATTTTCCTGAAGCGGCTCCCAACTGCCGCCCGTTGAATAAGTGGCGCCAC
>WNGL01007036.1_pt1 | contig 13229 bp, 15 predicted proteins | sample 5400591 | NCBI WGS metagenome assembly WNGL01 (sample SAMN13153377, study PRJNA577476) | soil metagenome | isolation source: 80 cm soil or saprolite under Garry oak tree replicate 1 | place: USA:California | collected 2016-06-15
TCGAGGTGCTGAAGTATCTGAGAGGCGAACCGCGCTTCCAGTCGGTGGCAACCATCGCACTCCTGGGTGAGCGAGACGGGGTCCTGGTCCGCTTGAAAGCCCGCTTGGCGGGCGCGTGGAGGGTGGTGACGAAGCCGCTGGTGCGGCAGCAGATCGTCGACCTAGTGTCGGCATACCGCTGGCAGAGGACAGCAGCCCAGGTATCAAGCCAGCGAGCGGGAAGTACCGCCCTTGAAGGCTGTGAGGCAGCCCCGCGTCAAGAAAGTGATTGAGCCTGGTGGGACAACCAGTTCGCGCGCCACATGAGATCTCGCCCGAGATGGTCAAGCCTCTCTCCTGGTTGCGCAGGCGGCTCCTCTCCTGGTTCGCGCGAAACGGCCGCTCCTTTCCCTGGCGCGAGCCTGGCAGGGAGCCTTACGAAGTCGTTGTCGCGGAAATCCTCTTGCAGAGGACGACCGCGACCGGGGTTGCCCGGGCCTACAGCGGGTTCGTCGATCGCTACCCATCTTGGGCCTCCCTCGCGCATGCGCCCCCCGAAGGCCTCGAGAACGCGCTCAAGCCACTCGGGCTCTGGCGGCAGAAGGCGTTTGCCTTCCAGCGGCTCGCACAGTTGATCGAGGTGAATGGCGGCGTCGTACCCCGCACGCGCAAGGAGTTGGAGCGCCTGCCGGGTATCGGCCCCTACACGGCGAGCGCGGTGCTGGCCATCGTGTACGGGCAAGCCGAAGCGCTCCTCGATGTCAATATGGCCCGCCTCCTTGGTCGCTACCTCGGCTCGTCCGAGGGCGCCGAGGCAAACTCCAAACGCAGGCTGCACGCCCTCGCTCTTCTGCTGGTACGCGGCAAGCATAGCCTCGAGGTCAACTGGGCGGTGCTCGACTTCGGGGCGCTCGTCTGCCGCGCAAGGCGCCCGCTGTGCCCCGAGTGCCCGTTGCGGGCCAGGTGCCAGTATGCAAGGGCACTGCAGATCCAACCTACTTCCATCGCAGGTGTTCTTTGAGGCTCACAAAGCGCAGATTACCGATGATGATGTGGTCGACCAGCTCGATGTCGAGGATGCGGCCCGCCGCCACGAGCTGCTTCGTCGCCTTGATATCCTCTGGCGAGGGCGTCGGGTCGCCGCTGGGGTGGTTGTGGCAGAGGATGAGGCCGGGACATTTGCGGATGATGGCCGGGCGGAAGACCTCGGCGGCGCGCAGCACCGAGCTGTTGGCGGTCCCCTGGTAGAGGCTCGCCTTCTCGACCAGCTGGCCCCTGGCGTCTAGCAGCAGCACGCGCGTCTGCTCGGTGTCCAGGTAGGCCATGTCCATCATTACCAGGTTGGCCGCATCCTCAGGGGTGCTGATCTTGTAGCGGGTATCCATCTGCACCAGGGCCAGCCTGCGCCCGATCTCGAGAGTCGCCTTCACCTGGGCCGACTTCGCCTCGCCCATGCCGTGCTCGGCGCACAGCTCGCGGAAATCGGCCCGCACCAGCCCGGGAAGTCCCCCGTACTTCGCCAGCAGCTTGTTGGCCAGCTCCAGGGCGTTGTCGCCGCGGGTGCCGGTGCGCAGGATGATGGCCAGCAGCTCGACCGTCGAGAGCGCCTGAGGGCCGAAGTGCTCCAGGCGTTCGCGCGGGCGCTCGTTGCTGGGCAGTTCGCGTACAGTTGCGTGGTAGTCCAGCCGAGCGTGAGTGTAGCAGTCGGCGTCGGTTTCGCGGGAGAGCATGGGCGGATTTCCTCCTTCACGTCATGATTGGTCTCCCTCATCTATTCTGAACGAGACCGGGTAAAAGTGGAAATGCCAAACTCTCTCTACGCGCTCGGGCGCAAGCACATGTGATCGTGAGTGTATCGTGAACTTACGTGAGATGGGTATGAGCATCCCCTGTTATCCTAGCAGAAGACGTTCGCTTTGTACTCATGGGCAGAGCTGTCACTGATCGCGGAAGAGCTGTCCATGCCTCTCGCGCTTGACTAGGCTTTTAACTTGAAGAGGTGTCTTAACTAGGGACAGTTACATGGAAATGTACATAGGGTGTGCCATCATGGCAGCCCCTTTTGGAGAGGTGTATTATGAGCGATGAGCAAGAGCAGAATTCATCTCCACTCATGCCAATTGAACAGCAAACCATCCTGTTCTATGGCAAGCCTCTCGTAGTTGTACGTTTGCCCGATGGTCGCCCTGGTATTGTCCTCCGCTATTTATGCGACAACCTTCAATTAGAGCCGACCAGCCAGGTGAGGCGCATCAAACGAACCGAGGCAATTGCTGAGGATCTGGTGTATACTTTAGTCCAGACCGATGGAGGACCACAAATCATGCCGGCGTTGGTGCTTCGTGCCGCTCCATTTTGGCTTGCAGGCATTGATCCGAAACGAGTGCGAGAGGAGATTCGCCCTGAAATTTTGCGCTACCAGCGAGAAGTCGTTGATGTCCTGTACACCTGGGCACAATCTCCCAAAGTGCCAAACTCACCTGCTACTCTCGTTCCTGCTGAGCAGATCATCAAACCTGTTCCACCGGCTGATGATGCAAGTCTGGACGCTTGGCGCGAATATCACCGACAAATGGTGGCATGGATCGACTGGCAGCACGATATCGAATCCTGGCGTGGGAGTGTCGAATCTCGGTTAGAGTGCCTTGAGGAAGTGACCAACCTGATCCCTGAAATACTGGAGCGTCTGGGTCCGCAAACGTTGACACCTGACCACCAGCGCGCAGTACAACAGTATGTCCAGCACATGCATGAACTAAGTGGTAAAGCTTATGGTACTCTTTATGAAAGTCTCAAAGCAGCGTTTGGGGTTCCCAGGTATGCTGATATCCCTGATCAGGACTGGCCGCGAGTAGTGCAGTGGTTCCGAGCGCAGCTAGAGCAATGGCGAAAAAAGTGACGAGATCGCCATCCCCTGAAAGGAGGCAATTGATGGAAGAGGATACCACTCTGGTGACCCGTGAGCAGTACCTAGAGATGCTCGTTGAGGCCTCATGAGCTTCGCAAGGAGTTCGCAGCTCATCCAGAACTCTACGAACTGGCGAGAGAACGCGAACGTCTCCACCCTGACCTGCTTCGCTCTCGTGGGAATACGGACGATCTCCGGCAACGCGCTTCGCTTCGCACGCATTGCGCCCTGAGAAATCTGACCGATGAGTTCGATTTTTCCCTGCTCTCACCCGAATGCTACGTGAGCCTCACCCTGGCTTCTGGTCTCTCCGGTTTCTGTGCGCTTCTGTAGCTCAGGAACACGGTCCGATTTCTGAAAAAGCATCGCAGATCGATCATCCCTTGACAGCCATGGGTTCTTCCAAACGGCTCTCGTTATCGCGAAGTGCACCTGCGACCTCTCACTCGTCCCGCTGCCGGAGGAGTCTGCGCGTGCCTCGCTGGGATGGTCGGATCGGAAGAGACCTTTCTGAATGCCCCTGGGCCTCTCGCTCCTGACCCCGCTGCTCGCAGAAGAGCTGATACCGTTTCACCGAGACGAGATCAGCGACCCCAAGCTGCTTCTGTAAGGCTGCCAGCTCCCCTCCTGCCTGCAAGAAGCGGATGGCATAGACGGGCAGATGGGCGTCCTGGTGAACCCCGCTCGCCGGCTCAGCCGCCTGAACAGGAGGGTGAGGCTATTCTTGGTCAGAGGATGCCGCCGCTCGGTGAGCAAGAGCCGATCCCGTGCCTCTGGCACCGCAGGCTCCCAGGCCGGCGTGAGACGTGCCTGATCCAGGTAGGTGCAGACGGCACGCTGTCCTTCCGCCGACAAAGGGAGGGTGCGAAGGTGTCCTCTTTTTCCGCGCACGGTCACCGTTCCGCCGGCGCGATCTACATCCGCGAGGCGTAAACGGCATAGCTCGGAAACCTGGAGGCCGGTGTCCCGCAAGAGCCAGAGGATGGCTCGGTTGCGCGCCGTCATGCCCGCATTCAGCCCTCCTGGCGAGCCTGCCAGCTGGCAGGCTCGCAACAGACGAACAAACGCCTCTGGCTCCACCGGGTGGGGCAAGCCCTGCTGAGCTTGAGGCACCGCATCCTTCGGAAAGAGCGTTTCTGAGACATACCCCTGTCGAACCAGCCAGTTACAGAACGCGCGCGCCGAACGCGCGTAGGCTGCCACCGTGCCGACGGTTCGCGTCGCTCCGGTCCGAGCTGACAGCACGAGGGGCAGGTCGCTTATCCAAGCCTGTAGGCAGGACCTCGTCAGAGAGCCGATGTCTGTGAGATGGAACTGCCTCCACAGAAAGCGCCGTAAGGCTCCCAGCGAGGTCTGATGCCATCGCAGGGTTTTGGGAGCGCGCCCAGTGGCACACATCTCCTGCACATAGGCCGCGATGGCCTGCTCGACCGTAGTCAGGGCAAGATGACCGGCTTTGTGCTCCCCGGCGGTACTGCTAGGCGTCCCTGGGGTTGGTGCGGGAAGCGGTTGAGCCTGCGCGGCATACTGGTCAGCAGCCAAGACCGCTTCTTCAGGGAGGTGCGGCTCCGTTGGGAGTAGCTCCGCGTGCCCTCCCTGGATGCGTTCTGGTGGCCAGGGTTCTTCCCAGTTGGCTCGCAGAGGTGGACGCATGGGGCCGAGGTCATGCATGAGCGCCTCCATGGGTGCGGAGCCTGCCTGCTCAGGAGCTAGACGCTCGATCTCCTGCAGGATCTGGGTGCTGGTCCAATCCGGATGGGCCCGTTCAGGATCTCCTCACTGCTCGAAGGTGCCTCCTGGTGGTCTGTCCGCTCAGGTCCTTCCTCGCACGTCGGCAATGACCCGGATGTACAGGCCGCCAGAGAGAAGCGGAGCTGTGGCCAGGCACGCCCGTCGGCAACCACCGCAGGGGGCCGCAGCGCATCGAGCTGCTCGCTCAGCACGAGCGGATCGATCTGCTGGACCCGCTCGCGGAGTGCTCGCTGCCGATCCTCCGGCAGAACTCCAGAGGCCAGCAGACGTTGCAGGGGCGTCTGAGCTGCATCATATACCTGGCGCACCCGGTCGCCCTTGGGAACTTCGGCCTGGAGCTTGAGGGAGGGCTGAAAGCAATTGACCACGAGCCGCAGCGCCCGGTAGACCTCGCGGAGTTGGTGGTAGGCCTGTACTCCCAGCCGTGTATGGCCCACCGCCTTGCGCACCACGGCTCCGTTTTTCTGCTCCACATGGCATTGATCGTTCTTCACCGCCGGGCGCCCGCGCGTGAAGGTCAACTGCTCCTGCTCACAGTAGGCAATCAGCTGCTCATTGAGGAACTCAGAGCCACTATCGGTGTCGATTCCCAGCAGGGGAAACGGGAAGAGTTTGCGGGCCTGCGAAAGCGCGGCGAGCACGGCGTCAGCACTTTTATCCAGCAGCGGGATGCATTCGGTCCAGCCGGTGGCGAGATCGGTGAGCGTCAGGGTGTACAGAAACCTCCCATCGAGATTCTCTCCACAATGGGCTACCAGATCCATTTCCACAAAGCCAGGGTGATCCTCCTCCCATGCGCACGGGGATCTGGGCCTTGCACCGGAGACCGGGAGTGGTCGTGGACAGACCATGCACGCGGGGTTTGCGTTGGGTGCGCAAGAAGCGCTCCGCGGTGGACATACTCATGGCGAGCAACTGGCGGCGCTCTACTTCCGTGAGACACAGGTGCCCATGCTGTTCCAGCAACGTCACCAGCCTGGGCAGGGACGGCAGGAGCCGTTTGGCACACACTTAGTGTGCGGCCTTCCAGGCCAGAAAGAGGGCCTGCTGCACCGGCGGACGGTACTGCGGCTGACGGCGGCGCTGGATGGTCTGCTGGCCGTGCTCCCCATGGTTGAGCAGCTCGATGGCATACTTGCGGCTATAGCCTGTCCATTCCACAAACGAGTCCAGCAGGAGCGTTTTCTGGGCCGGGGATGCCTGCAGGTAGCGCGGAGCCAGATGCCTGAGCAAAGCACGCCGGACCTGAAAGGTACGAGAGAATGGCTGAGGCATAACAATGTGTCCTCCCTCCAAACAGCCAGGTTTCCTTGGGAGAAGACGTGGCAAAGAGGCTCGTCAGCATGCCGACGAGCAACGACGCGTGCGCTCGCTTCGTACTCCCGTCACCCAGATCCTTCCCAACTGGTCAGACGCGTAGGTGGCCCTCCAGTCACACAAGCAGATGGTTAGCAAAACTTCGCAGCTTCACGAGAAATCGTACCCGTCCGATCACGAAGAGCAGGATCTTCCCCGTTGCCAGAAATGCGCGCGAAAGCAACGGGCGACGATGGTGGGGACCTCCCATGCGAGGGAAGAGAATGGGGGAAAATCCGACCCGCGGGTACGATTTCTCGTGAAGTAATGCGTGTCCCTGGTGGACAGAGAAGATGATGAAAATCGTATATTTCGTGCATGAACAGTAGTAGTAGGCGATTTTCGGAGGAAGTAATGCGAATATGCAGGATGGTACCAGTTGAAGTATCCATGAACAGTATGTGCTACGTTCTTCTTTCCTCTCCAGGAGGTTCTTCACGTTTGACGTGGGTGAGTTTCTCCCCCGGTTAGCTCTACAAGGACTCTTCCATCTTCACCCTCCTGTATCATTGTCCGTTCAAGCTCTTCCTCTCACTGGATGAGGAGATGTTTCCGCGAGCTTCCGCATGCCGTAGCTGCACAAACCGCTCGATGCCAATCAGCGGAACCACAGCCCGCTCTATCGGAGAGAACATCTGGCGGGCGATTGCCCAGTCAATCACAACCGGCTCAACCATTGGATAGTCAACACCCTTCCAGCGAATGATGCACCCCCCTGCCGCGCGTACGTTTTGGAACCAGTCGGACTGCTCACCAAAGGTGAGCGCGATCACGAAACCATCACGTGTTGGCCGCGCACTCACAGGCGTGGCATAGGAGCGACCGGAACGACGCCCATGGTGTTGGACCACAGCAAACAATGGCAGGTGCCGACTTCCTGCGTGCGCCAGGATGAGCGGGTTCAAGAGACGTGTGAGCCGGGATAACAGAGGACGTCTCTTGACGGCACGTTCCCCGCTAGCTATAACATTGTTCCCTGACATTTTTCCCTTTTCCTTTCTGCAACGAGAGTTCCTAGAAACCCTGATTCTGCTTGACCAGGATGATCGTGCTGCGACCGGACAGATGTTCCCCGATGACGAGCAACAGCTTTTTGATCGCACTGGCCATATACCTGGGGCATGGGCTCGTCCCCCAGGGGAAAGCTCTATTCCAGAATGCGGTAAATCCACTCATCCAAAGGACACATACTGTGTTGGTAGCAACGCTGTCTTGATCTCTACCAGAAAGATCATCACAACGTAAGAGGGTTGAGAGGTCCCTTTTGTGACAGGCAAATCTTGTCACAAAAGGGACCTCTCAACCCTCTCCTTTCTGTATAGCGATCTTTCCTAAAAGGATCACGTCAACATGTGTAGCAACAGCGGCTTGACAGGCTAGTCACCATGAAATGGGGATGGCAAAGTTCCAGGAGCGGCGACGCACCCAATTACAGGGCTTGAGGCAGTGGCAATCTTCTTTCTGGAAACAGGAAGCATGATCAGGAGCTCGTTACGACAAGGGTCCAAAGTGGAGTTGGCAGAAGTCAATTGTCAACTTATGTTGATGACTCGCTCTGGTTCGCGCATCTTTTGCGCGCTGACGATTGAAGTGGAGGCCGGGCAGATTCGGACCTTTCGTGTCGTGGCTCACCTGGAGGAACTCATGCACGTCTCACAGAATTGATGTGCATCATTCCCAAGAGTGGACAAGTCTACATACCAGTGAATCGTGAAAATGATGAAATGAAGGTGGTAGTATTCAGCCTGAGACTCATCAATGCAAGAACAACAACAAAGAAGGAGAAAAGATCATGATCAACAGAGAAAACTATCAATTGCCTCCCAAAGAAGGCTTTATCCTGACACGCTTCTTGACGGTAGCGGATGTGAAACGCTCGGCGGAGTTTTATGTGCATGTTCTCGGTGGCACTGTTGTTCGTAGCGGCGAACCCACCATCATCCAACTTGCCAATAGTTGGCTAATTGTGAACGTCGGTGGCGGCCCGACTGACGATAAACCCAATGTGACGCTTCATCCTCCTCACAACCCGAATGAGGTTTCCAGCTTTCTGAATATTCGTGTCGCCGACATCAGGGCCTCATACGAGCAGTGGCGAGCCAGAGGGGCCGAATTCCTGACTGAGCCAAAGGACCACGGCTTCGAAATTCGCTGTTACATGCGTGATTCTGACGGCTATCTCATCGAGGTCGGGCAATTAAGCGGTTCCCAAGCCTGAATACCTGTTCCAGGACGACAATCTTTGCTCCGTCCTGGAACACCGGGCATCCTTTGCCCTTTGCGACTGTTTCGCCGAATGAGTACATTGCTCCATCAAACATCTTACCCAAGGTTCTTTGCTCAACTGGCGATCAGGGACTCCTTGTAACTCTCTCTGCTAGAGCGATGGCGTGGGTGCTGGTCCCCTGATCACTTCTTCCTGCCGCTGCTCCTCCCTGGTTTCCAGCAGATGAGCACGGATCTTGCGCATTCCTCACTGCAGAGTACGGATTTGTAATGGCTGATAGCGTTCGGGAGAGCGGCGCTGAAGCTCGCAGAAAATGTCGTCGAGGCTACCATTCAGGATGGGCAAACAGCCAGGACAGGATTTGCTCCCACTCTCCAATAAAGGGGTCTTTGTGGGTTTGCCGCCAGCCCAGCACCCATTTTCTCCGATCCTGCTCTCGATTCAAGCTCTGGAGCCCTGCTTTCGGATCGGGGACACTCCACTCCTCAGGAGGTTTACCCGCTGTACAATCGTCCACGGAAAGAACCAGGTACAGGGGAGAAGGGATGGGTGAAATCACTGGAGAACAATCAGCAGAGAAGCGGAACATGGCCTGTTGCACCTGCTTGAGTTGGTTTAAGAGGCTGATATAATCGAGTATCCCGGTTACCTCGGTTAGTGCTTGCCACTCTAGGGCAAAGGGAGGACTTGCACTATCAACCCTGGGAGCCCGTTCATTCCCGGCACTCGATGTGGATTGGATCGCTCGCGCCAACGACAGAAGACTGCGGTTCTTCATTGACGTGGAGTTGGAAGATGTCGGGCCGCGCATAGTGGCCCACGACATCGAAGTCGTATTTACCACGCGCAATGTCCCCGAGGTCCAGGTCCGCCGTCATAATATCTTCCTCGCTGAAATTGGGACCGGCAAGCATCTGCCCCAGGGGATTGACAATACAACTGCCCCCGCGCGAGAGGACGGTCTCCGGTGCATCCCCAAAGGGCGTGACGTAGGAGGCGGGGTAGTCGGAGCGGCGCGCGAACTGGTTGCAGGACAGGACAAAACAGCGGCCTTCCAGCGCGATATGCTGCATGGAAGCAATCCAGCTATCCCGCCCATCGGCTGTTGGGGCACAGTAGAGCTGGATGCCCTTGCGGTACATCGCCATGCGCAAGAGCGGCATGTAGTTCTCCCAGCAGATCACCGCTCCCAGGCGCCCGATGGGCGTGTCGAACACCGGCAGGGTCGAGCCGTCCCCAAAGCCCCAGATCAGGCGTTCGGAAGCGGTCGGCATGAGTTTGCGGTGTTTGCCCAGGTAGGAGCCGTCTGGTGCAAAGAAGACGACGGTGCAGTAGAGGGTTCCGCCGTCGCGCTCAATCACGCCGATCACCAGATACACGTTATTCTGCGCCGCACTAGCAGCCAACTCTTGCATGGCCGGGCCGGGAATATCGACGGCGCTCTCCCAGTAGCGCCGGTACTCCTCGCGTCCTTCGGGTGAGCGATCCCCGACCACCGCGCCGAAACTGAGGCCACGCGGATAGGCCGACACAAACGCTTCGGGGAAGACCACCAGCTGCGCTCCCTGGCTGGCAGCATCCCTGGTCAGTGCGCCTACCTTTGCCAGGGTCCTCTCTCGATCGAATGCGATGGGTGCCGCCTGCACCACTGCCGCGCGGATCACGTGTGATTGTGCTGTCATGAGCTCTCTCTCCTCCCTGTGAACTATGCCCTCGCTGCAAGCGTACTCGATTCGTGTTCAAAACACAAGCCATGCTAGAGTATGTCCCGTTTCTGCTACAATAGACAGAAGGAGCAGCAGGAAAGGGACCACGCAACATGGCATGGAGGAATGGCATACCCGAGTCTCGCTCCATGAGTTCAAAGAGGAAATATGACTGAGCATGTACTCCCACTGGCAGTCGCCCACCGAGGTGGCAACGAAGTGGCGCACGAAAACACGCTTGAAGCCTTCCAGGATGCCATCGATTTAGGGTACCGAAGGATTGAGACCGATGTTCACTATACTCGTCATGGCGAGCTGCTGGCGGTCCACGGTCAGACCATCGACGGCTCAGAAGCCATTCAAAAAGGCGTCGATGCGTATGTGCACCTAGGTGAACGGGCCATCCGTATCGCCGATCTCACGCGTGCCGACCGTCAGGCCCTGGCTCATGACGGCTTGTCTATCCCGACGTTGGAAGAAGCACTGTCTCTCAACCGCGAGGTTTACTGGAACATTGACGCCAAACGACAAGAAGCAGTTGCGCCCTTACTCGCCGTACTCCGCCGGCTTGCTGCATTCCCGCGTGTGACATTGGCTTCGTTTCACGAGAACAGTATTCGCAAGCTGCGAGCGAGGGCACCTAAAGGAACGCAAACGTCGCTCGTAGCACGTGAAGTTCGCAAGCTCTATCTGACAAGTTTTCTTCCGTGGGATCCAGTACACTTTCCGAAGCATACTCGCGCGCAAGTGCCCTCGACCTACGGAAAGAGAAAACTGGTCACGCCGGCGTTTGTGAGGACCGCACATCGGCATGGCATCCCAGTTGACGTCTGGACCATTAACACCCAGCAAGAAATGGAGTACCTGCTAGACAGTGGCGCAGACGGCATTATGACCGATGCGTTGCGCACGCTCAAGACCGTGTTAGAGGCTCGCGGTCTGTCACTCTCCTATCCTTTGTAAGAAAAGCGGTTCGTACTTGATTGTGGAACCCCAACAGGTGCGGAGGAATACTTTGAAGGATCATAAACGCTCAACATGTTGAACGACAGGAGAAGAGGTGGTAGATAGAGAGGAATGTGTGATTGTGTCAAGGAGAAAGACTAGGTCGGTGAGCGTTCATATGTGCAGGTAACCGCCCTCTCTCTGCGGTGTCATAGTGGGCACACTCGTTCCGCTGGAAGTTAAGCTAGGCCGGGCCTCCTCCCACTCCTGCTCTGGTTGTGGAGAAGCCGCGCTGGCCTCGTGTGCGCTGGGAAGGCGAGCCTCGATCGGCTGTCACAACGCTCATGGAAAGCAGTTGCCAGCGGCACTCCTCCGTCAGGTGAAGATGCTCAAGCCGCGTAAGCCGCTTCGACCAGCGTGGGGAGAAAGGGCATGAGGCGTTTCGCACAAATCCGGTTGGCGGCGTTCCAAACCAGGAACAAGGCGTGTTGGACTTCTGGTCCGTAATGGCGTGGCCGGGTGTACTGTGGTCTGGATTGCCCCACTTGCGCATGGTTGAGGAGCCATATGGCATATTTGCGATTGTATCCTGTCGATGCGCGTCGTGGCATCGAGCAGCTTGCTCTTCTTCTTGACCGTCGTTGCCTGGCAATATTGCGGGATCACTTGCTGAAGGAATGCGCGCCTGGTTTGCAGGCTCAATCCGCTTTCCACATTTGCCTCCCTTGGCACTATCCTGCGCGAGATACCTCTGCTGACACGAGAAACCCTGCTTGCCTCACCAGGAATCTGACCCTTGCAACACATTATAGGGGCTTCCTGTGTTTTTAGCGAGGGAAAATCGGTGCAGTGGTGGGCTGATTGCAAACTCAACACTGATCCGCAAAAAGAGAGTTTCTTGAAAAACGCAGAGTCAGATTCCAGCTGAGGCAATGCGCAGTGCGAAGGCAGGATGTCGCGTGCGCCGGGGCAGGATGTCACCTCCACGTGAAGGCAGGATGTCACGCGCACCGAGGCAGGATGTCACCCCAAAACGAGGCAGGATGTCGCTGTACACCTTTGTGCACATAAAAACATCGTCTCCTTGCTTTCCCTAACACTGCCTGGTTGTCGCCAGGCGGCTTCTCACCGGCCTGCAGAGAGACGATGTAGATACGTGGGAGCGGGAGACGGGGCTCGAACCCGCGACAGCCTGCTTGGAAGGCAGGAACTCTACCAAGAAAAATGCATTAGAAATACGTAAAAAGCAGGATATCGTATACGGTTGAAAGAAATACGTTCCCCAACAGAAGGACAAGCCCACCATATTAGAGGATGGTATATTTCCGCAAGAAAGATGAGGTAATGGCTTGCAATACTAGATTATTCCAGCTCTCTGGTATCCTTTCAGGAATGTGCCTTCTGTTTTGCATAGCAGTTACGGAGTCACAACATTTTTTCGTACCATTTCCCTCACTTTGACTTCCCAGATCGAAAACGAGCCTGGACATTCCCTGCTAAGCCGAAATACAGAGCCTTCTGGCCTCATGTGTTAGGACTTGCTCGAGAGAGAGATGAACAAAGCCAGTGCAGCGTTGACCTGCGGCACCGAAAACAGTTCTGGCTGAAAATGCTTCCCCACCCATTGTCGCATTTCCTGATGCTCTGGGTGGCTTCGCTTGCGCCACGCTTCCAAAAAGTGCGCGTACCCGCTGACACCGCCCACGTCTTCAGGTGGGCAGGCCCGCTGCCCATCCAGACACCAGGGATACGGCGGCTCATCCTTCGGAGTGGGTGAGATGTCCTCAACGGTGATCTCATGTTTCCACGAGTCGCCGAAATCGTATTCATAGAGGAAGGTTGCGCCTTTCTTCGGCGCGATGTGAGCCAGGCGAACCAGTCGATCATCCTTGTTGAAATAATCATCCTCTGGACTTGGCTCACCATAGTACGTGCTTTCGTTTGCGCCCTGCACAATAAATTGATGGAGATGCGAATGTGTCCAGCCCATCGTGACTTGCAAAATATGGTGCAGCTGATGCAATGTCAGTTGCCCAGGCGCGACAATCCGCCGCCAGATCGCTGGCTCGATCTCTGCCAATCGAATAAACAGGGTGTACTCATTGTTATAGCGAACAGGTGGCATGGCTTTCTCCTTTCATAAAGCACTACTCCTTCATGGGGTCTTCCCCATTGGCAATCCGCAGTAGCGCTTCCAACCTTGGCTCGAAGTCACTTTTAGCTAGCTGGTTCTCAATCGTGCCTTTGCTCAACTCCTCAGCCAGGGCGAGCACGTCGCTGTTGATTTGGCGAAGGCGAGCCATCTGGCTCTGCAGGCGGGCGACCTCGGCGAGAGGTTTCACGGTGAGTTGCACTG
>WNGL01007982.1_pt1 | contig 13229 bp, 13 predicted proteins | sample 5400591 | NCBI WGS metagenome assembly WNGL01 (sample SAMN13153377, study PRJNA577476) | soil metagenome | isolation source: 80 cm soil or saprolite under Garry oak tree replicate 1 | place: USA:California | collected 2016-06-15
CGAGGTTCACCATGGCGTACTCCAAGATCGCCGCCTCCCCCGACGGCTCGTCGTCCTACTTTCTTCCCCGGCTCATCGGTCTCCGGCGCTCGCTCGAGCTCCACTACACCAACCGGGTGCTCTCGGCGCGGGAGGCCATGGAGTGGGGACTCGTGAACCGCGTGCATCCGGACGCAGAGTTCTCCGGAGCGGTGGGCGCGCTCGCGCGCGAGCTCGCCCAGGGGCCGACGCTCGCCTTCGGCCGTGCCAAGCTTCTTTTCCACCAGTCCACCCAGGAGAGCCTGGAGACGCAGATGGAGCTCGAGGCCCAGGCCATCGCCCAGAGCGGCCACACGGAGGATTTCCGTAACGGCGTGGCGGCGTTCGCGAAGAAGCAGTCCGTCGCCTTCCACGGCCGCTAGGAGCGTGCTCGCCCGTTCTCTCCTGGCCTCGCTTCTCGTCCTGGCTCTTGCCGCGCCCGCGCTGGCCTGGCGGTTCTCCTACGGGTCGGCCTCCGCCAACCGTGTCGCGGCGGGGCAGGGAACCTTTCCCCGCGTGGTCGTCATCTCGACGCCGGCGGAGGCGCCGTTCCGCTGGGTAGTCTCGATGCCGCCGAAGAGGCTCGCGGCCGTCGACGCCAACGGCACCCTCTGGATCTTCGAGATCGCCCAGACGAGTCTCGCCGTCATCGGCCGCTACGGGGACGCGGCCAGCCCCGACGGCCCGCCCGTGGCGGTGTCGCTGGGCGACGGCCGCCCGGGGATCGTGTGCGTCTCGCGCGAGGGGCTGCTCCTCGTGTGGCAGGACGGCGCCCTGCGGGCCTTCGACGTGGGCGCTCCGCTGTCCCGGCTGACCTTCCCGGTGCCGGTGGTGCTGGACGGCAAGGGCTGGGACGATCTCGTTGCCGTGGCGGCCGATGGAGCGGTTGTCCTGATCGGCGGGCTGCTGTCGGCGCCTCGAGTGGTCGCGCGCGCGGAGATCAGGGCCCTGCCCGACGCGCGGATCACTCTCGGTGGCCTGGACGGCTCGGGCGAGCTTCACGCTCTCGTGTTGACCGACCCCACGGACCGCTACCCTCACGGCGCCCTCGGCGACAAGCTCGAGGCGACGTCCGTGACCGTCATCGCCGTGGGCTCGAACGCGCTCTCGGTCCGCGGGCGCTACGTGGTCCCGGAACCTGCCGTGCTGGAAGACCTGATCCCCATGGTCGTGCCGATCGGCGAGGGCCGCCGGCCGGGCGTGGTCGCGGTCAAGAGCGCACCGCGCCAGGGCTCCTCGATCCTCGTGCTTGGCTGGCGCGATGCCAGCCTGGAATTCCTGGCGGAAGGTCCCGCCTTCGGGCAGAAGAATCGTTGGGTGCACGTGATCGGCGCCGCGGACCTCTCGGGTGACGGCATCCCCGAGCTCATCGCGGTGAACACCCCGCATCTGACCGGCGTCCTCGTGGCCTACAAGCGGCGCGCTGCCGCCCTCATCCCCTCCGCCAAGGCCCTCGGGTACTCGTCGCACGCGGTCGGCTCTCGCAACCAGGACCAGGCGGCCATCGCCAACATGAGCGGCAGCGGGCGGCTCCAGATCATCCTGCCCCGTCAGAGCCGCGAGGTCCTCGCGGCCCTCGAGCTCTCCGGAACTCGGTGGGAAGAGCGATGGGCGCTCCAGCTCGGCGGGCCCATCCAGTCCAACCTCGTCGTGGCGGACCTCGACGGTGACGGTCTCCTCGACCTCGCGGTTGCCGACCGGCGCGCGCTTCACGTCTTTCTCTCCAGCAGGCCGGAGAGCGGCCGATGACGCCTCCGCTGCCCGCCCTCGAGCTGGGCGCGCGACTCGATCGCATCCTCGCGAACGCCGAGCGCCTGGTAGCATCCCTCCCCTCGCGCGCGCTCGACTACAAGCCGCCGGAGCGTGACCGTACCGTCCGCGACCTCGCCTTCCACCTCTTCAGGGTGGGCCTCGCCTATGTGGACGGAATGGACATGGGCGCATTGCCGGAGGCGTGGCTGCGCGAGCCCGCGCCACCGGATCTCGTCGACGGTCCGGCCATCGCTCGCTACGGGGCCCTCGTGCGTGGGCGAGTCTCGGGGTGGTTCGAGGGCGCCGCGCCGCGCGAGTACGCGCGCGTGATCGGGGGCTACTACGGGCCGCGGTCTGGTCAGGCGCTCCTCGAGTGGACCACGTGGCATGCGGCCCACCACCTGCGCCAGCTTCACGCCATGACCGTCGATCTCGGACTCACGCCGCCCGCGCCATTGCCCGCATCCGACTTCGAGGGGCTGCCCATGCCCGCCACCCTCTGGTAGTCAGGGAGACCATCATGGCGAAGAAGTTCGCGATCCGCACCGAGAAGGCCCCCGCGCCGCTGCAGGGCGCGCCGTATTCCCAGGCTGTACGCGTGGACGATCTGGTCTTCGTCTCGGGCCAGATCGCGCTCCGCCCGGGAGAGAGCGCGCTGACGGGTGCGACGGTGGCCGAGCAGACGGAGCAGGTCTTCGCCAATCTCAAGGCCATCCTCGAGGCGGTGGGGAGCCGGCTCGACTGGATGGTCAAGACCACGGTGTTCCTCGCGCGTATGGAGGATTTCACCGAGATGAACGAGGTCTACAAGCGGCACGCGGGAGAGGTCCCGCCCGCGCGCTCGACCGTGCAGGCCGCCAAGCTGCCCGCGGGCGCCCTCGTGGAGATCGAGGCCATCGCGCATCTGTGAGCGCGGATGTGTCCGGACGGACACACTTGTGGCTTCCGTGGCCTGTCGGCTAGACTTCGGGCATGGATGGAGAGACCCGCGCCTATCTTGACCAGGCTCTGGGGAGTCTCCGTCAAGAGTTTGTCGGTCTCCGGCAGGAGGTGCGTGACACCGCCGCGGAGACGCGTCGACACTTCGACGTCGTCGCCGAGTCTCTTCGCCAGGACATCCGGGCGGTGGCCGAGGGCGTAGCCGCGACGACTGAACGCATGGACCGAGTCGAGGCCAGTGTCAAGACTGAGATGGGGGAGAGGTTCGCCGCGACTCACTCCATCTTCCGCACGGCCTTTCACGAGCTTCGCCGCGATATCGACGACGTTCGCTCGCGCCTGTAGTCAGCCCTCGAGCCGCACCACCCTGAAACCGTAGTCGGAGTAGCGAAGCGCGGGGGGCAGGGACGACCGGTGGGCCACGGGGCTCCACGGATCCTGGTGGCGCCAGGCTCCTCCGCGAGAGACGCGCCGCGAGCCGTGCGGCGGCCCCGGTGGGTTTCGCTCGGGTGAGGTCGCGTAGTAGTCCTCGCTCTCCCAGTCCAGGCACCACTCGTGGCAGACGCCCGAGAGCGCCACGAGCCCCCAGGAGTTGGCCGGCGTCTCCGCGGCGCGCGGCGGCCTGTCGAAGCCGTTCACCGAGGGCCGCTCGCTCCCCCACGGGAAGCGGGCGCCCTCGAGTCCGCCCCGCGCGGCTTTCTCCCATTCCGCCTCGCTGGGGAGCCGGATACGGCCTGCCTGTTCGCTCGTCAGCCATTCGCAATACACCGACGCCTCGAACCAGTTGACACCGACCACGGCCTGCTCGGGATCGGCGAAGCGCGGATCTTCCCACCAGGGTGGGGGAGGGACATCGGCCGCCTCGAGGAAGCGAGCGTACTGAGCGTTGGTGACGGGAGCGCGGGCGATGGCGAAGCCGTCGAGCCAGACCTTGTGCCGCGGCCTCTCGGCGGGATGGCCGTCCTCCCAGCCCATCCAGAATGCGCCGGCGGGGATGCCTACGAATTCCACGGCGGCCAGTATAGATCGGAATGCTTTTCTCGAGCCCGCGCGCGGGGCTGCGCCTGCTCCCGCCCGCCGGTGGAACTCGATGACCCGCTTACGGGAGGGTAAGGCGGTCCTCTTCCTGTACGCCGGTCTGCAACCGGTAGAGCGAAGCGAAGGCGCCCGGGACCTCCATGAGAGTCTCGAAAGTGCCCTGCTCCACGATGCGGCCGTCGCGCAGCACCACGATCAGGTCAGCCTTTCGGACGGTGGCCAAACGGTGCGCGATGATGAACGTGGTACGCCCGGCCATCAAGCGCTCGAGGCCCTGCATGATTACGGCCTCCGTCTCCGAGTCGAGCGCCGAGGTGGGCTCGTCGAGGATCAGGATGGGTGAGTCTCGGAGGATGGCGCGCGCGATGGTGAGGCGCTGCTTTTCGCCCTCCGAGAGCGTGAGCCCCTGCTCTCCCACCATGGAGTCGTATCCGTCGGGCAGTCTCGTGATTGTCTCGTGGATGCCCGCGAGCCGCGCGGCCGCCACGATCTCGTCACGCCGGGCGTTCGACTGGCCGAAGGCGATGTTGTCGTGCACACTCGCGTTGAACACGAGAGGGGGCTGCAGCACCATGGCGATCTGCTGGCGGAGCGCGGCGAGCCGATACTCCCGAGCGTCCACTCCGTCCACGAGCACACGGCCTGCCCAGGGGTCGTAAAAGCGTGGCAGCAGGCTCAGGAGCGTGGACTTGCCGGCCCCCGTGGGGCCGACCACGGCCACCTTCTGTCCCGGTCGGACATGAAGGGTTACCCCGCTCAGGACGGGGTGCCCCCGCACGTAGCCGAAGGAGACGTCTTCCCATGCCACCTCCCCCTGCGCACTCTCTTCCGGGAACTCGCGCCGGCTGTCGTTGAGATCCCGCTCGATGTCCAGCACGTCGAAGACACGTTGCACGGCGGCTCGAGACCCCTGGGCCAGACCATAAGTCTGGAACATGCTGTTGATGGGACCGTAGAGCGAGGCGAGGTACGAGATGAAGATCACCAGGGTGCCGATGCTCAGCGAGCCGTCCATGACGTGCCGAGCGCCTACCCACACCACTCCGGCGGTGCCCAGCGCGATGATCACGTTCACCACGCCCGAGTAGACGGTCTGGAGCGTGTAGAGCCGCAGGCCGGCGGCGAGGCTCTGCCGGCTCACGTCCATGAACCGCCGGTGCTCCTCCTCCTCGCGCGTGAAGGCCTGGGTGACCCGCATCATGGACATGCTCTGCTGGACCACGGCGTAGACCTCGCTCTCGCGCTGCCGCACGTCGCCGGCCACGTGGGTGATCCGACTATTGAGCCGCGCGATGACCACGAACAGGGCCGGGCAGACCCCGAGAGCGACCAGGGTCAGCTTCCAGTCCAGCCGGAGCATGATGACGCCCATGCCGGCCAGGAGGGTCAACGCGGTCACGGCAGGGAACAGACAGTTCATGGTGAGGCTCTGGAGGGCGAAGGTATCGGCGGTAACGCGGTAGATGAGGTCTCCGACCCGCGCGCGGCTGTGGAAGGCGAGGGACAGTCGGTGCAGGTGGCCGTAGAGGTCGCTGCGCAGCTTGCTGACCATCCGCTGGCCGACGCCGATCGTCGTGTAATTGTTCAGCACCACGAGGGCGCCCAGCGCGGCATAGATGAGCACCTGGGCCGCGCAGGCCGCGAGGAGCAGGGCCTGAGAAGACCAGCCGCTGGGCCACCCCCAGGGCGGTGGCTGTCCTCCCAGCACGGAGTCGATGATGATCTTGAGCGGCCAGGGCTTGAGCATCTCGAGGGCGCTGATGAGCAGCACCTGAACGAGAGCCCAGAGCAGCGTCTGACGGTAAGGCGGAAGGTACGAGAGGACCCGGACCGCGAACCCTCTCACCTTCCCTGAACCTCAGCCCGGAGAGGCGGCGCATAGTGAAGCTTGGCTCGCCGGGCCACGGCGGTGAGCCCACGATCGATCGTGCGGGCGAGACTCAGCGCCTCTCGCGTGAACGCCACCGCGCCGATCACGGCCCCCCCCAGGCCGGCCAGGAGCAGGGGCGCCCAGCCGAGCGCCAGGCCGAAAAGGCTAATCAGGGCGGATCCGGACACGGCCAGCCGGGTGAACAGCGAGCTGCTCAGAGCGTACTTCGCGCGGAGGACCCGCCGTTCCGCGCCGTGGTATTCCGTTGCCACCTTGACCCGCCCTCTCGACCAGAGGCCGCCGTAGACCTCCAGGTCCCAGTCGCTCCATCCGCGATCCGCCACGACCAAGTACTTCCGCGCCGCGACGGCTTCCTGGAGACCCTGGAGCAGCACTTCTTTCTCTAGCCCATTTTCTGTCCAGAAGGCGATGGACCGCGCGTGGCTCCGCCAGGAGACGGCCGCCCGGGTCGAACTCTCATGTCTGATCGGCTCGACCGCTGAGAGCCCGCGCGCCAGCCAGCGATACCGCTCCAGACAGCGTAGAAGGGGGCCCAGATAAGTGAGCAGCGCGATGAGCAGGCGACCACGCAGGCTGTCCGCGCGCGGGTCCACCCGGGCGCGGAGCGCCACCGCGAGGCAGCATGTCCAGGTCAGGAGCAGCGGGGTGGTTCCCAGCCAGGCCCCGCCGCCGTGGACGAGGGCGTAGGCGAAGAGCACGGCCGCCACCAAGCTCCACTCGAGCGTGAACGGCAGGTAGGAAAAGAAGCTCGAGGGCGGCTGGTAGAGGGTCTGAAACAGACCGCGACCGAAAACGCCACCGTAGATCACCGGACGCCGCAGCGAGAACAGCGAGGTGAAGAGAGAGTAGATGCCCCCGTAGATCCGGCCGCGCCACCGGGAGTACCCGAGGGCGTTGAACCGCTGCGGGTGCTTGAAGTAGAGGAGGCCTTCGGCCTTGCCGTAGCCTCTCTGCTGGCCGACGTAGGCCTTGACGGTGTTGCGCCGGAAGTGCCACACCATGGCCGCGGGACTGAAGGCGATGCGGTGGCCGCGCTCCTGAAGGCGCCAGCACACATCCACGTCGTCGCCGGCCGCGCGGTAGATGGGATCGAACCCGCCGATCTCCTCGAGCACCTCGCGGCGGAACGCCATGTTGCAGCCCGGGATGTGCTCCGCCTCCTCGTCGTTCAGGAGCACGTGCAGGGGCCCGCCCGGAGAGGCGGCCACGCAACTGGCCACCACCGAATCTTCGGGCGGCGGCAAGTTGGGCCCACCGACCGCCGCCTTGCCAGAGGTGAGAAACGTGGCGACCAGATAGTGCAGCCAATCCGGATCCACCACACAGTCGGAGTCGGTGAAGGCGATGATATCGCCGGTGGAGGCGGCGATGCCGACGTTCCGGGCGGCGCTCAGGCCCTTGTTCTCCTGATGAATCACGTGGAAGTCGTCGTATTCATCGGCGATATGCCCGGTGCGGTCGGTGGAGCCGTCATCGACCACGACGACCTCATACGTCGGGTAACGGAGGTCGCGCAGCGAATCGAGGCAGGGAGCCATGGTGCTCTCAGCATTGTAGGCACAGACCACCACGGACACTTTCGGATATTCGGAGAGGGCGGGCAGCTCGTCCGTGTCGTAGCAGCGCTGCACCGCTAGGAAGGCCGGCTTCGTGCGCCGATCACGATCGACCAGCCCGAACCCCCAGTCCCGGACGTCTTCACCGCCGGTGAACCACTCGTCGGTGAAGGAGAAGATGCAGGTGCCTGCCACCCCCATCTCCAGGGCCGCCCGCACCTGCCAGGAGAGCGTTGCCGCCTGGCTCTGCTCGCCCTCGCGGAGGGAATCCATGCCGAACTCCGTGAGGACGAGCGGTCGGTCGCCCGCCAGCATATGCAGCCGGTAGAGATACCTCCGGAGGTCCTCCTCGCGGTGAAGATACACGTTGAAGGCGAGGAAGTCGGTGAAGTCGGTCTCCAGGTATTCCGTGGAGGGGAAGTTGGCGTAGCCGACAAGGGTCGCGGGATCGATGCTCTTGGTGATATCCACCAGCTGACGCAGGAAAGCGCTGACCCGTGGCGCGCCGTACCAGCGAACGATGTCTGGCGGGATCTCGTTTCCTACGAGGTACGCCGCCACGGCCGGATGCCCGCCGCACGCTTTCACCGCTTCAGCGACCGTGCGTCGGATGCCCTGGGTCAGCTCCTTCGAGTCGAGGAAACAGACGTGCTCCGCCCAGGGGATCCCCGCGAGCACGCGCAGGTTGCGGTCGCCCGCCAGGTCCAGTAGCCAGCGCGGGGGAATCGTGAAAGTCCGCAGGGTGTTCGCGCCGAGCTCGGCCATGAGGTCCAGATCCGCGGCAACGGCTCGCGGGTCGTGGAACTGGGAGCCGAAGGCATCTGGCGCGAACGGGCCGTAGGTCACGCCCTTGAGTAGAATCTTCTGGGTACCGGTGAAGAAAAATTTTCCGCGTGCCTCGAGCTTGCCGCGCCATCCCGGCAGCCCGTGGCCTCCCGCGGACTGCGGGGCAGCGATGGAACGAGGCCGCACGTCGAGACCCTCCTTGGAAGAATGACGGTGACGACTTCCAAACGGGTAGAACCGGGTCAGCAACTGATGTGCCATGGTTCGCGGGGGTCTGACGGGCGCTAACTCCACCGCATTCAGCGCTTATTCGATGAATGAGGCCGACGTACTCGCCTCGACAGGCAGGCGCTGCATCTGGACTACGCACGTCCCTGGTAGTTTTTACACGAACACACTTCCGGTTCCTGATGGCAGCAGCGGGGGCGATCTCTCGATCAAGCTCTGGAGGAACTTCCGACAACTTTCAGCGCCGCTGCTCGCGCGCGCGCTCACCTGCATCTCGCTCTCGCTGCTCGCGTTCTCGCTCCCGGGCGGCCCGCTCGCGCTCCCAGCGGGCGGCGAGCCGGGCTCCCGCTTCCTTCGCGGTGGTCTCCAGATGTGCCGCCTTCTCGAGCAACTCGGACTGTCGTATCCGGGTTGACATCGCGTCGGCGGCCTCGGTGGCCATCCTCAAGGAGGAGCTGATTCGCTCGATGTTCCTCTGGAGGAGGCTGCTGGCTTCTTGCAGCTTCTTTCGTTCCGCCCCATCGCGCCACTCGCGAGCGGCGCGGTCGACATACCTCTCCTGCATCCGGTACAGCTCGGCCAATGCCCGGGGGTCAGTGCTTGCCTTCTCGGCCATCTCCGCGAGCCTCTTCCCCGCGCCACCACGCTCCCACTCGCTCGATTCGGCCCAGACCGGGCTCGAGCAAAGCGACAGCAAGAGAAAGGACATCGTGGCGTGGAGACGTCGCCGGTGGATCTTCACTTGACGTTACTGATCCTCTCCTGTATCGCATCGAGCCGGGCCGCAAGCTCTTTGAGCTGGCTGGCGAGATTCTCCGATAGCTGGCGCATGGTGTCGGCCAGCTTGGCTGAATTTGCACTCACTTCCTGGCTTGCCGCCGCGACTTTCCGTAAGCCATTCGCGTTCGCGACGTTCATCTCCTGATTCAACGATCCCAGCTGCGCGGTTTGAAGCATGAATTTACGTGCCGCCGCCAGATCCCTCGCCAGGGAGTCCAAGGCTTTCTGCATGTCCTCCCTGGCCGTCGCGATGGATGTCTGCGTTTCCCCTCTGGTCGCCACGACCGAATCGGACAGCTTGCGGAGCTCGGCGTCGAGTGCGGCGAGCGTGGCCCGAAGAGTCTCTTGCTGTTCAAGGGAGCGGGAGGTGAGGCTTTCTGGCGCCTTGGGCACGTCTGCCCTGTATACGAAGCTGATCACCGGCGGCATGGACGCGCGGCCCGTCGGGCTGCCGGAAGGGGACGCGATGTGCCGGGCCCAGGCCTCCCCCGGGCTGTCGCCGGGCAGGACGACCAGGTGGCCATCCCCGGCATCGAGAAAGGCCAGCGCTCCCTCGTTGCCCGATTGCCGGATGGTGTCCTGGATAGCCGCGGAGTGCGGTGCCAGAGCGCGATCACGATTCTTGATCGCCTCCGCCTGCTCCTTCGGCACGAGCGGGTGGCTCGCACAACCGATCACCACCACCGCCAGACTCAGAACCAGCAGCCACTGACGCATCGTCAAGTCCTCCGACCCAGGCTTCGCCGGCGCCGCCGCGCCGCCGCGCATCTTCTTGGGACTCTATCACTTCGGAGTGCTGTGGTCTCTGTCGCGAAACAGTTGTAGCATCCCACCACTATGCCCGCCGTGCCCACGCGCGGAGTTCCGTTGTCCACCCCCCATAGCCCTGAAGGCCCGGCCGTAGGTCGCCTCCGCCAAACTCTTCCCGACGCATGGAAAATGATCCGCCCGTACTGGTTTTCGGAGGATCGCTGGCCGGCTCGGGGGCTCCTGCTCGTGGTCGTGGCCCTCACGCTCGGGATGGTCTATTTGAGCGTCCTCCTGAATCAGTGGAACAACGACTTCTTCAGCGCCCTCCAGGCAAAGAACTCGGTGATGTTTCGCGAGCAGCTCGTCCGGGTCGGCTGGCTCGTGGGCGTGTTCATCGTGCTCGCGGTCTACCAGCTCTATCTCAATCAGATGCTCGAGATCCGCTGGCGCCGCTGGCTCACCGAACGCTACCTCCGCGCCTGGCTGGCCGACGGCGCCTACTATCGTATGCAGCTCGTGGCACACGAGACCGACAACCCCGACCAGCGCATTGCCGAGGACATTCAGCTTCTCATCTCCCACGCCCTCGCGCTCTTCATTGGAGGCCTGCGCGCCGTCGTCACCCTGGCAACCTTCGTGGCGATCCTCTGGGGCCTTTCCGGACGGCTCACCGTCTCGGTCGGCGGCCTCTCTCTCGTCCTGCCCGGCTACATGGTCTGGGTCTCTCTCCTGTACGCCCTTGGCGGCACCTGGCTGACCGACTGGATCGGTCGCCCCCTCGTACGTCTGAACTTCGATCGACAGCGGTATGAAGCCGACTTCCGGTTCAGCCTGGTCCGCTTCCGAGAGAACAGCGAGGGGGTGGCCCTCTACCACGGCGAGGCTGACGAGTTCCGTGGGTTTCGCGAGCTATTCGGAGCGGTAGTGCGCAACTGGTGGGGGATCATGCGCCGGCAGAAGCGGCTGACCTTCTTCACCTCCGGGTACTCGCAAGGAGCGTGGATCGTGCCGTCCGTCGTCGCAGCGCCCCGCTACTTCCGCGGCGAGCTCGGGCTCGGAGGACTCATGCAGACGGTCGGGGCCTTCAACCAGGTCCAGGATGCCCTGAGTTTCTTCGTGGTGTCCTACAAGGAGATCGCGGCCTGGTGCTCGGTGGTCGAGCGGCTTGCCGGCTTCGAGCGCACGCTCGAGCGGGTGCGCGCCGAGACCGCGATTGCCGGCGTCCGGCGAGCCGATGGGGACGACACAAAGCTGATCGTGAAGGACGTGGATCTCCATCTGCCCGACGGCAAGCCGCTCATGGCGAATGTGAATCTCTCGCTTCTGCGGGGAGACAGCGTGCTGCTGGGTGGCCCTTCGGGTTCGGGGAAGAGCACGCTCTTCCGTGCCATCGCGGGAATCTGGCCGTTCGGGCGGGGCGAGATTCGCGCGTCGCCGAAGGCCCGGGTGCTCTTTCTTCCGCAGCGGCCGTATCTGCCGGTGGGCACGCTCCGCAGCGTGGTGAGCTATCCCATGGCGGCCGCTGGCGTCGACGACGCGACGCTTCGGGAGGCGCTCGAGGCGGTGGGGCTGGCCGACCTGGCCGGGCGGCTGGACGAGGCCGGCCACTGGGCGCTCCAGCTCTCCCCCGGCGAGCAGCAGCGCATCGCCTTCGCGCGGGCCCTGGTGCAGAAGCCGGACTGGCTCTTTCTCGACGAGGCGACCTCGGCAGTGGACGAGGCCACGGAGGGACGCCTCTATCAGTTGGTGCGCGAGCGGCTCGCGGGGGCGACCGTGTTCAGCGTGGGCCATCGGGCGACGCTGCGCCCGTTTCACGCCCGCCAGCTTGAGGTGCGGCCCGCCACGAGCGGCCCCGCCTCCATCGTGGAGGTGACGGCCGGGTCCGAATCGGAATCTCGATGAGCGGGATCGAAGGCGATGGCCAACCTCACACCGCCTTCTGAAAGGCCTGGTGGCCCCACAGCCACTCATCTCGCCACACCTGTGTGAAGCCCCACGACGCGAGCCGCTCGAGCACCGGCTCGAAATCGAACACGATGTGCTGCGGACGGTCCTCGTCGCGCTCAGCGGCGAATCGGCCGAAGAGAAAGCCCCCGCGCTTCAACGCGATCGCGAGCCGATCGACAGCCTCGACCGGATCGGGGAGATGCTCGAAGACATCCATCGCTGTGATCATGTCGAAGGCATCGGGGGAAAGAGAGGCGTCTTTCAGATCGATGAACTCCGCCGACAGGCCTCGTCGCTCCATGCGCCACTGGCTGAATCGGAGCAGAGTCGAGCTGATGTCGGCGTGGGAGACGTGAAACCCATGCCGGGCGAAGAGAAGAACGCCGGCCCCGACGCCGCCTCCGAAGTCGAGATAGCGGCGACCGCTCTGTCGTTGACGGGCGAAATCCAGCGCGAGCACATAGGCGAGCGGCCCATGGTCGGCCACGAGCGCATGCCACCATGTCAACTCGAAGAGATAGCCCTGTCCTTGATCATAAAATCGTTCGATGGACCTGGTGTCGGCTGGATCAACCAGCCGCCGCCAATCGTCGCTGAGCGACCGCGTGGCGTCCTTGCAGCTCGACTCAAGCGCGGCCAGATCGACACACCCGAGGTACGCGGCCAACTCGCTCAGGAGACTCTGCCGTAGGTCCTCCTGTCCTTCGAGAATCAATACTCGTCCAGTAATCGCCCTTGCTGATCCCCCGCGTCGGCCGCCGTCAGCTGTTTTCGCTCCACCCGACCCCACAACTCTTTCAGCCGATCCGGCAAGAGTTTGTCCATGTGGCCGCCTCGCGGGTGAGGATCTCGGGCTTCGACTAACGCAGCCGAGCTTCGTATGCCTGGAGGATCTTGTCCTTGTCAAGGAGGTGACTCGCTCGAGGTTGCTTGTGCGCCACGACTCGAACGCTGCAGAGGCGTCCCCTGCTATGCGGTGGATGGTTATCCACGAGGGTCAGGACTTCAAAGCGCTCCTTGAGGAGATGGCAGAGGCTTTCCACGGAGAACACGGTCGGCTCATCGGGCGTCGGTGCTCCTCCAAGATCCACGCTTATGAAGAGTGCTCCGTCGTCATGCAGGATCCTCCACATCTCCTGCAATGCGAGCCCTGGGTTCGGCATGTGATCCAGAGCGTTACGGCATATGACCAGATCGGCGCAGCCATCCAATAAGGGAAGATCTTCGGCGCCCAGAGTCAGATGGACGGTTCGGCTGCCCGCTTCATCTTTGACGAGCATTCCCAGTTGCTGATAGACATACAGAAGGGGGTCAATCGCGATTTTGACGGCCGCCGGGAATGCGGCGAGATCACCGGTGCAGCCGCAGCCGAGACTCACGATGGTCTTGCTCTCGGTCCAGCGCGCGCCTCGGCCCAAGTGGCGGACAACCTCTTCCAGCAAGAGCCGAGAATGCGCGAGCCGCTCGGCATCGTAGGAGCCGCCGAAGTGATCGCGCCGATACTTTTCATGATAGAGGAACCAGCCAACTTCATCCAGATAGCG
>WNGL01007653.1_pt1 | contig 13226 bp, 25 predicted proteins | sample 5400591 | NCBI WGS metagenome assembly WNGL01 (sample SAMN13153377, study PRJNA577476) | soil metagenome | isolation source: 80 cm soil or saprolite under Garry oak tree replicate 1 | place: USA:California | collected 2016-06-15
GGCATGAAGCCGGTGAAGGCAAGGAGAAGCAACCCAAGCGCAAGCCAGCCGTAGCCGAGGTGAAGAACCCAAAGCAGCGGCTCGTGCAAAGTTGCTTGTCCCCGCCAGCGCGCCAGGCGCACGCCGACCGCAAGGCCACTAGCAAACTCGACCCAGGGCGCAGCCAGCGATTCGGGCGCGATCAGCCAGACCACCAAGGTGAGCGCGATCATTGCCAAGACCGCACGGTCGATCGCACCGAACGATGCCGGCGCGGGAATCTCGGCAGTTCTCACTCCAGTAGCGCACATCACTCCAATTCACCAATCCAACTTCGCGTGGTCGTACGGAAACTAGCGTGCTGGATTGACAGCGCGAGCGATCGCGCTCGTCGAAAGGCGTCAGACATACAACGAAATCAAAACCCCCGCCGGCGGTCGCTTCGTTGGGCGGCTTATTGTGTCGGGGTAAATTATACAGTTGCCGCCCAACATGGCGTTGGAATATTTCTTGCGGTCCGCGCGGCGCTAGGACTAATGCAAGTGACGACCCACCGAGAAGAGCAAAATAGACTCCAACAATGAATCCGGAAGCGACAGCTCGTTTTCCAATGGCGAGCGTAATCGAAGCAAAGATCGCTACGACGAGCGACGTTACGACCGCAGCCCCCAGCACGGCAATGATCGTCTTATGAATGGGATAGACTAGCTGGTAGTCACGACGGTAGGCGTCGGCAATAATTATTCCAACTCCAATCTTGTATACGGCGATGATAACAATTGGACAGAGCAGCCAAGCACCGACAACGAACCAATGTGCGTGCTTGTCGAGGAGCAGGCTAATGTTTATGAGCATGTTGAACACCTCACTCGACCTGGACTAGAAGTTAGTTCCAGAAGAATTGATCTCGGACACGGCCGCCGTCCAGGTAGCTTAGAGCTGTTGCCGATAATGAGCTATCAGTTTCTCCGTAGATGCTCCCAGATGTTTCATGGAATACTGCCGCTTTGAGGCTGTGCCAGACCGTTTGTGACCGAACCTCCATCAGGCAATCTCAATGGCCGCCGCCACCGCTATCGCCGCAACTGCCCGCATCGCCTCCACACGCGGTCCCGCCGCCGCCATCGCCTCCCCCGAGATCTCCACCATACGGATTGTTCCAGTCAGTCCACTCCGGATGAAAAACACTCATGATCGCGAGTGCGCCGAACAGCAGACAAAAGAGGCTAAGAACGGCTATTGCCGGTAAGTTGCGGCCGTAGATTTCAGGATGGAAATAGAATGCAACCGCCATGGCTACGGCGAAGAGAAAGCCGAAAACCATCAATGCCCTAATTGACCCAGGCGGAAACCAGTAGCGGAGCGCCTCCCTCATCGATCGTAATTATAGAAAGCGCCGCCGTCCCTGGAAAGCCCGCTGACCAATCATGGACGGCGTCTCACCCTGAGTGACATCCAGTTGGGGTAAGCTCGGGACCATATCCCGCCTCCGCCAACAACTTGCGAGCATCGGAAGCGCAACAATCGCCTACGATGATGCGGCGCGGAAAAGCTTCGATCGAACCCGCGAGCACGCTCACGTTGCGGTCAGTCACTAGATACGGGATGCGCGCCCCGGTCAGCAGGGCCTCGATCGCGGACAGGGTCATCTGAATCATTCGTCACCACGAGTTCAGCAGGGGTCCACTCGTGGTGAGCGGGCCTCTGGGAGTAATCAGGCACGCGCGACATTTCGAGTAGCCCCTTGTACATGCCACGGCTTCGGCGACACCGATGGTGGCATGGAACTCGTTGAAGATGAGAATAAATGGGCTTTCGATTTGCTCAACGCAGCTGCGGCTCATAAGTCCCAGTTACCGGTACTGGGGTAGCGCTTGCGGCCGGATGAAGCTGCCGGATCTGCCTTGAGCGCAGGCTGCGACACTCGGAACGCTTGGCAAAATTGCCGATCAATTCTCGGCAGGCACGCCGAGATATTTTAACAGGATCGACCACGCCGCCTTCTGGCCATGCCACGCCGCCTTCGCCGTTCCGCCCTGGCATGAAGCTCGCAGCCGCTATGCCGGCCGCGAGTGCACCGATCGAAAGGGGAGGCGACCGATCGTGCCCTGGCGCTCCGCTGGTTCTCCCGCTTGGCAGCCCACCCCCTACGCTTCAGTCAAGCAGGATTTGCTAAAGATATTTAGAGATGGCCTTGAATTTGCTGATCACCTCCCGCGATGACCGGCCGGGCCCGTTGGCAGCGGTGACGAGGCAGTGATCGACGTGATCGTGAATCAACGTCTTTTTTGCCTCACCAACGGCCTTCTCGACGGCATGGAGTTGCTGCGCCAAGTCGACGCAAGACCGACCCTCTTCGACCATGTCGATGACGCGCCGCAAGTGTCCCGGGGCTCGCCTCAGCCGCTTGACGATCTCCGGGTGGCTCTGATGAAAGACGGCACTCTTCATGGCACCATTTGTGAACGAGGCATTCTTTTTTGACGGACTATCCTATCCCCCTAGATAGCAAGCCGCTGACGGTCCCGCTGAGACGGGAGATCGCGAGAATGCTTGGGATCGCGCGCGGTGTTGAACTACCAAAGCGATCGGACCGATGAGCCTGCAATTTGGCAGCAATTTGGCACTCGAATCGCGTTGATAGGGAGCGATAACCACAATCAAGTCAAAGCTGCGTCCGGCTATACGAAGCGAGAACAACAGCTGTTCTCAAAGACTTGTCTTGTGGAAAAACTTTTGTCATCTCATAGGTTTGGAGCGGGCGATGGGAATCGAACCCACGACATACAGCTTGGGAAGCTGCCCTCTTACTTTGATATTGTTGAAGAAAATGCCTCTATGTCGCGTCTGTGTCGCGTTCAGGCGAAAAGCTTCGCTTCGGCTGCCGCTAGTTCATGCGCATCGTCACCGCGCGGGAACAGATGGCCGTAGCGATCCATGGTCATGACGATCGACGAGTGACCGAGGCGCTCCTGCACCACCTTGGCCGGCAGTTCCAGGCCGCCATCCGTTCGGCGGTTGATGCACCACGACGCGAAGAAATGGCGCACCGCGTGCAGTCCGGTGTATCTCGCGCGCATGACCGGCTTGCCCTCCGCATCGAGCGAGACCTTGCCATGTCTGTCCTTCACAACGTCCGCGACGCCGGCCGCGATCTCGATCGGCCACAGGCCGCGCTTGACGATGTTACCGTGGTTCTCGATGTTCCCTGCGCCGTTCGGAAACACGAGGTCAAGCTTTCCATTCGGACATTCGAGCTTCCATTCGCGCAGGACGTTGAGCACCGCAGGCGGAACAGGGACTGCGCGCTCGCCGGCCTCGCTCTTCGGCTTGCCGATGTCATTGAAGCGATCGGCGCGCTGTCGGACGTAAAGCTCGCCTTTCTTGAGATCGATGTCCGACCAGCGCAGGCCGCGAAGCTCGCTGGCGCGCAGGCCGCAGAAGGTGGCCACAAGGAGCAATGGTCGCCAGTGGCCCTGCGCGGCCGCCAGTATCGCCTTGATCTCCGCCGGCGACGGAATGTCGACCCCGACCTTGAGCTTCCCGCGCTGTCGACGCTCTGCTTGGCGCTCCTTGCCGCGACGGCGGCGGGACCGGAGATCGCGGACGACGTTGTGCGTGACCAGGCCACGTTCCTGCGCGTCGGCGAGGATCCCGCTGAGGCTGCTGCGTATCTTGCGCACCATGGCGGGCGAGATTGAGCGGCCTAGCCTGTCCTCGAATTCGCGCACTGCCAGCGTGCTCAACTGCGAAAGCTTCAGGTGGCCAAGATACGGCTCAATGTGATCCCGTAGGTGCTGCCGGTAGAGCGCAATCGTCGCGCGCTCCAGGCCGTTCCGCTCAGCCGACTCGATCCAGAACTTGCCGGCCTTAGCTATCGTGACGCTCGCGCTGTCGGCCGTGTGCGTCCCGCGGCGAACCTCGATCTTGGCCGTCGCGGACCACGCGTCAGCATCCTTCTTCTTGTCGAATGTCTTGATGTGCCGCTCGCCGTGCTGGTCGGTGTAGTCGCAAATCCAGGCCTCTTTCCGCTCGCCTTTCGACGTGGTCCATGTTCTCTTGCGTATTGACATTGCATGCCCCTAGTCCCCTTGGCTGAGAATAGGTGCGAGTATGTCGCATCTATTTCTGCTGGTCAATCGCACCTGCGAGCATCGCTTCAGGAACGCAAAATGACCGACCCGCGCATACGCGTGACCCAAAGCTCATTGAGAGATTGGAAAGCAGGGCCAACCGTGCAATCCGCGAAAACCAATCACCGCTCGCGCACTAGCCGCGGAATTGATACGGAGACTACGGGCACCCGGGTAGCGCGCCGACACAGGCCACCTAGCAGAGTTTCAGCTTCCTGAGCTTTTCCAAGACTGTTCCCATTGTGATGACCGGATTGAATGACCCTGTGGGCGCGGGGCTCGCCGCCAGCCTTGCCCGGCCAGGCGGAAACATTACGGGCATAGCAACGATGAACGAGGAGGTGATCCTCAAGCTAATGGGCCTTCTGCCATCCGCGCTCCCGAACGGGGCGCGCTTGGCGATGCGGTGACACTCAAGGTAAGCCTCTTGTCGAGCCATATCGCCATCCTGGCCCGGCTCCGGCTCCGGAAAGACCGAGCTTTTGCGCCGGATCAACGAGGAGGCTGCGTTACGCGGAATTCCGTCGATAGTGCTCGATCCCAACAATGATCTCTCACGTCTAGGAGACGCCTGGCCAACGCGCCCCGAGATGTGGAGCGATGAGGACTCCGCGCAGGCCGACGCTCAACAGCTTCGAGCCGGCGTCGCCTCGGAAACTCGGAACACGAGGCGCTTCACCTTTGCGTCAACTCGGTGACCTCCGCCTCCAGCGCAGAGATGCTGTCATCGAGATCGCTCGGCTTCTGCTTCAGCGCTTCCGAAAACCGGCGACGTTCCGTTGCCCTTCCCGGGTCGCTGCTCCTCCTTCCCCACGTCCCTCTCCGATAGTCCGGGCGGAAGACCACGTCGCAGCCCACCACTACCCGGCAGACCATCGAGCCCGTGCACGTTCACCATGGACGGCGCCTCCGCAGCCGTCGCCACCCCATCGCCGGAATCGACCTTCCCAGCCTCGCCACGGGGAAAGTACCCGCACAACGCGGGATAACCGTGCCGCACCAGCGACCGCCAGAACACATCGGGCCCATACGCTGGATACAGAACGCCCGCGACGAGACCGACCAGCTCCGCGACCTCCTCGTCCGTCGGGCGCCGGTGGTGCAGTTCGTCGGCGCGCTCATCGAGCCACGACACCAGCCGCTCGGCCTCATACCAACGCGGCGACCGCTCCGGCTCGGCCGGCGGCGTCCACGCCTCCACCTCCCCGTCCGACGCCCTCGCCAGCAACGCCGTCAACTGCTCAAACTCGAAGTCGGTCAGCCGTCGCAGGTCGACCGTCGGCGGCGCCCTCGGCTTGACCGCCGCCGGCAACGCGTTCCTCAACGCGATGATCTTCGCCGCGTCGGCGTCCTCGATCACCGCCAGCGCCAGCTGCCGCGCGATCGCCGTGTCGACCGCGCTCAGCACCTGGTGCTGCTCGACGATCTCGGAGAAGACGCGGTCGAATGCCTCGGTCATTGTGCGCGCCTAGTTCAACGGCAAGGTCTTGCGCGCCGGCGCCAGCTTGGCCGGCTCAACCTTCTCCGGTTCGGCGCGCTTCGTCTCGACCGGCTTGCGTCGGTCGAGGCATTCTTCGATCGACCGGCCGCCGCCGCCATTCGGCTTCGTCGCCTTCGCCGCTGGCCCGCGCCGCGCCGCCTGGACTTGCTTCCACGCGTGCCTGAGCTCGGGCGCCAACAGCACGTTGCCGGCCTCGAAAGCGAGTTGCAGGCGAACCCAGTTCATGATCGCCGTTTGCTGACGCATGGATAGCCGACCGCCGATCTCGCCGGCAGCGATCTTAAACAGGTCGCGCGCTCGCCGACCCAGCGGCGTGGTCAAGTTGAATTCTCGCAGTGGGTCATTGCTGATCGCTGCCCGATTGTTGCGCGGCGTCGGCGCGGACAAGCGCCGACCAGAAGACGGCTTGCGTGCGGTCTCGACGCGCTGCGTTTTCATGTTCACTTTCTCAGACGGCCAAGCTCCACTCACTTTCTCTCACGTCCCAGCCGATTTGACCAGCAGATAACTCTTCTGTTTGCTTCCAGTAACTAGCGACAACTACGAACGTTTTTCAGATCATGTTGCGGCATGTCGCGCTCCCAGACCTGAACAGTACCCTCCCAGCCGGTCAAAAGCGTGTAATAGCCGAGCGGGATCAGCGACGGCATCCGATAACTCCCTGCAAGGCGAGGGCGGAGAAGGTCGGTCGGCAGTCGGGGAAGCGGAAGGCGGGTTGAGGGCAGAACCCCCGATGAGGCTGATTACGCCCTACCCTCTGCGCATGTGGCGCCGTTGCAACAGGTTGAAAATTTTTGAACAGCGCCACATTGCAGGACGGTTTGCTTGATCTGGTAGTCAGCGAATCGGGGCTCGTCGTCGCCATGACCATCTTGTCATCGTCGAGTCAGCAAATACTGGCTACGAACGATCGATTCATTGAGATCCGCACTCTCATTGCCGAGCATCTGGACGTAAACATCGAACGTGTGACCGATGAGGCGCACTTCATTGACGATCTCGGGGCCGACTGGCTCGATCGTCTTGAATTGATGATCATGATCGAAGACCAATTCGGCGGCTTAGAGATCTCGGATGACGATGCCGGCCAGATCAAAGTCGTCGGAGATCTCATCCGCTACGTTGAAACATGGGTCAACACAGGCCAGAAACGGTGACGGGTGCCGCTGCACTTAGTGATCCCCGCCGATGCCGTGCAAGTGCTCTATGACAGGTGATTTTTGGGAACATGGCCATGAAATACGTCGTGACTGACGATTTTGTCGCCGCACACGGCTGGACCCCGGACAAGACGGCCAAGGCTCTCGTGCAACCGCTTGCCCGTGTCGGTGTGGTGGTCGAACGAGTTCGCGGTTTTGGACTCGGGGGTTTCCAGTCTCCTGGACTGCGGCCCGATGCGTTCGGAATGAAAAAGTCTGAAGTGATACGAATTGTGGGGCAAGTGGTGGACGGGCGTCCGCCTGCTAGACCGATCGACTGATGCCGCTCGGCGCCTAACGCCCCACCTCCGATCGGGCTGCAGCCTGATCACCGACATTACCTGGCTGCTCCTGCCCTGGCTGCTCCTGCCCTGGCTGCTCCTGCCCTGGCTGAAACTGGACGGCTTCCGGGGGCTGGCCGACACGATCCAGGGGCGGATGCTCTCGAAGAACGGCAACCGGCTGAAGCGGTTCGGGCCGCTGCTGGACACCCTGCCCCCGGGCTATGTGTTCGACGGCGAGATCGTGGCCCTCGACGGGGACGGCCGGCCGAGGTTCAGCGACCTGCTGTTCGGCAGACGAGAACCCGCCTACATCCCCTTTGACGTGCTGGTCGTGGACGGCGAGGACATGCGGGCCCTGGCGCTGAAGGAGCGGAAGGCGCTGCTGGACAGGTTGTGCGGCGATACGGGCTGGAGAAGACGGAGCCGTTCTTTGGCGAGGGCAGGCCGCTGTTCAGGGCCGTTTGCCGATTAGACTTGGAAGGCATCGTGGCGAAGAAGCTGGATGAGCCCTACAAGCCTGGACGGACGAAGTGGTGGAAGATTCTGGACCCAGATTATTCCCAGAAGGTGGACAGGGCGGAACTGTTCGACCGGCGATACGGCTAATCGCCCGGCATTGCTCGACGCTGTGGTCATGTAACGATATTATCCGAACAATACCTCCTCCTTCGCATCATCTCCGCCCTGGAACCCATCACTCCTGTTTGAGTTGGATTGGCAGTCCCGAGCCAAGGAGTCCAGTCATGAGAAAAATAGTTGGCGCACTTGCAGTCGGTGCTTTGTTGGCGATGGGTGCCTTCACCGTCAATGCGGGAACAACCGGAAAAACTCCACATGGGTTTTACGAGGGAAAAGCCGATTGGAAAAAGCACCATAACGCCAAGCCACCCGGTTGGAATAAAGGTGAGAAGACGGGGTGGGACAACTACAACAAACCACCCGGGCTGCGCCGCTGAAGCCTGGGCTATTTTCATCAGAGAGGTCGCTGCACTTGGCGACCTCTCTCTTGTCTCTGTTGACAGACGACTACCATCCCCCAATATGGTCGACGATACCCGTATCCATACGCTGGATAATACCCACCCGTAGTAACCACCAGGGCTGCTCCGCATCGTGGCGGAGGACGTGAAGGCGGATTTTCTGACCGACGACGACCCGGCCTCCGAGACCAACGACGACGAGCCGTCCGCCGAGCCGCCGACAACACGCTCGCCGCCGCTGAGAGGCCGCCCGGTAGGATGGTGAGTTAGCCCCCCGCCCCTGGAAAGCCCCAGCGACGGCGCTAAACCCCGCCCTGAAGGTCGGAAAACCCAGGATGTCGGCCGGGACGCCTTCCGCTTACCGAAACTAGGCCGATTACCCCTGTCATAACCCGCAAAAGACTCTACGAACGTGCGGGCCGACGTATCACCGGAAGGAGGTTCATTATGGCGACGTGGAAACGGTTCACCGACCACAGCGGCTCGGAGGTGGACGTGAACATTGATCAGGTAGCCTACATTCAGCGTCACGGCGATCTAACGAACCTATGTTTTGCCGGTGGTGTGGGAAACGGTGCAATGATGGTCATCAGCGTGAAGAGACGCCCGATATCTTGCATAGTTGTGGTGTTCGATTCTAAGTTCCAAACATACATCAGATATTATTTAAGCTGGTTTAGGATGGATAGTGCCCACATTAGCAAAACTTACTCCGGCCGGCAAATCTTTTATGTCTTGGAGGTCGAAGGCGATGATATCGTGGTCGAGCATCTCAATCCCGACAAAACGACAGTGGCTAGAGGATTCAGGTCTGCGCAAATTCCTTTGCCCGGGAATATTGATCAATCAGAGAAAGCCCTTCGGCTTATCTTTGCCGACTACTGTAGGGCTGACAAACCCAAGCCCCCATTCTAGCGTGTGGCGTCAAAAGATGCTTCCATCGGGCGTAGCGGATTTCCGCCGCATTGACCGTAAATGGCGGATAGCATCTGGAGAGGCGGTCGTCACACGGAGGGCGGATCATTCTCCTGGCGACCACCCCTGAGCGCACCAAGGAAAAGTTGCCATGACCAGCTAGCCGAAGGCGGCTGGCGCTGCTGAAGAAAGCGCAAACAAGAGTTGGTTGGACTATTGGCGCATTGCTGATGCGCTCGCCGACCTGAAGCGATTGCCCGAGAAGCAGCGAGCCGACATCATTGCCGAGTTGAAGAAGCGGGTTGACCTGGAGTTCCTTCGGGAACATCTCGGCTGACCGCTTCCGACGAGACCGACCAGCCCCGAACTCGGGCTGCCCTTTTTCGGAGCAACTGATCCGTGCCATGTGTGTCGCCGCCTTCGGTTGGAATCAAGTCGTCATCACCGGGAGACACGACTACAAGTGAGATTAGTTCAGAGGCAGCCAAGGAACAAACCACGATCTCTGGGAGTTGGTAGGCCCGGGCGGTCTGGATTTTGGGCCGACCATTTCTGTGAAGGAGGATGCTATGCGAAAACTGATTTTGGCGACCGCCGCTTCGGTGGTGATCACGGCGGCATCCCTTCTGCCGGTCGGCGGTGCTCAGGCTATGACGCCCGGCACTGCCTCCGGAGTTCACGCCGCCATCGCCCAAACCAGTCCCATTGAATCGGTCCGGTGCTGGCGGCGATGTTTCGGATGCCCGCTGATCTGCCGAAGAGGCGTTTACCGGGGCTATTACGGCGGCGGCTATGGGCCGGGCTACTACGGAGGGTACCCCGGTTATTACGGTGGATATGGACCCGGAGTTGGAGTTTACGGCCCTGGGGTCGGCATCGGAATCGGAGTAGGGCCACGCTGGGGCTGGTAACCGCTGAACTACTCCTTCCGCCCGACAGGCTCCCTCAACTGTTGCGGGGAGGGATAAGATGGTCTCGGTTGGGAAACACCTGACCGAGACGTTCTTTTGAGGAGGGTTTGTAGGTTTCGGAAAAACGGTTTTAGTTTCAAATAGCGCAAATAGCGGGTTCTGTAGTTGCCATCCTGTTGTGATTGTTAGATCGAAACGCTACGCCCCAGGTCGAGCCCTCCGGCCTTCGGTTTGTAAGATGCAAACCCCGTTCCCGCCGATTTCCTCTTGTTCCTTATTGCTGTTGTTTGTTCCGTTTGTTTGTTTTCAGTTAGATGGAGCTTGACAAGCGATAAGTAGTTGTGATAGGATGCAACTTGGTTGATTGAAATGGCGACGACGCTAAATAGGTTGTGTGGGTTCTCGTGATAGAACCCGATAAGGGGGAAAGAGAAGTGGCACAAGGATACATCGGCACAATCGAAGCAGCAGCCCTGCTGGGTCGCTCACCGCAGACTATCCGAGTGATGATGAAGAATGGGACTATCCCATCGGTAAGGATTGGGCGGCGGTTCTACATTTCCCGCACATGGGCCGAGCGTGTGAGATTGGCGGCGGAACCAACGGACTTCACCGTGCGAACCGGGAATGAGCCCCGTCCAGCCGCATAGAAGCAGAAAGCCCGCCTTGGGGGCGGGCTTCTGTCGGGAGCAAGGAAATGAAGACTGCGACATCTCCACCAACGAAGAAAGGACTGCGACATCCTTGTAGCACTATTTAGGCGACAACATAATCGCTTCATTGACCTAATCGCCCCGACATACCTCCGACCATCAACCGAACCGCCCCGACGACGCCCGGACAGGTGTGTCCAGCGAAGGCGACGACTTCGTCGCCGCTACGGGGAACTATGCCAAGGGGGAAAATGAAGAACGAGCCTAACCAGAACAAGCCATCACCGATCGCTGCCATGGCAGCCCTGTTTGACCTGGCGGCCGAAAAAGAGACTGACCGCACCAAGAGTTCACCTGAAATGGGGGGTGCTGCTGCGGGCCTGGGACAGGCAGCAACAAGGGGGGATTGAATGACGACGGGTGGCGGGGGCGTTGCTGTTCCACGGCGGCAGAGCCCCCGCACAAAATCACCAGAATTTTGCGCCTATGAGCTGGATTGAGTCTGTATAGAATAGACCACTGTTCAGGGCCTACGCATTCTCTGTCAGCCGTTGTAAACGTTGACAGCGGCAGAATTCCGCTTGGGATGTGAGGCATGAGGTCAGCACCTGGCTTTTCCTCTAGCATGCTACCGTGCGTCCGCCCAGAGGTATTGATGCAGATCAACTCTCGGGCGGTTGCTAACAGCGGAGGGGAACCCGACCCTGCATTACAGCCACCCATGCAGGATTGGGGAGAGCGTCGGGGCTTCGCTCGCACTTATCAAAATGCTCAATGTTCTTCAGGCGGAGGAATAAACTAACGACACGACCAAATTACTTTTTCACCGCATTTTCACATCTGAAGGTCCGCAAACGGAATTAGCCACACGACAGCATAACCAAGCTCGAGGTGTCCCAGTTGTTTGCCTCGGCGACCACATTCAAACCCAGTTAGGCAGTCCGAATTGACCTCATGGCTTCAATATACTCGGGCGACGGTGCTGTGGCAAAAAGATTGCGAAATAATTCGTTTAATTCGGGATCGTCAATTTGCCTGGAAGCCTTTATCTGCGTAGCACGGCATTGATATTCTTTCGCCATTCGCATCAGTTGGGCGGCGATCTTTGGATGCGGTGATGCCCGAGAGTGCTTGACGCAAATCCGGGCGAGTTCAACTAGGTCGTTTGGCATGGGCATTCCCCTTTGCAATGCCAGGGTTGCACATTGCGACCCGCATGCTTGTCGCCCCGATTGAGCCACGTCTGTTCAAAAGTGCTCACTATCCCTCCCCCAGGCCCCGCCTGGCCTCTCGGCTCTTCACGGGTGCACCGGGGAATCTCGCCCAGGGACCGTCTGACGGATGGATACGCCTTGGGACTTTGAGGGTCCAGAGAGTACCCTACAAACCGTGCGCCTAGGGGCAGTGCAAGTCTGTATAGAATAGAACACCCCGATGTAGCTGGCTCGGAGAGCAACGTATGCGGCCGACTGTGAGAAATTTTTCTCTGCACCTCTTAGCCGCCTGCGTGTCCCGTCAGGCCGCCTGCTCAGGCGACCCCCTTTTCGTCGAGGGGGGCTTCTCTTAGAATGGCCTCTTCCTCGGCGAGTAGCTTCAGAATTATTCTGCGCTGAACCTCATCTCTTGGGTCGGCCAGAATTTGGAGATACCGTCTATGCTTCCGGCTAGAAAACCTGTCCATTGCAGACTCCTGTGAGCTGCCACCCATTCCCTCCCCGTAAGCATCAGCCGCAATCAGAGGGCCGCCCGGAAAACGAGTCTGTATAGAATTGAACACCCCTCGACGCACCTGCGGTCCCGGTGGCGGGGATCGCTTTTGTTGGGGATGCTAGTAACGGGAGCGCCAACACGAGCTTCCCCTGTCAGGGTGTCCAACCACGGCACTAAAAAGCCCCCTGCTGGGTCATCGTCGCAGGCCCGCCCCCCTGTAGACTCCATCCTCGCGCCTTAAGTTTTGATGTGAGGCTCGTCATGCAGAACAACATTCAACAATGAGCTGTGGACTTCCAGTTTGCCGTTGTAGTCAATAAAGCCCAGTTGCCGGAATTTATTCATGAAAGAACTCACCCGAGATCGCGTCGTGCCAATCATTTCCGCGAGCGTCTCCTGGCTGATCTTTGCAACGACTCTTTGCAACGACTGGCTCCGGCTTGCCTTCCTTGCCGAAGTTTGCCAGGAGAAGAAGGGCCCGCGCCAAGCGCTTTTCGCTCGAATTGAACAGTTGATCCACGAGGTCGGCTTCAATTCGAATAGTCCGAGTCAGAAGATGTGACATGAACAGCTCGGAAAACGCTGGCTCTTCATGGAGCACACGGATGATGGCCGCTTTCTCCAGCCGCATGATCTCGCATTCCATCATTGCCGTGACAGTGGCCATGCGCAGCGTCTGCCTCACCAAGCACCCTTCGCCAAAGAAATCGCCCGCTCCAAGGATCGCAACGACTGCTTCTTTCCCTTGCTCGGAAACAACGGTGATTTTGATCTTGCCTTGCTGGATGTAGAAAACAGCATCCGCCGCCTCTCCCTGCGAGAAGACAGTTTGTTCCTTCTGGTATTTGGAAATGGTTCTGCCGCCGTTTGCTTTGGCGAGAAACGCTTTGGGGTCGAAGACGGGCTTTCGCTTACGTTTCATGAACTATTCCTGTTCGGTCGTTGAGGCGTGGTCCGGGCC
>WNGL01011859.1_pt1 | contig 13223 bp, 13 predicted proteins | sample 5400591 | NCBI WGS metagenome assembly WNGL01 (sample SAMN13153377, study PRJNA577476) | soil metagenome | isolation source: 80 cm soil or saprolite under Garry oak tree replicate 1 | place: USA:California | collected 2016-06-15
GTACGGGTGAACTGCTGCCACACCTCCGCCAGTGGGGGAGCATGGGTAATCTGCTCGAGGGTGAGGCCGGTGTAGCGCGTATTGGGCTGGTTGCGCTCCCGCTGCGGCTGGATGACCTGGTCAAAAAGCATCGTTGCTTGTCCATCAGCGACCACAAGACGCAAGATGTCCGCCGTGTGGGCTATTCCTGAGCGGTGTGGTAGAGGATGGTGGATGATAGCCACTACCCCGAAAAAAGTGGATGCGATAGCCCCGTACTCGCTTGCCTTTGAGTGGAGGCGATTGTTTCATACCAACACCTCAGGGGCTTAGGCAGCTGCCAGTGCAGCAACAGGCACGCCTATGGTGAGATGCCATACGACACGTCGTCTCTCCTCACTCCAAGCAGGAATGGTATTGACTACGCGCTGACGATTCAACCGGTGCCAGCGTTGGATCTGAGCGAGGAGAGTACACCGAGCTTTGAGGGAAAGAGCAGCAAGATGACCTTGCGTCTGGTAGAGTTGAGCCATGAGCGCGTCTATCATGACCCGAAGGAATGCCTGCTGCATCGTAAAAGAGCCAACACGCTGGAGAAATGGGAGGCGTTTCACCTTCCTGGTGGTAAGTTCAAAAAGACTCTCACTGGCCTCATGCGGGGAATGTGGATCAAGCGCCGCTTGCAGTTCGCTGGTGGTCACTTCCACGGTCGCATCTGCAAGCGGTTCGAGTGGCACAATGGGGGCGCGAGTGAGTACGGCAATCGCGACTGGGGCCGTCTGTTTCTGGGGATTCGTTTGTCTCTGAATCGGTTGCACGGTTTGCGCATGAGCGAACATTAAGTCGCGTATCGTTTCTGGCCGCCGGTCTTGCAGGCGAATATCCCACGGCAGCGCGTGATACAATTGCTCTTCGGTCAAGAGTACACACTGCGCGTCTACTAGATCGGGAGTGGACGCTACCTCAGCCCAATACAGTCCATCAGCAAAGGAACGCAACACGCGCGCATAGCATAAACCTAACGCGCTGGCTTCCAAAACGCTGGAAGAACGTTCGTGGTACCATAGCAGGCCCTCCTTGCACCCAGAGGTGCAATGTCCGAGCCTGTGTGGTAGAATCCACGAAGGCTCAGGACAGGAACGAGTGAGCCGGTCTAGCCTGGAAAACTGTCCGACTCACTTGGAACACCTGAGTCAATGGAGATACCGGAAGGTTGCCGCTTTTCGGTATCTCTTCAAAACGACCGCACTACAAAAACTGCTCCTTTTGCGTTTCAACCCTCACCTCAGTTGATGGCGAGGTGCACCAATCGAACTGCTTGGAGTTGCCGCTCCGAACGGTTCGCAGTTCTATTATGAATTACTTCTCCCGAAAATGGAACAGCGTTGACGCTGCTTCAACTCCGTCCCAAGCACTGCTTTCATACTGCTTCAACACTGCTTTTGGTCTTCGGATAAATTAAGTACTATATACATCACAATTTTATTATGTACTATATGCATCCTAATTGTCAAGAGGGTAGCCATAGTTTTTGGTTGATGGTATACTAGGGTTTAATAGCGTTGTATATGCAAGCAAATTTCTTGGTAGAGGGTTATGCCACAGCGAACTGGTGATCGGGTGCTTCTGTCTACATCCGAAGCAATCAAGCAGTCTGGGTTGAGTCGTGTCCATATCCAACGACTGTTACGCAATAGCCAACTAGACGGCGTGAAGTTAGGTCACGATTGGCTTGTGTTTGAGGATTCCCTCCTGGCATATATTGCCCAACCTCATAAAACGGGGCCTAAGGGCCCACGAAAAAAGCCCTCGACAGATTCTCCCGCAACAAGCATCAATCAAGATGCTGCGTCACAAAGCAACAAGAGTTCAACCAGGTAAAAGTTGAACGATTTCCGTTTCTTGTGTACAATGCGAGAATAATACTCTGTTTCTGATGTAGTGTGTGCTTCACATGTTTGTCCCTCTCAGGGAGAATGGATCCAGCATGGACGCCGAGAAGAAGCCCAAACCTCAATCAAACACTTTGCTTCGCCGTCAGCGAGAGTTACGGAACTTCACCTTGCAAGATGTCGCTGACAAGCTCTATGAGATGTGTGTCAAGGAGGGCCGTGAGAGTGGGATCAGTGCGGATACTGTCGGGAGGTGGGAACGGGGAATAAGCCAACCTGAAGCTCATTATCGAGCGAAATTGTGTGAACTCTTTGGAAAAAGCACTACAGACCTTGGCTTGATTGAGCAAAAGCACTTGGTTGAATCCTCTCAAATACACACTTCTCTCTCTACCACTCCTCTACCTCCTCCATTTGGTGAAGAGAGGTATAATAGTACAAATCTAGAGAGAGGAGACCCCCCGGCAGTCCAGAAGATACCAGTAGTATTGATTCCTACTCATCAGGCGATTGACCTTTTGAGAAACAACTCGGATGCTACGTCAGAGCAAAAGTTAGGAGCGTTGCTGGCTCTTGAAGCCATTGAGCTTGCGGAGTTTTTTGATGAAGGGTGGTCAGTTGAGGAACTACTGGAATCATTACGTGTGGTATTGCCAGGGGTACAAGCGATGTCGAAAATTACACGGCGTACATTCGGACGAAGACTACTACAACTCGGAGCAGCCGCTTTCATCAGTGGTGTTGCTATTCCAACAGGACGGCACATTTCAGTAGAAGACCTCAATAAGCTCCACAGCGCGTTAGGCGAGAATATTGCCGCCGCGTGGAAACTCTTCCAGAATGCAAGCACCGCTCAGGTGTTGACCATTGCCCAGGCCCAGTTGACCCTGGTACAACAGGTCCATGCCCTATTGTATCCATCTGTTCGGCCGTTTCTGTATGCAGGTGCCTACAGTCTGATAGGCATAGCACTTCACTTTCAAGCACGTGATGAGGAGGCGTTACAAGCCCAGCACAGTGCTTATATCGCAGCAATGGCTGCAGGTGATCCCTGGTATGTGGCACAAAGTTTGATTTGTCAAGCTGATAGCTATCACGCTCTGGGTCAATATGACACGGCCATCCAAATGATAGAGGAGGCGCTGCGCATCATCGGAAAGCCAACCGATAGTGCGCTGGTGTGTGCAAAAGCGCACCTTCTTACCTGTTGGGCGGACAACGCTATGATGCTTGAGGATTATACAACGGCTCAAGAAAAGCTAGATATATCAGGAGAGTATCTCGATCAAATTGTTCCTAATGAGGAGTTTGATCGGGCTGGCTGGCTGCTGCTGGCCGGGAAATATGCGTTGAAAACTAGAGATTACCGAACAGCTGCTCAACACTTCGAAGGCGCCCTTGCAGAACTTCCTGAACAGTGGATTGTGCGCCGCACTATGACCGCTACAGGACTAGCTATGGCCTATGCACGTATGAAAGAACGAGATATTAGCCTGACTGTTGCAAAAAAACTCATGCCAATGCTTAAAACTATCAACGCCCCTATGACAGGCCGCTGGTTTACCGAGTACCTTCAGCAGGATTTACTCGGTATGTTTCCTACAGAGAGAGATGTCTATACGTTCGTTACCGACACGTACCGAGAACTTCCTCAGCTGGCAGGTGTTGCTAGTATTGGGAAGTGAGCCGGCATACTTGAGAAAGGGAGAGGTGCCCGTCTGTTGAATGCCCTCCCTGAGAACTATGGAAAGAGAGTCATATTGGCAGTCCTCAAGAACGGCGTTCAACGAGCAGAAGGCCGCCTATGAAGTCTTCACACCATATACGACCGGCCCCCCTCAACTGCTGAACACACCATGCTCCCACAGCTTCGAGTTTGGCATGGGAAAATAATTGTTGATGCCCATACGCCACCTCTGGGGTGTTCTGCTCATATGGAACGGCAAGAATCAGCCTATGGGATGTTACTTTCAGCAGATTAATAAGGACTCGATACATCTCTGCCTCAGTAAAATGTTCAAGCACGTGGAGGGCCGTCACGGTATCGAACCTCCCTACTGTGCTGAAATCCTCGCTGAGGAGGTCAGCCTGAGCATAGCATACATTGGTGAGATGCCGTTCCTCGGCCAGTATCCGTGCTACAGAAAAAGCGTTCGCATCAATGTCGATTCCAACGGCTTCAACAACAAACGGCATACGTTCGGCGAGCAAGAGCGATAAAAAACCACTGTTGCATCCAGCGTCGAGGAAGCGCTCACCAACACATAATTCACACACACGTTGATACAATGTAGCAGATGCACCGAGCGTAGCATAATCGGGAAGAGCAGGAGTAGTAGCAGAGCTTAAAAAGACGAGCAAACGCTGCAACGTATTGGCCCCAAAGTAATTCCAGGCCCGTCGGTCGTCTCCCGGGAACTGTGTTCCCCCTACAATGCCTGCCAATAACTCGCCGAGATGCTCACTACGTGTGATAATACCGAATGGCTTGAGTTCTTGCACGAGATAGTGCGTAATATTTGTATTGATCTCTTCAGGCGGGAACCAATGAACGAGGATTGTGGAAGGGACCTCCGAGCGTCTGAAAAGTAAAAAATGGGTGGTTTCATGGATTTGATAGCCACCTTCCGCAAAGCGTTGTTTGAGCGAGGTACGGTTCACGCCATGACCATTCACCACAATCATCTCTCCCACCAAAACGGAGCGTTCTTGAATAGACACTTGTTTGGTCTTGGAGTTAGTATCATTGATGGTTGTTTGGCTCTCTGTCATTGTTTGCTCCTTGTAAACTTTGCAAAGTGTTGATACACTAGCTGAAACCCTATTGTACCATTTACATGGCGCTGGACAAATGACTTCGAATGTGATTTCTCAAGGAGAAAGGGATGCGAGACAATCCCATTATTAAACCACTATTGTCCATTTTGAAGACAGAGCCTTCAAAAAAGCTAGCGGTAAATCAGCAGTTGCCCATTCTCTTGCTTCGTTAATTTGAGCATTCTACACATTTCTGTTACTATGGTATTTACTTCATCTGGTCATCTGTGTTCGAATATGATCTGTCAACGAAACGCGCATTAAGCATCGGCGCCGGAAAGAAAGGGCAGCTATGGACCAGCCATCACCCTACATCTGGAGCATCTTCGGGAAATTTATGCCGGGCGCTCATGGGCTTCCACGCATTGGCGATATCATCCATTACTATCGTCTCTATCGAGGAAAGACGAAAGAAGAGGTCGCTGCTGTACTCGCATGTTCGACTGAGATGCTGGACGACGTAGAACAGCACCGTCTGCCTTTAGACGATGGGGCCAAACGTGAGGCTCTCGCTTCTGCTTTAGCGATTGCCCCTCTGCCGCTCGGTCTTCCACCCTACGATGCAACACTGAGCAGGCCAGAAGATCTCACGCCGGAGGAGTTCAATGAGCTGGTCGTGGCGAGCGGTGCTCCTGTTATGGACCCGCTGATTATGGAAACCTACATGAGTGCGTTTGATCTCTTGAGCATCACTAGAGATGTCCCTGCTTCCTCACATGAACGGGCGCTTACCTACTGGGTCCAACACCTCTTACACTGCATCTCACGCTCCACTGGAGTTGAACGAGATCAGTACCGAGCACTCTCTTATGAATTCCTTCACCATGCTGGTTGGCATTCAATGGAACAAGGGGACCTGGTGCGTGCTTACGATGAGACGACAACTGCCCTCGAACAAGGCGATCACCTGGCAAATGCAGAACTGCTTATTTCAGCGTTGGATCAGCGCATTGATCTCTTGCTCAAGCAAAAGCGGGAGGCGCTTGCGATCCAGGATTTCGAGGCGGCTCTCTGGTATGCGGAAGTATTCTATCAGGCGGTAAATCGCTCGTTGCTCCAGGATAGATCTTGTGCTGCAGAGATATCATCGTGCTATACCAAGATTGAGGACGCGATTTCAGAAAAACGTCTGATAGAACAGATCCGCGGCTTGTATGACCGTACCCTCTCAGTGGTCTTGGAGGGACAGGATGAACGGTGAGCACAGAGCAATAAGATGGGAGGTCTCCACATCCGAAGCAAGCCACCTCTCTGGACTCAGTCAGGGGTACATCACCTCGTTATTGCGACACGGCAAGCTTACCGGTCGGCGCGAGGGCAGCCAGTGGCTCGTCGATCGGGATACCCTGGAGCGTTACCTTGGGAGAGATGCCCCGATCGACCGACAATACCGCTATGCCGGGCATCTCCTCTCACGGGCTGGTCAGGCATTCGGCCAGGGGAAGCACACCGAGGCGGCATTACTCTACCAGGAAGCCATCGTGCGTTATGACCAGTGGCGCAACATCGGCATCTACCCAGGCGCAGTCGCACGCAACAATCTCGCCTCGATCTATCTAGAACAACAGCGCTATCCTGAAGCGGAAGCGCTGCTCAAAGAGGCACTCACGACTGCAGAAAACGGATCTGATCACTACCATGCACTCCTGGTTGCTGTGCTGATGCATCTCCAGGCCGTGTACACACACCAGGAACGGTTCGCCGAGGCGGAAGCGTGTGTGCGCCGTTTGCTGGAGATTCGCAAGCAGAAGCCTGACGCGCCATCTGACGAGGTTATACGACTCCAGGTCACACTTGCCCAACTCCTGCTCAAACAGCAGAGATATGCCGAGGCAGAATCCCTGCTCAAACAGCAACTGACGCTCGCTGAGCAGCAATTCGGGCCGAACCATCCAGCACTGTTTGCCAACGTGCATGCCCTGATCCAGCTCTACACTGCCCTGGGCAAGGATGCCGACATGCTTCCGCTGCTGCGGCGCAGTGTCGCATTCTTTGAGCAGGTGCTCGGTTCGGAGCACCCGCAGATGGCGAGCCTCCTCGATCGTCTTGGGCAGGCCTACGAGACACAAGGGCTGGACGGGGAAGCCGAAGCATGCTACCAGCGAGCCCTGGTGCTGGCGGAGCAGGGAGTAGATCAGGCCACGGTGGCAAGGCTCCTCAGCACGCTCAGCATGTTCTATCTGCAGCGTGGGCACTCGGTCGAAGCTGAACCGCTCCTTGCGCGCCTGTTGCCACTGGCTGAACAACTGCCGGATGCAACATACGCCGAGGACGTAGTGACCATGCTGACATTTCTGGCGACCTCCCACGTTGATCAGCGACAGTACGCGGAGGCCGAGCCGTTGCTCAGGCAGGCCCTTGATTACGTGGAGCAGCGCTGGGGATCGGAGCATCAGAGCGTGGTGTCCATCCTGATACTGTTCTGCCACCTCCTCTACGTGCAGGAGCGGTATGCCGAGGCCGAACCGCTCTTGCTGCGGGCACTGGCCATCACCGAGCGGGAACGCGGGCCCGAGCACTCAGAGGTCGCCGCCCTCCTCTATGGCTTGGTCCAGCTCTACCACGCCCGACGCAAGTACCGCGAAGCGAAACCCCTCTACGAGCGGGCCCGCTCGATCGATGAGCAGGGAGCCATCCCACAGCAGACCGACGCGGTGACGATGTTGAGCCAGGTCGCTGCCCGCTACATCGCTCGCGGTCAGTATCCTGAAGCCGAGCCCTTGCTGAAACGAGCGCTGTTGCTGATTGAACAAATAGAAGGGCCGGAGCATCCCCTGGCAGCAGCAGTCTGCCAGAACCTCGCCGAACTCTACGCCGAGCAGGAGCGCTATGAGGAAGCCGAGACTTTCTCCCGGCGGGCGCTCGCCCTCTTCCCGCAGGTGCTGGGTCCGGCGCATCCCAAGATGATGGCCATACTCTACCGCCTGGCGCAGATCTGCCTCGGCCAGGAAAAGTACGCGGAGGCCGAACTCCTCTTCCAGCGCGTATTGCCCCTGATGCAAGAGCGGTTGGGGGCAGACCACCCGACGGCGGCGCTCATCATGAGCGAACTTGCCCAGCTCTACAAAGCGCAGGGACGCTTTGCCAAGGCCGAGCCACTCATGAAGCGCGTCCTGACCATTGCCGAACGGGGGCTCGGGCCGGAGCATCTCACTGTCGCAACGGTCCTCAGCGATCTGGCCCTGCTCTGCTTGCTGCAGGGTAAGGAGACCGAGGGGATAACGTACTCGCAGCGGGCGCTCGACATCCGAGCGCAGGCGCTGGGGCTGGACCCGACCGATCCACTTGCACTCTTCAAGCACGCTCTGGAGCAGGGAGCTTGGGCACCCCACACTCCCGATGGTAGACGCAGGACCGTCGATTGAAGCTGGATGTGCGGGGAAAGCATGAAGGTGATCGTTCTCTCGAGCAGCTGCAGGCATGAGGAAAGAAAGTAATACCTGGCTTGACACACATCGTTGAGATGATCAGGAGATCACAATGGCACAGCGAGAAGGAAGGCTCCTCTATAGGCCAGGAGAGCAGTACACCTTGCAAGGGCTCTCCCTCCATGAAGGTGATGCCCTGGATATCCTGGTCAGCATCACCTGGGTGTCTGGGCATGTGCATTATGAGGCATCCGATGGGAGCTGGTACTGCGATGCAGGCCCCATGTCGATTCCCCTTTACGATGGACGCGAGGCCCGTTTTCGCCTGGAGATGGTCCACCACAAACAGAATGACGAAAAGGATCTCTCGCTAGATGACCCGGATGAACTCGACGAGGAGGATGAGTGGGAAACTGAAGAGTTCGAGTATGAGGAGTGGTAGGAACAAGCTTGCTCACAGGAAGGAGCAAAACATGAAAACATTTGAAGAGTTGAAAGCAGTGTTTACACAGGATCTGCACGATCTTGAGAAGCTGGCGGGGATCTGGCCGAGCACTATCGAGAAGCGTCATGTGAAAGAGCAAGAGATCGGCCGGCATTGCTATGAAGCTGAAGAAGACCTCAGTCAACTTGAACTGGATACGCTAAAAAGGGCGCTCGGTATCAATGACACAAGGTGGCGAACCTACAAGGCAAAATTTATTGAGGGAAGCTCGCCAGGTGAGCTGGCGTAGAAGCCTCATAAGGAGCAACAGCTCATGAACCACAGATAGCAGAGGAACGTTGTATGGAGAAGCGACAAACGGCTGTTGACTACTCGGTAGTGACACAAGTGATTTTACTTCGGCCCAAAGCCGAAACCACCGATCAAGCCCTGCTTGCCTTCTTCAAGGCTGTTCACCACGCGCAGCCGCATATTCCCTGTCTGGTCGCTGTTTCGACAGGAGAGAATCAGAGCGATGCACACCGGGGGTTCACCCACGGCATCTTCCTATACTTTGACCACAACCCACAAGAAGCGAAAGCACACCCTAAGTATCAGGACCTGCTCACCAAGGCCAGGAGCCTGTGTGAGCAGGTCGTCACCTTTGAACTCCCCCAAACGCTTACTGTCCCCATCCCCGCTTCACCACAGGAATCAGAGCGAGAACCTGCTCGACCAGTGGAAGCAGAGCCAAAGCGACGCGGGCGGCCACGCCAGCAGCAGGCAGCGGCACCTCGTATGTCTGAACGGCCTGGCTGGAGGGCATGGAGCGCCCATCAGATCGATGGGCGACTCAAGAAGATTGTGATCGAGCAGCTCGGCGTTGATGAAAGCGAGGTGGTACCAAATGCCTCCCTGGTCGAAGATCTCAACGCCGATTCGCTCGACCTGGTGGAGTACATCATGTCGGTTGAACAGGTCTTCAAGGTGGAGATCTCCGACGAAGATGCTGTAAAGCTCACCACTGTTGGGGAGACCCAGGCCTTCTTGCAGGATAAGGGTGTCCTGTGAGCTGCTTGCAGTTGGATCTCCCCGGTTGACAGCCGCATTCCTCATGCGTAAAATAGACACAGGCGGCTCATAAGATGTTAACTCACGAGGAACATGAGATTTGTATCCTCAAAAAAGTCTTCAGGAGCCGCCACCCAGACCATCCAACATCCCTACCAATTTTTTGTGCCCTCTCCAATATTCTCCCACTCATGCAACTGCCCACACACTCTGAGAGCTTGATGGTCATACTTGATCAAGACATCCTGCAGGCGGGACGAATTGTTGCCTGTGACCTGACGGATCATTCGGCAAGGCGATCTGCTGAATGAGTTATCACAGCCTTGCCTGCTGACGAAAAGAAGTGTAGTGTAGAGACAGCATCAGCGTGTAGAGCTGAATGAGCCACAGGAGGAACAACTGATGGACGATATCGACGCACTTATTGAAGTCTTGCGCACCGTCTATATCCACCTTAAAAAATTGAAAAGCATTGAAGGGCCTAAGTTTCCCATGCCAGGGAGCATTGATCACTACCAGAGTCTGCTGGAAGATGCGTATGCCGCTTATGACCGAGTTGAGACTATGGTTGATTAACTAGGCCAGGTATTGGAGTATGAGCACGCGCGCCGGGATAAGGCGGTCAAGCAGAACGGCGAAGAATAAACCTGACCTCTTTCAATCGGGCATGACAGTTTGGTTGAAACACAAAGAAGGAGGTAAGATATGCGTATCCAGTCATATGGTGTTATCGTTGGTCAACCGGCTCTCTTGATAAGAAAACTCCTCCAGTGGGAAAGAGGTACGATTGCTACCATCGCAGAATTACTTGATATCGATCCCTTAAAAGCAAGGCGGGTATACCAGGAACTTTCTGCTGAAGGATATATTGAGCCCTCAGATCGGCCTCTTCAAGCCGATGACGAAAGTTGGCAGACGACGAGGAAAAGAAATGCTCTTGCAAACGCCACGGCGAGGAAAGCGATCACTCGACGTACAGCCGAAGGATTAATTGAGAAATTTCTCAACCGCATCAAGAAGATCAATGCTTGCGACGACTACGTTGTAAATTTTGGAATGAAACGGGTCGTTTTTGTCCAATGATCCTGGTGGTTTTCACCTTTATTTCTGACTCTCACTTCCCTCTCGGAGCGCATGAAAAGCCAGTAAAGGCTTCTCCATCGCGGCAAAGCGTGGCCCTCTTTCCACCGCTTTACAAGGTGTATCTACAACGGGAACCCCAAATAAAAATTTTGACCTGAAAGTTTGCGTAGAGAGTTTGTTCACGCTCAGCGGGTGAGCAAACATTCGGGGAAACTACCACCTCCGTTGGAGATGCGAAGCCAGCAATGCCCAGCGACGGTAAAGTGAAAACCGGGCTACGGTCCACCTGGTGCATGTGCCAGCAGGAAATTGCTAATGTGCTGGATCATTTCGTCCTTATGCTCCGTATCCAGAATATATCCCCCGTGGGCAGCGCCCGAATAGATATGAAGCTCTTTGGAGGAAGACTTGACCGTGGCGAACATATGCTTGGTATCTTGAATGAAATTATCTTCCTCGCTGTTGAGAAAGAGGAAGGGCATAGTGATGCTGCGCAATTCCTCATCGCTGATCTGTACATTTCCATAAGAAACCGGCGATGAGACTGCAACACCCACGATGAACGGAGGCAGTCGCTTTGCTGCCAGTCTGGCCGTATGCGTACCCCCTATGCTGGCTCCTACCGATACGATAGTGGTGGCGCCCTCTTTCTGCACGAAAGTGAATGCTGCCTGGATATCGCGCTCAAGCAGGGCCAGATCTGCCAGCCCGCGGTACTCATACGTCAAGACCATGTACCCACATGCGGCCAGATGTCGAGCAAGAGGGTCCCACGATGATGAGGGGATCCATGAGCAGACGACTGCTACCTTGCTTTTTCCACCGTAGATTTGTCCTCGCAGTGTTACACCATCCTGCGTGACGAATTCAACTTTACGCGGCTCCGCTGTTGATGTGGGTAATACTGTGCCGGTGCTGGGAGTAGTCTGCTGGCTGGGAGTGGATGTGCCACACGCGACCAGCAGGGCAGAGAGAAATACTATGGATGTGAAGCGGTAAAGTTTCATCCTTTCCCCTTTCGTGACCGATACACATCTTGCCTGAGAGTGAGATGGTCTCCATATGGGTGGTAACCTAAGCGAGGGAGTGACCCCCCTCGCTTAGGTTACCACCTTACCCTTCCAGAGGAGGTCCAACAAACACGACATCATACTTCGCTCCAACCTGGGAGAGAGTTTGCTGGTCTGGTGGCCCAGACAAGAAAAGACGACCAAGCTCTTCAAAGTACTCTCGCATGACTCCTCCTGGCAGAAGCCCGAGGAGCAGATGGCCTGTTTCTGTTCCACTATTGCGGAAGGCGTGCACTATTCCACGAGGAAGAAAGAGCGAAGCTCCCTCAGAAACACTCATGATGCGGTCCGCCACTTTGATCTGGAATGTCCCCTTCACAATCCAGAAAAACTCATCATGGTGGGAATGAAGGTGTTGCGCTGGTCCGAGTCCAGGAGGCACGACTTCCACCCATAAATCTAAGGCCCCATTGGTTGTTTCTCCCGTCGCCTTCCACACCTGGGAGGCGTTCTCAGCAAGCCGCGTCGTCTCGCCTTGACCAGCTTGCAGAAGAATCGGGAGAGAAGAAGGGATCATAGAGGAGCTCCTTTCTTGTACTCTTTCCATGTCTGCCATGGTCCTTTTTGTCCCAACCTGTGCTTTCCTTGTACTTCAGATGCCTGGCACCCTGCGATGGTCTCGCCTCCACATCCCATGAGCCGCTTGATCCTCACCCTTTTTTCGTTGGAGCTGGACTCAGAAGTCCGCGACTGTGGGGATGACCAGGTGCCCGATCCATTCAAGAGGCGTGATCTCAGCGATGTTGGGAACCACCCCGATCACCGTCTGAATCCCCAGCGAGGCGAGCCAACGCAGTTGCCCAACCAGTTCGCCTCCTTTGGAACCATCCTCACCCACGTCGAGGGCAAACATACAGGTCTTCTCAATCGCATCGTAATCGCGCCCTTCGGCCTCACAATGCTTTTGCAGGATCTCCAACTTCTTGGGGATCTGCGGGCCCGGGCTCAGATTGCAGGCATCCGCATAGCGTGCGACCAGGCGCAGGGTCCTTTGCTCGCCGGAGCCCGCAATCAGAATCGGTGGATGGGGTCGGGTGAGGCTCTGTGGCAGGTTGAGCGGGCGCTCGATGCGGTAGTGCTTCCCCTCGTATGGGCGCTGGTCTCCAAGCTCTCCCTGCCACATGCGCAAGCAAATCTGCAGCGTCTCCTCCAGCCTCTCATAGCGCTCTTTGAGTGGTGGGAAGGGCAGTCCCGACCCACGTGCCTCCTCTTCGTAATCGCCAGCGCCAATCCCAAGCCAGGCACGCCCCCCAGAAAGCACATCCAGGGTGGTCACCGTCTTGGTGAGCAAGACGGGGTGCCAGTACGGGGTTGCCGTCGCCAGGGCAAGCAGCTTGATCCGACTGGTGTGGGCTGCCAGGTACGTCAGGGTGGGATAGCACGAGGGCACCTCGTGTTCTGGCCCGCCCAGATAGTGGCTTTGCCACACATGGTCCATCGTCCCGATGCGATCAAATCCCCATGCCTCGGCGGTCTGCGCGATCTTGACCAGCGTCGGGCCAAGCTGACTTGCCCCTTG
>WNGL01007040.1_pt1 | contig 13222 bp, 9 predicted proteins | sample 5400591 | NCBI WGS metagenome assembly WNGL01 (sample SAMN13153377, study PRJNA577476) | soil metagenome | isolation source: 80 cm soil or saprolite under Garry oak tree replicate 1 | place: USA:California | collected 2016-06-15
TCGACAAGAAGTTCGGTTCGCCCTTGATCACCAAGGACGGAGTGACGGTGGCGAAGGAGATCGAGCTCAAGGAACCCCTGGAGAACATGGGGGCGCAAATGGTGAAGGAGGTCGCGAGCAAGACCTCCGATGTGGCGGGCGACGGAACCACCACCGCCACCATCCTCGCTCAGGCCATCTACCGAGAGGGGAGCAAGAACGTCACCGCGGGCGCGAACCCGATGGAGCTGAAGCGGGGGATCGAGACCGCCGTCGCGGCCGTCACCGAGGAGCTGAAGAAGCTCAGCAAGCCGGTCAAGGGCAAGATGATCGCGCAGGTGGGCACCATCTCCGCGAACAACGACGATACGATCGGGAACATCATCGCCGAGGCGATGGAGAAGGTCGGCAAGGACGGGGTCATCACCGTCGAGGAAGCGAAGTCCATGGAGACCTCGCTGGAGGTCGTGGAAGGCATGCAGTTCGACCGCGGCTACCTCTCCCCCTACTTCGTGACCGATCCCGAACGGATGGAGTGCGTGCTGGAGAACGCCCTCGTCCTGATCCACGAGAAGAAGATCTCCGGCATGAAGGACCTCCTCCCCGTCCTGGAGCAGGTCGCGAAGGTCGGCCAGCCCCTGCTCATCGTCGCCGAGGACCTGGAAGGCGAGGCCCTGGCCACCCTGGTCGTGAACAAGCTGCGCGGCACCCTGCACGTGGCCGCGGTGAAGGCCCCCGGCTACGGCGACCGCCGCAAGGCCATGCTGGAGGACATCGCGATCCTCACCGGCGGCAAGGCCATCACCGAGGACCTCGGGATCAAGCTCGAGAACCTCAAGCTCGATGACCTCGGCAAGGCCAAGAAGATCACCATCGACAAGGACAACACGACGATCGTCGAGGGCGCGGGCAAGAAGAAGGACATCGAAGGCCGGGTCAAGCAGCTCCGGACCCAGGCCGAGGAGACCACCTCCGACTACGACCGCGAGAAGCTGCAGGAGCGGCTGGCCAAGCTGGTCGGAGGCGTGGCCGTGATCAAGGTCGGTGCGGCCACCGAGACCGAGATGAAGGAGAAGAAGGCCCGGGTCGAGGACGCGATGCACGCCACCAAGGCCGCGGTCGAGGAGGGAATCGTGGCGGGCGGCGGCGTCGCGCTCCTGCGCTGCGTCAAGGCGGTGGAGGCCATCAAGGCCAAAGGCGACGAGGCGGTGGGCGTCGGCATCATCAGGCGCGCCCTGGAGGAGCCCCTGCGCCAGATCGCGGGCAACGCCGGCCACGAGGGAGCCGTGGTCCTGGGCAGGGTCCGGGAGATGAAGGCGGATGAGGGCTTCAACGCCTTGACCGACACCTACGAGAACCTCGTGGAGGCGGGCGTGATCGACCCGACCAAGGTCGTGCGCTACGCCTTGCAGAACGCGGCGTCCATCGCGTCGCTGCTGCTCACCACCGAGGCCATCATCTGTGAGATCCCGGAAGCCAAGGGGGAGAAGAGCTCGGCCGGGATGGGGGCGGGCGGCGACATGTACTGATGCCACGGGCCCTTGCGGCTCCCCGCGGGGGAGCCGCAAGGCGGCTTTGCGCCCTCAGCCCGGACCATGGCGTGTATCGGGGCTTGAAGAGGAGAACGTCGATGAGAGCAAAGACCTTGCGGTTGGTGGCCACCGCGGCCGGGGGCATCGTGCTCGGCGCGTCCTTGCAAGCGGGGTCGGCAGAGACCCCATACGGGACTCAAGACGGCCCCCTCGAGGGTCAGCGCTACCAGACCCTGCGTGTCCTGGCCCTCCACCTCGACCAGACCGCTGGAGGCGCGCTCGAGGGTGCCATCAACGACGTTCAGCACGGAGCGTCGTCCGAAGCGAGGTTTCTGGCGTCGATCCGCTCCTTCGCGCGAAGCGCGGACGCCTTCCACCGGCTGGTGGACAACAAGCCAACCCTACCCTTCGAAGTGCCCGCGCAAGTCGAGGATCTCACGACCCGCGCGCACCAGGTCAGCGACCGCATCCGCTCCGCCCACGCCCTGGAGGGTACCTACGAGAACTGGGAGGCGATTCTCGACGTTCTGGAGCGGATGAGGCTGGTCCTGGCCGGACGCGACGTCGAGGTGCCCGCCCCTCACGTGGTCACGGAGCTGTCGGGGTCGCGCCTCCAGGAGTTCCGCCAGCTCGCCCAGGACGTCGACAGCAGCGCCACCCGGGCCCACGAGAGGGCGCTGCGGGAGGTGGGGGACTACCCGCATCGCGGCCAGCAGTTCCTGGGGGAGCTGCACTACTTCGCGGTGCAGAGCCGCGGTCTCCACAGCCGGGCGGACGCGGGCCAGGTCAACCCGCGGCAAATCGGGCCCGCCGTCAACCTCCTCCTGGAGGATGCCCGTCAGGCGGATCGCAGCATGCGGGACGCCCGTGTCTTCGCGTCGGTCTGGGACGACTCGGGCCGGACCATCACCATGCTCCGGCGAATGGCCAGCCTCGTACGGTCCTGTGGGGCCTGCGACCGGCCCCTATCTCCTTAGAGCCAGCCTCGACCATGTCCCGCTCACGCTAGACGTGGCGGCCCATGGGCGTGGAGGATCCCCGCTACTTCACGCTCACGACCGAGACGACGGGATTCATCATGTACTTACCGTTGCCGGCTTGCTTGATGGACCGGTCGCCGTCGAAGTCGAGCGTGATGGTGGTCTGCGCGGTCGTGAGATCGAACTCCCGGTTGAGCCTCAGGTCGCCCGAGGGCACGTCTACCGGCGCATTACGGCCAGCGGGCGCTGCCATCGTGGTCGCGCATGGCGTACCGCTCGAGGCGTTGTCGAAGTAGATGACCGCACCGGAGACGACGAGCCGGATCTGGGTGTAGTGGCCCGGAGCCAGCGGACCGGTGCCCAGCACGTCCTGGGCGCCCACGAGCTTCTTGAGGTCGCAGGTGCGGCTGCTCCCGCCTGAGGCGAAGGGAAGGGTCACGAAGTCCCCGCCGCTCATGTGGACGCTCACCTCGGAGAAGGTGACGAGCACCGCCTTCGCGTCGCTGAACGGGCTGTCTTGCAGCATGATCGTGGCCCTGCCGGCGCCCGTGGGGCCGGCGGTGTCGCCGCCAGAGGGCGCCGTGGGGGTGCTGCTACCACAGCCCGCCATGGAGGCCGCGGCGAGCACCGTCCAAAGAAAATGCCGTCGGACTCTAAGCATGATCGTACCTCCGATTGATGTAGGGCAGAGAACTCTCATCCACGACCGGATTTACGTCCCGTGGCGCCCTTTATTTCGCCTTTGGGCTGCCTCCATGCTCCTGTGTGATCGGGATCACCTCACCGCCTCCGGGGGACGCCTGCCTGTATGATGCTCGGGGCGCCCTACGCGGGCGGCCGGAGTCGCCGTCTCAGGGGCGGGGAGACCCCTCAAGTGGATTTCGCGAGGGACTGTGCGTGCGCCGCCCTTTTGTGCGCGCTGCTGGTCCCGAGGACGGCGCTCGGTCAGCAGGGTCCGCCACCGGGTCAGTCCAAGCGGCCGCCCCTCCCTCCGGGCGCGGGGGGGCACGGTCGAGGAACGGCCGGCCGGACCGACTTGCCCGTCCCCGCGGTGGGTGGGGGTACGGGAAGCCCGACCAGCGCAATCGTCCTGGCCTCGTGGCTCGACGACGCGGATACGCTCGCGCCCGGCGACGCGACGATCGGCCTGTCCATCGGCCGGTCGGAGTCGCTGGACGGAGGGGAGACGGACGCGCCCGTGTTCGACGCCGCGGTCGGCGTGTCGAGCCGGGTGCAGCTGAGCGGCAGCCTTCCTCACTACTGGGCGAGCTACGACGACGGCTACCAGTCGAGCGGCCGCGGAAACACCTACCTTGCCTGCAAGGTGAAAGTCGTCGACCCCAATCACCATCTGGTGGGGCTTGCCGCGGGCCCCGTGCTGGAGGTCTTGAGCGAAGCCTCGGTGTCGGACACGACGCTTGGCCTCTCGCGCGTCAATTGGGCCCTGCCCGTGAGCGTCCAGGCCGGGAACGGTCGCGTGCGCGGGTTCGCCACTGCGGGGTACTTCTCCCGTGGTGCCGTCTTCCTGGCCGGGGCCCTGGAGCGGGCGGTGTCCCCGCGCGTAACCCTCACGGGAGCCCTGTCGTACTTGCACGCGACGAGCCCGAGCGAGACCAGCGACCTCGCGGGTTTAGGCCGTTCCCGCGTGGACGCGACCGGCTCGGTCTTCGTGCGCCTCTCACCGTCTCTGTCCCTCGCGGGCGCGGTGGGACGCACCATCTCGAGTCTGGACCAGAACGGAGCCAAGCTGCTGGCGAGCGCTAACATCAGCTACGTGTTCAAGCTCGCGGGACGCCACCCCTGACCGTGGATATCTCCCTCGGAACAGGAATGGGCGTAATCGCGAACGCGACTCGGTCGGACCGGCGGGGGGCGGGATTTCGGGCCGGGTGAGCGGCGGACCCCAGACCGCCCGGGAGCTACTGTTCCGTCGCCATCATCCGCAGGTCGACGCTCACCAGGACGGGCTGCCCCCCCTTGCCTTCAACCCGGTACAGCGTCTGGGGCAGCGGCTCGTCGCGGGTGAGCAGGCGCGTCGCGCTCTCGCCCGCCGCGTGCTCGACCGGCGTGTAGGCGCGTCCGGCGCCGCCCGGGGTCTCGAGCTTGCGGTGGGGCACGCGCCAGGCCTTCTCCCACTCCTCGACCTGCTGCCGCGACAGGGCCTGCGCTTCGCGTCCGATCGTGATCCCGGCGAGCGGCTCCTGGGTCACCAGCAGCAGCAAAGTCTCCCCGACGTGGTCCGCACGGCTGCGCTTCAGGGTGAAGCAGGGTGGAGAGTCCCGAAGGTCCGGCACCTCGATCACGCGGCCCGCCTGCACGGCGTTGTCGCCGCCGCGGAGGCGGAGGGTGGGGAAGACGAGCTGAGGCTCGCCCAGGCGGCCGTCGGCGTAGCGTTCGCGGTCGATCACGTAGAGGTAGCCCGGACGCGAGACCTCGATGCTGAGCCGGACGCGCTGGCCCTCCTTGAGCGGCACGTCGACCTCGGACCGCTCGGGCAGCCACTTCTGGTCGGACGCCGGCACCACCACGCCGCGCGCCTCGTCCTGGGCGCCGGCGGGCCGCAGGCGCCAGAGGGTCACGCCCACGAAGGCGTCGCCCGGCGGGGCCGGCGCCCGTGGAGGGCCGGGGACCGGGGCCCTGGCCCGCGACGGACGCGGTCGGCTCTCGACGAAGGCTTCGTCCCAGAGCTGACGCGTCCCTTTCTCGCGCTTCGTCTCTTCCTGGGGCGGCGGGGCCCCCGGCGACGCCGTCCCGAGCACGGCCACCGCCCACGCCGACAGGAAACTGAGCCGCCACCGGCCGCTTCTTCGCACGGCTGTCCTCCGTTTCACAAGCACCTCACATGTGCTCCAGCTTGAGCAGGCCCACGAGCAGGTCGCCCTTGGCCTTGAGCAGAGTGCGCTTCGTCGTCTCGTCCGGGACCGCCTCCGGCCGGGCGGCAGAGTAGCGCCCCAGCACGCGTCGCACGCCTGCGACCTGGGCCGGGTCCTTGACCACGCCCTTGTCGTTGGGATTGGCCAGCCCCTTCACCGCCTCCAGCTCCGGGACCTCCTTCCCGGCGAAGATCAGCCACAGGCTTTCCGTGCCCCGTGCCTGGTCGAGCTTGAAGTACGTATCGGGGCTCGGGATGTGGACCTCCTGGCCTTCGGCCAGATTCGCGGAGGCGACGCCCCCCGCCGCCCGCGGGTAGAGGACGTTGTAGGTGATCTGGCCGCTCCCCGGATCCGGGCCTTCGTTCACGATGTAGATGCAGCCAGCCTGGGAGCTTGTGACCGTGACGCGCAGGCGGTCGTCCGGGCCGAAGAGCATCTCGCGCGCCATCCGGAAGGGACTCGAGTAGGGCTGGCCACCCTGGTACTTTTGCACCGTCAGGTAGTAGCTTAGCTCGCGCGTCGGCCCGGGCGCAGGGGCCAGCGTGCTGACCGAGGGGGAGCCCGCGTCGGGCCCGGGCTTGCGGTGGGTCAGGAGATACCCGCCTGCCCCGAAAAGGAGGACCACCACGACCCCGCCGGCCAGCCACCGGGCGCGCGAGGGGGACGGCCCGGGTTGATCGCGCGGCTCGGGCCTCGGTGGCCTGCGCTCTTTCTCGCCCGTCCGCAGCTTGGAGGGACGGGCGGGGTTGCCGAACTCCGGCGTGTGGAGGCTGTAGAGCCGGATGCGCACGCCGTGCTTGACCGGGTGCTCACCGAGGTCGTGCAGCGATCCGGACCACTGGCTGAGCTGGCCGACCACGTCCGCCACTGCCTGGGAGACCAGGATGTGGCCGGCGTCGCCGCTGTCCATCACGCGCTGGGCGATGTTGATGCCGCCTCCCGCGACGTTGAGGTTCGCGTTGATGTCCGCCACGCGGTAGACGGCCCCGGTGTGGATGCCCATGCGCAGCCGGATCTGCGGTTGGGCCTTGAGCGCCTGGGCCACCTCCAGGGCACAGCGCACGGGCGCGGTGGGATCGCGGGAGAACACGAGCGCCATCCCGTCGCCGGTGGGCAGGCTGATCAGCTCCTGAACCGAGTGGGCGCGCCGGAACTCCGCGGTCGCCTGGATGATCCCCTGCAGCGTCCCCAGCACTTCCCGCTGGTGGTCCATCGGGAGCATCGAGTAGCCCACGATGTCCATGAAGAGGACGTGGGCCATCTCCAGGTCCGGAGCGGGAGCGGCGGTGGGGGCCGGAACGGTGGGGCCGGGTTGGGTCTGGGTGAGGGGCGTGACGGCGGTGCGCGCGCGGTCCACGAGCACCGTGGGCGGCTCCGCCTCGGGCCCGGTGGCCTTCGGGTTTCCCGTGAGGGCGCGGGCGACCTCCTCGCCGAACTCCCGGGCGCTCGCGTGGCGGGCCTTGGCGTCGAAGGAGAGGCTTCTCAGCACCAGCTCGTCCACGCCCCGCGGCAGCCCGGGGTGCGCTTCCGAGGGCTTTCGCCCGACCCCCTTGCGCTGCATGTCGAGCAGCTCGAAGGGCGTGTCGGGACGGAACGGCGGTGTCCCGGCGAGCATCTCGTAGGCGATCACCGCCAGGGCGTAGGTGTCCGTGGCGGCCTGGGGCTTCCCCAGGAGCTGTTCGGGGGCCATGTAGAGCACCGACCCCGCGATCTCCGTCTGCCGGGTCCCCTCCTCCGCGGGGTCCCGCACGGTCGCGATGCCGAAGTCGATGATCTTCACGAGCATCTCGTCGTGGCCCAGGTCCTGGACCATGATGTTCTCGGGCTTGAGGTCCCGGTGGTGCACGCCCTTCTCGTGGGCGGCGGTGAGAGCCGCGCCGACCTGCCGGATGACCACGGCGATGCCCGCCAGGTCCAGGGTGCCCGCCTTCATCACGGACCGCAGGGTGGTCCCCTGCACGAATTGCATGACCAGGAACGGCTTGCCGTCGGGCATCTCCCCCGCGTCGAGGGCGCCCACGACACCGGGGTGATCGATACGCACGAGGGCCTGGATCTCCTGGCGGAACTTCTTCTGCAGCCATTCGCTGCCCTCGGAGCGGTCGAGCAGGACCTTGACCACCACCTGCCGCGCGTGGAGCTGCTCGTCGCGGGCGAGGTACACGACACCGATGCCGCCCCGGCCGAGCTCCTTCTCGATCCGGTAGCGGTCTTTGAGCAGTAGGCCGGTCTCGCTCATCTTCTACTCGGCGGGCGCAGGCGCACGGCATCACCGACCAACCCCCGCCTGGCGCGGTGGTTACGTTGCCGCATGGCGGAAACCAGATGCTACCACGCCCGAAGGCCCCTTGCGCTCGGCCAGCGGCCGCGCTAGTCTCGGAGCAAGCATGTCCGCCAGGATCACCTCATGGCCCCGGGGCGCCGCCCGCGGGGCCCTCGCCGCCGCGCTGCTGCTCGCGTGCTTCGGGGCGGCTCCACCCCAGGAGCGCCGACTCGAGCACGTCAAGGCGGCGGGCGGAGAGGTGGTGACGGGAAGCGGGCGCTGGGCCGTGATCATCGGGGTCGACTCGTACCAGAGCCCGAGCATCGACCACCTGGCGGGCGCGGTGGGGGACGCGCAGGCGATCCGCGACACCCTGGTCAAGTACGCGGACTTCCCGGAGAAGCAGGTCTTCCTGCTCACCAGCGAGAGCGCCGTCAAGCCCACCACCCGGGCCATCCTCACCAAATTGGAGGAGATCCGGCAGGCGACCCAGCCCGATGACATGCTGCTCTTCTTCTTCGCGGGCCACGGGGTCGAAGTCGACGGCCAGCGGTATCTGCTCACCTACGACGCGGACGTCGCCGGCCCCGGCGCCCTCAAGGCCACGAGCCTGGCCGCGACCACCCTGATGCAGGAGCTGGAGACGATCCGGGCCAACCACCGGGTGGTGATGATCGATGCCTGTCGCAACGACCCGCTGAAGGGCTCGCGCAAGGTCAACATCGCCAACGAGAGCTTCGAGGCCGCCTTCACCCTGCAGCCCGCCAAGGAGAGCGGGGTGCGGGCGACCTTCCTCTCGTGCAGCAAGGGACAGAGCGCCTACGAGTGGACGGAGCGGCGTCGCGGCTTCTTCTCCTATTTCATCGAGAAGGGGCTCGCGGGCGAGGCGGCGAACCGCGGAAAGATCACCCTCACGTCCCTCATCGACTACCTGAACGAGTCCGTGCCCCAGGCGGTCCGCCAGTATCGCAATCGGGATCAGACGCCCTACACGAAGTTCGAGGGACCACCCTTCGTCCTGGTCCGGGGCGAACGATTGCCGGTCTCCGTCGCTTCCCTCGACCGGCGACCGACATTGCCCACGCGAATGGTCTACGGCGTGGTGAAAAACAGCTCCGGCGCGCCCCTCAAAGACGCCCAGGTGACGGTCGTGGTGCCCGCCGGCACGGCGCGCTCACTGGTCCACCCCGATCCTGGCCCGGACAAGGTCCAGGAGGTGAAGGTGACGACCGACGAGGACGGCTTCTTCAAGGTCGAAGGCCTGCCGGCCGAAGCCAAGCTGGCGGTCACGGTCGCCGCCGCGGGGCACGTCGGCCGGACCGTGCCTGCGCCCCCGACGGAGAACGGCAAGAAGATCAGCTTCTTCCTGCCGAGCGAGATACTAACCGTACCCGTCGCGCGCGGTGGGGAACCTGCCAAGCCGGCCCTTTCGCCCGCGCCGAAGGTCCCGGAACCCACGCCGAAGCCCAAGCAGCCCCCGTCGAAACCCGCGGAACCCCCGGCGAAAGCCGCAGAGCCCGCCTCGAAGGCGGACCCGGCGGCCAAGGCCGCAGAACAGGCGGCGAAAGCTGCCGAGGAGGCGCGAAGGGCCGAAGAGGCCCGGAAGGCCAGGGCGCAGGAGCTGGCCGCCGCGGCCTATCGGACCTTCCTGGTCGAGGACTTCCGGGAGGCGGAGAAGCTTGCAGAGCTCGCCCTCAAGGAGGACCCCGAGCACGCCCTGGCGAATGCCGTCCTCGGCAACGCGATGATGGCGGGGGTCGAAGGGAGCAACAAGCAGAAGGTCTCCCAGGCCCGGGCCTGCGTCGAAAAGGCCTTGAAGCTCGATGCCAACCTGGCCCTCGCCCACAACGCCCTGGGTCTGACCCTCGTGGCCGCGGGGGACCTCGCGGGCGGCAAGGCCTCGTTCGAGAAGGGGGTCAAGCTCGACCCCAAGCTCGGGGTCGCCTACGGCAACCTGGGCTACGTCCACTGGCAGCAGAAGCGCTATGGCGAGGCCGAGCGGGCCTACCGGATGGCGGCCAGCCTGAACCCGGAAAGCGCCATCCCCTACAACGGGCTCTCCACCGTGCTGCACATCATGGGCCGCTTCGGCGACGCAGAGAAGGCCTGCCGCAACGCCATCAGCCGCTACCAGCTTCGCGACGAGGCCCTGGGTTCGTTCTACGTCCAGCTGGCGGTGGCCCTCTTCGAACAGCGCGGGAAGAAGCCCGCCAAGCGGGAGGAGGCGCTCGAGGCGGTGGCCCGGGCCAAGGCCCTCGGCGTCAAGGAAAACCCCGCCTACACGATCATCGAGGCCGCCGCGAAGCCCACCAAGGGGTAGCCTTCAGCGCGAGAACGAATAGCCGATGCCCACGCTGAAGCGGCTCAGGTTGTCGACCACTCCCAGGATTTTCTTGCTCTCGGAGTTGCTCTTCCCGATGTACCAGAACGAGACGTCGAGGCCGAGGCCCTTGTAGACGTCCACTGAGCCGGTCAGGAATCCCGAGAACGCGGTCTTGGAGGTCGCCTGGTAATGGTAGAGGCCAGCCCCCGCCGAGACCGTCCACGGCACCTTGGTGTCGCGCTTGAGCCTGGAGGAGCCGGTCTTGTACACGAGGTAGCTGTCGAAGTCGGTTGCGCTGATCTCGCCTTGGGCTCCCGCCTCGATGGCGTTCACCTCGGCCGAACCGAAGAGACTCACCAGATCCGCTCTCGAGAACACTGTGTCCCCGAACAACCACTGCTGGATGTGCAGGTCGCTGGTCGTCGCCTTGCTGTGCACGAGACCGAACTGGAGGCCGACGTCCTTGTAGAACACGTTGACGTGACCTTCGGTGTAGGTCAAGTCGTCCACGCGCACGCCAGAGAGGCCGAGGATGTCGGCCCCCGACGTGTCCAGGAACACGAAGTCGTAGTTGGTGCTTCCGACCTTGTTGAACCAACCCCCGAGGCCGATGGTGACGTCGCTCCGCGCGGAGAACGCCAGCTCTCCCGCCAGGAGGAACTTGGAGTTGGGGTTCGCGCTCGAGGCGAGGAAAGCCCCTCCCTCCTCCTCGAACGCGTTGATCTTCCACTTGGCGATCGGGGCGCCCAGGATGTGGAACGCGAACTGCTTTTCCGCGCCCGCTCCCTTGCCGGGCGCGGCCCCTCCCGCCTTGGGGATGGAGGTGGCGATGATCTGCGCCGAGGCCGGCGAGACCAACCCGCCGAGAGCCAAAGCCGCTACCACGAAAGCCGTCTTCTTCATCATCGTATCCTCATCGATTGGAGGGACTCCGTCACGATCGGCAAGCCTCGAGCACGCCCTGGTAAGTTGATGGTGAGCCAGTCTAACAGCGGTCCTGACGCGCTTGCAACCCCCTGCCGCGGCGTGGTCCGGATACCCGGAATGGCCGGGAAGGGGGAGGTATGCTCCGACTCCGCGCCGTGCAGGCCGGGCGCTTCGAGCGGAGGGAAGCGGTGATGGGGGTCGCGCTCGTCTACTCGGGTCTCCTGGCCCTGGCCCTCGGGTTCCTGTCGGTCGTGAAGCCGCTCCGGCTTCTCGGGATTCCCACGCGCGGCCGCGGGGCCGTGGTGGTGGCCGGCGGGGTTCTCCTCGTCGCCTGCGGAGTGGCTCTCCCGGCCCGCGTGAGCCGCCCCGCGGGCCCCCGCCAGCGCCTCGACGACTTCCTCCCCGAGTACGAGTTCAGCGAGCGGCACGAGGTCCAGGTCAACGCGCCTCCAACCCGGGTGTTCTCGGCCATCAAGGCGGTCACCGCGGGCGAGATCCGCTTCTTCCAGACCCTCACCTGGATCCGCTCGCCCCGCTTCGGCCGGCCGGGACGCGAGAGCATCCTCGCGGCCCCGCCGGACCAGCCCATCCTCGAGGTCGCGACACGGTCGGGCTTCGTCCTCCTGGCGGAAGAGGCGGACCGCGAGCTGGTGATCGGCGCGCTCCTGGGCCGTCCCCGGGGCATCCGGGCGCCGAAGGCGGCGGACTTTCTCGCCTTCGGCGAAGCGGGCTACGCGAAGGTCGCCATGAACTTTCGCATCGCGGCGGGCGATGGCCTCTCCACCGTGACGACCGAGACGAGGGTCATCGGCACGGACCAGGCGGCCACCCGCGGCTTCGCCGCCTACTGGCGGGTGATCTACCCCGGCAGCGCCCTCATCCGAAGGATGTGGCTGCGGGCGATCAAGCAGCGAGCCGAGCAGCCGGACCGTTCCTGAGCCGTCGTCGGCCTACCTCTTGGCGCCTTCGACCTGAACCTGGGCCAACCGCACCGGCTCCATGCCATAATTCTCGATCTCGATGGTGCGGGTATCCGCGTCCCACGAGATCTTGGCGGCCGGCGCGAGCTTGCCCTCGCCCTTTCCGTCCTTGCTCAAGCGGATCTCGGCCAGGGTGAACTCGTACTCGACGGATCGAGGCCGGTTGCTCAGCTCCCAGTAGCTCATCGGACGGTTCGTCGCGAGGATCACCCGCCGGCCGCCATCCGCGGAGGGCTGCTCCCGCGCGTACTGGACGTCCCATCCCAGGCTCGTGGAGCCCCGGATGTAGCCGGCCCGGGGCTTGATGCCCTGCAGCGCCCTGAGCAGGGCGTCCGACCCCTTCTCGATGAGCAGGCCGCGCAGCTTTTCCCGTTCCGCGTCGGTGGACCAGCGCTCGATGACGATCTCGAGGGTGGCCCCGGTGGCCGGACCCCCGGTGCCGCTCATGTTCACCGCGAAGGCCCGAAGGCGCAGCACGGCCTTGTCCGCCGCCGACGTCAGGGAAGCCGCTGCCCCGACCGCGACCACCAGCGCGAACGTCACGATGGACGGCGTTTTGTAGCGCGTCATGTCATTCCCCTCCTTAATGAGTGAATGCGGCTGGCCTGGATCACGCTCAGCCCCTCAACCCTCGATCGCGTCCAGAACCCCTCGCATGTAGGCGAAGGACTCTTTCATTCCCACGAGGGGGTTGTCGGGGTTGAGCTCGTACTCGAGGCCCGCGTGTCCGGTGAAGGCGATCTTCTGAAGAGCGCGGAAGAGCCCCGGGATGTCCAGGGCGCCCTTGCCGACCTCGGTCTGGCTGTCCTTGGCCGTCAGGTCCTTGAGGTCCTTGAGGTGAAGATCGAGGAGGCGCTCCTTGCACTCGGCCACCGCCTTGACGGGATCCGCTCCCGCTCGCGCCGCGTGGCCGACGTCCATGCAGAGCCCGAAGCGCTTGTCGCGGCCTTGCAGGCGCCGCAGCGCGTCCTGGGGCGCCGGGAAGAACCTGTCCTCGGGGCCGTGGTTGTGGATCGCGACCTTGATCCCGAACTCCTGGATCATCCTCTCGATGACGTCGAAGGCTGCGGGCTCGGGGGCGGCGACGATGAGGGGAAAGCCCGCGTCCCGCGCGTACTCGAAGGCCTTGCGGACCTGAGCCTCGTCGTTCTTGAGGGTGATGGTGCCCCCGCCCATGATCGTGAGCCCGGCCGCCTCGACCTTCCTTCGCGTGGCCGCGATCTTCTCGGGCGGGTCGGTCATGGGCAGGTGGACATCCTTGAGGTTGATGTAGGCGATGTCCGCGTCCTTGCAGGCGTCGAGCACCTGGTCGAGGCTCAGCTTGCGCAGGGAGTAGGAAGCCAGGCCGACCTTCAGGCGGTGGGC
>WNGL01007044.1_pt1 | contig 13219 bp, 11 predicted proteins | sample 5400591 | NCBI WGS metagenome assembly WNGL01 (sample SAMN13153377, study PRJNA577476) | soil metagenome | isolation source: 80 cm soil or saprolite under Garry oak tree replicate 1 | place: USA:California | collected 2016-06-15
CGGGTCCAGAACTGGGCGATCGGTGCGCTGGATGCGGCCACAAGGTCGTCAGGGGTCCAACGGCATAGTCGGCGATCCGGGGCTACGGCTAGGAACACCAAAGTGACCTAGCGTGATCGTCAAGGTTGGCTGACAGTGAGGTGAATCATCGTCGCTGGGGCCCGCCGCTGGCCCAGCATTCCCGGGTCTCAGCCGGATCCCGGAGGTGCCCGATGGCCACCACCACATTGTCCACGTCCACCGTGATCACCGTGTCCGAGCCGGTGTTCACCGGTCCGGAGCGACTCGCCTTGGCTGGGTTCCTGGCCGGTTACACCGGCCTGACCTGTGAGGCTTACGCCCTGGACCTGCGCCAGTTCACCGCGTGGTGCCAGCAGCGCAACATCCGCTTGTTCCAGGCCCGGCGTCCCGACATCGAGTGCTTCGCCCGCGACCTGGAAGCCAGGGGCCGCGCCCGGGCGACAGTGACCCGCCGGCTGTGCACCATCGCCGGGTTCTACAAGTACGCCGTCGAGGAAGACCTCCTCGACCACTCCCCGGCAGCCCATGTCCGACGTCCCCGGCTGGACTATGAATCCCATGCCACTGGGCTGGACCGCAACGAGCTCGGAGCCCTGCTGGTCGCAGCCGGTCTCGGCACAGCGGCCGAGCACGCGCTCATCTCCCTGCTCGCCCTCAACGGCCTGCGGGTCTCGGAGGCCACTGGTGCCAACATCGAGGCGCTGGGCCTGGAACGCGGGCACCGGACGCTGACCATCACTCGCAAGGGTGGCAAGGTGGTCACCATCCCGCTGGCGCCGCGCACCGCGCGGGCGATTGACTTGACCGTCGGCGAACGGTGCGAAGGTCCGGTCTTCCTCGCTGCTGACGGCCGCCGCCTGGACCGGCACGGCGCCGCGCGGATCGTGCGCCGGGTGGCCCGCCGCACTGGGATTCACCAAGCCGGTAGGGCCGCACACGCTCAGGCATGCGTTTATCACTGCGGCTCTCGACGCTGGGGTCCCGCTGCGAGATGTCCAAGAAGCCGCCTCCCACGCCGACCCGAGAACCACGATGCGCTACGACCGGGCCCGGGCTTCCTTGGACCGGCACGCCACCTACATCGTCGCCGCCTACGTCGCCGGAGCAGCACGCTGACAGCGGCAGCCTGACGGTGTCTCGCCTGGCAGGCCGACGCCTGCCAGGCTGGCGGCCCCGGCACACAGAACATCCTGCCCAGCCGAGGCTCGCTTGGCCGGCACGGCCTGCCTACGGGGTGATCTTCTGCTGGGCTGACAACCGCTGGACGAACGTCGGCACCGGTAGCCTCATCCGGTCGGCGCAGGCGCGGATCACCGCGACCGCGGCGGCCAGTGCGTACCACCAGAAGTCGTCCGTCTGCCAAACGGCCACCTCGTCGAGCAGATCCGGCTCAATCCCGCCGCGGGCTGCCGCTCCGGCCAGGATCGCGAACTGGATCTTGCGGTTCTCCCGGCCCCGGAACCGACACTCGCCCAGGTACTTCTCGCGCAAGCCTTCATAGGGCACGGGATCGTCGCAGTCGACGTCGGCAACATCCAGCGCATCTGCGAACAGGCGCAAGAACACCTCACCCGGGAACGTGTTGTGGCGAAGATGCAGCTCCTCGATGGCAGTCGCGAGGCCGAACACATCGTCGCCACGGGCCAGCCCGAACAAGAGCCGCCGAATGGCCTCAGCACGATCCTGGTCCGTCGGACTCCTCCTGGCCATACCGCGAACCCTATGCCCGGCTCAGCCAGCTCCCGGAGTCATCACCGAACGTAGAGGGATCCAGGGGGAAGACGGCTGCGCGAACCGCCGTTCTGCGCGGTCGGCTGAGCGGTGATGGGGCTACTCGTGATGGCCGCAGATCTGGGCGATCTGTACGCCACTGCAATAGAGTGCGCCTTGGCGCAACGCAGGCGCTACCAGCCTGCGGCATGGTCTCACCCGGTCTCCGCCAGGCGGTTCCAACCGTGACACGCATCCTTGTCATCACCAGCTGCACAGGTGACAAAGCTACTGTCGGCCATCCAGGTCTCCAGCTTTCCGACTTCCAGGATCCAGAGCGTCTGAAGCGTGGTGAAGAAATCCTCCACGACCTTATGCGGCCTGCCGGGCTTATGTACACGGGCCAGCAGCATGTTTGTGCAATGAACGGAGTAAGACTGCTGCGGAGGGCGCTTGGCGCAGATGCCGTGAAGATATGCATCCTGTCCGCGGGCTACGGCGTCATCGATGAGAATCGGCTCATAGCCCCATACGACGTCACATTCTCTGGCATGCCGAGATCCGAAGCGCGGCGGTGGGCGCATCAGATTGGCGCGGCTGACGGCATCCGCACGCGCCAGCCCGGCCATGATCTAGTGATAGTGCTGCTCGGCAGTTTGTACCTTGAGGCGGTGGACCCGCCGCTGCCGATGGTTGATGGACAACGCGTTATCTACTTTGCTAAGGCGACGGAGCGGGGGCGTCTCACCAGAAGTGGGGGCGTTCTAGTCCTGGCCGGTGCGAGGGAAAGCACTCGATACCGTATGGGGCTTATTGGCCTCAAGGGCCGCATGCTGGAATTGTTTGCTCAAGCTGTCGCACGTGAGGGGCAGCCTGTCGTAGATGCAGTATGTGCCGACGGTACGGGTAGCATAATGACCGCGATCCTGCAGCGCGAAGTCACTCATTCTTGAGCCGCAGCAGCTGCCACGGGCGGCAGTCACAGTTACATACCGAGGTCCTTTCACTTTCACCTTGAGTGCTTCGGCAGGGATGAACTTTCTCTATGGACTGCGGGATTCCGCCGCAAGCAGGCCGACGCCGTTGCGATCAGCGGTCATTGGATGTTCTGCACGAGCCCGGCGAGAAGCTGAAGGAATGCTGGGTCGTAGCGGTCATAGACACGTTGGACGTTCCAGAGTCCTGATTCGCGGATCTCGAACCGGGTGGCGTGGTGGCCGAGCCATCCGGCGCTCGGCCAATCCTGGCAGCCGACGAGACATGACAGCAATGCGATGCTGTTGCGCTCGATATAGCCACGGTCAGCGCGGTCAGGGCCATCAAGCCATAGGAATGGCATGGCGCCGATATAGCGGCTGACCTCGCGCTCGATATCGTCCTCGCGCTCGGTCCACTGGGTAGGGTGGTGACGGTCCAGCAAGGAGGCAAGCAGCCCCTCTGGCCAGTTACCGCAGCGGATGAGAGCAGCTCCAACGTGCCGCCGGAACACCGACGCGCGGTGATTACCGCCACCGTAATTGCAATTGCGGCCTTTCAGGTGCCCGCGGTGCTGGCTGAGCCGGTCCCAGAGGATCGTCCGGCTGGTTGGGTCAGCGCGTGAGTGCCGACGCGGACCACTCGGCAGCTGCCGTCGGGGCGGAGCTCACCGTCCTCGAAGAAGAAGTGCACGCCGTGACGTGGCCAGTCCTGCGCGCGGTGCAGTCCTGCAGCATGCGCAATCTGCCTACGCGGCGCGCCAGCTCACTCAGCAGCAAGTAGAAGCGATTAGTGTCCGCCGCCCGGCTGTCGGCCGAGCTGTCTGCGCCTGGGCTATGCTCGCGGGATTCAGTCTCGGCAATAGGCTCCGCGGCCCTGCCGCCTGAGGCGTCGGTGATACCGCCTGCAGCCGCCTGGCGCGGCCGTGGCAGTTGATCTGCAATCGTGATGGTCAGCGCTCCGGTAGCACCGATAGTGAACCGGAACGTGCGCTTGGGCCAGGCGGCGCATATGCCACTGGCCGCTACGGTTCGTCCCAGCGATGTCGCGTGGGCCATTGAGCTCCGTGTCATCTCGCGCCCGCAGACCTCAGCAATCCCGTACCACGACTGTCGATCACCCAAGCGGCGCACGCTAGCTACGTCGATCGTCGCCGCGGTTCCGTTGACGGCGGCCTGGAGCGCAGCGCTTATCTCGTCCAGATGCGCCGCCCAGTACTGGTCGTACTTAGATGCCATCGCCCCAGTCTGCTCATTCTCAGCACCAGAAGCACTGTTCTGCGAACGCGTGCGTCGAGGTCGGCGCAGTCCATCGGACAGTGCACTGCCAGTGGCTAGTGCCGTAGCAGCCAACGTTTGCCCCGTTCGCATCCTGCCGCCGGCGGCACCGGAAGACCGAAGTGGTCTCGAACCCCGAAGTGGTCTCGAACCCCAAGGAGCCGGGGTGCCTGGGCACTCCCGGCTCCTGGCAGGCCGGTTCTAGTGAGTGAGCTGCGCCACCTGAATCTGGAAGGAGACACCAGGCGCGGTGAATCCCAGCACATCTGCGGTGGAGTAGTGCCCCGGAACGGCGGGGATGCCCGTGTCGAAGTTCTCGCTTGCGATCGTCACGGTGACGGGGCCGCCCCGGCTGTAGAACGTATCGACCTCACTGGTGACGAAGAAGGTGTCTGGCCCGGCGCTCCCTGGCGCGATGGTCCACCCAGTGATGTCGATCCTTTCACCCGCGGCCCCGCTGCTGCCGGGAAGCTGCCGGCCCTGCAGGTGCCCACATCCCGCGATGGTCGCATCGCCGGTGTTGCCTGAGTCGAACTCGACCCAGCCCCAAAAGCCTCCCAGCTGGTCGGCGCCGCAGACTGCCGGGTTGTCGCAGTTTCCCGAGATCCCGATCTGCCACAGCGCATTGCTGCCGTACGCGCCTGCGGGCGCGCTCATGGCCATGATGCCCGCGAACGCCAGCATGCTGACGATCGCTGTAAGCCCTACCAGTCGCCGCACCATGGTCGCCTCCCCTCTGTGCTGCCTGCCCTTGCTGGACCTACCCGGGTCGCCTCCCGTCGGAATATCGAGAAATACCAGACCATCGCCCCGGCCGTTGCCGCACCTTGCACACAAAGCACGACCGGCGATGACCGGCCCGCAAAGGAAGAGGCGCGGGCCATCGCCGACGGTGCCCGGGTCCGCTCGCGTATCCCTCCCCGTGGCGGCCAGGTCCGGCAGCGCACGTGCGGCATCTGGCGTCAGGTCATCCACTGGTAACATATTGGTCAACGGGACACAAGAACTAACCAGGAAGTTATGTATTCGCTCTGGCTATTACCGGGCGGAACTGTATGCCCGGGATGAAAGCGACCATGCGCCAGGTGTCGCCTTCCAGCTTCTGGTCGTGCAGCTCACTCACTAGATCAGCCTGCTAGGAGCCGGGAGTGCCCAGGCACCCCGGCTCCTTGGGGTCGAAACCACTTCGGTCTTCCGGTGCCGCCCGGCAGCGAGGATGCGAACGGGCAAACATTGGCTGCTACGGCACTAGTGTTCTGCGCCTGAAGTTTAATTGGTTTAATCTTGCTCGTTTACGGGCTGGCCTGTCCGTGCGAGCTTGGCGAGGTAGCCGGCGAGGGAGGCCAGGATCTCGTCGGCGGTCTTGGTCCAGGTGAAGGGCCTGGGGTTGTGGTTCCAGGTTGTGATCCAGTCCTTAATGTCGTTCTCCAGGGCCGGCACGGAGGTATGGACGCCGCGGCGGATCAGCTTGCCGGTCAGCAGGCCGGACCAGCGCTCGACCTGGTTCATCCAGGACGAGCCGGCCGGGGTGAAGTGGACGTGGAAGCGCGGGTGCCGGGCGAGCCACGTCGTGATCTCGGCGGTGTTGTGGGTGGCGTAGTTGTCGCACACCAGGTGCACGTCGAGTTCGCCAGGCACGGCCTTGTCGATCGCGGCCAGGAACTTGCGGAACTCGACCGCCCGGTGACGGCGGTGCAGTTCGCTGATGACGGTGCCGTCGGCGATGTTGAAGGCGGCGAACAAGCTGGTGATGCCATGCCGCAGATAGCCGTGGGTGCGCCGCTCGGGCATGCCCGGCATCATCGGCAGCACCGGCTGGGAGCGATCCAGCGCCTGGATCTGACTCTTCTCATCGACGCACAGCACCACTGCGCGTTCGGGCGGGTTGTGATACAGCCCGACGACATCGACGACCTTCTCCACGAAGAACGGGTCGGTGGACAGCTTGAAGGACTCCTGCAGGTGCGGCTTGAGGCCGAACCTCTTCCAGATCCGCCCGATGGTCGACTTCGACAGCCCGGTGCGCCTGGCCATCGAGGCCCGCGACCAGTGCGTGTCCTTGCCCGGCGTGGACTCCAGCGTGGCCACGATCACGTCCTCGACCTGATCGAGCAGGATCGACGGCGGCCGGCCCGGCCGCGGCTCATCGTGCAGCCCCTCCAGGCGCCCGGCGATGAACCGGGCCCGCCAGCGCTCGACCGTCGACTCATCCACACCCAGATCAGCCGCGGCCTGCTTGTTCGTCCCGCCCTCCGCGCAGCGCAGCACGATCTTCGCGCGCAACGCCAGGAACTGGGCGGTCTTCGCGCGCCTGGCCCACCGGGTCAGCTGGGCCCGCTCCTCCTCCTCCAGCACCAGGTCAGCCTTCGGCCGGCCAATCGGGGCAGCATCTTCCAGCCCGGCCATCCGCTCCGCGGCGAAGTTCCGCCGCCACTTAGACACCGACTTGACCGCGACCCCGACAGCCTGCGCAGCACCAGCATTCGACATGCCATCAGCGCACGCCAGGATGATCCGGGCACGCTCAGCCGGGCGCCGCTCCGGCCGTCCCGCCCGGCGCACCAGCTCCGCACGCTCATCCTCAGACAGCACGATCCCTACCGCAGAAGGCCCCGGATGCGACATACCAACAGGTTAATACTTAACCCTTAGAATTTCAGGCGCAGAACACTAGATCAGGCACACGGCCCGCTTGATCATCTCGGAGGCGTTTCGGCTCACTCCCATAACGCTGGGTCACGAGGCTGTCCGCGCCGGATGCACCCGATCCGCCGTTCGGTGCGGCTTCCTGGGTCGCAAGGAACGTGACCGAGGGCGCACATATGGACCTTTCTGCGTGCTCATGATCACGAGCACAGCCGTCGGTTTAGTCCGGCGGTTGGCCTTTGACAGCGGTCGGCGTCGCAACTGTGAACGTCGGAAGCGACTTGGGGGGCGGACGGCGGTGTTCGCGATGTTGGCGCTGGTGTCCCAGGCGGTTTCTGGCGTCGGAGGATCGGGGCCGGCCGGCTCGCGGATCCCAGCCGGCCCGACGAGGTCAACGTCTCCTTCACGCTGGCACAGGGGGAGCTCCGTGGCATGGTGGCCGAAGGTGAGCGCGATCGGTGGAACGGTCTGCTGGGAGTAGGAACCAGGGAGGGTCGGGGTCTGCGGTTCGGTGCCGCTGGTGTGATATCTAGCCGCTCACAGAGACACGAACGAGCCCACGTTCCGCTTCTCCCACAAGCGGCGGAACGTGTCCGCGGCGAGCTTCTCCTTGTTGAGGGTAAGCGCTCGCTCCGCTGGCCGCGGCACCGGGTGGCAGGTCGCTGACATCATAGGTCGAGCACAGGATAATTAGGACGTCCGGATGGGCGGACACTATGCGGCGGGTGGCTTCGATGCCGTTCATCCCCGGCATGTTGATGTCCATCAGGACCAGCGCCGGGCGCAGGTCGTCGGCCAGCTCGATCGCCTCGGTCCGGCTCGACGCTTCACCGGCCAGCTCGAAGCCGTCGAACCTGCGCAGGACGGCCTTCGCGGCCACGCGAAACGGTGCCTGGTCATACCACGAGAACCGAGTGCGGGATACTCACGTTTTCAGCTTGGCATGGCCCGCTGTGCCTGCGGCGAGTGCTGTCATCCTCAGCAGGGTGTGGCCGGCTTCCCTGTAGGCTTCAGCTTCCCTGCTTGCGGCTTCAGGTTCCCTTTTGCTGGCTAAAGACGAAGAGCCCTGCTTTCAGCAAGGTCCCGAACGGGTGACGCGGGTGTGTCCCAACTCGACAGCGATCGCCGTGGTCTTGTTCTTTGCCGCTGCCGGGGGCGGTCATGGCATCCTGGCAGTTGTGGGAGCAGTCCGTGTGTTGATCGTCGACGACCAGCAGCCCTTCCGCGCCGCCGCACGCAAGGTGGTCGAGATGACCGCAGGGTTCGAGGTCGCCGGTGAAGCGGAGACCGAAGAGGGCTCGGTACGAATGGCCGCCGAGCTTGACCCCGACCTGGTCCTGATGGACGTGAACCTCGGCGGCGTCAGCGCACGGGAGGCGACCCGCCGGATCCTGAACTGGTCCGGCCGGGTTGTGGTTTTCCTGCTGTCAACGTACGAGGCGACGGAATACGCATCGCGGGCGGCCGACTGCGGCGCGGCTGCCTATATCCCCAAGGCCGAGCTAGATCCCAGAAGCCTTGTCAGGGCGTGGGAGGAAGCTGCGCCACATTCTGCCTAGGCGCGACGCGTCTTGCGAACGAGGGTGCGGGTCATGGAGCGGGTTCCAGCGTCTGCGCGGGCAGCCGGCCTGTGACGGTGGTTCCGCGTCCGGGCTCGGACCGGACTTCGAGACCCCCGCCGAGGGCGGACAGGCGGTCGGCCATGCCTTGCAGTCCGACGCCGTAGCCGGTGGAGTCGGCATCGAACCCGATGCCGTCGTCGGTAACCGAGAACTGAAGGCCTGGGCCGCACAGGCGGACGGCGGCCTTGGAGGCGCGGGCGTGTTTCGCCACGTTTCGCAGTGCTTCCACCACGCAGAAGTACACGGCCGCCTCGGTTTCCTGCGGGCAACGCCCGATACCGTCGGCTTCCACCACGACGGGTACCGGTTCCTTGCGCGCCTGGGCCTCCAGCGCCGCGGCCAGGCCCAGGTCGGCCAGCAGCGGCGGGTAGATGCCGCGGGCGAGATCCCGCAGATTCTCTACCGCGCCCGCAATCTCCGGCTTCGCTTCGCTCAGCAACTGTTTCGCTCGCGCCTCGTCGAAATCCAGTGTCTGCCGCACCAGCCGCAGCTTGGCGGCGAGATCCGCCAGCCGTTTCTGTGCGCCGTCGTGGATGTCGCGCTCCAGCCGCCTGCGCTCCCGGTCCTGCGTGCTGACAAGCCGCTGGCCGGAGGCACGCAGCTCCTCCAGCCTGGCCATGAGCTGCTCGGCGAGCAGTACGTTTCGCAGCACCAGCCCGGCCTGCGAGGCGAGGTGTGCGATCAGCTTGTCCTCGGTCGGGGTGAATGCCTCCCCGCGCTTTTTAACGATCGACAACGCGCCGAGCAGTTCGCCATGATGCCGCACCGCGACGATGCGGTCACTGCCGGCGGGTGCGGGGACGTCATCGCGGTCCAGCTGGATCGCGGGACGGGGCCCGGCGTCCGCCGGCCAGCAGGCATCGGCACGAAGCATGTCCCCGGCCCGCAGCCAGACATCGGTGCGGGCCGCGCCGGTCGCCTCCGCCAAGATTCTCGCCATCCGCGGCAGCAGATCCTCGGTCGCAGAGGCACTGCCCATGCGCTCAGACAACTCGGAAAGCGCGCCATAGGGCGTGGCCCGCTTGCCGTAAACAAGGCGGTTCGCGAACCGCTGCACCCGCTCGCGGACCGGCTGGAACGCAACCGCGATCACCGCGGTTGCGAGGATCGGCAACCCAAGGCCGGGTCTGCCTTGCGACCCTGCCAGTGCGCCGATCCCAACCACTACGAGCACGTACACCGCCGTGATGAACCCGGCAAGCGCCGCATACACCACCGTCTTGTTAATGACGACGTCGATGTCGTACAGCCGGTACTTCAGGATCGCGACGCCCGCGGCGGCCGGGATCAGCGGGATGAGGATTTCGAATGCGGCGAGCGGACTGGTGAATTGCGAGTCGATGAAGACGATCACCGCGGCAACGGCCGCCGCGTAGGCGAACCACTTGAGCTGAAGCCGCTCCTCCCCGCGGGACCGCCGCAGCCTGACAACGACCGCCGCCGCACCGGCCAGGAACACCAGACTCCCGAGCCCGGTAGCCACGTCGTAGAGCCGCGCCAGGTCGTGCCCAGGCAAGAGCGTCACCGGATCCCGCAAATGCGGGAAGTTGCTTGAGAAGTTGACGTCGGAGATCGCGGCGCACACTACTTGGATCACTCCGGCGGCGGCTGCGACCCAGACGACCGGCCACCATCGGCGCGAGGGTGGCCGCCCGTCGGGAAACAGCAGCGGCGTCAGGAAGAAGAGTGGCGCCCCTATCCCGAGGAGCACCGTGAGCGTCCAGCCTGCCCACGGCGCTCCGGGCAGCGTCGCCGCTGGCGTCCGCGCCGCGTAACTCTTCGCCGCAACCGTGACAGCGGTGACCGCGGCCACGGCCAGGAACAGCCAGCCGACTCGGTTACCTGTCCATGCTGCGATGAGGGCGCCAACCACCCCGAACGCGACCGTGGCCGGGACGAAGCCGACTGGTGCCCAGCCCTCGCCGCCGGTCAGGCCCAGCGCCAGGGACGCGCCCAGCAAGGCGAAGGTGAGGCAGAGGACGCCCCATGCCAGCCGCACCGCAGCGGGCGAGGTCACGGCACGCGCTCCAGCGACCGCACGGGCAGCCGCCCGGTCACTGTGGTGCCGTGGCCGGGCTCGGATCGGATCTCCAGCGCTCCGCCGAACGCGGCCAGCCGGTCGGCCATGCCCTGCAGCCCCGTGCCGTCGCTCGCCGACCCCGCGTCGAACCCGGCATCGAACCCCACGCCGTCGTCGGTGACCCAGAACTCCAGCTCGTCCTCTGCGGTGTCCAGGTGAACGGTCGCCTGGCTGGCGCCCGCGTATTTGGCGACGTTTTGCAGGGCCTCCAGGATGCAGAAATAAACGGCGGCTTCGGCGTCCTGCTGGTACCGGCCGATGCCGTTCTCGTGAACCGTAACCGGGATCGGGACCTTGCTCACCTGGGCCCGCAGCGCCGCGGCCAGGCCCAGGTCGGCCAGCAGCGGCGGGTACACGCCACGGGCGAGATCGCGCAGATTCTCCACCGCCTCTTCCGCGTCCGCCTGCACCTCGCTTACCAGCCCTTTCGCGGCTTCCGCGTCGTTGTCCACGGTCGTCTCGGCCAGCCGCACCATTACCGACAGCGCCACCAGCTGCTGCTGCGCGCCGTCATGGATATTGCGCTCCAGGCGCCGCCGTTCGTTATCTGCTGCGGCCACGATCCGTTTCCTGGACGCCCGCAGCTCGGCCATCCTGTCGGTCAGCTGACGGGTCAGCCCGGCGTTGCGCAGCGCCAGCCCTGCCTGGGCGGCGAGCTGACCGGCGAGCTTGCCCTCTGTAGGGGTGAGCGCATCGCCTGGGCGTTTGGTGAGCGTCAGCGCGCCGAGCCGTTCCCCCCGGTGGCGCACCTCGAACGCCCTGGTGGCGCCGGGGAACGCCGGCAACTCGCCCTGGGCAAGCGTGACAGTCGCGCGCAGCCGTTCGGGATCTGTCTGATCATCCGCCGGATAGGCCGCCTCCAGCCGGAGCAGGTCGCCCGCCCGCAGCCAGACCTGCGTCCGCGCCGCCCCGGTTGCCTCGGCCAGCACCCTCGCCAGCCGCCGCGGCAGATCCTCGTTGGCGACGGCGGCGCCTAGCTGATCCGAGAACGCTGCGAGAGCCTCATAAGGCGTGGCCCGCTTCCCGTAGACCAGCCGGTTCGCCAAGCGCTGCACGCGCTCGCGGACCGGCTGGAACGCGACCGCGACGATCGCCGTCGCCGCGATCGACAGCCCGAGGTTCGCGTTGTTCTGCCGGCCGATGAGCGCTCCGATCCCGACCACGATCACGATGTACACGACGGTGATGAACGCGACAAGCAGCCCGAACACGACGGTCTTGTTAAAGATCACGTCGATGTCGTAAAGGCGCCGCCGCAGGATCGCGATCCCCATGGCGATCGGGACGCACGCGAGCGCAGCGCTGAGGATCCCGTTCTCGTAGTTGTTGAGAGCGTCGCTCTGCGGCATCGACTCGAGGACCGTGACGGCGACGATGGCCAGCACCACGATGAGCGCCGCATAAGCAAGCCATTCGATCTGCTTGCGCGCCAGGCCGTCGGACCTGCGGAACCGGGCAACGAGCGAGACGCCAGCCAGGACGCCGCCGGCGATGGTCAGGAGCACGGCCTCCTGTAGGGTGTTCAGCGCGTGGCCAAGGGCGCCGCCGACGGCCAGCGGGTTCGCCGAATGGACGTCGGGCAGCCTGGCGGGCCCAAAGGTCTGCCCGATCGTGGATAGCAGCCATCCTGAGGCGATCAGCCAGCCGACCCACCGCCATCTGCGCGACGCATACGAACCCGTCGGGAAGAGCAGCAGCGTCATGAGCCCGAGCGCCAGCCCCGCGTTGTACAGCGGCTGCGCCGCCAGGCTGAGGGCAACGGCGTAGCCGCGCGGGATTGCCATATTGCTGCTCGCTATCCCGCCAAGGACGTACCCGAGCGCGGCGCCCAGCAGCAGCCAGCCGATCGGGTTTCGTGGCAGCCGCGATGCGACAAGCGCGCCGACCGAGGCGAACGACAGGAGAAACAACACAAACACGATGAGGACGAAGTACTGGCTCGGACCACCGTGGGCGCCCGATCCGAACCCGACACCGGGCACGAGGTGGATCAGGAACCCGCCGAGCACCAGCACCCAAAGGGAGCCGGCAATCCAGGCCGGCGCGCTTGCTCTGCCACCCCCCGTACCACTCATTCCCGAATTGTGTGTCCTCCGACCGAGATCAGGAAAGGGTGGAGGCTGCAAAGAGAATCCAGAGCCACCTCTCCGGTGGCTGTGGGGCCAGCACCACCTCACGTGATGGGCTGGCTCACCGCGGCTCGGCCGCCAGCGCGGCGGCGGCCGGCCCAGCAGGATCACTCGGTGCGGAGCGCCTGCCCGGTGCGAAGCCGTACGGCACGCTCTGCGGCCCAGGCAGCCGGCGGGACGGAGCTCGTGTCGATGACGCCGCTTCGGCCCGGCCCGCCTTCCCAGGTCGCCCAGCGGTCATAGGTGCCGCAGTCGATGCAGCCCACCCCGCTGTCTGCTCCCACGGCTCGCGCGCCTTCCCCGCCAGCCCAGCCCACACCTGTCAGGCGAGCAGTTCATGGGTCCGTTCCACGCGAGCTTAGGGCTGAAGGGGACGATCACCGTGACCGGCCACGGGTCCTGGGCCGTCTTCGCAAGCTCGGCCGGGGTCGGGGACTGCCGACATCCCGGTGCTGCTTGTGCTGCTCGCCATCCCCGTAGCGCTGGTCCCCGCCAACCTGATCGCGGCCGGACCTGGATAGGCCGCGGCCCGCGTAGAGCGCGCGGCAGTCCTGCGCAGCCGGAAGCGCGGGGCGGGAGCACCGGCCAGAGACGCCGCAATGTGGCGGGCGGGTCACTCCGCGCGGAGGACGCCGGCCGGGCTCAGCCGCGCGGTCGTCCGTCCCGGCCAGAACGCTACGGCGTTCGCGAGGAGGATCACCGCGGGCACCATGACCGCCGCGACTCGCACCGGCGTGACGGCATCGGCCGAGATGCCGA
>WNGL01060695.1_pt1 | contig 13218 bp, 7 predicted proteins | sample 5400591 | NCBI WGS metagenome assembly WNGL01 (sample SAMN13153377, study PRJNA577476) | soil metagenome | isolation source: 80 cm soil or saprolite under Garry oak tree replicate 1 | place: USA:California | collected 2016-06-15
CATCACCAGGAGCCCCAGGTAAAGCAGCCAGACCAGGATGGACCAATGCACTTTGGGATCGTCCAGGTAACCGACGCCTGCCGGCAACTTGAGCCAGACCGCGCCGATCACCAGTCCGGCGGTGAGCAAGGCAAACCCGGCGATCAACAGCCGCCGAATGACCAGTTCCAGCCGCTGAATGGACGGCAGCAGTGAAAAGATGGCGCGCATCTTGTGGAATTTCAGGTCATGTTCCTGAGTCAGATACATCAAGCCCGCCACCGAACTGAGACCGAACGCACCGTAGGACAGGAGGACCAAAGCCGCGTGCAGGCTGACCCAATCGTGTTTGAATTCGGGATGCGCCCCGTAAGGGTTGTCCAATCCGGGCATCAAGGCGAACACGCCGACGCTGAAGAGCAATGGCGCGGCAAACGCGCCGAGAAAACGAAACCGCGGCCATAATCCGACGACCAGATAGGTGGCGACGATGGTCCAGAGCAGAAACATGGTCGCTTCGTAAAGATTATTGACGGGGCAGCGGTCGAACGAAAAACCGCGTTTGAACATGGCAGTGGTGTGGAAGAGGGCGGCCACCAAAAGCAAGCCATAGTTGACCCTGTCGCCCTGGCGAAAGCCCTTGCGCCAAAGAAAAACCGAGTAAATCGCGCTGAGACCGTAAGCGATTACCGCCGCCAGAAAATACATTCGGCCCGACCCGTTCATGAAATCAGGTTAGAGCAGCCCGGCGCGGCTGCAAGCCGCAAAGCAGAAAGGGCTGGTTTCCAGTAATGCTTGCTTGTCCGTCCATTTGTCATGCCAAATACAAGAACCCTAAATTCGGCAGTTGATGCTGAATGAGGAGATGGAATACCGCAGATGGACAACTATGGACGACGATGCATTTCGGTTTTGAACCCTCACTCAACGGGTGAAAGGCTGGCTTCGTGTTAGGAGGCCGGCGCTCCGCCACTCATTTTCCCCGCTGGTAGGTGTATCAGGTTGCGCGCCCAATAAATCTGCCGTCGTCTGTAAGCTTGTGACAACTGGTTTTGGTGGTTCGTGACGTTAGCCGTGGTGGTTTGGTACTCCACGGTTACGATTTACGTCGCTCTCAAAGGCACTCTCGACATCCGGCAAATGCTGCGCCGGCTGAAGGAGGGAGAAAAACAAAGGGATAAACCCTGACCAGTCACAATGGAGGATGCCGGATAACATTTTGACAGCTTTTACCCGGCTGCGTAGGCTCGCCCGCAGTTTGGCGATTCCATCGTCGCCTGTTTATGTCGCCCTCCGAATGGAAATACGTCGCGACTCCCGGTGTCGAACAATTTGGCACGACCCGTTGGAACGTTGTGCTGCTGGCGGGAGAAGAAGCGTCGCCCCGAGCGGCAGAAGCCCTTGAGCAACTTTGCCGGACTTACTGGTACCCGCTTTACGCCTACCTGCGCCGCTTGAGCTATGGCCCGCAGGACGCGCACAACCTCACCGAAGGCTTCTTCGCGCGCCTCCTGGAAAAAAACCCGGGCGCGGCGGTGGACGGACGAAAAGGCAAATTCCGGTCGTTCGTGCTGGCATCGCTGCATCACTTTCTGGCCTACGAACGGGACCGGGCGAATGACGCAAAACACACCGGCAATCAGGTCCCCATTCTGATCGAAGCACGCGATGCGGAATGCCGATACTTGCAGGAACCGCTGCCCGATTTGTCGCCCGATCGCATCTTCGAACGCCAATGGGCCATCACCGTGCTCGAACGGGCGCTGGCCCGTCTGCGTGAAGAGCAGGCCACCGCGGGAAACACTCGTCATTTCGCGATGTTAAAAAAATTTCTGACCAGTGACGCCGGCGACAAAGCGTATGGGAGGGTGGCGGAGGAATTGAATGTGTCCGCCGGGTCCATCGCGGTCACCGTTCATCGGATGCGACAACGATACCGCGAACTGGTGCGGGCGGAAATTGCCGACACCGTGGCGGGCACGGGAGACATTGACGACGAAACGCGTTGGTTGGTTGCCGCGTTGAGTTGAGGCGTCGCGGGGCTGCGGAGCCCGATGGTTGCGCCAAAAAGCACGAGTCGATGAGCAGCGCATCGGTGGTATGTAATTTTTGGAGATTTTGCAGCAGAGACCACGACCGTATTGCTCGTCGAATGTTTCTGCTCAAAAGCGGGTCATGATCGAGACGCAAACATGTGCGAAGTGTGGCGCCGGAGTGTCCGTTGGCATTCTGGACGGTCTTTGTGCCAGATGCCTGGCTGTACTCGCTTTGGGCGATTCCGTCTCCACGAGCGGCCAGCCGATCCCGACTCCCCGCCCGCCACCACCCGAGCCCGCGCTGCGAATCTTTGGCGATTATGAGCTCTTGACGGAAATCGCCCACGGCGACGCGGGAGTGGTTTACAAAGCACGGCGGCGCTGGTCAGGGACCATCCGCTTCCGGCGGCACGGGCTGCCCGATACCTGCAGACAATCGCCCAGGCGATCCAGTACGCCCACAACTGCGGAATTTTGCACGGCGACCTCAAACCCTCAAACGTGCTCATCGAAACAAACGACGAGCCGCGCATCACGGACTTCGGACTCGCCAGAACCAACGTGGAACTCGGAACGCGCAAATCGGAACTAACGTTGTCCAATCAGCCGCCTGGCTCACCTTGTTATTTGCCGCCCGAGCAGGCGATTGACCAATGGGGCACTGTCGGCGCGCAAAGCGATGTGTATTCCATCGGCGCCATCCTCTATCAATTGCTGACCGCCCGCCGGCCGTTCGTGGGGGAATCGCGCCAGGACACGCTGGCGCAAGTCCTCAAGGTCGAGCCGGTCGCTCCCCGTTTGTTGAATCCCGCCACACCTCGCGAACTGGAAACCATTTGCCTCAAATGTCTGGAAAAAGTTCCGCAGCGCCGCTATCCGTCGGCGCAAGAACTGGCGGACGAGCTCGGTCGCTTCCTTCGCCACGAGCCGATCCGCGCGCAAGTCGTCACCCGGCGCGAGAATATCCGGCGTTGGTGCCGGCGGCGGCCGGCGCTCGCGGCGGCGTTGGTGCTGTTGGTCGTTGTGGCCGCCGGTTCGACGATCACATCCCTCTCTTTGGCGCGCGTTCAGCGGTTGGCGCGATGGAACGTTTACGCGGCCGAAATGAATCAAGCGCACAATGACTGGCAGGAAGGAAGCTTTGCTCAGGCGTTCGACGCACTGCAGCGACACATCCCCCGCGGTCGCGAGGACTTTCGCGGGTTCGAGTGGAGACATCTCTGGAAGCTGACCCGGGGGACTTGCGCCTTCAAGCTGCCCCGCCATTCCCAGGTGGTCGACTCGATCATGTATTCACCGGACGGTAATTCGGTCGCCACGTTCTGCTTGGACAAGTCCAACAGGCTGAAAGTGTGGGATATCACGACCAGGCGGGAGCGCTTCCGAATTGCGGACGCGACGTCATTCGGCGGCTTCTCCGCCAACGGCAAATGGCTGGTCGCCGGCGGCGCCGACGGCTCGGTCACCGTGTATGATGCGGCGAACGGCAATTTCATTTTCTCAATTCCCCGTGTGGGAGCGATTATCGCCTTTGGCCCGCAAGGGAACTCAGTAGTTGCCATTGACACAAACCGCAACGTGGCTGTGCAGAAGTTGGATATGCAACGGCCCGCGACGATCGTGACCAGGGCCGCGCGTCGGGACTTCGACTTCGGCCAGGGCCAGTCACTGGCGATCTCACCCGACGGTCGTTGGCTCGCAGTCATTCGTGCGGGTGGCGTGTCCGACCACGAAGACAGCGGCGTCGAGATCTGGGATACTGAAAGCCGGGCCCAGGCGAAGTTTTTGCCGATCCGGCGCGAGATTCGAACGTTGCAATTCTCCTCCGACGGACACCTGCTGGCTGTGGGAAGCGGGGACGGTTGGGTCTATCTTTGGAATGGTGCGACGAAAGAGACCCGATCTTTCCAGGCTCATGAACCGCCGATTCTAGCGCTCGCCTTTTCGCCCGACGGCCATACTCTGGCGACCGGCAGTTCGGACGAAAACATCCAACTCTGGGACGTCGCCACGTTGGCGCAGAAGGCGAAGAGTTTTGACGGCCAGATGGGGGCTGTCTGGTCGCTCGCTTTCTCGCCCGATGGAAAATTCCTGGCCGTTGGCGGCCGGGACAGCCCGGTTCGATTCTGGGATCTGGAGGCCGACGACCCGATCGAAGTCATGACCGACTTGAAATCCGACAAGTTCGGCAATTTCGCCTTCTCCCCTGATGGAACTCTGATCGCCGGCGGATGCCGCGACAACACCGTGAGAATCTGGGATGTCGCAGCGTTCACGGAAAGGCACCGGCTCACCAACTTCAGTTATGTCGTGACCTTCACTGGTGACGGCAAAAGGGTGCTCGCGGCGACCTCCGATGGAACCGCCGCCTGGTGGGACTTTCGCGCCGACACGAAGCAGTCGGCCCCAGCGTACTCGGGCTTCGCGCAAGCCACTTCCGTGGGCCTTTCCTCCGACCGACGGATCGCCGCAGTCGGACGCAGCGACGGGGAAATTCAACTTCTCGAAATCGACTCCGGGAACATTCTCGGCACCTATCGGGGACATACCGATGCCGTAATCGCTGTCGCCTTTGCGCCCGGTGGAAAACGGTTTGTGAGCGGCGGCAGGGACAAAACCATTCGCGTCTGGGACGTAAAAAATCCCGAGAAAAGCGGGTGGACATCTTCCGAGTTCCAGGGCGCTGTCAGCGGACTGGCGATTTCCAGGGATGGAAGAGTGATGATCTCCGGCTGCAGCGACAACATGATCACGTTCTGGGACATGCGACACTTGGGCGAGTCTCTCGGTGCCGTCAGTCGGCATCAATCAGCGGTTCGAACGCTCACATTTTCACCCGATGGGAGGATCCTGGCAAGCGGCGGCGACGACAAGTCGGTGAAGCTATGGGATTTTGCCAGTCACAGGCAACTGGCGAGTTTTAGGTTCGATGGTGCGCTACGGCTCGCGGCCTTTTCACCGGATGGCAATAATCTTGCGGTTGTGACGGAAAAGGGAACGTTGCGCCTGCTGCGGGCGGTGACGCTGCCCGAAGCAGACGAGGAGAACAGGATCTACTACGGCCCACCTGTTCAGTGAATTCGGCCACCGCTGATCGCACGCGAATCACCCGCGGGTTGGCGCTGTTCGTGGGGCCTCAGGTTGTGGCCGGTTCGCGGCAGGCGACCAACGTCGAACGAAAACCGGAGGCTGGCGCACCGCATCTTGACACTACCACCGGAACGCCGGCCTCCGGCACGGCACCTTTGCATGAGCCCTAACCAGAGCCGCCGTGCCGGAGGCCGGCGCTCCGCCACTCATTTTCCCTGCTGGTGGCGGTGTCAAGGTGCCCGAGAGCAGAACACATGCAAGATTGGCGTTGTTCTGAACGTAATTAAAGTGTATGCATTGTTCCCTGAGCCAACTGCCCCAAGTCCCCGAGCGCGTCGCGCAGTTTACAACGACCCATTGGAGTGTCGTACAGGCTGCACCTGAATCCGCCTCTGCCCTGGAGACGTTGTGCTGCACCTACTGGTACCCGCTCTACGCTTACGTTCGCCGCCGTGGGCGCAGTCCTGAGGAGGCCGAAGACCTCACTCAGGAGTTTTTTGCCCGCCTGCTCGCCGGCAAGGACTTGTCGGGCGTGGACCGCGCCAAGGGCAAGTTTCGGTCGTTTCTGCTGGCTGCACTCAATCATTTCCTGGCCAACGAATGGGACCGCGCCACCGCCGCCAAACGCGGCGGCAACCACGTCTTGATTTCGCTCGACGATGACAACGCCGAAGAGCGTTATCGCATGGAACCAGCCGTCGAGGTTACGCCAGAGAAGGGAGACTGGCGAAGGAGGTTATGCTTCGGTTGCGGCACGGCTCAACACCAGCACGGGGGCCGTGGCCGTTGCTGTCCATCGAATGCGTCACCGGTACCGCGAACTCGTGCGTCACGAGATCGCGCGAACCGTGACAACACCAGTGGAACTCGAAGACGAAATTCGCCACCTGCTCGCTGCACTAGGCTAACGCTGTTAGTGCTGTGACCCAGCGCCAGCATCGACTAACCAAGGGCACGCCGAAAGTGCTCGCAGACCCTTGAAATACGGCCAACTGTGTCATGCGAATGCCACTGTCTGCTTATGCTTAGTTGGACACGGCAGGCTTCGAACGGTTATCTGTAATTCCCGGCGAATTTTTCTTCTCTATATCATGAAGGCGGTCCGGCTTTTAACATAACTGCACGCTTCAGCATTTATGCCAGCGACACGACTGTGTGCAAAATGCGGCGCCGACCTACGCGGCAACGCGCTCGAAGGCTTGTGTGAGAGGTGTCTTGCACAAGCCGCGTTTGGTCCTCTTGTAGAGAAAGAAGCGCGTCCTGGCAGCCTTCTCCATTTCGCCGATTACGAACTCTTGCAAGAGATTGGCCGCGGCGGGATGGGCGTCGTTTACAAGGCGCGTCAGATCAGCCTGGACCGGATCGTTGCCGTGAAGATGCTCCTTTGCGGAAGGTTTTCGAGCGGCGAATTCGTCGGGCGTTTTATTGATGAAGCCAAGGCGGTGGCGAGGTTGCACCATCAGCACATCGTCGCCATCTATGAGGTCGGACAATTGGACGGCCAGCACTTCTTCTCCATGGAATACGTCGAGGGGAAGAACCTTTCGGAATTGGCTCGCGACGGTTTGCTTTCGGCCCGGCGGGCGGCTGGTTACGTTAAAATAATCGCGGATGCTGTCCACTATGCCCACCAACAGGGCCTCCTGCACCGGGACCTGAAACCATCCAACATCCTCATCGACGCTGCCGACCAACCCCGCATCACGGACTTTGGTCTGGCCAAGCAAATCAAAAGCGAGGTTGGCGTCGCCAGCGACGTGTACGCCCTGGGAGCCACCCTCTATTACCTGGTGATGGGACGGCCGCCGTTCCTCGGAGAGACCGTGCAGGCTACCCTGGCGCAAGTCCTGAGCAGCGAACCGGTCCCCCTTCGTTTCTCGAAACCCGGTGTGCCGCGCGACCTCGAGACCATTTGCTTGAAATGCCTGGAGAAAAACCCGCTGCGTCGTTATCCGGAAGCCCTGGCATTGGCCGACGATCTGGATCGCTTTTTGAAGGACAAACCAGTTCGGGCGCGGCCGGTCAGTCCGCCGGAAAAACTCTGGCGCTGGTGCCGGCGCAAGCCCGCGCTGGCGGCAGCGGTTCTCCTGTTGATCAGCCTCGCGGTAGGTTCGAGCGCGGCCGCGGTCAAGATTTCCGCCGCACGCCTGCGGGCAGAGCACGCGGCCAAGGCCGAGGAAGCGCAACGCGTGCGCGCCCAGCAGGAAGCCAAATCCCGCCGTCTTTTCTCCTACATCGCCGACATTAACCTGGCTCAGCGGTATCTCGAGGCGAACAATTTCGCGATGGCGCTTTTTCTACTCAACAGTCACAAGCCGGCGAACGCCGAGCAGGACGTGCGTGGATTCGAATGGCGCCATCTATGGCGAATTTGCCGCGGCAATTATTCCGTGACGCTTCGAACACACAATCAAGTTCTCGGCTCGATGGAATTTTCACCGGATGGCCGGCTGTTGGCCACGTACTCCTGGGACCAGACCCTTCGCCTGTGGCGCCTCGGCAGCTTTGATAGCCGTCAACCCTTGCTCACGGTCACAAATGCAACGGGACTTGGCGGATTCTCAGAGCAGGGCGATCACTTTGTCTTCGGTAATGGCGCTGGCGCGATCCAAAGCTATCGCGTGGACCAAGGCACCATCACCGACGCGCTGGCTGCCGCTGGCGAGTTGATCGCCTACGCGTCTCGCGGAAATGTGGCGGTCACAATTGGAGCCGATCACCGCATCGCACTGTGGGACCTTTCTGCTCGCAAGCTTCGGTTCCATTTGCCAGAGACGCTTCAACGCTACCTCGAGTTTGGGTTGAGAGACCGCATCGCGATGACTTCCGATGGCAGATTCCTGGCGGTAATCGAACCCGAAACAGGGCCAGAGGGATTGAAACATGATCGGGGCATACGCCTTTGGGACCTGGGCACCGGCAAGGACGCCGGTTTCTTGGACGACAAACGTCAGATCCGATCGCTCCGCTTCTCACCGGCCGGCGATCGCCTTGCTGTGGGCGGTGGCGAAGGCGTCGTCAACGTTTGGGACCTGGCCGCCCGCAGAGTGCACCGCACCACTGCACATGAAATGCCTGTCTACGCGCTCGCCTTTTCTCCGGAGGGCAGCACGCTGGCGACGGGGAGCTCGGACGGAACGATCCAATTCTGGGACTTCATCACCAACCAGCAACAGACAAACCGCCTGCGAGGCCACGTCGGCGAAGTGTCGTCGCTCGCCTTTTCGCCCGATGGCAAACGTTTCGCCAGCGGCAGCCGCAACAGTCCGGTTAGAATTTGGAACCTGGACGAGGTCGAAACGACGGACCGGATCGAGGGGCTTTATACGATCCACTACGGCAATTTTGCGTTCTCTCGGGACGGACGGAGCATGGCCGCCGGTTGTCGAGATAAGACCGTGAAGGTGTGGGATCTCGAAACATTGGCAGTCACGAAAGTTCTGCCGGGCATGAATTACGTCGTCGCGTTCGACGCTGACTCGAACCGTCTGCTGGCTTCCGGCCCGGGCGGTGCGCTGCCTCACTGGTGGAACCTTCGAACCGATACCGGCGAACTCCTTCCCGCCTACAGTGGCGAACTCGAGGCAGTGTATTGTGTGGACCTTTCTCCCGACGGCCGGATTGCGGCTTTGGGCCGCGAAGATGGGAAAATCGAACTCCTGGAGGTCAAGACCGGAAAGCGGCTTGGCTTCCTCGAAGGTCATTCGAACCGCGTTCGGACTTTGAGTTTCTCACCGGATGGGAACACGCTGGCCAGCGGCGGGAGCGACCGGGCTTCCATGGTTTGGGACGTGAAACGCAGGCTCAGCCTGGGAGCCAAGATCGAGCACAAAGCCGCCGTCTGCGCGGCCGTGATCTCGCATAACGGCAAATTGCTGGCGTCCGGCTGCGGCGCCGGCACGATCAAGATTTGGGATCCCACCGATATGAACAAGGGATCGTTGCGCTCGATCATGGCTCACAAATCCACCATCCGCACCCTGGACTTTTCCAAGGACGGCCAGACCTTGGCCAGCGGCGGCGAGGACAGGATGGTGCATCTCTGGAACCCGGATTCAGAGCGGGAAGTCGCTACCTTCCACCTCCGGGATGAGGTGCGACTGGTGAAGTTTTCGCCCGACGACAACGTTCTGGCCATCGTGACCGACGACGGCGTGTTGACTCTGTTGCGGGCGATCGGCTTAAAGGAGGCCGATCAAGAGACCGTGTCCATCATGCAATAGGGGCCTGATATGATACGAAGATCAACGATCCCGACCTTCACCTCCGCGATCTTCGCAGTCTGCTCGATTGCGTCAGGCGCGGAACAACCTGTCGTCAACCCGGCCAGTGCGTCAACGTCAGCAGTCTCTCGTTTGCCAGGTTCCGCGGATCGTTTCCCGATCGTGATTTCCGCAGGACCGGTGTGGATAACGACAATTCCTACTTGTTGCTTCGCGAGAAGGTCCACCTCGGTTACGCGCCGGTATCCTGGTTGGCAATTTATTTCGAGGGCCGTGACAGTTCCACCACGGGGGATGATCGCAACCCGAACCCCGAAGCCGATCAACTCGATCTGCATCAGGCATTCGTCAGGATTGGAGACACGAAGGTATTCCCACTCACCGCCAGGATCGGGCGGCAGGAATTGGTTTACGGAGACGAACGGCTCATCGGGAACGGCGACTGGGGCAACATTCCGCGCGCGTTCGACGCCGCGAAGCTGCGGTTTGAGAACACGCACTTTGGGGTGGACGGCTTCGTGGCGCGCGTGGTGATCCCCGACAACCACAATTTTAATGTGGCCAACGACTACGACTGGTTTTCCGGCATTTACGCATCAACAACGAAACTGATCCCCAAACAAGAAACTCAACTCTACTTGCTTTCACGCAACTCGAGCGCCAAGGCGGCTTCGGCTCAAGCCGGCTCGTTGATCGGATTACCGAGCGCGAGAGACATCTACACGTTCGGTTTGCGCGTCAAATCCTTGGCCGGCCTGTTGAACGGGTGGGATTACGGTGCGGAACTGGCGGGCCAACTCGGCAGCATCAACCTTCCAGTCCCCGGCGTGGGCAATCGGCGTCTGGAACACGAAGCTTTGGCGGCGTCAGCGGGCGGTGGCTACACCTGGGCCGACGCCTTTGGCGCCCCGCGCGTCGGGCTGGAATACAATTTCGCCTCCGGCGACCGTGATCCGACCGACGGAAAGAATGAAACATTCGAGAATTTGTTTCCGACAAACCACAGGCTTTATGGATACATGGATTTCGTTGGCTGGCGGAACATTCACAATCCGCGTCTGAGCGCCTCGATCAAACCGGCCAAGCCGATTAACCTGACGCTGGATTATCATCTGTTCTGGCTCGCCGATGGCCACGACTTTTTCTACCCTGAAGCGGGTGGTGGACGCGGCGCCGGCGGCTCAACGGTTCCTGGAGAACCGCTATCCTACGGGCGCAATCCGCAATTCAGCAGCTTCATCGGTTCCGAAGTGGATTGGGATATCCTCTATTCGCCTGCCCGTTGGGCGATGTTGCGGGCCGGCTACGGACATTTTTTCGTGGGCAATTATATCAAGAGATCGTTGTCCAGCGTTGGCGAGGCCGTGGATGCAGATTGGGTCTATTTCCAAGCAACGCTAAGTTTTTAGTGGGCTGCCTCTTCGAGTCGTAGGGCGGCACTTGCAACTTTGTTCGTGATCCCGGCGCTGAACTGTGGCGGACCAGGTTGATGGCGGTGACGGAACCGGGTCCCGGCGACCGCCAGATCTGCAAGGCGATCGGATTGGGTCCGTCTAACAGGTGGTGACGTTGGAATTTCTGTAATCCTCCCGCTGATTTTCTTCTGTAAGATTTTGGAAGGCGCTCTGGTGAACGAAGCTTCCACAATGGTAAGACACAACAATCAGGCCCACCACCCTGAACACAGAATGCAGAAATTATGAACAAACTTCAATCGAACCGTATCCTTGGATTCCACCGCCCCATGACCGGAGGCGCGCTCGCCGGCCTGGCGGTACTCCTGCTCACGGCCCTCCAACCCGCAGTGGCAGACCGGGGTCAGAACAATCGCGCGCCGGATGTCCCGGCGGCCTTGGAAGTCCCGCCTGGCCATAAAGTCGCCTTCCATGCGTTTGCCGTGGGTGTGCAAATCTACGAGTGGTCAGGCTCCGCCTGGGTTTTCGTGGCGCCGGAAGCCGTCCTGTTTGCCGATGCCGGCGGCCACGGGGAAGTGGGCATTCACTACGCCGGCCCGACGTGGGAGAGCCAGAGCGGCAGTAAGGTCGTTGGCTCCCGGGTGGCGAGCAGTCCGGCCCCTAATGCGATCCCTTGGTTGTTGCTTCAGGCCGTTTCCACGGAAGGACCTGGGATATTCCACCGTGTGACCTATATCCAGCGTGTAAACACCACCGGCGGCACGGCGCCCGGGACCCCGGGGACCGCCTCAGGCACGCGCGTGGAAGTGCCCTACACGGCGGAATACGTCTTCTACCGGCAGCAGAGCTAGCTTTCCATCTGTACGGACGCAAGCGTCAGGCCACCCAACAAATCCCTGTTCAAATCCGTGAACCACGCCGAGCCGCCCTTTCGGGCGGCTCGTTTCCTATTTGGCAGTGGCCGCAGATACGCTTTTCTTCAGCGGGCGTGAAGACTTGGCGCCAGTCCATCGACCAGAGCGATTCAGAGCGAGGCGCACGAGAAGAGCCGCAGAGCACCGTAGCGTAAGAGGCGCTTGGGGATTGCCCACACGCACCCGTTGTAATCCTCAGCACTTTTTTCTTCTGTACCAGTTAGCAACGACAATGACAATTCAACGAAATCCAACCATGAAAACGATGAGACGTATCAGCAACTGGGCTGGAGCGATCCTGCTTCTGACCTCGGCAGCCTGGGCTTCCGGCCAACTTGAGATTTCCAATTCGTCCACCGCGCCCGGTGTCGCCCGGACCCATGGGACAAACCGCTCGGTTCAATCCCAAGTTGACGCCGAGGGTATCACCTTGGCCGTCAGCTACGACGGCAAACTCGTGACAACCAGGACCGGTGCCGATTGGACGGAGGTCGGCCTGACGTTCAAGACCTTCTTGCGCGGGATCACGTACGGCGACGGCCTCTTCGTTGTCGTCGGCGGAAGTTACATCGATCACCCAGGCGTGATTCTCACTTCGCACGACGGGACCACTTGGACCCTCCGCCGATCGGGGACCCGGGCGAATCTCTACGCAGTAACGCACGGAAATGGAATCTTCGTCGCGGTCGGTGACAACCACACGGTCCTGAGCTCAAAGAACGGCATCACCTGGAAACCGCGCACACAAATAACCGCCGACTTGCTCCTGTCATCGGTCGCATTCGGGAATGGAGCGTTTGTTGCCGTGGGTGATTCCGGGATGGTGCTGACTTCGACCGGCACCATTCACTGGCAAGTGCGGAATTCAGGAACGTCTGCGTATCTGAGTAAAGTGCGTTATGAGAGCGGCGCGTTCCTCGCAACGCGCCGGAAGGATTTCTCCTCCTCTGAAGCAAAGGCATCGCTTGGGTTCCGCACCGAGCCGTCAGCGACATCCCTCCTGCTCGACCTGTAAACGTCATCAAGCCCACTGTCTCGCGCAGGAAACGGTTCGGAGGAAAGCAGCGAACAGGAGACCATCTGGAGTTTCCGGTTCGTTGATTTTGGAAGGGCTGTAAGCCGAATTCTGTCTGCATCCCTTGCGGGACGGAGAGAACCATTTGTCTGAGCAGCCAATACCCGGAACCGGTTCCGCTTGCGCGGAACGTGGAGCGGGCCGCTCCGCGGTCCCCTATTTGGCCTTGCACCCGATGGGGTTTTCCGTGCCTCCGCGCTTGCGCTTGGAGCGGTGGGCTCTTACCCCACCTTTTCACCCTTGCCTGTTGTCTCTTGCGAAACTCAGGCGGTTTAAGTTTCTGTGGCACTGTCCGTCGGCAGGCCTCGCGGCCTGGCCGCCTGCGTGTATCCCCGACGAGTCGGGGTTACGCAGCATCGCGCCCTGCGGTGTTCGGACTTTCCTCCCCCGGCTCGCGCCGGGAGCGGTCCTCCGCCCTTCCAAAATCACGAACAAACTAGCTCGAAAGGTGTGGGGTGACAAGGACTCGATGCGACCTCCTGATCC
>WNGL01007046.1_pt1 | contig 13216 bp, 11 predicted proteins | sample 5400591 | NCBI WGS metagenome assembly WNGL01 (sample SAMN13153377, study PRJNA577476) | soil metagenome | isolation source: 80 cm soil or saprolite under Garry oak tree replicate 1 | place: USA:California | collected 2016-06-15
GAGCGCAGCAAACACTGACCCGCGTTCTCGAGGACGATGAGCTGACCAGGCGTCCATCAGCGCGTGCACCGCATGCGGTGGTGATGATGCTGCTCGTAATTGCGGCAGCCGTGGTCCTTACCTACATCGTCCCTTCTGGGACGTATCAACGTACAAGCGATGGTTTAGTAGTCCCGGGAACTTTCCATGTAATTCCCAAGGACTACATCGCGGGCCTGCGCGGCCAAAAAAGCACAGCGACAGTCGCAGCACCGGCGAGTCCATTGGCGCTGCTGACCGCGATTCCAATCGGGCTGGAACGACAGGCAGCTCTCATCTTCATGATCCTGTTCGTCGGCGGCATGTTCGGAGTTCTACAGGAGACCGGCGCGTTGGAGTCGGGGATATCGCGTCTCGTCGCAGCAAGTCGTGGCAATGTGGTGGCTGTGGTGTCCGTAGTAATGGTGCTTTTGGCGGCAGGCAGCAGTTTTCTCGGCCTGATCTCGGAATACCTTGTCCTGATTCCCATCGCGGTGCTACTCGCCGAGCGACTCGGCTTCGACGCGTTGTTCGGAGTCGCAATGGTCACGATCGCTGCGAAGATCGGTTATCTCACTTCCGTTACCAATCCGCTGGCGCTTGTCGTGGCTCAGCCAATCGTTGGAGTTCCCATATTCAGCGGTGCTGGTTTCCGCGCAGCTACGTTCGCGATTTTTCTTCCAATTGGAATCTGGTTTCTGTTGCGCAAGACGGAGCGTTCGACCGCTGTCGCAGCGGAGACTGCGGCTGTCGCGCCGATGTCAAATCGCCATCTCGCCCTGCTGCTGATACTGGCCGGAGCAGTCGTTTTAATGGTCGTCGGAGTGCAGCGATTGGCGTGGAGAACTCAGGAGCTCAGCGCGATGTACCTCGGCATCGCAATAGTACTGGCCGTTGTGGCCGGACTGGGATCGCGCGAGGCGTCGCAGGCATTTCTGCGGGGAATGCAGGGGATGGTGCTTGCTGGTCTTCTGGTCGGGCTCGCTTCCGCCGTCGAGGTAATTCTCAGGGACGCGATGGTGCTCGATTCGATCGTCGCTTTTCTCGCTCGCGCGGTCGAGGGCAGGTCACCGCTTGTCGTCGCCGTTCTGATGATGATCGTCCAAATGATCATCGACGTGTTCATCCCATCCACATCGGGGAAGGCGGCAGTGACGATGCCCATTCTCGGGCCGATTGGACATCTCGCCGGCGTATCGGGACAGGTGACCGTTCAGGCTTTCCTTTTCGGAAATGGACTCATGAACACTCTGACCCCAACTTCCGGAATGTTGCTGGCGTATCTCGCTGCGGGTCGGGTCTCGTACGGACGATGGATTCGCTTCGTCCTTCCACTCGCACTCATGTTGTTCGCGCTATGCATGGTGACGCTCGCGATAGCGGTGCTGATCGGCATTTGACAGCTCCCGTGCGCATCACGCGGCCGAAGGGCAGATCCGCGCCGCTGTTATACGACTCGCCTCATAGCGGCCGGTACTATCCATCGGATTTCGTCTCCAAGGCGACTCGCTCCGAGCTCCGTCTCGCTGAGGACGCGTATGTGGACGAGCTCCTTGGCGATGCGCCTGACTGCGGGGTTTGTCTGCTGGAAGCGAATTACTCCCGTTGCTACATCGATGTGAATCGGGAGGAGACGGACATCGATCCAGGATTGCTCTCCGAACGGTGGCCGGCGGACCTTGCTCCGACCGAGAAGTCTGCGCGCGGGCTGGGCCTGATTCGTCGCTGGGTCATTCCTGGAGTCGAGATCAATGCCCGATCCCTGTCGGTAGCTGAGGTTCGCTCGCGCATCGAGAAGGTTTATCGGCCGTATCGCGATGCTCTCGCGTCACTCGTCGAGGAGATTCGCTCGACGCACGGATTCGTGTGGCACATCAACTGGCACTCGATGAAGGCGTTCGGCAACGCGATGACGCCTGACGGCCCAGGGGCGGCGCGTCCGGATTTGGTGGTATCAGATCGCAACGGTCGCAGCGCCGGCCAAGCGTTCAGGTCATTGGTTGTCGACCGTCTGCGTCGCTTAGGGTACGTGGTCGCGTTGAACGATCCCTATGTTGGCGGCTCAATCATCGAACGGACCGGTATTCCCGCGCGCGACATTCACAGCGTTCAGATTGAAATAAATCGTCGGTTATACCTCGATGAGTTGCGAGTCGAGAAAAATGAGGGCTTCGCCGAGTTGAAGGCGAATCTCACGTCGTTCACTCGAGAGCTGGCGCAGCTGACGCGCGCAAAGAGGTAGCACACGACCGCCGACATGCAGTCGAATTCTCTTCATATTTATTGGCAGCGAGTTGGAGATTTGTATCAGCCGCAGCATCCGACGGCATTCAATCTTCGTCAAAGTCCTTACACACCGCCCTGAGCGAGGCGCAAATGCTCTTCATGGTTATCGAGAAGTACCGCGATGGTGATCCGAAGCCAGTCTATCGCCGCTTCAAGGAGAAGGGGCGAATGGCGCCAAACGGCGCGCGGTACCTTTCGAGCTGGGTGACAACCGACTTCGAGCGGTGCTTTCAGGTGATGGACTGCGACGACCGAATCCTTCTCGACGAGTGGATGTCGAACTGGAGCGACATCGTCGAGTTCGAGGTCATCCCTATTATCACATCAGAGAAGGCGACCGCCGCCATCGCGCCGCATCTTTAGGGAGCCTCGAAGAAAAAATGCAACTGAAGACTACCGGCTTGGGGCTTTGGGCTTTCCGGCTAAGGGCTTCGTGCAGCCACGCGATGCGTTCTAGTAAAGCTCGCAGCCGCCAGCGCTCCGCCCATTGCCCCAAGCCGGTAGTCTTCAGTTGTCGTTTTCTTCGCTACTCGTCTGTACGCGGCCTCCGCCTCGGCTTGCCCTCCTGCGCCTGATCGTACCAGTTCTCCAGCGTCCGCGAGGCGAGATCCCGACCTCCCAGTCCGAACGCAAGACCGAGCGCAATCGCCAACGCGCTGACGAAGCCTGTGAATAGGGTAGTGATCAGGTTGGTGGCAATTCCGAGCTGATTGATCGCAACCACGATTGCGAACGCCCAAACCGTCGTACGGACGACGTTGGCAAGCGTCTCCGGATTGGCGAACCCTGCTTCGGCTGTCGCGCCGCGTATGAAGTTGCCGAGCGCGCGAGCAGCGATTCCACCAATGAAGAGAACGAAAATCGCAACCACGAGATTCGGCAGCCAGAGCAGCAGTTGCCGCATCACGTCCGATACGGCCGGCAAACCGAGCACATCGAACGCCACCAGCAGCACCACGATGCGCGTTAGCCACTTCACCAGGCCGGCGATGATTCCCGCCGAGTCGAGGCCCGTTCCCATCTTGTTCGCGAACTCGGCGAGTCCCGACCGTTGCATCAGCTCGTCGAAACGAATCGCACGCAGAAGTCCGATCACTGCTCGGGCCAGAAGCGAGGAGACGAACCAGCCGATCGCCACGATGATGATGAAGCCGAGTATCCGCGGAATCGCGCTCAGCACCATCGAGAACGCGTCGCGGAATGAGTCGATCAACGTGTCGGTGAAGGATGGACGCACTGCAGTCGTCTGAACCGGAACAGTCTGAACAGGTGCTTGAGTAGCAGTCTGGAGTAGCATGGTCACCTCGTGTTGAAGGGCCTCGGCGTCTGGTTTTGTGGATGCCGTTGTTATTCTCGCGACCTCGACGCCGCGTGCTTTTTGAGATTCACGAGCCCTGCCCGGGCGCGTTCCGCTACATCGGTCTCCGGATAAGTGTCGATGAGTCGTCTGAGCTCGCGGAGACCCTTCGTCTCGTGGCCCGGCCACGCGAGATAAAGGTCTACGAGCCGGTTGGATGCAAAGATGTCGTCTTTCGGCGCAACGTGGGGCAGTCGCTGTACGGCGCGATAAAGCTCCTCGGCTCTCTCGCGCAGCCCTGTTTTCGCATAGAGCTCGGCGGCGCGGAGTCGGGGCTGCGCATCATCTGGCGCCTCGAGGATGATCTCCTCATAGGAAGCGAGGGCACCCCCGACATCGCCACGCATCACCATCGCATCTTGCTGCGAGTATTGCCGCTCGTAGCTGCCAGCGGCGCTCGGCTGGATGAACGCGCCGAGTGCTTTTCCAGCGCCGCGCGAGACTCTCGTCACGAAGAGCCACCACCAAGTGCCGAGAATCACGGCGCCGGCAAGTGCTGATAGAACAACGAGCCAGCTGGAAAGTCCTTTCTGCGCGGCAAGCGCTGCGCCGATTAGTCCACCCGCGACAACAGGGATGATGACGCTGCTGGCGGTCTGAAAAAGGTGCGCCGCCTCCGGCCCGTGCTCGTCGTAGAGAGTCCGTTTGTATTCGTCCTCTCCCCGACCACTCGCACTCATCGCGTTGGGCTCTCCTCCTGGACCGCTTTGTAGTACTGCCGTGGATCGAGTGCGTCGCGCAATGCGTCACCAAGCAGGTTGAATCCCAGCACTGCGGCGCCGATCGCTACACCCGGAAAAACCGACGTCCATGGCGCGCGACGAAGTTGATCCAGATCGCGTCCGTCTGCAATCATCGATCCCCAGCTCGGCGCTGGCGGCGGAACGCCGAGCCCGAGGAATGACAGCGCAGCTTCGGCCATGATCGCTCCTGCGACGCCGAGAGTGGCTGCGATCACGACGGGGGCGATGACGTTGGGCAATACGTGTTGGGTCATGATTCTTAGATCGCGCGCGCCAAGCGCTCTGATCGCCTGGATGTACTCGAGCTGCCGCACCACCAGGACCTGACCGCGAACGATCCGCGCCATTCCCGCCCAGCCGACAATTCCAATCGTTGCGAAGACTACCCCCTCCGATGGCTGAAGTGCGGCAACCATCGCGATCAATAGCAGCAGTGTCGGGAATGCCAAGGTTACGTCGGCGAGACGCATTACGATCTCGTCGACCCACTTGCCGTAGAATCCCGCCAAGAGGCCCATCGTTACTCCGAGCGCGAGCGCGATTCCCTGGGAGATGAGTCCGACAGTGAGCGAGACGCGCGCTCCATAGACGAGACGCGACCAGATGTCACGACCCTGGATGTCGGTACCAAGCCAGTGCTGCGACGATGGTCGCTGGAGAATGTGAAGGAGGTCAATCGTGATCGGGCTCTGGCGAGCAATTAGCGGCGCCAGAAGTGCGGCCAGGGCCATGACGAGCACGATCCCGATTCCAAGTCGCGCGCGGTTGTCGCGCAGGAATCTTTGTCGCTGCTTGGGATCGAGCATCGTCCTCCCGTAGTGTTACGCCGACGGATCTCTCAGCTCCGGCGGAGTGTCCGGTGGCTGTCGTCTCCATCGGCGGTGCTGCCAGAAGTACTGCGCGGGCACAACGCGTACCCACTTCTCGAGATGCTCGGTGAAAGCTGCAACGATTGCGTCGACGTCGCGATCCATGTTGCTTGTACGGCGAGCTTCGATACGTTCCACCACGATGCGAAAGCGACCGTTCGGCTGACGGAGCGCCGCGACGAAGATCACCGGGACGTCGAATCGCAAAGCAAATACGCCGGCGCCACGCGGTGTTTTGGCGGGGCGGCCGAAGAACGGCACGTAGGTCGACGCCAGCCCCAGCACGCCCTGATCAGCGATAAATGCCACCGCCCGGCCCGCGCGAAGAGAGCGCGGCGTACGTTTCACCGCGTCGGAGTCGTGAATAATCGTCATGCCAGTCGCCTCACGGGCGCGATTCAGATAGTCGTCGAACAATGGATTTGCCATCCCGCGCGCGATCGCATCGAGTGGAACTCCGCGCGCTGCGACGTAGGCACCCGCCAGCTCCCAGTTGCCGAGGTGGCCGGTGACCAGCACCGCGCCTTTGCCCTTCGACATCACATCATCGACCTCTTCCCATCCTTCGACAGTTTCTACCAGCTCCTGCAAGCCATCCCTGCCGAGCGAGTCGAGTAGCGCGGTTTCTATGAAGGTGCGACCGAGATGCTCGTAAGATTCTCGCGCGAGCTTTCTGACAGCGTCGCGATCGAGATTCGGAAATGCCGCGGCAATCTGTTTCTCGACGACGCGCTTCCGAATTCCAAGTGGGTGATACCCGAGAGCGCCCAGCTTCTCGCCGATTTTGCACGCGGCATTCCAGCTCAGTGCGCGCAGCGCGCCGATCGTCGCTCGCATCGTGTAATATTCCGCGCGATGCGCCAGCGTCGGTTGGCGCAGCGCCTTGGCTGAGCTCTGTCCCTTCGCCACGGCTTTCGTGACGCCGCGACTCTTTTTTGTTCTCGTCGAGGTCACGTCTTACGCGCTCCGACAACTTGATGAGTAAAATCCCGGGTATCGCGCGCGACTCGGTCCCAGTTGTAGTGCGTTTCGACCGCGTGCCGGGCGGCGCGTCCCATTTGGTTCCGCCGCTCTGGATTCAGAAGGAGCGAACGGATCGCATCAGCCATCGCGTCAGGATCCGTCGGTGGGACAACGATGCCAGTCTCTCCATCGCGTACCGCCGAGCGAACACCGCCGGAATCACCCGCCACGGAGGGAATGCCCGATGCGCCGGCCTCGAGAAAGGAGATTCCAAAACCCTCGACGTTGATTTCCTTGTCCACTCGTGACGCACCGAGATAAATCGTTGATGTAGCGTACGCTTCCGGCAGCTCATCGTCGCGCATCGGTCCGACGAAACCTACTCTGTCGGACACGCCGAGCTCACGGGTGAGCGAACGCAATCGCAGCTCATCATGACCTTCGCCTACCACGATGTAGCGAAGCTCGGGGAAATCGCGACTGAGCGTGGCGAGCGCGCGGATCCCCATGTCCTGTCCCTTGTGTGGCACCAGACGCGCGACGGTGAGAATGATCGGCGCATCTCCTACTCCCCACCGCCGACGCAGCGCACCCGTGTCGCGCGAAGGATTGAAGTGAACGGGATCGGTACCGAGATCGAGCGCGGCGACAGGAGGCGGCTGCTCGATTCGGACTTCATCCATCACCTCCGACGCGAGCCCAGCTACCCATTTGGATGTAGCGACGATGCCGGAGGCGTGGCCGAGTATCGACTGTGCTGTCTTGCGCTTGATGGGACTTCGTGCTGCCTTTCGCCGTTCGCGAAGGAGATCGCCGCCATTCACATACACCAGATAGGGAACGCCCAGCTTGCGATTCGCCCAGCGTACTGCATAGCCGACGGGTCGAATGTTCCCGCAATGAAGCACGTCGAAATCTGGTGACCGACTCGATGTAAGCCAGCGCGCCCAGCGCAGCTGGTTGGTGAAACGGTGCGCTCTCTCGAAGGGGAATGGCTGTCGAAAAATGTTGTAGCTCTCGTGCTGATCGAAGAAGGCTGCATCGCGCGATGCAACGGTGGAGACACTCATTGTAGTCTCATCACCGTCGCCAAATCGTCGACAGAGCTCCACGTGTCTCCTCGCCATTCCGCCCAGGTCGGGCCCGAAGTCCTGGGTGACGAAGAGATGCCTCACTTGGTTAGGCTAGCGGATTAACGAAGGCTTCGCTGGACAGCAGATTGTGAATTCGCTGATCGAAGGTGTGGTGCTCGCGCACGAAAACCTGTCCCTCGCGCCTGATGCGCTCGCGCTGCTGCGGCTTCACGAGGTAATACGCGATCTTTTCGAGGCAGGATTCGATGTCCTTGTACCAGGCACAGTGATCCCCGTCGCGAAGCATCTCCGTAAGACCGGGAGTTCCCTGTCCGAGATAGAAGCCGCCCGCGAGAATCACCATCCAGGTGCGATCCGAGGTGTATGTGCTTGCGCCTTTGGCGCGATCGGGATTGATGCCGAGCGAGATGTTGGAGCTCGAGCAGACAGCAGCGAACTCTTTCCCCTGCACGGACCGTCCGCTCCAGTTGAGCGGTTTGCGCCACTCTTCCCAGCCTTTGCCCCACACTTTCAGATCGTACTTCTTGGCGACCTTGAGCAGGAATTGCGCGCGCGCCGGGTCGTAACCAGTACCAATGAAACTGACGTCGGAGTGATACATTTTTTGCGGCGGAACGGGCTTGATGTCCCGGTCAGCGGCAGAGGGAAGAAATTTCGCCGGCAGGCCCAGCGCTCTCCATTCTGCATCAAAACCCGATACGAAAAAAGTTTGCGTCAGCTTTCCAACCGCTATGATGTGCGCGATGTCGGGACGATAGGTGCTTTTGTACCATTGGGGATCGTGGTACCACATGCAGTTCGGCTTGCCCTCGATTATCGTCCGCACCGTGTCGATGTCGAGACCGTGGCACTTGCCGAGGATGACGAAGTCGGGCTTGAACCGGCGCCCCTGTGACAGCGCCCATTTCTGCGTGAGCTTGCGGCCGATCACGCGATTCGCGCGCTTGTCGTCGATAACGAGAGTCTTGTGACCGTCCCTCTTGAGAGCGCGCTCGGTGCACTTCTCCATCCGCCAACGGTGATTGCTACCGATGATGAGGACTCTCAAACCAGTGCGGACCCTCAGCGTTCACGACGTACCGATCGTTCCCAAAGTCGCGCGTATTTTGCCATCACGCTAGCAGCGGCCAGACAGGCAAGGACGAGTCCGCGCGCGCCATCGCGAAAACCGGCCCTGAAGAAGTACATGCCGACGAACTTCGCCGGCGGCTTGAAAAGTACGGCAGCGGCCGTGCCCTGCCTTCCCTTGGCAAAATTCTGTTCAGCCCACCAGCGGCTATATCGGTCGAACTTCTCGAAATACTGGTCCAGGGACGTGTAGGTGTAGTGCAGGAGCTTATTCCTGACTTCTCCAATTGAGCCTTCGGTCACATCGACGTGCTCATGAACCAAGCTCGCGTTGTAGCGCAGTTCGCGCCTGAACAGACGGATCGGCTTGTCGCTCCCCCCGCCCCAACCGCCGTGACGTATCTCCTTGCCAAGGAAGAAGCTTCGCCGCGGCACTCTGAATGCCGAGTGCTCGCCCGGGTTCCGGACGATCCCATCGATCTCGGTGGCAAGCTCGGGCGTGCAACGCTCGTCGGCGTCGAGAACAAAGATCCAGCTGCTTTTCGCCCTTTCGATCCCCTTGTTACGTGAAGCGCCGATCGTAGTGAACTTCGGGCTGATCACCGTTGCGCCGGCGCTGCGCGCGCGGTCGATCGTATCGTCCAACGAATCATTCTCGACTATGATTACTTCGCGCGCCCATTCGACGCTTGCGATGCAGGCTTCGATATTCGCGGATTCATTGTGAGCCGCGATCACCGCCGTTACGTCGGGGGAGCCGCGGGAGGAGTTTCTCACCTCTAACGACGGCCTCGCGTGCGGGCGTTGTTGGCGGCCCGATCGAAGCCTTCGATCATCTCCGTCTCCGGAAACTCTCGGGCGACTCTCGTTCGTGCCGCCTTCCCCATCGTCTCGCGGTCGTCCTCGCTCAACAGCATTCCCGCAACAGTGGCGGCGGTCGATGCGGAATCATCCGGCGGATAAAGCGCCCCACTGATTCCGTTCGCGATATAGCGCTGTGCAACGCCATCCTCGCTCGCCACCGTGGGAATTCCAAGCGCCATCAAGTCGAGAATGCCATAGGCACCGGTATCCGCGTCGGCGACGACCCAACCGAGATGCGCGTCCCGCATCAGGTTGATCACGTCGTCGCGCTCGCCCAGAAAGCTGACCAGGTGCAACACCCGTAACGCGGCTGCCTGCATCCTCAGGTCTTCGTCGTCCGACCCGGGTCCGACGATGATCAGCCTCAGATTCGGATGCCTCGGCGACAGCATCGACACCGTGCGGATCGCTGTCGCAGCGCGTCGTCGCGAAGTCGGATCGTAGACGCAGACGATGTACTTGAATGGCTCAGTCTGTTTCTGATTGCTGGGCGAATCGCCCTCCGCTGTTGGCGCTCTGGAACCGTCCGTTGGGTAGGTCGAGACATCGACTCCAATTTTAGCAACCGACGAGTCAATCGCGTTTTTCGGAACCTTCGCCGCGCTCCGATCGGCCTCGCTGGCGAAGAGATACGCAGTCTTTGCCAGCCTCGATGCCCAGCGTCCCATGATACCCATCTCGAGTTTTTGGCCCGCCGGAGTCCAGCGGACGACTGACCCATTCCGACCCATCCAGCACGCTGTCGCCGCAATCAGATGTTCGCGATCTGTGGTGACGAAGATCGCATCCGCGTCCCAGCGTCGAAAAATCCTTCTCAGGCGTCTCGCCGCCGCGAAAAACAAACCTTCGGTGGAAAACGGGATGATCTCGAAAGGTTCGGGAATTGGCGTGTGACGAGGCTGGCCGGGATCCCGACGCGGTGACACCGCCAGATGCACGTTGCTGTCCGGCGTCACCAACAGCGTCACCTTCGCGCCACGCTCGGAGATACCGCGCGCAGCTCTCGCGAATAGCCGGGCAGTGCCCGACCACTCGCGAGCAGTGTGAAGAAACAGAACGTGCACTTTTGGTTACCCTGCTGAAGGAGCCATTCGGCCGGGCGTGGACGAGGGCGCGGCATTACCCTCTCCATTACCGCCACCGAACTGCAACGCATAGAGCCGCGAGTACGCGCCGCGCTTCGCCAGCAGCTCGGCGTGCGTCCCCTGCTCCACGATCTCTCCCCGCTCGAGAACCACTATTTGATCCGCGTGCGTGATCGTGGATAGTCTGTGCGCGATCACGAACACCGTCCTTCCCCGTAACAGCCGGTCGACCGCTTCCTGCACCAGTCGTTCAGACTCCGTGTCGAGCGCGGACGTGGCTTCATCGAGAATGAGGATTGGCGGGTCGGTGAGCAAGGCCCGCGCGATCGCCAAACGCTGTCGCTGTCCGCCGGAAAGCCTCGTTCCCCGCTCGCCGAGCAGCGTATTGTAGCCTCGTGGCAGCTCCATGATGAAGCTGTGCGCGTTGGCGGCCACTGCCGCGGCTTCGATTTGCGTCTGAGTGTACTTCTCTGCTGCTCCGTAGGCGATGTTGTTGCGTACGGTGTCGTGAAAGAGGACCGTCTCCTGACTCACGATGCCGGTTAGCGCGCGGAGCGCGGGAAGCCTGATCTCTCGCGTGTCGATTCCGTCCAGAAGAATTGTTCCCTCCGTCGGCTCGTAGAATCGCGGAATCAGATCCACCAGCGTGCTCTTTCCCGATCCGCTCGGACCGACGAGCGCGATTACTTCTCCCTTGCGAGCGGTCAGGTTGATAGCTGAGAGAACGGGCGCGTCTCCGTATGAGAAGCTGACGTTCTCGAACCGCAGATTGCGCTCGAAGACCGCTTTCTCTCTGGTACCACCGTCGCGCTGAAATTCCGCTGGCGAGTCCAGGATCTCGAACAGCCTCTCAGCGGACGCCAGCGACGACTGCGCGGTAGTGCGCATCTGCGAGAGTTGCTTCAACGGCTGGAGCAATCGTAACACAAGCGTGAGGAATGCGAGCAGGGTCGCGCCTGTCATGGTGCCACTCTTCAGCACCTGCCAGGCGCCGACCCAAAGCACGAGCACGGCGATCACAGTGCCGATGATCTCCGTCACCGGCGGGGCCAATAAAGCCAGTCGCGTAAGCTTGAGGCTGCTGCGCGCGTACTTGTTGCTGCCGTCGGCGAAGCGCGACTCCTCGTAGCTCTCCGTTCCTGACGCTTTCACGAGACGTATACCGCTGATCGTCTCCTGGAGCACACTGGTCATTTCGCCGTGGACATTCCCACGACGAAGATTCCCGCGACGCAACCTCTTGAGCATCGGCTGCAGCGAGAATCCGAGCAGCGGCAGAATGATTAACGCAATGAGGGACAGCTTCCACGAGATGCTGAACAGGATCGCAATGTAGACGATGACGAGCGATGCGCTCTGCAGCGATTGCGTCACGATCTGGGTGAGGATCAGGCGCGTCTCGAAGGTGTCGTTGATCACCCGCGACAGAATCTGGCCCGCCTTCATCTGAGTGAAGTAGCCGAGTGGGAGATGAGCGAGATGTCGATAAACGGAGTTGCGGAGATCGCGCGTCACGTACTCCTGCAGCGTCGCGCCGAACTGCCCGGCAATCCATACGAGCAGATTCTTGAGCAGCACAGCGGCGAGAACGAGCAGAATGACGTTCCGCAGCGAGCGCATCTCGTCGCCGGGAACGATCTGACTTCCCACCGTCGCGTTGAGGAGCTTCGCGACCCATCCCGACTTGAGTGACGTCGACGGCTGATGGAACAGGATGTTGAGGAACGGAATCAGCAGCGCGATCGCGAAACCATCGAGCAACGCCGCAAGCAGGTTGCAAACGATCGTGATCGCCATGCGCCAGGCGTGCGGGCGCAGGTAGGGGAGAAGCCTTCTATAGATTGGCGTCTTCACTTGATCCGAGTCATTGTTCTGGGCCGGCTCGCGAAGTTGATGCGCTGTCCCCCGTCCCCCCTCCCGCAACCCAGTTATCGGCGCGGAGTGAGCAGCGCCAGCGGGAGAATTACTTCTTCGGGCGTCACGCCGCCGTGCAGGAACGATCCGCGATAACGGCTCTGGTACTCGCGCAGCTTGGTCGGATAGACGAAGAAGCAATCGCCGCTGGCGAGCAGAGTGTTGCCACCGGCGCCGCGACGCGGCAGTCGCAGCATGTCCTCATTCGGGAACAGCAGCGCCTGGTCCGGTCGCTCGGCCCGCAGATCTTCACCGAATTTGTAGCGGAGATTGGCGCTCGCATCGCGCTTGGCGTAGACGGTCGCGGGAGTGTTGCAGTGGATCGATCCGTGATCGGTGGTGAGCAGCACTGAGATCTTCCGCCGCGATGCTTCCTTGAGCACGCTGAACAGAGCTGAGCGCTGGAACCATTGCCGCGTTATCTGCCGCAGCGCGATCTCGTCGCGCGCCACTTCATATAGTATCTGGGACTCGCTGCGTCCGTGCGTCAGGAGGTCGACGAAGTTGAAGACGAACGCACTCACGCCCTCCGGTCCGATTGCAGTGCCAAGATGTCGCTCGAGCTCGTCGGAGTTGGCTGAGGTGGAGATCTTTTGATAGCGGACCGGCGTCTTCCCACAGAGCTCGTCGAGGTGCGATTCGAGCAACTCCCGCTCGTGCGCGTTGAGTGATTCGTCCTCGCGATCGGCGTTTCCCCACCAATCGGGGAGGCGCGCCGCAATCTCGCCGGGAAAAAGCCCGCTGAACAACGAGTTCCGGGAATACGGAGTCGCGGTCGGCAACACCGCGAAGTAGTGGGTAGTCTCGACGTCGAAATATGGCGCAAGCAGCGGCTCCAGCACCCGCCACTGGTCCAGTCGCAGACAATCCACGACGATGAACACCGCCGCTTTGTCGCGCTCCATTATCGGCAACAGGAATTCGGCGACGATGTCAATCGAAAGTGGAGGCCTGT
>WNGL01007925.1_pt1 | contig 13216 bp, 9 predicted proteins | sample 5400591 | NCBI WGS metagenome assembly WNGL01 (sample SAMN13153377, study PRJNA577476) | soil metagenome | isolation source: 80 cm soil or saprolite under Garry oak tree replicate 1 | place: USA:California | collected 2016-06-15
AGCCAGGGTGATCTCTGAGCAGGGATTGCGACAGTTCCACACAGCCGAGACCGAGAAGTATGCGCATGTGACCTATTTTATTAATGGTCGGCGAGAGACACCTTTTCCTGGCGAGGATCGGCTGCTGGTACCGTCGCCCAAGGTACCAACGTATGACTTGCAACCAGAAATGAGTGCCGCAGGAGTAACCAATACCGCGGTAGAACACGTTCGCAGTGGTGTTTATGATTTCATCGTCATGAATTATGCAAACGCAGATATGGTTGGGCATACCGGTGTAATAGAGGCCGCGATTAAGGCAGTGGAGATCGTTGATACAGGAGTTGGACAGGTAGTGGAGGCAACGCTTGCAATGGGTGGTGGACTACTTATTACCGCCGACCATGGTAACGCAGAACAGTTGATTGAGTATGAAACGGGGAAACCATTTACTGCACATACAACGTTCCCTGTACCACTCTACCTGGTTGTGCCACACCTGGCACAGGTACAGGTACGATTGCGCAACGATGGCATTCTAGCCGATGTGGCTCCCACTATCCTGGACGTGTTAGGTATACCAAAGCCAAAGGATATGACGGGGCGAACGCTGATTCAACATTCACGATGAAATCAGATGATGGTCCTCCTCTGAGCCACCATTCCTACAGCATCCCACGGTCCCCAGTTAATCGTCAGAGAAGGCAGCCCTAGCGCTCGACGTTGGTGAGCAAGGGCGTCTAAGAAAGCGTTCGCAGCAGCGTAGGATTAAAGTGAAGCCCTGCCATACTTGAACCGTATGCTTGACACTTGATGGTATGTTGATGCATACTTTTCGCAAAGCTTATTTTGAGTTACAATACTACTCACCAACATTTCCCAAAAAAGTTCTGAAGATGGAGGAGAATTGCACAAGTCTACACAGGTTCTGGTAATCGGTGGTGGTCCTGCTGGGTCTTCCACCGCCACCTTCCTGGCTACCACATTGGTGAGTCGATACTGCCCTCATGTATGCAGATACTCGAACTGATGGGTGCGCGCGAGAAGATCGAAGCCTACGGCTTCCAGCGCAAGGGCGGCGGATATTTTTCGTGGGGAAAGGATGCCTGGGTGTTGGATTTCGCGCCGCTGCGTTACCCCTACAGCTTCCAGGTGGTGCGCTCCGAATTCGACCAGTTGCTGTTAGAGCATGCAAAGAGCCAGGGAGTGAAGGTTTTTGAAGGTACGGAGGTGCGTAGCCTCTCCTTTGACGGAGATCGGCCACGAGGCGCCAGCTGGTCGCAGGTAGTTGGAGGCAGTGACACAGGTGAGCTATCCTTCGACTACTTGGTTGATGCTTCCGGTCGTGCTGGGGTGATGGCTATGCGTTACCTGAAGAATCGGCACTACCACAACGCATTCCAGAACGTGGCCATCTGGGGCTACTGGACTGGCGCGGGAAGGATGGATTTCGCCCCCGAAGGAGCTATCGCCAACGGGGCCATTCCAGACGGCTGGCTCTGGGGCATTCCACTGCATGACGAGACCATGAGCGTAGGCCTTGTGCTGCACAAGACCACCTTCAAGGAGAAAAGGCAGCAATCTGCGTCTCTAGAGGAGATCTACCTCAAAGCCATCAACGAGTGCCCACTGATAGTTGATCTCGTCAAATCTGGCAAGCTCGTTACAGAGGTGAAAACTGAGCAGGACTACTCCTACATTGCCCGCAGCTTAACAGGTCCGGGCTACCGCCTGGTGGGGGACGCGGGTTGCTTCATAGACCCGCTCCTATCGACTGGAGTACACCTCGCCATGCACAGCGCGATGTTGTGCGCTGCAAGCATTGCAAGTACCCTGCGCGGAGAAATCACAGAGCAGCAGGCAATGGCATTCTTCGAACAAAGCTATCGGCAGACCTACCTGCGCCTGATGGCGATCGTATCGGGAATGTACTCACAATACGACGGCAAAGATACATACTTCTGGCAGGCACAGCAGCTTACCCACCACGACTACGATGACAGCAACGCCATGATGGATGCATGGCTCTATGTCGTATCGGGCATGCAGGACGTGAAGGAAAGTGGGAAGCCAGGTCGTGAACTGGAGATGGGAGGATCGGCAGACGCGCAAGCGCAGCCGACAGAGGTGTCCGACAAAGCCCTGGCCCTGTACAACCTCTACGACAGCGTGTTCTTCGGAACCTCGATGTCCCCGGAAAGAGCAAGCGAAGGACTCTACGTCACAGCGAAGCCCCGACTGGGGCTAACCCTGGCTGAGAATGATAGGGCTGTGATCACATAAGTAGAATCTGTAGAACTGGAGCTACCGAGTGAGCCCAGAAAATACACCATTGGCTCTTGCCTCGATCAAATTCCTTATCCACTGGCGGGGAAAACCTTCTCCATCAACAAACCGGTTACCGCCATAGGCAGGACTCTAATTATCGTGATCTGCATCGGTTTGAAACGGAAGGATGTCAGAAAGTAACCGCCGAAGAGGTTTTAACCATGGAGAACAAACGCCCCTTTCCACCTGGTCCCAAAGGGATTCCCTTTCTTGGGAATACCCTGCAGTTCCGGCACGACCAGCTCGGTTTTCTACTGCAACTAGAACAAACCTATGGTCGCATGGCTACTATCTCTATTGGAAAGACGCCCATTGTGCTGTTCTTCCGGCCCGAGCATATTCGCTACTTCCTGACGGAAAACCCGCGCAACTTCACGAACCGCGAGGTCGCCGGAGGGCTCATCTTCGGCAACCTGCTCGTCCTTTCATTGCTGGCGCGCAGCTTCACAGACAAGGTGACCCAGGGCCTGCACGATCTTGTTGGAGACAGCCTGCTTACCACGGACGGCGATTTTCATCAACGGCACCGCCGGCTCCTACAGCCTGCCTTCTCCAGACGCCGCGTGGAGAGCTATACGGACATGATTGTGCAATACACACAAGAGACTGTGGCGCAGTGGCAACCTGGAGTGGAGATTGATATTGGACCCGATCTGCAAGCATTGACCCTGCGTGTGACGATGAAATTGCTCGTCGATATCGATATGGTCAAACAGAGCATTGCGTCCAGCCAGATCATCGAAGACCTGATTGGCAATCCCGTAGGGGTCCTCGAAGGGCTGTTGAACCTGCAGATTGATCTACCGGTTACTCCATATGGCCAACGCATGGCTGCCAAACGTAAGGCAGACGCTTTCATCTACAACCTGATTGACCAGCGACTTGCCGATAAGTGTGACGTAGGCGATATACTCTCGATACTTCTCCAGGTTCAGGATAAGCACGACGACGATATGTTGACCAGAGAACAAGTGCGTGACGAACTGGTATCACTCATCGCAGCCGGTCACGAGACCACCACTAACACCATTACGTGGACCTTCTACCTGCTCTCAGAGCATCCAACCGTCCTCGAAAAAGTGCTGGCCGAGCTTCAGGATGCACTTGCTGGACGTGACCCCCAGGCGGGCGATCTCTCACAACTGACATACCTTGATTGGGTCGTGAAGGAGTCTATGCGGCTATACCCCTCGGCATGGACGCAGGGCCGGCGAGCGGTTGGGGCGTTCGATCTCGATGGCTACCATTTTCCTGCAGGGACGCTGATCATGATCAGCCAGTGGGTACTCCACCGCCTTCCCGATATCTGGGGCGACCCACTGGTGTTCCGTCCAGAGCGCTGGGACCCGGTGAATAGACAGAAGGTACCGCAGTGGGCTTACTTCCCGTTTGGTGGGGGTTCACGTATTTGCATCGGTATGCCATTGGCCCAGCTAGAGATACGGCTGATGCTCGCTACCATTCTTCAACGCTACGTCCCACGCCTGCTAGCAGGTCATCCGGTGATACCAGTCCCTCTTATCACGCTGCGTGTAAAACATGGTCTTCCTGTGAAATTAGAGCCTACTCCGCAGGTGTGGAGGTCTGGGTGAGAGTTTCTCCAACAAGACCCCCGTTAGAATGCAATATTGAGAGCAGTGACTCATAGTAGGATACCGGCGCGGACTTGTCCAACTTGCCCGCGCCCTGGCACACAGCAGGAAGGTTTGATATGCAGCGACGAGTAGTTATCACTGGACTTGGGGTCGTGGCCCCGAATGGTATCGGAAAAGAGAACTTCTGGGATGCCTGTGTCTCTGGCCGCTCTGGTATCCGGCGTGTCACTTACTTCGATGCCGATCTACTGCCAACACGTATTGCCGGGGAAGTACCGGACTTCGATCCTGTAGCCCTGGGCATTACCCCAGAAATGGTGCGCCACACCGACCGCAATACACAGTTCGCTCTCGTGGCCGCCAACCTTGCTTTACTAGACGCCGGACTGCCTGACCAGCTGAACGAGGCAGAACGCGATCAGATAGGTGTGTATGTAGGCTCGGCAATGGCCTCTATCACAGCGGCGGAGCAACTCTGGTGCCAGGTGACTGAGCGCGGCGCGCATCCCCCAAAGGATACCACGAACGGTAGGGTGCCGGTCACCCTGTTTTTGACCCATGCCCCGGCCGTCGCAATTGCTGCACACAACCAGCTGCACGGGCCATGCATGGTCATTTCAACCGGGTGTTCTGCTGGAGGCGATGCGATTGGCGAGGCGTTCTGGGCTATCCAGGAGGGACAGGCTGAATGCATGCTGGCGGGCGGCACCGACTCAGCAATGAGCTACGCGGGATTCGCTGCCTTCTGCGTGCTGAGAGCGATGAGCACACGCAATGAAGAACCGGAGCAGGCGTCTTGCCCGTATGACAGGAGTCGAGACGGTTTTGTCATGGCCGAGGGTGCAGGTGTATTGCTTCTGGAGGAACGGGAGCGGGCACTGGCACGCAACGCGCACATCTATGCAGAAATGATTGCTTTCGCCTCTAATAGCAACTCGCATCATATGACCGCCCTTCCACCGGATGGGGCGCCGCTTCAACGACTCCTCAGACAGGCACTGGCTGAAGCCGACATCACATCCGCACAGCTCGGCTATATCAATTCGCACGGCAGCTCCACTCCAACCAATGAGGTTTCAGAGACGGCAGCCTACAAAGCCGTCTTTGGCGAACAAGCCTACCGCATTCCTATTAGTGCAACAAAGTCGATGATTGGACACACGCAGGGGGCGGCCAGTGCCATTGAAACTGTTGTCACCGCACTGGTATTGGAGCGCCAGGTGATCCCACCGACGATTAACCAGGCGTATCCTGATCCGTTATGCGACCTCGATTACGTGCCAAATGTCGCACGGCGCGCTGCAATTGAAGTGGCACTCACACACTCTAGCGGTTTTGGTGGCGTTAATAATGTGCTCATTCTCTCACGAGAGGATTGGCGGAATAGACAATCGTAATCCAGTCGACGTAAGGAAAACCAGCATGGGACAGAATACAGAGCGACGTGTGGTCATTACAGGGTTGGGTGTGGTAGCGGCCAATGGTATTGGCAAGGAGGCATTCTGGCACGCCACTAGCAGTGGCATCTCCGGTATCAAGGCTATTTCACGCTTTCCCACCTCGGATCTGCCAATCTCGGTAGCAGGTGAGGTCAGTGATTTTGTAGTCAATAATTACATTGAACGCAAAATGATTAACCGAACCGACCGCATGACCCATTTCGCCTTCGCGGCTGTCCAGCAAGCGCTGCAGGACGCAAAGATCGTGCTGGAGGAAGAGGATCCGCAACGTGTGGGGACGGTGATCGCCAACACGATGGGCGGCGTGGAATACAGCCTGGAGCAAGCACGTACATTGTATAGCCGTGGACCACGCTTTATGAGCGTGTATTCAGCAATAGCCTGGTTGCAGGTAGCAAATGTTGGCCAGATATCGATTCGCTATAGTATTCAAGGATATTGCAAGACACCAGTCAATGATACGGTCAGTGGCTTGAACGCATTGGGTATGGCATATAGGGCTATTCGACGGAAAGCAGCTGACGTGATTATAGCAGGCGGATGTGAGGCATTCTTACATCCTTTCATCCTCTTTGTGCTGTCTCATAATGGCTATACCGCCATGGGTGATGATCCAAACGCCTACCGTCCTTTTGATCGACGCGCTGCTGGCTTGCTCGTTGCGGAAGGAGCAGGCATATGCATCTTAGAGGAATACGAACATGCGCGGCGCCGGGGAGCCACCATTTACGGAGAAATTGTTGGCTATGGACAAACCAATGATGCCCATGGATTGGTGGCTCCCTCATCCAGTGGCGCCCAATATGCCCGTGCGATACAACTCGTGACGCGGGAAGCGCAGCTACAACCCCAGGATATCGGATACTTCAATCTCGACGGACAAGCCATTCCGTCATCTGATCAGGGTGAGGCTGAGGCACTCCATATGGTCTTTGGCAGTGAACTCGCGCGCCTTCCAGTGAGCGTTCCACGTACCATGCTGGGTCATAGTTACGCTGCGGCGGGAACGCTGGACGCGATTACAGCGCTGCTCGCGCTAGAGCATGGCCTGATCCCGCCAACCATTAACTGTGAGGAGCTCGATCCGCGCTATGGACTGAACCTGGTGCAAAGAGAGGTGCGCCCGCTATCTGGATCGGTAGTGCTCCTTGGGGGGCGTGCGATGGGGGGAGCAAACGTGGCGCTGGCACTACAAAAGGTGGCAGAGTGATCTTCTACTCTGGATGGAAACACTATCAAGGAGGCTTTCATGAGTTCCATTCCTGTCTTCGAACCTGATTTGACAGTAGTGGGATCAAGTATCGATATCTTCTATCCACACTCAGAAATAGTTATCCACATATTGAAGAGGGCTATGTGGATAACTATTTCTGAGTGTGGATAAGGTGTAGAAGATGTTTCCGGAAAGTTGCAGCAAAAGCATCGGCATGTTCTTCTCTGAACACGCCGTAGATGAAGCGGTCAGGACGTACGAGGATGAAGAGATCGCGCTGGTTCAAGGGGAAAGTGTCATTTTCGTTTTCGATTGAGACAAAACGAACTCCTAAGTGTTGCCAGATGTTGGCTTTCAGGGAAACAAAGGCCTCTTCTGGATTGTCGTGGAGGCGCAGGAGAGCAAATCCGGTTCCCAGGATATTGTCGAGCAGCGTCATTTTGCCTTCGGGCGTTTTTACTTCAGATTGAGGAAGCATTATACCGGCTATGGCCTTGCTTTCTTTCGTGCCGTCAAAGAGCACGAAGCCCTTTTTATAACGCGGCTGAGGCTTGAGGCGAGCTTCTGTGAGATATTCGCGGATGTAGGGTATAGTGTTCAGTGTGAGAAAGACGCCATCACGCAGCAATGCGGCAGGTTTAAATGTAGGCATGATGATTTTTCCTAAGAACTTTGAAAGCCATATCATCTGCGCTACATGCTCGTGACGCTCCTGGCTATAGGTGTCGAGCAGTATGGGACTTGCCTGGCTTTGCAGCACCATTTTCAGCTTCCAACTGAGGTTATGGGCATCACGTAGTCCGCTACTCATGCCCTGTCCACTAAATGGCGGCATGAGGTGTGCGGCGTCACCCAACAGGAAGACACGCCCTTTTGAAAACGTTTGGGCGAGCGAAGCATGAAAGGTATAGATGAGTCGACGGCTAATCTGGATATCTGGAGATCCTCCGAGCTGTTGAATGAGTGTCCGTATCTTCTGATCCCGCAATAGGTCCTCTTCTTTCTCGCCAGGAAGAAGCATGAATTCCCACCTGCGAGAGGCATGAGGAGCCGGAACTGTGACTGCAGGTCGATCTGGATTACAGAAAAAAGTGGCAACAGTAGATGGATCATCGTCATTGATAGTGTCGATCACTAACCATTTCTGTGAGAAGGTCAAGCCCCGCATAGATATGCCCAGTTGACGCCTGATGGCGCTTTTTGCGCCATCACAGGCCAGCAAGTAGGAGCATGCGAATGTTTTGAAAATGCCTTCAGGTGTGCTAACGGTGAGAATTACGCCTGAATCGCTTTGTTCGAATGTTTCGACAGTGTGCTGAAACAGTATACTGACACACGGGAAACGCTTGAGACCGTGATGCAGCGTAGCTTCAAACTCAGGCTGGTGAAATGTTGAGATAAGCGGATAACCATTTCGCTTGCTCGTAGGTGATACTTTGGCAAGGTAATGTTTGCCTGAAATATAGTGGGCATCAATATCCAATAGTATATTCTCGATAACAGCATGACTTAAGTCCATAGCCTGGCAGATACGCAAACCCTCGTCATCAAGCGCGATAGCTTTGGGAAGGTCACTTAAGCCTGCTTTACGCTCGAGAATGAGAACATCGATACCAAATGTGCCCAGCAGGTTGCCCATAGTTAGACTTGTTGGCCCGGCACCTACGATGATGATTGAAAAATATGGGTGAGAGGGTGTACTCATGTTCAATTCTAGATTTGTTTGATGGCAAATACGACGTTCGCGCCACCTGTACCACGCCCCAATGAAGGCAGCAGCATGTGACAAAGGTCGGACTTGGTTTTGAACCAGATTTTAAGCGTAATGTGGCATTAGTTGCACACAAGTGATTGCTAGGGAAATCATACCATATTGAAATGCTAGCAGTGCAGAAATGGTTTCAAATGCTCCGTCTGAGGCGAACTGAGTCGGTGAATAAGTTCCAGGCGATCTAGGATGACTTGCTTCGTCATATTGGCAGAGTCCGTTTGTCTTCTATACTCGGACATCCTTCCGTTTCAGCCCGATGCAGAGCACGATAGTATAAAGAATAATGAGTATTCCGAGTGCAGCCCAGGAGAGCAGCAGCCGGTGCAGCGCATCTGACTGGCTAAAGGTAGAGAAGAGTATCCCGTGAAAGGTGCTATCGCTGCCAAACAGGGTATCTGAGCCCAATTTATCGCTATGCAGACCGGCCGTTGATCCTAAAGCAGCCATCGACCAGCGAGTTGGAAAGAGCGTCGCGACAATCTGCAAGCCCCAGTCCTTGAGTGGGATCTCAACCCCTGCGAAGATGACTTGTGGGATGAGCAGGAATGGCAAGAGACTATTGGCACTGTCCTCATTGGCAGCGAAAGCCGAGGCCGCCAATCCAAGCGCCAAACCTGCTAAAGCGGTCAAAACCAGGGTGATGTAAACCTCAAGGAGAGCGGGGAGAAAGATACTCTCCTGCAAAGGTTCAAATATATTGACGATGAGCACTATAACTGCGCACTGGTACAATGAGAAAATGCCCAACACCAGGATCTTCGAGAACACATAGGGAACGATGCCAAGGTTGACTGCCCGCTCACGGCGGTAGATAGATGACTCCTTGACGATCTCGCGCGTCCCATTGATACATCCGAACAGCACTGCAATAAAAGAGATGATGAATAAGGCTCTCTGGACGTTAAGACTGCCAGTACTTGAAACGATAAAGTCCTGCAGAGCACGGTTTACATTGCCTTTATTTTGAGCATAGGCTATCCCGTTTGGATCATTTGTAAGAAAATTGACAATGCGGTTGCAATCGATTAGATCGTTCTTCCCATTCGTGTCAATGCCCAGTGAGCCGGTGGGGTTAGTGGAACTCACCGCCGAGGATGTGAAGATTCTTGGGGCACATTGGACGACCTTGTTCGCGTCGAATAGGCCTCCACCAACTTCAAATCTGACCAGGAGCACTAGAAGCAGCGCAATCAGCGGAGCTTGCAAGAGTAAGATGGTAAGGGTACTCCTATCGTTTTTGAGTAGCTCGATATTGCGTTGGAAGAGCAGCGTAAACTGCCTGAAAGGATTGCCACGCTTAGTACGTTTGATCTGTTGTGGTCCGTGTTGTTCGCGGTGATCACCATTGGTCATCGTGTTTCCGAGTGGTTCAGCAATGTACTGCTGGTATTCTCTGGAGAGCTTAAATTTTGCTTCTGCCTCCTGTGGGATGTTCGGATTTTCCTCGCTCGGTTCCAAACTCGTGTAGATCTCCGCAAAGTCGCTCTTGCCAAAATAGCTTCTGGCCTCATCAGGTGGGCCAAAGTAGGCTAAACGACCCTCCTGGGCGAGGAAGCAAACATAGTCGCAGGTGTTGATGTTGTTGGTGGCGTGTGTCACTAGAACGATCGTATGACCTTTGTCGGCCAGCTTACGCAGCAGGAACATCATCTTGCGGTCCAAACCGGGATCCAGCCCTGAGGTTGGCTCGTCCAGGAAGAAGACACTGGGGTTGGCCAACAGTTCCAGGGCGATAGAGACACGCTTGCGCTGTCCACCAGAGAGCTTGCTGACCAGGAGCTTGCGCCGTCCAGTCATCTCCACGTCTTCGAGCACTTCGCTGATACGCTGCTGGATCTGTTCTGTGGTGAAATCACTGGGCAGACGCAACTTCGCTGCATAGTAGAGCGCCCTCTCGACAGTCAAAGCCCGGTGTACGATGTCATCCTGCGGTACGTACCCAATTTGCGTGCTGAAGGCAGCGAGATTGCGATAATACTCCTGGTCATTGTAGAGCACTTTGCCCTGCTGTGCGGGGCGCAAGCCGTTCAGAGCATCCATCAACATGGATTTACCAGCACCGGAGCCACCAACCAGGGCCACGAATTTACAGGACGGTATAGACAACGAGATATCATTGATGAGGGGGACCTGCTTGTTACCGAACTTCTTGAGATGGAGAGCATCAATGTGGATATAGCTACTCTCATCGAACTGCACTAATTGTGTGCCAGTATAGGTGAGCCTGTAGGGTCCAACGCGTATGACATCGCCTAGCTTCAGGAGCTGATTGGTCACGCGCTCACCATTGACATAGACGTGATTGGTGCTTCGCAGATCAATGATCTGATAGGTACCCTTCTCCCGTATCAGGCGAATGTGATGTCCGGAGATTTGCGGGTGGGGCAGGATCACCGTATTATCCTCAAGGCGGCCGATGGTGATCTCAGCTGCGCCTAAGGGGATGGGGCGAACCTCTGGTACAACTTCTCCCGGGAGGCCACTGCCATCGTCGTAGGTGAGCGTGACAAACGTACCGTTCTCGTCACCTATACGGAAGATATCATTCCTTGTGAGCGCTTTGCGAAATGGCTCATCTCCAGGAATCTTGCGACCACGGTAGTACAGTCCATTGAGCGTCTGCTGCCGGTCTGGATGTGGGTGAATGAGGACAAATTGATTGCCCTCACGCACAATCTGTGCGTGGAAACTCGAGACAATCCTGTCTTTGATTACAATATCATTCGAAAGGTCTCGCCCAATATTGATGACATCCTGATTGAGCGTATACGTATGCTTCTCAACGGAGGTGTTGTTGGTCAATTCTAGTGAGGCTACTCGCATTTCTGAGAACGGCACGAGTTGCGTCTGGTCTGGTCGTAGCAATGGCTGCGCGATTTCTGTCGAATCCGGTCGCTTCATTGGTACTGAAGAGCCACCTGTCGGAGTATTAAGGGGAGCCGACTGCCTGAGTATGGGAGTAGGAGTCGGTTTGAAGTCTGCAAAAGGTGGCTGAGACGCTGGCTGTCTTGGGATGGGACCGGAAGAGCTTTGTGCACTTGAATGGATGAGAAAGAGGAAGGAGGTGTCTTCGCCGAGGCCTACGGCCGTACCGTCTGAAAGAGCAGCCTGCTGCACGCTTTGTCGATTGACGATGACAGCGCTTGCCGCCTGCGGGTGCTTTTCGATAAACCAGGATCCATTGTTCCAAAGAAGTCGAACGTGCTGCCTCGAAACTCTCTGATCATCCGGAACAACTATGTCGTTATCCGAGTTCCGTCCTATCGTAGTAATCGGCTTGTTGATGGAGAAGGTTCTTCCTGCCAGTGGACCGGTTAAGAACTTGATCGCGGCCGGAAAGAATGCTGCATTTCCTGCGTTCATACTTTACCTCCTATGTATCATATGACCACGACCCGGTCTTTGAATGCTTTAATAGCAAATGATGGAATTCGGAGGGGATCACCGGCATTACATCGGAACCTTCGTAGGACAAGAAAGTGACAGCGGTAGAGCCGATTAAACTTCCACCTATCACCAAAACCTGTGTGAAACTATTCATGACTCTTGCGGCATTCCTCCCATAGCCTTCAGGTATGGGAGAAATGCCGCCCTCCATTCCGATTTTGTCCGCCTGAGTGAGGATAGATCGATAGGTAAGCCAAAGGTACAATTCCCATATCAAAGAAGAAACGATTTCTGTAGTGTACCTGAACAACTAACCTAAGGGATTTTAACAGGAAGCGTTGTCTTTGTAAATGCCCAACCTCATACCGATGGCATTCTAAGGTGCTTCATACCATGAAAGAAGTATGCAATATCATTCATCCTGATGTCAAGGATAAGGTTCAGGTTAGCTTGAGTGCAATAATTGTAGCACCAGGTCTATCACAAGGTTTTCTTGCGCTCCTTACTCCCGTCAGATAAGAAACTTCTCTACAAGCTGGTTAACGGTATCTGCTTGTGAGTACATAAAGAAACGCTCACCGCCTGAGATGACGTGATAACCAACGCAATTGGGTAAGTGCTCGGAAAGCCAGCGCGTTTTAGGCTCAGGCGCGAGCACATCATCTTCTCGATTTATCAGCAGAATGGGCATAGTTAGTTGGTCTAAGCGCTCGCGCATATCGTAGTTGTGAATGATCGGTATCACCGAAAACTTATACACAAATGGCCAGAGCGCGATCTTACGAAACTGCTCTTCGATCAAGCTACGTTGCAAGCTACATGTCAGATCAGTATCAGATGTAGGATGTTGCGCAACAATGTAGTTGATTACGATGCGCCTCAAGAACCAGGCGGGAAGGAAATGCTCGACTGGCAGGTGCACGAAGAGTTCATGTAGAAGCCAGATCAGAGGATGTGGAGCAATCTGATAATCGGCGCCCTGAGCAATGATAATTAATGAGCGGCAACGTTGTGGATAACGGACAGCGAACTCGAAGAGCACCATGGCAGCATCACCATGAGCAATGAGATCAACACATGCCAGCCCAAGACTGTCGAGAACGCTACGTAGTTCTTCAGCACGTTCAGCCAACCCAACAGATCGAGTGCGTGTTTCCCTGCGCCGGTACAGAATGACGCGCCTGGATTGGCTGAACGTGCGTATCTGTCGAGCATAGACGAATTCAAGGTGCTCGAGAATAGGTACGAAGACTAAGGGTTGACCCTTTCCTATGTCAATTAATGGTATATCAAGCTGGCCAACCGGGATTCGCCGCCAAAGCTTCTCGATATATTCAACGTCAGCGCGAAACGTCGTTTCGTCAATAGAAGGGATAGTTACAGCATTCACTTTATTCTCCTACTCAAACCTACCCCATTCACTTCACTATACCCGGATTACGAACTTGCGAACAAACCAGGCTGAGTTTAAGCCAGGTTTCAT
>WNGL01018448.1_pt2 | contig 13215 bp, 11 predicted proteins | sample 5400591 | NCBI WGS metagenome assembly WNGL01 (sample SAMN13153377, study PRJNA577476) | soil metagenome | isolation source: 80 cm soil or saprolite under Garry oak tree replicate 1 | place: USA:California | collected 2016-06-15
AGGTCGCCAATCGCGCCGAGTTTGTTCGAGTCGTCGGTGCAGCCATCATTGACAATGGTCAAGCCGAATGCAGGGCTGCGATACTCGTCCGCCCATTGTTGGAAGTGGCCGGCGAACTTGGCATTGGTAACGATGTAGACATGATCAATATTGTGGATCGCCGCCAGATTATCCAACACGTGATCGATCATCGGTTTGCCCGCAACTTCGAGCAGAGGCTTCGGCTGAGTCAGCGTCAGCGGATAAAGCCGGGTGGCGTAGCCTGCCGCAAGAATGATTAACTTCATGCTTCTCCAGCCCCATCCACGGCGCTACAGACATAAATCTCGGGTGCAAGTCCGGTCGCCTTCTCGAAACCCTCCGCGACTGTGCGTTTGAATTCCTCGACGCTTTCAGACTTAACCAGATTAATAGTACAGCCTCCGAATCCACCGCCGGTCATTCGCGCGCCGTAGACGCCTTGGGCCTGGCGTGCTGACTCCACCATTAGATCCAGTTCAGCACAACTGACTTCATAATCATCGCGCAAGCTGCGATGCGATTCATTCATCAGTTGACCAAAACGATCGAGATTACCTTGTTCCAGCGCCGACGCCGCTTCAAGTGCGCGGGCATTTTCGCTAATCACGTGGCGGCAGCGCCGGTAGATTATTTCAGGCAGCTGGCTCTGATTTAGCGCAAGATCCTTCTCAGTCACATCACGCAATGCTCTAACGCCGGGCAGGAACTGCGCAAGGCGCTGCACACCCGCTGCGCATTCAGAGCGACGTTCGTTATAGGCGCTGCGCGCCAGCTCGTGCTTGACCGTAGTGTTACAAATAACCAATCGCGCTGAATCGGGCAACGGCAGCAGCTCATATTCGAGCGAACGGCAGTCGAGCAGCAGTGCCTTGCCAGCCTGGCCATGACTGGAAACGAATTGGTCCATGATGCCGCAACGCGCGCCGACGAACTCGTTTTCAGCGCGTTGGCAGAGCTTTGCCAGACAGGTGCGATCGACGTTGTGACCCGAGTTCGCCAGCAGGGCGTAAGCGGTCGCAACTTCGAGCGCGGCCGACGAACTCAAGCCGGAGCCCATAGGCACATCGCTCGTTATGCGAAGGCTCGCGCCATGTAGATAGTGACCGGCTTGCTCAAGCGCGAGGGCAACCCCAGTTACATAATTGCTCCAATGACCTTTCGACTGCTGGTCGTGTTCGTCCAGATCAAATTCGATCCGATCAGAGAAACTCTCGGAGAAGATGGACAATTTACGATCATCACGCAAGCCCACGGCGACCCAGGTTGAAAACCCGATGGCCGCCGGCATTACAAACCCATCGTTGTAATCCGTATGCTCTCCGATCAAATTGACGCGGCCCGGTGCCCGGAATAATCGCGCGCCATCGTCGAGAAGACTTTGAAATTCCGCTGACATGTGGCGCGGGCCTCGACGACTTCTGCTCATGTTATCAACGCTCTCGCCTGTGAATGGTGTGCTATTCAACCGCCGGTCGCAACTTCGCAGCTTCGGTTTGGATCACGACGGATGCAGCCTCGAGACCGGTTGCTGATGCTTCTATTCGAATCTCGCCCGGCTGTTTCAAAGCCTGCACCAATGCCAGGCACAGACCGTTGAAGGCACTGCGCCTCGCCTCAGTTGGAGAACCGGGTTTGTCTGGCTCGTGACAACTCGGGTCACCGTTGCCAACGCCAATCAGCCGTCCCGGCCCAATGATCTTAAAGCTCACTTCGTTTGACGCCACTGGTACCTGGCGGCCTTGCGCGTCCAACACTTCAACAGCAATCACCGAAACGTCTTCGCCATCGGCGGAGATCTTCTGCCGGTCGGGGCGAAGGCCGAGTCTGGCAGACGCCCCAGTCGTTTCGCGTCTTTCCGTGAGCACGACCTGGCCATTTTTCACTCCGCGCGCTTCGAGCACGCCCGGGGCGTACTTCACCTTCCATTCCACGTGCGAGTTGCGCTCGACTTTCTTCGATCCCATGCTCGTTCCATTAAGGAAAAGCTCGACGCTGTCCAGGTTCGTGTAGCACCACACGTCGATCTCCTGGCCTTCTCTCCCGTTCCAGTTCCAGTGCGGAAAGAGATGCAGCACCGGCGTTGCTCCCCACCACGATTTGTAATAATAGAAGATGTCCTTTGGGAAGCCGCAGGTATCCAACGCCCCGAAGTGCGAGCTGATGCAGGGCCAGCCATAAGGGCTCGGCTCGCCCCGGTAATCGAATCCCGTCCACGCAAATCCGCCCGCGACGAACGGGCGCGCATCGTAGATCTTCCACCAGCCTTCAATACCATTCGCGTATCCGGGAAAGTTTACATCGTAGGCGCTGACGTAGCCCTTCACCTTGTCGTTTGCATAAATACCGCGCGTGAAGTAACTGCTGGCCGTCTCGGTTCCGACACTCGGCTGCCTGGGAAACTTTGCATGAAACTCGTCGATGTTTTTTCCAGCCGCGGCTCCGCCGCCGCCGCCCGCGTTGCCGTAATTGAAACCTTGCACATCGACGATGCTCGACACGCCTTTGCCCCAGGAACCGTTCATTGCCACGGTCACCATCCGGCTAGGATCGAGCTTGTGCGCAAGCCTTTTCATGGTGGTGACAATTCGTGCGCCGCGTTCAGTTCCCTGCTCGCGCTCTTCATTGCCAAGCGACCAAAGAACGACGCTCGGATGATTGCGATCGCGGCGAATCATTCGTTCGAGCTGGCTTAAGCCTTCGGGAGTGGACGACATCATGCGCGTTTCGTCCAGTACGAGCATGCCGAGACGATCACAGGCATCGAGCAGTTCCGGAGTCGGTGGATTGTGCGAAGTGCGATAAGCATTCGACCCCATCTCTTTGAGGCGCTCGATGCGGTAGTACTGCAAGCGATCGGGCAGCGCCGCGCCCACACCGGCATGGTCCTGGTGATTGCAAGTGCCTTTCATCTTGACAGGTTGTTCGTTTAAGAAGAAACCTTTATCAGCATCGAAGCGAATGGTGCGAATGCCAAAAGTAGTTTCTTCGCTATCAGTAATCGCGCCGTCACTCTCAACTGTCGTAATCAGGCTATACAGATGCGGTGCTTCGATTGACCAAAACAACGGATGATTAACAGTGGTCTGGAATTCGAATGTATAGCTTTGCCATGGCGACAGCTTAGCAGGCTTTGCTTGTGCGGTGGCCACCACCTTGCCACTGGCGTCCAGCACGCGCGATATCGCGCGGCAGGACTTGTCTTTCTCACTCTCGTTCTCAAGTTCCGCGCTGATGACAACGTTTGCTGCCGCGCCGTGAACCTCGGACCTCACGTAGCTGCCCCATTGCGCCACGTGCAGCGGATCGGTCTTAGTCAACCATACATGGCGATAGATGCCGGCGCCCTCATAGAACCATCCTTCGCCCAGCGTCGCGTCAACACGGACTACCAGCACGTTCTTATCGCCGAAGTTTGCAAAGTCAGTGAGGTCAAACCGGAAGGGCACATAGCCGCTGAAATTCTCTCCGAGGTAATGGCCATTGAACATCACCATACAATCGCGAAACACGCCGTCGAACTCGACTGCGATGCGCTTGCCCGCATCCGATGCTGGAATATTGAACACGCGCCGGTACCAACCGATGCTCGTCTCTGGATACTCACGGCCGATCGGTTTTGCCCCGTGGTTGAAAAGCACGGGCGCTTCTTTGAAAGGAAGCTCAACGGCCCAGTCGTGCGGCAGGTCGATTCTTTTCCAGCCACTGTCATCAAAATTCGTTCGAGTAACCGGCAGAAAAACACCGGACTTGGCGAACTGCAACTCTCGCCGCCGCGCGCCCAGACCAAAATCCTTCGCCGCATCATCCGCATGACCAAGCTGAAAGCGCCAATCGAAATCCAGCAGCAGCCGCTCGCGCGGTGACGAGGATCGTTCGGCGGGCGGCGCGACGTTGTCGCTGGGTCGAGCTGCAGCCGTCTTTGATATCCAACTCGATTTCAAAGCAGCGGCAGCCAGGCCGGCGCCACTCGATTTGAGGAAATCACGGCGGTGCATCATCTTAAATCTCGCAGAATGCGGGCAATCCATCGGTATCCTGGTTCAACAATCAGGTCGAGAAATATTATAGACGATGTGGTCCGGACATTGCTGCGACCGGAGAGAGGAAATTTTTCATTGACTTGTGGCCGAAGATCGTTTAGAAATGGTTTTTCCAGCCTACGGTTTTGTGGCTCACCAGCCAGGAGGACATAGTGATGAGAGCGACCCGTCTAACTTCCGTCTTGATGCTGCTGACTTCGCTGTTGTGGTTTGGGCCTGCGCAACGTCTCAACGCCCAACAGTCAGCGAGTCTGCGTCCCGAAAGGCAAAGCTCGACGAGTTTGAGGAAACGCAACTCCGACGCTTACGTACCCAGCGAGCATCCGGTCCTTACGGATTCCGAGAGCGGCGGTATTCGCGAAGTCATCGATAATAAGTATAAGAAGCGGTATCAGGAATGGAAGGACGAGTTTCTCTCCACCGAGATCGGCCGCGCGCAGTGGGAGTTATATTCGCGCCACCCGCATCTCGTTGTCACCATCACTGTTGCTCGGGGTAATACGCACGGAGCGGGATCGGGCAAATACAAGTGGAATGACCAGGGCGAGCTGATCGCGGCAACCATCACCTTAGGTACGGGAATTAACGAGGGTTTTCCCAGCGCCGTTTATTATCCGGTAATGAACGCGCTCGAGCCGTATGAATCATCTCAACTGCTCGGCGGGAATGTTCTGGCAGCAGCAAAAATCGCGCACGAGTTCGGTCACGTTATGAAAATGGCCAGCACGAGCGAAGCCGCTTATCGTACTCAGCTCAAATTGGTACCGGTTTACAATAAAATCTTTCTCAGCAACGGCCACAACGTTAACGACCCGCAGCTGGTCGAATTGGCGCAGCAGATGGGTGGCAACCCGGTAGAGCTTTGGGAGGATCGTGAATACTGGGGCGAAGCAAACGCCATGCTCTATCTCCGCGACCGAGTTGCCAAGGAAAGCTTTCACTGCAAGCTCTTCAACAAGATCAAGCGGTCGGTCGAAGAATACGCGAAGAACTACGAAGAGCGTTTCACTGAAATCGCGAAATCGCAAGGTGTTACTTACGCCTGCAGTTGGAAATAATCCGTCAGCGCTCCCGAAGAGCGGATAAGAGTCGCGGTTAGAGCATTAACTGGCCGCCATTCACTTCAATCGTCTCGCCAACCACATAACCGGCGGCGTCGGAGGCCAGAAACGCGATCACTCTGGCGCATTCCTCCGGCGTACCCACCCGGCCAAGCGGAATCGTTCCGACGAAATTACGAATCATCTCCGGTGTCGAAAACACCTCGTGAAAAGGCGTATCGATCACGCCCGGTGAAATGGCGTTTACGCGTATGCCGTGCGGCGCTAGTTCCTTCGCGAGTGATTTCGTGAACGTGATCAGACCGCCCTTAGCGACAGAGTAAGCGCCGGCGCCCGGTCCCCCGCCGGTTCGTCCGGCGATCGAAACCACATTAATGATAGCTCCAGTCTTGCGCTCGATCATCGACGTCGCTACGGCTTGGGAGCAAAGCATCGCGCTCTTCAGATTGAGATTCATCACCTCGTCCCAACGCTCCTCTGTCATTTCCAGGATTGTTTGCCGCTCGATAAGCGAGCCCGCATTGTTGACGAGAATGTCAATTGGTCCAAACTCGTCCGCAGCGCGCTTGACCAGCGAAGTAATCTCTTCTGCCCGTCGCACATCGGCGCGGATGGCAATTGGTTTTCCGCCCGCCGCCTCGATTATTTGGCACACTCGTTCTGCGCCTGCTTCATTGTGCTGGTAACCGATCGCTACGCGTGCTCCCAGGTCAGCCAGCGCCGCGGCCGTCGCAGCGCCAATCCCAGACGATGCGCCGGTAACCAGCGCGACTTTGCCTGTCAGATCAAGATAGTTTTGCATGATGGAATCGAGACGGAAAGGCGCGTCGTCCGCGTCACTTCTTTTTCACCACGTCGATTTCGCTGTAAAACGTGTTGCCATAATCGTCGTCGGTTTCGGTGACAACGCAATCGAAAAGCAGGTGGCGGTATTTCCCAAGACTGCCGCTCGCATCGGTGATGCTTACGCCGTACTGTCCTCCTCCTTCGCCCTGTTTTGGTCGCGTGTCCACTGTCGCGATCAGTTTCCACCCGCAGGTCGTCGGGTCAATGTTGCCCTTGGGCTCGGCGTTGAACCTGGCGTCGCCGCCGTCACTGGCATAGAGAATGTAGACTTGCGGGCCGCGCGTATTCGGATGCCAGGAATAGGTGTTGACCTGAGCGACTTCTACAACGCTGCCGAGATCCACGCGGAAGCGTCCGCCCGAAGTGCCGGCGTTGAAGAAGAAGTTTGCGCTGGGCTGATCTTCCTCAGTCGGCAACGAGCCATCGGTCAGAGCGCTCAGGTCCGCGCCGTTGGGATCAATCTCGCCGATAAGAAGCAACAACTTCGCCCTGGCTGCCAGATCGTCCTTAACGGGTGATGGCACGTTCTTGAATTTGAATGCACTGGTCGCGGTAGCGTTGGTGTTGTGATCGATTGTGATCTTTACCTGAGCATTTGCTACGAGCGTCAGGCTCAAAAATGCAGTAATGGCCAATCCCACGTCCGCGAAGCGGACGGTTGAAAATAGCCCAGCACTTGAGTGCTGGGTAATTGAGAAGATAAGCAACAAGAGCCCGTGAAACGGGCGACAGAGAGAGCGGTGACCGGCGTTTCGGATTTCTGCCGTCCGCTCCGCGGACTCGATTGTCATAATAGCCCTCGAATCCCAGCAATGAATTGCTGGGCTATTTTCGTGCGTCCGCTGCGCGGACTCTCTTTGCCCGTTGGTTCGCACTCCGGTTCAGACAAATTCGATCTCCGAATGAACCTTAAGGCTGCTTGTAAATCATTCCGCCTTTCATTACGAAACGAACGCGGCGCAACGCAGAGATATCGTGCGTCGGATCGCCCTCGACTGCAATCAGGTCCGCGAAAAGACCAACTTTGATTCGGCCAAACTTGTCTTCCTGATGCAAGACTCGCGCGTTAATCGAAGTCGCGGATCGCAGCGCATCGATGATGGGCATGCCGAAGTTGATCATAGTCTCGATCTCCCGCGCGTTGTCGCCGTGCGCGAAGACGCCAACGTCGCTGCCGCTCGCGATAGTGACTCCGGCTTCGAGTGCCGCTTTGAAAACAGCCTTCTTGCGTTCAGCATTCGCGCCGGCAATCGAGAGCGTCGGACACAGCGCGGTTCCGTGCTCTTTCATCAAACGAAATACTTCGGGCGTGCCACCATCACCGTGCTCAATCGTCTCCACGCCGGCGAGAATTGCGCGCCGCATCCCTTCGGTCGTCGTTGCATGCGCCGACACGGGAACGCCGGCACTACGAGCAGTCTCGACGGCGAGCTTCAATTCTTCCAACGAGAAAGTCGGATGCGCAGTGCCTCCCGTGCCCCAGCGATAATCTGCATAGACCTTGATCCAGTCGGCGCCATGACCTATCTGATCGCGCACTACGCGCGTCAAGCCGTCAATTCCATCGGCTTCTTCAGCGCCCTGAGGCACCCGCCACTCCGCAGCATAACCCTTCGGACCGTAGCTGCCGGTCGCCACGATCGCTCGCGTCACCACAAACATGCGTGGCCCGGGAATGATCCCCTGCTGCACCGCCTGCTTCAATCCGACATCCGCATAACCCGCGCCTTCCGTACCAAGATCCCGAATCGTCGTGAACCCGGCAAGCAGAGTGTTTCGCAAATGATTAGTCGCGCTTCGATCAGCCCCGGCATCAACGTCATCCCGGGCAACTCGATCACCTTCGCGTCCGCCGGTGCTTTGATCTCGCCCGCCGGCCCAGCCGCTTCGATCTTGTCGCCACGCACCAGCACCACCCAACCGTCGTGCAACTGCGCCGACTCACCATCGAAGACTCGCGCGGGCTTGAGCAGATAGATAGTGTCGGGCGGCTTGGGCGCAAGCGATTGTGTTTGCGCGGATTGAGTCATTTGAGTGACGGGATAAGCAGTGATTAAGCATACTAGCAACACTACGGTATACCGCATATCATTATCCTTCGCGAACGATGTTTCCTGACTCCTGTAACTACCACCTGACAGGCGTCACCACATCCCACAAGTAGCGACCGGTAATACTAGCGACGTGGGAATTCACGGTTCCTCCCGTCATCGCGACAACCCGCTTGACGTGGGCAAAGTAGTCTCTGACCTGTGCTCTGGTGCAACTCTTCGCACTGTTTCCACGATGTGCAATTGCTCCCCTAAGACTAACGTATTTGTCTAATTTCGCCTTCGCCTGCGCCACGCTCATTTTCTTCCAGTACCAGCGCAAAGATACATTCGGAATCCCCAAGGCGATAGTAAACAGATCGATAATGTTTTCAGCCTTCGGGGTATTTAGCTTGCGATTTCGCTCTTCCGCCAAGCTGGCCAACCTCTTGATCAGCAAAGTACGCCAGCCCGGATCTGCCAAAGTCCAGATTGAAATCTCGTTCTTGTCCTCCTTGAGTTCCTTTGCAATTCTTTTTTTTAGCTCCTTGGGCAAAACCGTCGAATTGGGGGCATATTTGACGAGGTGTTGTAGTGCTTCTGCCGCGAGGTCCTCGCAATACGCTTCCCAGATGGCAGTAATCAGCACAATCGCTGACTTATTGAGGACCTCTAAACGAAATCTCCGTCCTTTCGCATCTCCGCCGAAATACTTGTGGATTTCCAGTAATCGACTAACATCGGCAGCGTTTGCTTCAAAATTAACACGGGTCTTGCTTGGCATTAGACCTCTCCCTGGCAATCATTTCAGCGGCGTGAGTATAACAGCGCGGGTCAGGCTCTCACGAGCGTTGCGTGATGGATTGGGGCGAAGAATTGAGTGGAGCACAGCGCTATGCGGGTTGCGTTGTTCTAGCCACGTAGTGGCGAAATGTTTATAGAGACAGACAGCCCGATTGACTCAGAGCTCCAGCCGAGAGAATTGCCTAGATTCTGCCCGCCCATTAATGGGCTCAGGACGTTTCGGATGGGCTGTTGGTTGCTATAAACATCTCGTCCCTACGGGACCCTGAAGGAAAATTAAGTTGGGCAAAGGGCCTGCGCCGTCTACTCAGCGCGCTTCTTTTCAGTTGTCTTACTCTTACGCTTCGATCTTGACCGGGCCGAGGAACGAGAATGTTTCATTAGCCCGCGAAGAGCGTTATTGACCGCTTCATCGTTCGGAAAGACTTTCGCAACCTGTGGGTCGAGAACAATGACGTTTGTCGATTCCCGAACGCGCTTCGCATACTTGCCGCGCACCAACTGACCAAAGTCGGATCGTTTGTATTCCGGTCGCAACCAATCGTTGAGTTCTGACTTAGCCTTCTTCATGAATCCTGCTCTCCTGCTTGTCGCAACGGGCTAGCTTGTCCATCGCTAATCATTCGGCTCGTTCATGTGTTAGAAAGTCGCGCGGGCTGTAAACGTCGACGCCTTCATATCGCTTCAGCACCAGCAAGTCTTTGTCGCCTGTGATTATGCATTCACAGTTCCCAGTCACAGCAGCCGCCAGAATACTGTCATCATCAGGATCACGGCAGACTGGACTCTTCAGACTTGACGGAGCGACGACCTCCATCCTTGAACGGAGAACGCCTATCGCTTCCGCAGCAACTTCTGGAGAATATCCGAACTTATGAATCAGTTTCTCTTCTACTTCATTGAGAATGAATTCTGAAGTCAGCACGGTGTGTCGCAGAACACAGTGTTCGAGGAGTTCGTGACAAACGCCGCGGGCAATGAGGGCGGCGATCAGCACATTCGTATCGAGAACTATTCTCCCGAGACGAGGTCAAATACATCCTGATCAGTAAGGGTTTTTCCCACTTGCGCCATCATGCGTTCTCGGAGATTGCGAAATTGTCGAACAAAAAGATAGTCCTTTACCGCTTTCTCGATAAGTGCGCCCTCGGACACTCCTTCCTCACGCACTGCATCGTCGAGCGCAGCTTTGGTCTCTTCCGGTAAGTCGACTCTGATGGTGCTCATAGAAGTTCTTTCCTTAGTTCAACCCAGCGAGAATACCACAACCTGGATTGCTCGATAGTGTCCGCTGATTAAGGCAGCTTCGGTTCCGCCAGATCGGACGCATACAAAGCGGTCGCCGGCCGAGTCCGAAACGGATCGCGCACGGCGGTCATGGCCAGAATTCTGAGGCGATCGTCGCTTGGCAGCCGCACCTCGCGCGCGCCTTTCGGGAGATCGATTGCATACAAGAATACGTAGCTGGCAATGTAGGGCTGGTTGCCTTCGGGTCCGTGCCGGTGCGTGCCAACCCAGGCGATCTCATCGCGCTTGACGAACCCTCGACGAATCTGATCGATGCCTTTCACGATGCCGGTCGCCGCATCGTATTGCACGACCAGGTCCTTGTTAATCGCGTCAGCAGCCCAGGTCTGTCCTCGTGTCATCGACGCTACCTGAACCTCGCGCAATTGGCGTGGCTCCTTCAGGCGACTGTCCCATTGGCCAACCGGACCCTGCCACTCGCGAACAGTGATCATCCGTCCACCGATTGTCGTGGTCACATCACCGCCGACAGCAGCCGCAAGAACATATACGCGATTGTACGAACCCTTAGGCAGCGAAAGAGTCTGTCCCTTAGGCACGAGCGCATTCATTGCTCCGGGAGCGCTCGATCCCAACTTGAATGATACGCCATCGAGTTGTAATTTCTGCGGCAGCAGTTCACCCGCAAGAGTCTGCCCTCTCCCGTCGAGATCACCGTCCGCACGATTCGCGTCCGTTGAGACGCCATCAAGATTGAAGGGAAGATCCATCTGCAACGACGGGCGCGCGAGCCGCAACTGATCGCTCGGCGTCTGCAGGCGTAACGCGAAAGTGCGCGGTTGATAACGTTTCAAGTCAATCTCAAGCTGACCGTCCGACGCCGCAAATGATCCAACCGTCTCTTCAGCAGCATTGATCTCTCGCACGTTACTAATGGGCTGGGTGAATCTGATCCGCGTCTGCGCCGGCTTGCCGTACAGCTCCTGGACGCGGAGTACTATCTCATCTGAGTCTTCTGCTTTCTTCAATGCTCGGACGGCAACCTGTTGGTTCGGATCGTCCAACGACAAAACGGAAATGCTGCGACCGAGCCCGCCTGCATGGGCGTCGGTCTGAAACGCGACGAGCGGTTGATTGAGAGCCGCGGCGCGAGCGGGCACACGGCCCGTGCGCCAGTCGCCGCCATGACCGACAATCGAATAAACAAACCGATGATGGCCCAGATCATTGCTACTCTGGTAAGGATATGCTCGCGCCTTCGCAGTGTGGATCAGCGTTAAGCGAAGGACGTTGTCAGCGGGTTTGTCCCAACCATACTTGCTGTCGTTGAGAACTGCCGCGCCGAATGCGTTGCTCGCATCGGTCAGGTCGGCCCACTGCTGCGCCGGCACTTCGTAATGATCCGGCGTGTTGTTGTCGCGCTGAATAGTGCCGAGGCCGAGATCGTAAGTAGCTCTTGCATTCGATGCGGCCAACGGGAACGATGCCTTGAGGAGCGTATTCGTCGACTTCCAATCCACCAGATTCTCAACATCGACGCGATCGCCGCCGTTAATCAAAATTACCCGTTGCACGAAAGTCGATCCGGCCGCCTTCCTGGTAATCTCGAGCGCCACGCGCACTGGTCCACGTTCGACAACGCGAACCTCCGGCGCGCCGACGTACTCACGCGGCGGCGAGTTGACTGTGTCCCAAAGGATGCGCCACGCCGGCTTGTCCGGTGACGGATCGTTTCGCATCTCAAGCCGTATAGGAGCCTTTAGTAGTTCGTGATTCGCCTCCTTATCTAAAATCGAAGCCAGGTCACCATTCGAATCGATCTTCACGGCGTAGCGCGCACTTTCGAGTGAAGCAGTGGTCACACCCAACTGATCGTCGGATGAACTAGCGCGCCGACCTGACGCGCCAGGCAAGACAGAGAAAACTTTGAATCCCACCGAGGGCATCTCTGCCAGAAACAGAATGTGTGCTTTGTTGCCGTGCCGCTCAAGGAGTTGCACGGGGACGTCTCGCCTCGCAACGGAATCGACAACACGAATTGCGCTGGGCGCGGCACTCACGAAGTCGACCGTTGCTTCCACCGGATCGTGTCGGGCGATAGACAACGGATTGTAGACAACAAGCGGAACGCCCGGGCCGCTCGTATCAAGCATGCTGGCAACGGCGGCCGTTGAACTCGTCAGCACGCCTGCGAACTGGTTTGCTGAAACCAACTCATCGTTCCACGAGAACTGATAAGCCTGCGGAATGCAGGTGCCGGTGAGGTCGTCGTGGAACTGATGCCACAACACCCGAATCCACGCGTCGCGCAAGCGCTCGCCTGGATACTCACGACCCGCGAACAATTCGGCGGCGACGCCCGCCCGCTCCGCCGAATCAGCCAACTGCTCGTTCTCGCGGTTGAAGCGCTTCATCGCGGCCTGCGATGTATAACAGCCGACGCCGTGGGTCTTCATCGTCCGCTCGCCTTCATATTCGGGCAGCGCCGCCCTCTCTTCCATGGTCAGATCGCGCGAAAGTTGATCAGCCGACGTGTTGCGCACCTCTACGTTTCCGGCCTTGTTGGCAATTGACTTCTCCAGCCACTCGACCGACTCCGTGTCAGGTGCGCCGCCAATATCGCCCGTGCCGAAGTAGCGAAAGCCAACTCTGCGGCCGGCACCGATTGCAGTGAGATCATTCGACCACTTTGGATCGACGGAAACGTCACTCTTGATTTTCGTAACGTAATCGCCGGGATTCAGGGCGGCGACCACCGAGTTTCCATCTACCCCTTTCCAGCGTCCGATCGGAAACGGAATTCCGTGGGATGATCCCCAGGTCAACTTCTGCGTGGAGAACGCCGAGAAGCCGGAATGGGCGGCGATCGAGGGAAGCGCAAAGCCAAAGCCAAAACAATCAGGCAGGTAAACATCCTGACTGACTTTGCCGAACTCCTGACGGAAGAAACGCTTTCCGTAAAGCGCTTGCCGCATCAACGATTCAGGCGATGGCACGTTCACGTCGACGGCGTTTATCCACGAGCCGGCCAGTCGCCAGCGTCCCGCGGCAACATACTTCTGCAACGTGGGCCAGGCTTCCGGGTGATATTCCTTGAACCACATGTAGTGGATCGCGCCTTCATAGTTGAAAGTGTAGTTCGGATAATGCTCGAAACGCTTGAAG
>WNGL01018753.1_pt1 | contig 13210 bp, 8 predicted proteins | sample 5400591 | NCBI WGS metagenome assembly WNGL01 (sample SAMN13153377, study PRJNA577476) | soil metagenome | isolation source: 80 cm soil or saprolite under Garry oak tree replicate 1 | place: USA:California | collected 2016-06-15
TGCCGTTGTGGGTACGGGGTCGCATCGAGTTCCGGCGCCTGGATAACTCCGTGGCCGCGACGGCCGACGTGTCGGAGTTTCCCGTGCTCCCGGGCGCGCGCCGTACGGTCGCCGTGCCGGCCCCGAAACTCCGTGCGGGACGCTACGTGGCGCTGGCGCTCCTGGACTACGGCGGGGCGGACATCGCCGGCGCCCAGATTCCCTTCGAGACGCCCTGAGCGTGGTCGCGCGGCGTGGTGGCGGAGCAGTCGCCGCAGTCGCGGCGCTCCTCGCGCTCGGGCGCGGGGCGGCGGCGCAGGTCACCATGACGCTGACCCAGACACCGAACGTCTTTCTTGCGTCGCCAACGGTCGCGGACTACAACGCCGGTGTCGTCGTCAATCCGATCGGCATTCTCTTCACGATCACGCTGGCCGGCGGGTCCGCCAACCGGACGACCACCGTGGCGATCCGGTCCAGTTCGGCCACGCTGGGCGGCGGCAAGCCGATCGGCGACCTCGAGTGGCGGCGCGCCGACCTCGTCGCCTGGAACGCCATGACCACCACGGATGCCGCGGTGGAGTCGCGGCCGGTGCGCAAGAACACGCTGAATGACCCGTGGTCGAACCAGGTGTTCCTCCGCATCCTCTTGAACTGGGCGAGCGATCCGCCGGCGACCTACACGGCGCCGATCGTATTCACGCTGACCGTGACCACGCCGTGAGACGTTCGGGACTGCTGATCACCGCCTTCAGTGCTGGCTGGGCTACCGCCGCACGCGCCCAGACGCCCACCGGGACCCTGGGCGTGGACACGCTGCGCCCGGGCTCCCCGAGCTCCGTCGAGGCCGCGTCCACCGTGCGCGTGGCGGCGGAGCCCCGGAGCTTCCGGATCGTCACCGTTCCCGTTCCGGCTGCATTGCCCGCGGACCGCGAGGTCCAGTTCGAGATCGTCGCTGCGGGCCCGGTCACCCTTCTCGGCGCGCTGAGGGGCGCCCTCCCGCCCGCGCGGGGCGAGGTGCGCGTCGTGGTCTTCACGGCGGGCCTTCCGGCTCGGGCGCGGGCGGGGGTGACGCCCGTCGCGCGCGTGCGGCTGTCGGTCGCGGGCGGTGCGGTGGTCGACGTGCCGGTGGAGCTCGACGTGGCACGGGTCCCGGGTGCCGGCGTGAGACTGAGACGCGGGGTCTCTTGGCGGTGCATCGCGGGACGACTTTTGAGCTCGGTTACCTGCTGACGAACACGGGCAATGGACCGGACTCCCTGGACGTCGGGCTCGCCGCGCCGAGCGGCTGGCAGGTGCAGGGGCCGACGCCGCGCTACGTGCTCGAGCCGGACGGCACCGCGCAAGGGAGCATCTCGGTCACGGTCCCCGAAGGGACGGCTACCGGCGCCGCGCGCCTGCGGCTGGTCGTACGCGGCTCGGGCGGCGAGCGCACCCGCGCCGACGCCGTCATCGAGGTCGTCGATCCCGCGGCCTTGGTGGCGGCCTACGCGCCCCGGCTCACGGCGGGCGTCGCCACCGTCGTGGGGGATACGGGGGCGGCGAGCGCCGCCATCGGGCTGTCGCTGGACGGTCAGCTCAGCGATGGGCTGCGAGTGAACGGCCGACTGGTTCAGGAGCTCGACTCGCGCCACGTCGACACGCGCGGCCTGGGTCGCGTGGGCTATTTCCTCGGCGCGCCCTATGTGTCGCTCGCCAGCGACCGCTGGCAGGCGACGGGAGGCACGACGGGCGTCGTGTTTTCGGACCTGACCGGCGTCAACCTGTGGGGGAAGGGAGCCTCGTTCGCGGGCGGTTTCGAGCGTTGGCGCCTCGCCGCCCTCGCCGGGCGGCCGGTGGTGGGGGGCCCCGGGAATGGCGGCCGCCTGTTGGGCACGCAGCTGGGCTGGCGGGTGGGCGGGGGCTGGGTCAACGCCGCGGCCACGGATCTCGAGGACGCGCAGGGGGGGTCGCGTCGCCTCCAGGCCATCGCCCTCGGGGCCAGCGCGCCCATTGGCGGCGGCACGACCGTGGCGGCCGAGCTGGCGAATCGCCGCTTCGCGGCGGGGGAGGGCTTGGGATGGCTCATGGAAGTGCGCCGCGAGGCGGACGCCGACCACCTGTTCCTGCGGTACGTCCACGCGCCGGGCGGCAGCGGCGCGTTCGCTCGCGTTCGCAACGAGCTGAGCGGCTTCGGCACGCGGGCGCTGGCGGGCGGCGTCCTCCTCTCCGGCGGCTACTGGCGGTCGGATGACGAGAACCCCGCGTTCAGCCGGCTGCATTCGAGCGGCTGGTCGCTCTCCCCTCAGATCGCGGTCGACAGCAACACCACGGCCGGCATTGAAGCCCGCGGCACGTCGTTCGATGCCACCGGCGCGAGCGGCGCCTTCGGCAACGCCGAGCGGATGGTCGGCGTGGTCGTGGACTCGCGGCTCGGCAGCGTTTACCTGTCGGGTGCGACGTCGATCGGGCGGGCGGCGCGCACCGCCGCGACCCCAAGCGGACTCGCCTCGACCGTGGAAGCCGGACGCGCGACCTACCGCGGCCTGGTGGGGTGGGCCAGCGGCCGGGGCAACTTCCAGTTGAGCGGCAGCGTGGAGCAGAACGGCGCCGGCACGGGCCTGCTACCGCGCCAGTACATCGTTGGGCTGCAGGCAGACCGCGTGCCGCTCCGGCCGGGCGGCGTCGTGCTGCTCAACGCCGCGGTCCAGCGGTATGGGTGGTTCGGCGATCGGCCCGCCGCGAGCCTCGTCCGGCTCGGCCTCACCACGCCGCTCGGGCTCGGGCTGTTGCTCACGGCAGACGTCGAGCGCAATCCCTTCGTCGTGGACGCCGGGGGCACGTCGCGCTGGATCGCGGCGCTCAAGATCGAGCGCGCCGTGCAGGTGCCGCTCGCAGCCTTGCGTCCGGCCGTGCAGGGCGTCGTCTACGAAGACCGCAACGCCAACGGGCGCCGCGATCCCGACGAGCCGGGGGTGCTGGGCGCGGTCGTGCGCCGCGGCGCCGAGTCGGTCGTGACCGACCGGTCAGGCAGGTTCCGCTTCTACGATCACACCGACGCCCCGGCGCGGCTCGACGAGACCTCGTTGCCGTTCGGCCTCGTGGTCAACGCCGCGGCGCTGCCCCCGGCCGGCGCGAGGCGCGGTGACATCGGCGTGATTCCGACGAGCCCGATGGAGGTCGAGCTCCTCCCGATACCTGGGGACGACGGGCGCCTGCCCAAGGTCGATTTCCACAGCGCCCTCGTACGCGCCCGCGACGCGCACGGCGATCTCTGGACCGCGCAGGTGGACAGCGCCGGGCTCGCCACGTTTCACGCGCTGCCCCCGGGCCGCTACGAGCTGGAGGTCGATCTCACCGGCCTGTCGGAGCCGCTGCAGCCGCGCGGCCCCATTCCCGCCTTCACGGTCGAGATCGGGGGCACGGCGCCGCGCCTCAAGATCCCGGTCTACCCCCGCCGGATCCGCATGCGGGACGGTAGCCGGCCTGGAAGCCCGGGGAACGGCTCCAGCGGGAGCACCCCGTGACACGCGGCCGCTGCGCCATGCTCGCCGCGCTCGTGTGGGGCTGCGCGGCCCCGGTGTCGCCCTGCGGCACGGGACTGGCCCCGGTGGACCTGCTCGGGACCTGGACCTATGAAGGTGATCAGTCGGCCCCGCCAGCGACGTTGAGTGGGACGTTGACGATCACCAGTCAGGCGGGCCAGGCCTTCACGGGCACGCTCGACGTCACGCAAATGGACGGCTCAGGCTCGCACCCATTGAGTGGGCCCGTGACCGGCTGCGCGCTGGACGCCGCTTCCGTCGACTTCAGTGCCTTGTTCACCGTGGAGACTGCTGCACGGCGTCACCTGGGCACGGTGAAGATGGGGGTGACGATGGACTCGATCACCAACGGCACCTGGGTCGAGTCCGGGTCCAGCGGCCCGATCGCGTCCGGGACGTTCAAGAGCGCGCGGCAGAGCGGACCGTGAACGGCTACGTGCGCGGAATGGCGCTCGCGCTGAGTGCGGCGCTCACGCTGCCGGCGGCCGCCCGGGGGCAGGCGTGCACGGCTCCCATCCCGGCCGGGACCTGCACGGCTACCACCAGCACCACGCTGACGGTCGGCCTCGTCCTACAGCTCACGCTCAGCTCCACCACGACGATGCTTGCCGGGCCGGCCCTCAGCGACTACGACGCCGGGTTTGTGGCGAACCAGGGCCCGACGGCGGTCGTGAGTTCGAATCGCGCCTGGCGGCTCCAGCTCAGCGCGGCGGCGCCTACGTGGACGGCCACGAGCACCCAGCCCGGTGTTGCCGCGCGGCCCAACAAGCCTGCGGCGGATCTCGAGTGGAGCACGGCGGCCGGCGGTCCGTTCACGGCACTCACGACCGTCCCGGTGACGGCCGTGAGCGGCGCAGCCGCGGCGGTCGCCACCACGGACTTCCATTACCACACACTCTACAACTGGACAGTGGACACCCCCGGCTCCTACTCGCTGATCGTGGTGTTCACCATCGTCTCGCCGTAAACACCCCGGGAGAAAAACGGCGCGCCCGGGTCACCGGGCGCGCCTGTCACTTCCGGAACCCGCGACTAGATCAGGCGCCCAGGAGGGTGAGCTTCACGACCAGCGTATAGGTCCCGGGGGCGTCCGAGGCGTGGTCGAACTGGGCGCGGTAGTGGAGCGGGAGCGGGGTCCCGGCCGTGGCACCGCCTTCGGCTACGTCGGAAGGCGTCGTGGCGACGCTCGTGTACTGGCCGCTCGGCAGGGTGCTCCACTGCAGGTCCGAGGCCGGCTTGTCCGCGCGTGCCGCGGCGTCGGCCGCATCCCACGTCGGCTCGGCGGCGCTGATCTGGAGCTTCCAGCGGCCGTTCGACTTCACGACGGCCGTCGGACCGGCGACTGCGTCCTGGCCCGCGGCGTACGCTGCCGGGCTCGGCGAGGCGACGATGGTGGTGGAGCCGTTCACCGTGAGCCGCATGATCGTGCCGACCGTCGCGCGCACCACGTTGGTCGCGCGGCAGGCCGTGGCGGCGCAGCTCTGCGCACTTGCCGCTGCGGGCCAAACGACGGCGCCGAGGAGGCTCAGTACCGCGAAGCGACGGACGCGAAGAGCGGACACGGTGTTACTCCTGGATGCGGGTTCGGTGCTGCGTTCCGCGCGCTAGTAAGGCAGGGACCGTGCCTGGTTAGAGTATTACATAAACCATTACTTCATAATGTCTTACAGTCTGATGGTTGGGCAGCTGCGGCGGGGGCTCAACGTCAAAGAATCTGACAGTCACCGTACGGGGATTGGTTAGCCTCGATGCGGTGCGGCGTTCCGTGCGAGGTTCGGAGCGTCAAAAAAGCTGACGGTGTCAGCGGGCTGTCGATAGGGGGCTAGGCCGAGGCCTGCGGGCGGGCGCCTTGGGCGGCGACCTCCCGGACCACCCGTTCCAGCGCGGCGAAGTCGAACGGCTTCGTGACGGTCGGCACGCCGACCTCCTGGAGCAGGGCAGCCGTGTCCGTGGCGAAGGTGTCACCAGTGCTGAAGATGAGGCGCGCCACGAGCTCCGGGCGGTCGCGGCGCAGGCGCTGGATGAACTCACGGCCGGCCATCCCCGGCATGCGGACGTCGGAGATGATCACGTGGAAGTCGCGCTCCTTGAGCACGCGGAGCGCCTCGGCCCCGTCGCTCACACCCTCGCCCTGGATGCCTCGCCGCTGCAGGAACCGGAGCAGGGCGTTCCGCAGCGCCGTCTCGTCGTCGATGACGAGCACCGCGAGCGGGGCAGTCGCGGGCTTGGGGGGCAGGGGCGGCGCGGTCACCTGCCGACCCTCTTGCCGCGGGTCGCGCGGGATGGTCAGGATGAATGTCGCCCCCTTGCCTGGCTCCGACTCGACCCAGATGCGCCCGCCGTGCTCCCGCGCGATGCCGTAGCAGATCGAGAGGCCGAGGCCGGTCCCGAGCCCCTCCGGCTTCGTGGTGAAGAACGGGTCGAAGATCTTGCCGTGGATGTCGGCACCGATGCCGGGCCCCGAATCTGCCACTTCCAGACGCACCTCCGTCTCGTTGGCGCCGCTTCGGACGATGATAGTGCGGGTTCGCTCGATCGTCATCAGCGCCTGCTCGGCGTTGATGAGGAGGTTGAGGAGCAGTTGCTGCAGCTCCGAGGCGTCGGCCCAGATCTTCGGATCCAGCGGGTCGAGCTCGAGCAGGACCGTGATGTTGAGTGTCGACAGGTGGTAGGACCGCAAGGCGAAGGTACGGCGCACCAGGTCGTTCACGTCCACCAGGGAGCGCTGCCTGCTCCCGGCGCGGGCGAAGGCGAGCAGGTTGGACGTGATCCGCCCGATGCGGGTGGCCTCGTCGTAGACCATTTGCACCATCTCGCGGTGCTCGGGCTTCAGCTCGTCGAGCAGCAGCGTTTGGGCGAAGCCGGAAATGATGGCCGCGGGGTTGTTGATCTCGTGCGCGACGCCGCTGACGAGCTGCCCCATGGCTGCGAGCTTCTCCGCCTGCTGGAGCTGCGACTCGGTGCGTTTCTGGTCGGTCACGTCCCGCGCCAGGGCGAGCACACGCGTTACCCGGCCGCTTTCACGGACGGGGGCGTACACCACGGTGCTGTAGCCCTTCGTGCCGTCTCCGCGGAGGAAGGGGAGGTCGAAACGTTGCACCTCTCCCTGGAACGCGGCGGCGAGCTTGGCACGCACGATCTTGGCAGCGTCGGCGTCCAAGGAGTCGAACGCGCTCCCCGGCTGGAGCTCGTCCTGCCGCGCCATCATCGCGCGCGCGGGGGGGTTGAGCTCGGTCACCCGGCCCTCGCGATCCAGCACCGTGATGGCGTCCGGAACGGACTCCATCACGAGGCGCAGGTTGCGCTCCGCGGTCGCGGCGGCGGCGAGCGAGTCCATCAGGGAGCGCGTCTGGTTGGCCACCTCTTGCTCCAGTAGCTCGGCGTAACGGCGATCGACGCGCAGCAGGTACGCGAAGCGCACGGCGAGGAGGGCGATGCCGGCGCCGACCAGCACGGCGGTGACCGCGGACGGCTCAGGTCGGACGGCGGCGGCCACGGCGACGGCCAAGATCCCGACCAGGCCGATCGCCACCGCAATGATGCGAGCGACGTAGTAAGAGGTCGTCGAGACGGCGTGGTCTCCCGGGTCCGTGCGCTCCGGCGTCACGGCCGCGGCCGTGCCGAGGAGCAGGAGACCGGCGTCGCAGCCGAGGTGCAATGCTCCTCCGCCCCGGACCGTCCCACCAAGGGCGCCCGCGGCGTACAGAACGTTCGCGACGCAACTGAGGGCCAATCCCGCCATGATCGGACCGGCCGTCGCGAGCGGGAAACGCGCACGCCGGAGCATCTGCACGAGGATCAGCCAGAGGACCGCAACGCCCCCGCTGGCCCACGCGATGCTGGTGAGAATCGCCGACACCGTGCCCCCGGCCGCCAGCAGCGGGGCGAGGAGGAACTCGTAAGTCACGGTGCCGGCCGTAAACGTGACGAGCGCCGTGTCGAGGATCATCTCAGCGTCGGGACGGCGCCGCGGCTCGGCGCGTAGGAGCCTCAGGACCGCCAGGCCGAAACACACGTAGCCGCCGAGGTAGGCGACGTCTCCCAGCGAGGGGTATGGCAGCCGGACGTGCAGCACGAAGCGGTAGTAACTCCACACCGCCTGGCCCAACAGGATCGCGACGCAGCCAGCCCCCACCCAAAGCCACGTCCCCTGCGCCGGGCGCCCGCGCAGGCGTCGCCAGGCGATGCCGCAGCAGACGGCGGCGTAGAGCGCGCTCCAGGTGATGGAATGACCGGCGACCAGCCCGCGCGTCTGCGGGTCGGCCCGCACCACGAGCGACACCACAACGATCGCCGCGAAGGAGACGGCCGCGATCGCGACGAGGAGGCGGGCCTGCCGGCTGAGTGGGATCACTACGACCTCCGAGCCTAAGCTAATCCGCACCCCCCGAGCTGGCGAGGGCGGTTATGTTTCGCCGCCTGATGGAGCGGCTCGGCTGGATCCAGGCACCCCGCGCGTCGCTCGCGCAGTGGAGGGCGCTCGTTGCCTTCGCGGACGCGGCGCGGCGCGACGGGCTCACGCACGTCGTCGTCTGCGGCATGGGCGGCTCGAGCCTGACGGCCGAGGTGGTGGCACGGGCGTACGGAGCGACGTCGCTCCACGTGCTCGACAGCACCGATCCGGCCGCGGTGCTCGACGCCGAAGGCACGGCACCGCGCGACCGCACGCTGTTTCTCGTCGTCAGCAAGTCGGGGACCACGGTCGAGACGCTGGCACTGTACCGGTATTTCGCCGCCCGGGCCCGGCCCGAGCAGGTCGTCGTTGTCACGGATCCCGGAACGCCGCTCGAGGCGCTCGCGCGGGAGGGCCGGCTCCGCGCCATCTTTCCCCACCCGCCGGACGTGGGCGGACGCTATGCCGCGCTCACGGTGGTCGGCATGCTGCCGGCCGCGCTGATCGGCGCGGACGGCCGCGTGCTGCTGGAGCGGGCCCTCGCGGTGGACGTCGCGCGCGCCAAAGCCTGGGGCGTGGCGCTGGCTCGCGCCGCCCTCGCCGGGCGCGACAAGCTCGTGCTCCGCCCGCCCGCGCGCGTGGCGGCGGTCGCCGCGTGGGTGGAGCAGCTCGTGGCGGAGAGCTCGGGGAAGGCGGGACGGGGCGTGGTCCCGCTCGTCGACGACCCGGCCGCGGAGCGGCGCCCGGACACCCAGATCGTGTCGGAATTCTCCGAAGACCCGCTCGATCTCGGCGCGGAGTTCCTGAAGTGGGAGTTCGCCACGTGGGAGCTGTGCAACGAGCTGGACGTGAACGCCTTCGATCAGCCGGACGTGGAGGCGGCGAAAGCGTTTGCGCGTGACGAGCTTGCCCGGGACCGGTCCGGCGCCGGTGACGCACCGCTCGCCCGGGCGACTACCTCGCGATCCTCGCCTACCTGCCCCCGCGCCCGGACGTCGCGGCTGCGCTCGGAGCGCTGCGCGCCGCGTGGGCGGCCCGCCTCGGCATCGCGACGACGCTCGGCTTCGGCCCGCGGTATCTGCACTCCACGGGTCAACTCCACAAGGGCGGTCCCGGCACCGGCTTGTTTCTCGTGCTCACCACCGACGACGCCGTCGACGTGGAGATCCCCGAGATGGGTGTCACCTTCGGCCAGCTGAAGCGCGCCCAGGCGGTTGGGGACGTCCGCGCGCTGCTCGCGAAGGGACGGAGGGTGGCGCACGTGCACCTGCGGCGCCCGGAGGACGTGAGCGGGCTGACGGCGTTGTGAGTGGGCGCCGCGCTAGTCGCTCGCTCCCCGCGCGGGGGACTTGAGCGCGTCGGGGAGCTTGCTCCACTGCTCGGCGGTGAGGATGGCGCGCGCGCGCTCGAGCGCCCGCCGAATGTTCTCCTGTCCCTCGCTCAGCTTGGGTCCGAAGCGTCGCAGCAGGGCGGTCGGATCGACCCCGTCGCCCGCTCGCCGCGCCTCGACCTGCAGCGAATCCGCAATGGGGCGGTTGCCCGTATCGAGCGAGTCGGAGACTACTTGCAGCCGGGCGACCTGCTCGGAGGAGAAACCCAGCGAATCGCGCAAGCCCAGGATGACCACGACCGGATTGGCGAGGAGCTCCGCGAACCGGGCGGCGACATCCTGCGGCACCGGGCCGTCCGCGCCCAGACCAGGGCGCGCGCCCGGGCTGGGGCGCGCCCGGAGTCGGAGGGGGCCGATCGCGAGGTGTCCCTGGAATGCGATCTGGACGGGCACGGTGACACCGCTGCTGGCGCTGGCGGTGGTCCCGAACCGGCCGTTCACCTCGTAGCGGAATCGGTTGGTGGCGGGGTCGAAGCCGCGCGCGTACAGGAGCACGGGGTCGGGCGCGGTGGCGTAGCCCCAGCCATGCAGGTGCGCTCCGCCGTGGAGCCATTCGTCGAGCCCGCCGAGCAGATTCACCGTCAGCAGCGACATCGTGAGCCGCCGGTCGAGCCCGAACCACGCCGGTCGCCAGTTGAGCTGCAGGTCGAGCGAGGGCTGCCATGGGCCGCTGCACGAGTTGCGCGCGGCGATGCGGCCCAACTGGCTTCGCAGACAGCCGCGCACCGCGGACGTCGCCGCGGCGAGGAGCGTACGCATTCCGTTCGCGACGGCGGCGTCCGTCGACGTGGCGGGATCGAAGACGAAAGCACGGTCGTTGTGGGCGCCGTCCCCGTTGATGTCCGACCCGACGACGGGCGTGAAGGGGACCCCCGAGGTGACGCTGCCGATCGCGCTGACGTCGAGCGCCCGCGTGATGGGGAGCGTCACGGTGCCCACAAGTGCGTGACGTCGGTCGAGACTGCTGCGGCTCCACTCGCGCGCGTCTGGGTCACCACCTGTGGTCGGCGAGGCGAAGCCAGCGGAGGCCGTACAACACGAGAATGACGACTGGTCACGGGCGCGCGTGAGCGTATATGCGAGGCGGAACGCCGCGCCCCATGCCGTCGCTCCGGTCAGCGACAGCGTGAGCTGCTTGGTGTCGGACTGGAGATCGGAGCCCATCAGCAGGACCCGCCCGAACTCCGGATGGGCACGCGAGGCGGCGGAGCTGACCGCGCCCGTGGCCGGGACGATGGAGTCGGCCGGCACATACACGGGACGGCCGGCTTCGTCGCCGAGCGCGAACCGCGGGGTCGCGACCAGGTTCAGGTCGCGGAAGCCGTACTGGCTCACGCCGCGGGCGTAGCTTCCTTCCAGCGTCACCCAGTAGTAACTGCTGCCGAAGCGATGCAGCAGCGCGAGCGACCCGCGCCGGGCGCGGGGTGCGCCGAAGTCGGGAGCGAAGGCCGTCACGTTGGGATGGGGAGCGACGGTCACCGCAGCTGCGCCCGTGCACTGCGATGGGATGGTGGACGGGTCCTGGGCGTAGCCCGACCAATCGGGTATGGGCACCGCCGATCCGACGCACATGAGTTCGGTTTCCGCGTTCGCGAGTCCCGGTGCGGCCAGCGCGGCCGCGTAGAGCGAGGTCGGCGTGAGGCTGCGGAAGTCGCCGAGCCCGCCGCGCAGGAAGGTGGACCCCTTGGGCCAACCCCCCACCTGCCAGGTGAATCCGACGCGCGGCGAAACATGCACCTCGCTCGGGATGCGATCGGTGCGCACCGCGAACAGGGAATCGACCGCGCGGTTGTAGGGCGGGGCGCCGTCAAAGCGGCTCACCTCGAGCCGCGCGCCGTAGATCAGCTGCAGCCCGCCACCCACGCGCCACGAGTCGCCGAAGTACGCCGCCCCGTTCCAGGCGGTACCTGCCTGAGCGCGGGGTGCGAGCGTGCGGGTGAACGTGGCGGGGCTGTCCGCTGCGAGGGCCGCGAGCGACGGGTAGGTGAACGTGCCCAACTGGTTCGCTGTCTGGCTCTCGTCTACGCGTGTCCCGATCACGTCGATGCCGAGCTTCAGGCGATGTGCCGTGCGGCCCGGCAACCAGGAGAACTCGTCGGCGATCTCGAGGCTGCGGTTGTGGGTGTGCTGGGGGAGCCCGAAGCTGCCGCCGAACGCCAGCGCTGCCACGCCGTGACCGCCGTTCTGCAGATCCGATGCGACGTCCACGACCGCAGCCGGCAGCGCGAGGAAGGCACGCGCATCCCGGCGCTGCTGCGCCACATACCCGCGGAGCTCGTTGATGAAGCGCCCACCGAAGTACGAGGTAAGCGAGGCCATCACGCCGCCCGCGAGCGTGGTGCGCGTCCCCCCGGTGGTGGGCAGGGTGAGCGTGCCGACGCGCGTGGGCTCCTGGGACTCCCAACTGCCGTCGAGACGCAGCGTGAGGGTGTGAACGTCGCTCGCCTGCCAATCGAGGCGCAGCAGGGCGAGGGTGGTGTTCGTGCTGCGGTCGTCGGGGAAGTTGGGGAGCGTCACCGGGACTCCCGTCGCGGCGGCGAGCGCGAGAAAACGCGCGGCGGAATCGGGGCTCACGCCGAGCCGCGCGAGCGTGCCGGGATCGGCGGTGGTGAGCGAGGGCAGGGCCTGCGCGCGCCAGCGTCCCTGGAGTGCGCCGAACACGAAGAGCTTGTTGGGGACGATCGGGCCGCCCATGCCGCCACCCAGCTGGTTCTGCGTGGCACCCTGGCCGAAGGGCGATGCCGTGGTTTCCCCCCAGGCGAGCGAGCGATCGCGCAGCGCATAGGTGAACGAGGCTTGCGGGACGTTGGTGCCGCCACGCGTGGTCGAGGCCACGAGCCCGCCCGAGAACTGGCCGCGGGCCACGTCGTACGCGTTGGTGACGACCCGGATCGAGCGGACGGCGTCCTGCGGCACGCTCCCCGAGCCGTAGGACAAGCCATCGAGCGTCACGTTGTTGGCGGTGGGTCGCTGCCCGGCGACGGAGAACGCCGTCACGGTCGAGTCGCTCTCCCGAATCCCGAGGACCCCGGGCTGCAAGGTCGCCACGGTATTCAGGTCGGAGGCGTTGATCGGGAGGCGCGCGAGTTGCTCCGGGTTGTAATTGCGTTCGCTGGAGCCCGGCCCCGAGCCGTCGCTCCGCGAGCGGGACCGCGCGCTGACGGTGACCGGCTCGAGTGGCACCGCGAACAGCCCCATCCGGATGCTCGCCTCGATGCGGTCTTCGTCCGCCTGGCGGGCGACGGTGACCTGGACTGCGGCCATGCCGATGTAGCGTGCGGTCAGCTCGTAGCGCCCGCCCCCGTCGGGGAACACGATAGTGAACCGCCCGCGCGCGTCGGTCGTCCGCTGCCGTGACACCCGCGTTTCCAGGGAAGTGGCGGTGACGACGGCGCCACCGAGGGGTAGGCTATCGGGACCCGTGACTGTGCCCGTGATGATGTCGGTGGTCGCGCCCACCTGGCCAGCGGCCGGGCGTGACTCCAGGGGCGCGAGCAGCAGCACGAGCGGGAGCCAGCGGGGATACGGTCGAAGAGTCATGCGGGCCAGCCGGGCAGGAGGAATCCGATCCGTCCGCTCATGGCAGCGCCTCGCGCAGGATCCCGGCGAGGACCTGCTTGGCGTCGAAGTACGCGACTGCGCCCACGATTGCTCATGCGGACGGGCATCGGTCTAGCTCCCGAAACCAGCGCTCTACTTCTGCGAGCTCCGGGAATCCCCAGTCGGCCCGCTCCTGCAGCAGCGCCAGGGCCGGCCAGATGAGCCGGTTCGCGTAGCGCGCGCGCTCGGCCGTGTCGAAGAGCAGCTGGAGCTCGCGCGCGGGGGCGAGCCGCCACCCGGCGCGCGTGACGGCCTTGCGGTAGTACTCCAGCACCCAGGGCCGCTCAGCGGGCGGGAAGCGGAACAGGAACGTCGAGAGGTCGT
>WNGL01022232.1_pt1 | contig 13209 bp, 14 predicted proteins | sample 5400591 | NCBI WGS metagenome assembly WNGL01 (sample SAMN13153377, study PRJNA577476) | soil metagenome | isolation source: 80 cm soil or saprolite under Garry oak tree replicate 1 | place: USA:California | collected 2016-06-15
AGCGCTCCACCGACCCGATCTCTTCACCTGGTCCGCGTATGACGCGGCGCTCCGCATGGACTTCAACTCGCTCCTGTGGAGGCGGCCGGACGGCAACGTCATCGTCGATCCCCTCCCCCTCGCGGCGCCCGACGAGGAGCACCTCGCGGAGCTGGGCGGGGCCGCCTTCCTCGTCCTCACGAACTCGGCGCACGTCCGGGGGGCGAAGGAGCTCGCGGCGCGCACCGGGGCGACGGTGCTCGGGCCGGCCGGCGAACGCGACGGCTTCCCCATCCCGTGCGCGCGCTGGCTCGCGGACGGCGACGAGCCGTTCCCGGGGCTGCTGGTCCGCGCCCTCGAGGGGTCGAAGACCCCGGGCGAGCTCGTGCTCGTGCTCGAGGAGACGACCGCCATCTTCGGCGACGCGGTACGCGCGGGCCGCGCGGACGCGTTCGCGCTCCTGCCCAGGAAGAAGCTCCGCGATCCCACCGGCATGCTCGCGTCCCTGCGCCGGGTCCGCGCCCTCCACCCCCGGCTCGCGCACGTGCTGGTGGGCGACGGGTGGAGCGCCTTCCGCCACGGCGGAGCGCTCCTCGACGAGCTCCTGGCACGCGAGGAGGGCTAGCGAGGTGGCCATCCGGATCGAGGAGCGGTTCGCGGTGCAGGCGCCGGTCGAGGCGGTCTGGGCCTACCTCGTGGACCCGCGGCGGGTGGTGACCTGCCTGCCCGGCGCCGAGCTCACCGAGGTGCAGGACGAGCGGACCTTCCAGGGCAACGTGAAGGTGAAGGTCGGGACCATCACCGTCACCTACCGCGGCCGCGTCCACCTCGCGGAGGTCGACGTCACCAGCCGGCGGGTGAAGATGACCGGCGAGGGGCAGGAGAGCACGGGGACCGGCTCGGCGAGGATGACGATGGAGAGCCGCCTCGCGTCCGCTCCGGGCGGCGGCTGCGAGGTCATGGTCCAGACGGAGGTGAACGTGGTGGGCAGGCTCGTCCAGCTCGGACGCGGGATGATCGAGCAGGTGGCGCACCAGCTCTTCCAGCAGTTCGCCGCCTGCGTCCGCGCCACCCTCGAGGCGGAGGCGGTGGCCCGCGCCGCGCCCGCGGTCCCCGGGGCGGCTGCCGCCGCTCCGGCTCCAGCGCCCCCTCGCGAGGAGGCGGTGCGCGCGCTGCCGCTCCTCATGAGGACGCTCTGGGCATGGCTCGTCGGCCTGTTCCGGCGCGGGGCGGGCGGCTCCCGCCGCGCCTGAGCGGGCGCGCGTCGAGCGCCGCCGCGAGCGCGGCCAGGCTCTCGAGATCGTGCACCGGGCGGAAGTCGTCCACGTTCGGGAGCATGGCCCGGATCCCCGCCGCGCGCGGCTCGAAGCCCTGGAAGCGCAGGAGCGGGTTCAGCCAGACGAGCCGGCGGCAGGAGCGGCGCAGCCGGAGGACCTCCGCGGCGAGGCCGTGGCCGGCGTCCCGGTCGAGCCCGTCGGTGAGGAGGAGCACCACCGCCCCCTGCGCCAGCAGGCGCCGGGACCAGCGAAGGTTGAACTCGCGCAGCGCCGCGCCGATGCGCGTTCCCCCGTCCCAGTCCCGGACCGTCCGGCCGATGGCGGCCAGCGCCGCGTCCGGGTCGCGGTGGGCGAGGTGGCGGGTCACGTTCGTGAGGCGAGTCGCGAAGGTGAAGGAGTGCACCCGGCGGTGCTGGCGAGTGAGGGCGTGCAGGAACCGCAGCATCACCCGGGCGTAGCGCGACATCGACCCGGAGACGTCGCACAGCGCCACCACGACCGGCGGCCGGCGCGCGGCGGTCCGCCAGCGGAGCGGGAGGAGCGCTCCCCCGCCCCGGAGGGCCGCCCGGAGCATCGCCCTGGGGTCGAGCCGCTCGCCGCGGGGATCCCGCACCAGCCGCCGGGTCGGGAGATCGCGCACCGGGAGGCGCAGCGCCGCGATCGCCCGCTCCGCCTCGCGCAGCTCGTCCGCGGACATCTGCTCGAAGTCCTTCGAGCGGAGCACCTCCCGGTCGGACCAGGCGACCGCCGCCCCCTCCACCCCGACCCGGCGCGGCGGCGCGGGCGAGCGGGCGCGCTCCGCCCCGAGCGCCTCGGCGAGCCGGCGCGCGGCGGGGCGGCGCGCAGGGAGCGGGATCCGGTCTCCGGGCACGGGCGGGGCGGCCAGCGGCGTCTCCGGCTCCCGCCAGAAGAGCCGGAAGGCCTCGTCGAAGAGCGCGCGCTCGTCGGTCCGCGAGACCAGCACCGCGTGCAGGGCCCAGTAGAAGTCCGGCTGCGAGACCCCCACCTCCGCCGCCGCCCCCACCGCCTCGCGAGCTCGCCCCGGCCCGATCCGGAGCCCGGCCGCCCGGAGCAGGCGCGCGAAGCGGACCACGTTCTCGGCGAGCCGCCCGGGCCCGGCGGGCTTCACGGCGCCCCCGCCTCGCCCGCCTCCCGCAGGATCGCCTGGGCCTCGGCCCCGCGGATCCGGGCGATGTCGTCCTGGTACTTGAGGAGGACGCCGAGGGTGGCGTCCACCGTCTCTCCGTCGAGGGTGGCCCGGTCGAGCGCGGCGATCGCCTGCGCCCAGTCGAGGGTCTCGGTGACGCCGGGGAGCTTGAAGAGATCGCGGGTGCGGAGCCGCTGCACGAAGGCCACCACCTCGCGGGAGAGCCGCTCCGCCACCCCCGGGGCCCGCAGGCGCAGGATGGCGAGCTCGCGCGCCTGGTCGGGGTAGTCCACCCACGCGTAGAAGCAGCGGCGCTTCAGGGCATCGTGGATCTCCCGCGTGCGGTTCGAGGTGATGACCACGAGCGGCGGCGCGGCGGCGGTGATCGTGCCGAGCTCGGGGATCGTGACCTGGAAGTCCGAGAGCACCTCGAGGAGGAACGCCTCGAACGGCTCATCGGTGCGATCCAGCTCGTCGATGAGGAGCACCGGTGGCCCGGCCGGATCGGGCTCGAGCGCCTGGAGTAGCGGGCGCTTCACGAGGAAGCGCTCCGAGAAGAGGGCGTGCTCGATCTTCGCCCGGTCCACCTCCCGCGCCGCCTCGGCGAGCCGGATCTCGAGCATCTGCCGGGCGTAGTCCCACTCGTAGACGGCCGAGGCGAGGTCGAGCCCCTCGTAGCACTGGAGCCGGATGAGCCGCCGGCCGAGGGTGCGCGCCAGCACCTTCGCCACCTCGGTCTTCCCCACCCCCGCCTCGCCCTCGAGGAAGAGCGGCCGGCCGAGGCGGAGCGAGAGGAAGAGGGCAGTGGCGAGGCTCCGGTCGGCGACGTACTCGCCCGCCGCGAGGAGCGCGAGGGTCTCGTCGACCGACTCCGGCACGGCCCGCGGTGCGGCCACGGGTCCCGCGCCGCCGTCCCCTACCCGCACGCCGCGACCGCGCGCCGGGCGAGCACGCCCACGAGGTGGGCGCGGTACTCGGCGCTGCCGAAGGGGTCGCCGGTGAGCCCCGCGCTCGGCACCGCCACCGCCGCGAGCGCGTCCGCCGAGAAGCTCCCCCCGAGTGCGGCCTCGAGCTCTTTCGAGCGGAAGACCCCGGCGCCCGCGCCGGTGACCGCCACCCGGACGCCCGCCGGGCCCTTCGCCACGAACACGCCCACCAGCGCGAAGCGCGAGGCCGGGTGCGGAAGCTTCTGGTAGGCCGCCTTCTCGGGCACCGGGAAGCGCACCGCCACGATGAGCTCGTCCGGCTGGAGGGCGGTCTGGTACAGGCCCTGGAAGAAGGCGTCGGCCGGGATGGCGCGCCGGTCGGTCTGGATGGTCGCCCCGAGCGCCAGCACCGCGGCGGGGTAGTCGGCCGACGGATCGTCGTGCGCGAGCGAGCCGCCCAGGGTGCCCCGGTTCCGGACCTGGGGATCGCCGATGTGCGCGGCGAGGTGGGCAAGGGCCGGGATCGCGCCCTGCACCGCGGCCGACTCCGCCACCTCGGCGTGGGTCGCGCCCGCGCCCACCACCAGGTCCTTCCCCTCGCGCCGGATGCCCGAGAGCTCCTTCACGCCGGCGAGGGCGACCAGGTCGGAGGGCGCGGCCAGGCCGAGCTTCATCACCGGGATGAGGCTCTGCCCGCCGCCGAGGTACTTGCCGTCCGGCTTCTTCCTGAGCGCGCCGACGGCGGCGGCGACGGTCTCGGGACGGTGGAGCTCGAAGTCTTGCATGGCCGCCTCCGGTTCAGACCTTGCTCGCGTCGCGGATGGCCCGCCAGACGCGCTCGGGCGTGGCGGGCATGTCCACGTGCCTCACCCCGAGGTGCGCGAGCGCGTCCACGATCGCGTTGATCACCGCCGGCGGCGCGCCGATCGAGCCCACCTCCCCGACGCCCTTCGCGCCGAGGGGGTTGTGCGTGCAGGGGGTGAAGGTGGTGGAGACGCCGTAGCTGGGGACGTCCAGCGCCCTCGGCATCGTGTAGGAGAGGTACGAGCCGGAGAGGAGCTGGCCGGTCTCATCGTCGTAGAGCGCGTGCTCGAAGAGCGCCTGGCCGATGCCGTGGGCCACGCCGCCGTGGATCTGGCCGTCGACGATGACGGGGTTGATGATCGTGCCCACGTCGTCCACCGCCGTGAACCCGACCACCTGCACGACCCCGGTCTCGGGATCGATCTCGACCTCGCACACGTGGCAGCCGGCCGGGAAGGTGAAGTTCTTCGGATCGTAGAACGCGTTCTCCTCGAGGCCCGGCTCGAGGCCGGCGGGGTAGTTGTGCGGCACGTAGGCGGTGAAGGCGACCTCCCCGAAGGACTTCGCGCGGTCGGTGCCCACCACCGTGTACTTCCCGTCCTTGAACTCGACGTCGCCCTCCCCCGCCTCGAGGAGGTGCGCCGCGATCTTCCGGCCCTTGGCCACGATCTTGTCCACTGCCTGGGCGATGGCCGAGCCGCCCACCGCCAGCGAGCGCGAGCCGTACGTGCCCATGCCGAAGGGGATCCGGGCGGTGTCGCCGTGGACCACCTCGACCTTGTCGAGCGGGATGCCGAGCCGCTCCGCCACGATCTGCGCGAAGGTCGTCTCGTGCCCCTGCCCGTGGCTGTGCGTCCCGGTGAAGACGGTGACGGTGCCGGTCGGGTCGACCCGGACGCTCGCCGACTCGTAGAGGCCCGCCCGCGCGCCGAGCGAGCCCACCACCGCCGAGGGCGCGATCCCGCACGCCTCGAGGTAGGTCGAGAGCCCGATCCCGCGCAGCTTGCCGCGCCGGCGCGCCTCGGCCCGGCGTTCCCCGAACGTCGCCCAGCGGGCCTTGTCGAGGGCGGCGTCGAGGCTCGCGAAGTAGTCGCCCGAGTCGTACTGGAGCGCGACCGGGGTCTGGTACGGGAACTTGTCGATGAAGTTCCGCCGCCGGACCTCGACCGGGTCGATCGAGAGCTCGCGCGCCGCGAGGTCCGCCAGTCGCTCGAGGACGTAGGTGGCCTCGGGGCGGCCGGCGCCGCGTACCGCGTCCACCGGCACCGTATGGGTGAAGACCGCCCGCACCTCGACGTAGATGGCCGGCGTCTTGTACGGGCCGGCGAACAGGATGCCGTGCAGGTAGGTGGGGACGACGGTGCCGAAGGTCGAGAGGTACGCGCCGAGGTTCACCGTCTCCTTCACGTGCAGCCCGAGGAAGTGGCCCTCCGCGTCCACCGCCAGCTCGGCGTGGGCGAGGTGGTCGCGGCCGTGCGCGTCGGACATGAACGACTCCGAGCGCTGGGCGGTCCACTTCACCGGGCGTCCGACCTTCCGCGCCGCCCAGAGGACCAGCACCTCCTCCGCGTAGTGGTGGATCTTGGACCCGAACCCGCCGCCCACGTCCGGCGCCACCACCCGGAGCTTGTGCTCCGGGACCTGGAAGCTGAAGGCGCCGAGCAGGAGCCGGGTGAGGTGGGGGTTCTGGCTGGTGGTGTGGAGGGTGTAGTCGCCGGTGGCGCGGTCGTACTCGCCGATGGCGGCGCGCGGCTCGATAGCGTTCGGGATGATCCGGTTGTTCACGAGATCGAGCTTCACCACCTGGTGCGCCTTCGCGAACGCGGCCTTCACCGCGGCCGGGTCGCCGATGTGCCAGTCGAAGCAGGTGTTCCCCTTCGCCTGCTCCCAGACGAGCGGCGCCCCCGGGGCGATCGCCTTGCCGATCGTGCCCGCCGCCGGCAGCTCCTCGTAGTCCACCTCGAGGAGCGCGGCCGCCTCGCGCGCCTGGTCCCGCGTCTCGGCCACCACCACCGCCACCTGGTCGCCCACGTGCCGGACCTTCTCCACCGCCAGGGCGGGGTGCGGCGGCTCCACCATGGGCGACCCGTCCTTCGAGTGGATGAGCCAGCCGGTGGGGAGGTTGCCGATCTTCTCCGCCGCGAGGTCCGCGCCGGTGAGCACCGCCAGCACGCCGGGCGCCGCCCGGGCCGACTCGGCGCGGATGGCCCGGATCCGGGCGTGGGCGTGGGGCGAGCGGACGATGTGCAGGTACGTCTGGTTCGGCCGCTGGATGTCGTCGGTGTACCGGCCTGCGCCGAGCAGGAAGCGCCGGTCCTCCTTGCGCAGCACGGCGGCGCCGATCCCGTCGGTCGTCATGACGACCTCCCTGCAGGCTGGGCTGGCACCCGGGCCGCCGCCTGCACGGCCTTGACGATGTTGTGGTAGCCGGTGCACCGGCAGAAGTTCCCTTCCAGCCACGCCCGGATCTCCGCCTCGGTCGCCCCCGGTCGCCGCGCCACGAGCTCGACCGCGCTCATCACCATGCCCGGCGTGCAGAACCCGCACTGGAGCGCGTGCTGCTCGTGGAAGGCGGCCTGCATGGGGTGGAGCGCCCCGTCGCCGGCCGCCAGGCCTTCGATGCTCGTCACCTCGCGGCCGTCCACCTCGGCGGCGAACATGGTGCAGCTCTTCACCGATCGTCCGTCCACGTGCACCACGCACGCGCCGCACTGGCTCGTGTCGCAACCGACGTGCGTGCCGGTGAGCCCGAGCCGGTCGCGCAGCAGCTCCACGAGCAGCGTGCGCGCCTCCACCTCGGCGGTGACCGGCTTGCCGTTCAGCCCCGACCACCTCGGAGTGCTCGCGGGCCCCGCTCGGCTGCTCGGCGCGTCCCCCAGCAGGCTTGCCGGGCCGTCGATCGCCTCAGGGGCTCGCCACTCCCGCGACGGCGGGCTCGCCGGGCAGGAGGAACAGGTTCACCCCGTGGCGGGCCCAACCCTCCTCGGCCATGAGGAGGTCGAGCGCGAGCGTCGCGACGTCGTCGGCGAAGGGCTCGAGCGAGGGATCCTTCTCGGCGTAGAAGAGCTTCGTGTACGCCTTGCAAGCCGGGCAGGCCTCGGCGCGCGCGCTGGCGCCGGCCACCCCGGCCTGGTGCGCCCGCTCGCCCTCGAGCGCGTAGTAGGCGATCCCTTCGCCCTCGTGACAGGCGGTGCACTGGACGCGGGTGTGGTGCCACTGCGAGGCGCACAGGCTGCACACGAGGTAGCGGAGCTTGTCGTCGCCCAGGACGAGGCCGGCCACGGGCAAGGAGCCGCACACCGGGCAGCCGTCGCGCTGACGCGCCACGGCGCCGGATGGGAGCCGCGCGGCCAGCGCCGTGAAGTAGACCTGCAACGCCGCCGCGGCGAACGGTCCGGCGGCGAGGTCGGCGCCCTGCACCGCGTTCGCCAGGACGCGGTCCGCGAGCGCCTCCAGCTCGGGCGGCGGCAGCGCCGCGAGCAGCTCGAGGGCGGCGCGCGTCTCCGGGGGCGCGGGGGCGTCGCGGAGCTCCGACACGATCACGCTGAGCGCCTGGCGCCACTCCGGCCCGCGCCGGTGATTCGCCGCGTCGAGCGGCCGCTCGCGTGGAGGCTCCAGGCCATTCGTCGAGATCTTCACCTGCGCCGCGGCGACCGCCTGGGCCGCCGCGATGCGGCCGAGCAGCTCCAGGAACTCGGCGAGCGTGTGGCCGGCGGCGAGCGTCCGGAAGCGCTCGGCGCGACGCGTGAAGAGGCGCTCCGGCTGCGGGAGCCGGAGGTACGGAATGTCGCCCAGGCCGCCCGAGCCGGTGAGCGGCTGGCTGTCCGTCATCGCCGGTCCTGGCTGGCCGACTCATCGGTCATCCGGCGGTACCAGGCCGGGTAGTGGAGGCGCGCCCAGGCGCGCGTGACCGTGCCGCGCGTCATCGCCCTGAACGAACCCTTGGTCCAGTAGCCGGCGTAGATGTGGATGCCGATCCCGACGAACATGATGAACGCGCTGATCGCGTGCAGGATCGCGGCCGCCTTGCGCGTGGTGGACGAGAACGCCGGCGCAAAGTAGGGCTGCCACATGAGGACGCCGGTCGTCAGCAGCACGGCGATGACGACGACCATCGACCAGTACATGAGCTTCTGGCCGCCATTGTACTTGCCAGTGTCGGGCGGGGTCTCGTACCGCTTGTTCATGTACTGGAAGGCGTGCCTGGTCCACTTCCAGTCGGTCGGCGTCATCACGTTGTCGCGCCAGAGCTGGGCCGCGTACGGATAGAAGAGCAGGACCAGCACCACCCCGATGAAGGGGTGCAGGATCCGCATGAGCTGGCCGCCACCGAAGAGCGACGCCGTCCAGAAGAAGAAGGGGTGGAACATCGCCAGGCCCGACAGGAAGAGGAAGATGTAGGCGATGGCGACGCCCCAGTGGGTGAGCCGCTCCCACTCCGGGTAACGTCGGATGAGGCGCGGATCTTCACCGGACGTGACGTCCTGCGGAGCCCTGAGATCCTTGCTGGTCGTGGCCATCTCAGGCCTCCTTCCCCGGCCGGCGCCCCGGCGGCGTTGGCTCGTCGTCCTTCGGCTCCTCGAGCGGCCCCACCTTCATGTAGTGGAAGACGCCTGCGACCACGACGGCGAACATGGTGAACACGCCCAGCGAGCGCGAGAACCAGCTCCGCCACACCGAGAGGAGCGGTCCGATCTCCGGCTTCCTCGGGAGCCGGTAGAGCTCGGGGTCTCCATGCGGCAGCACGTACACGACGTGCGTGCCGCCGACGCCCTGCGGATCGTAGACGGCCGCCTTGGCGAATCCGCGCTCGTGCAGGTCCTCCAACCGGTGGTTCGCCTGGATGACCATGTCCTCCTTCGAGCCGAAGGAGAGGGCCTGCGTCGGGCAGGCCTTGATACACGCCGGCTCGAGTCCCACCGAGACCCGATCGGAACAGAGCGTGCACTTGTAGACCTTCGAGTCCTCCTTGCGGAGACGCGGGATGTTGAAGGGGCAGCCGGAGATGCAATAGCCGCAGCCGATGCAGTCCTCCTCGTGGAAATCGACGATGCCATTCGAATACTGCACGATGGCGCCCGGGGAGGGGCACGCCTTGAGGCAGCCGGGATCTGCGCAGTGCATGCACTGATCCTTGAGGATGAGCCACTGCAGGCTGCCTTCGATCTGCTCCTCGTAGAACCGCATCAGGTTCCAGGTCTGATCCGTGAGGTCGGGCGGGTTCGTGTAGAACCCCTCGTTGACCCCGACCGGCTCGCGCAGGTCGTTCCACTCCATGCACGCGGCCTGGCAGGCCTTGCACCCGATGCAGCGCGAGACGTCGATGAGCTTCGCCACCTCGAGCGTCTTGCGCGCCGAGGGCGGAGTGAACGTCGACGCCGAGCGGGCCTTGATGTCGAGCGATTGCAGAGCCATGGCGCCCCCCTACGCCTTCTCGATGTTGACGAGGAACGCCTTGAACTCGGGAGTCTGCACGTTCCCGTCGCCCACGAACGGCGTGAGGGTGTTCGCGAGGTAGCCGGGCTTGGTGAGCCCATCGAATCCCCAGTGGATGGGGATGCCCACCGTCTCGACGTCGCGCCCGCCGACCTGGAGGGTGCCGATCCGCTTGGTCACGAGGGCCTTCGCCACGATCTGGCCGCGCTTCGATCTCACCTTCACGCGGTCGCCGTTCCTGATCCGTGAGCCGGTACGTCGTCCCGACGTACGGGAAGTCCTTTCCGGACCCGAACATCTCGCGGTCGCCCTTGAACACGCGCGCGGCCGGGTTAGAGACGACCTTCTCGTGGAGGAGGTTCGTGTCGAACGGGTTCTCGAACGGCTCGTAGTGCTCCGGGAACGGCCCCTCGTTCATCTTGTCGAGCGCGAAGAGGCGAGCCACGCCCTCGGGGTTCATGATGAAGGGGCCGACGCCCTCGCCCGGGGCCGCATCCGGCTTGTAGTCGGGGACGTCGATGCCGCCCCACTTCTTGCCGTTCCAAGACAGGACGCGCCGATTCGGATCCCACGGCTTCCCGGAAGGATCGGCCGAAGCGCGGTTGTAGAGGATGCGTCGGTTGGCCGGCCACGACCAGGCCCAGTTCGCGGTCGCACCCAGGCCGCTCGGATCCGACGGATCGCGGCGCGCCATCTGGTTACCGGCCTGCGTCCAGCTTCCGCAGAAGATCCAGCAGCCGCACGCGGTCGTGCCGTCGTCCTGAAGATGAGCGAAGGTGGCGAGCTGCTCGCCCTCCTTGGCGAGGAACTGGCCCGGGCTCTTGGGATCGGGGACATCCGCGAGCGCCCAGCCGTTGTACTCGCGCGCCAGCTCGTCCGGCTGCGGGAACCTCCGCTGCTTGTACGGCCAGGTGAGCTTCAGGATCGGGTCGGGGAACGTGCCCCCTTCCTTCTCGTAGAGCTCGCGGATCCGGGCGAAGAGGTCGCCGATGATCTCCGGGTCGGTCTTTCCCTCACCGGGTGGCTCGGCGCCCTTCCAGTGCCACACCAGCCAGCGCCCCGAGTTCACGAGCGATCCGTCCTCCTCGGCGAAGCAACCGGAGGGCAGCCGGAAGACCTCGGTCTGGATCTTCGACGGATCGACGTCGTTGTACTCCCCGTGATTCTCCCAGAACTTCGACGTCTCGGTGGAGAGCGGGTCGATGATCACCAGGAACTTGAGCTTGGAGAGCGCCTCGATCCCCTTCTTCTTGTTGGGCGCGGAGCCGAGCGGGTTGAAGCCCTGGCAGACGTACCCGTTCATCTTGCCCTGGTACATCAGGTCGAAGGCGACGAGGATGTCGTAGGACTTGTCGTGCTTCGGCAGGAAATCGTAGGCCCAGTCGTTCTCCTTGGTCGCGGCCGGCCCGTACCACGCCTTCATGAGCGAGACGTGGAACTTGGGATAGTTCTGCCAGTAGTTCATCTGCCCTGGCCTGAGCGGCTTCAGGGTCCGCTTCTCGATGTAGGTCTTGTAGTCGGTGTCGGCCTCGGTCGGGAGCGTGAGGTAGCCGGTCAGCGAGTTCGAGAGCAGCCCGAGATCGGTGAGCCCCTGGATGTTCGAGTGGCCGCGCAGCGCGTTGAGACCGCCACCGGGCATCCCGATGTTGCCGAGGAGGAGCTGGACCATGGCCATCGCGCGGATGTTCTGGGAGCCGACCGAGTGCTGCGTCCAGCCCAGCGCGTACAGGCACGTCATGGTGCGGTCCGGGACCGCGGTGGTGGCGATGGTCTCGCAGATCTTGAGGAAGAGGTCCTTGGGCGTGCCGGTGATCTCGGAGACCTTCTCCGGCGTGTAGCGCTCGTAGTGCTTCTTCATGAGCTGGAAGACGCAGCGCGGGTGCTGCAGCGTGGGATCGATCTTGGCGTAGCCGCTCGGGTCGAGCTCGTACGCCCAGGTCGTCTTGTCGTAGCTCCGCTTCTCCGCGCTGTAGCCGGAGAAGAGGCCGTTCTCGAACTGGTAGTCTTCGCGCACGATGAAGGGCGCGTTGGTGTAGGCCTTCACGTATTCGTGCTGGATCTGGTCGCGCGCGAGCAGGTAATGGATGAGGCCGCCCAAGAAGGCGATGTCGGTGCCGGGGCGGATCGGCGCGTAGACGTCGGCGACGGCGGCCGAGCGCGTGAAGCGCGGATCGATGACGATCAGCCTCGCCCGGTTCTTGACCTTCGCCTCGATGACCCACTTGAAGCCGCAGGGGTGCGCTTCGGCGGGATTGCCTCCCATCACCACGACGACGTTGGCGTTCTTGATGTCGACCCAGTTGTTGGTCATCGCGCCACGGCCGAATGTCGGGGCCAGACCGGCCACCGTGGGGGCGTGTCAGACGCGCGCCTGGTTGTCGATGGCCGCCATCCCCAGCGCGCGGACGACCTTGTGCGTGATGTAGCCCGCCTCATTCGAGGACGCACTCGCGGCGAGGAGGCCGGTCGACGTCCACCGGTTCACGGCGAGGCCGTTGGCGTTCTTCTGGATGAAGTTCTTGTCGCGGTCGTCCTTCATGTGCCGGGCGATCCGGTCGAGCGCCCAGTCCCACGTGACGCGCTTGAAGCTCGTCTCGCCCGGCCCGCGGTACTCGGGGAACTTGAGCCGGTCCGGGGAGCGGACGAAATCGAGGAGCGAGGCGCCCTTGGGACAGAGCGTGCCGCGGTTCACCGGATGGTCCGGGTCGCCCTCGATGTGGATGATCTCGCTGTGCGCGTTCTTGGAGCGATCCCCGAGGCCGTACATGACGATGCCGCAGCCGACCGCGCAGTACGGGCACGTGTTGCGCGTCTCGGAGGTGTGGGCGAGCTTGAACTGGCGCACCTCGGCCAGCGCCGGCCTGGGCGAGAACCCGAGCGCCGCCAGGCTGGAAGCGCCGAGCCCGCCGGCCGCGTACTTCACGAACTGTCTACGGGTGACTTGCATGGCAGTGAGCCCCCGGACGCCGAGATCTAAAAACGGCTTTTTCCGGAGGGAGGGCGCACGCGGCTTCCCCCTGTTGGGTGGCTATGCCAGGTGGACCCAAGAAAGGCGGGCACCGCCACGAAGGCGCAGCGCGTCGCGCAACGGGCGTTGCGACCGTGAAGCACGGGACCCCGAGCTGCGGGCAGTCTGCGCGCATGAAGACGGCGCCGGAGGCCGTTTCCTTGCGTTGACAAGGCAGCCCCAAGCGGGCTAGCAAGCGCTCCACTTGCTCACGAGTCCGGTAGTCCGGTCGAGCGTGGCCGCGAGCCGCCTGCCCATACGCATTGCGCGCCGCCTCGATCGGCTTGCGGCGCAGGCGCACCGCTTCCACCGCTTCGCGCACCACCCGCTCTGCGCCGCCTACGCCGGGGAGACCCTCCGCGTCGGGCGGCGCGGGCGCGTGTGCAAGGGGTGCGCGGCGGCGGCCGTCGGTGCCTTTCTCGGGGTGGGGCTGGGGTTCGCCGTGCCCGTCCCGCCGCCGGCGGTGCTGTGCGGGCTGCTGATGGCGACCGCCGTTGCGGTCGCATCGCTCAGCGGGGGCGGCGGGGGACAAGCCCCCGCCCTACACCCTGACCCCGAGCGCGACCGCGACCCCGAGCGCGACCGCGACCCCGACCTCGACCTCGACCTCGACCTCGACCCCGACCCCGACCT
>WNGL01007053.1_pt1 | contig 13207 bp, 14 predicted proteins | sample 5400591 | NCBI WGS metagenome assembly WNGL01 (sample SAMN13153377, study PRJNA577476) | soil metagenome | isolation source: 80 cm soil or saprolite under Garry oak tree replicate 1 | place: USA:California | collected 2016-06-15
GCGTCCAGCCCTGACAGTTTCCGTATGAACCTTGAAGACCCTCCGTTGTAGCCCGCCATTTGCCCTCAACGATCTTCACAAGCGTCTCGTTTGCGTTCAGAGGCTCGAAACTCATCTCGACCACAGTATCGTATCCGCCTGATTGTGGTACAGATCCGGTCTTCGGATCGTACACGCCTTCGCTCGCACCCCAGGAGAACTGAATCAGTTTGTTCCTCACAACCTTCTGCACTTTCACCGGAACAGTCTCGACCTTATCCCCGATATCATTGAATTTCCACAAAACCGTCTTGCCTTCATCCAGCGGTCCATTCGATCCGCCAGACGTGAAGTAAGTGCTTAGCTTCTTCGGGTTGTAGACAGCATCGAATACTTCGCTTACGGGTTTCTGAATTTTCGTTTGAACGGTAAATCTCAGATCCATCTTCGCATCATCCTACCTTTCCCCGCTATATGTTATATATTTATAACACTTTGTTCACTCCTAGGGTACCACTCGTGAACATCGACCCGAACAACGAATCTCCGGAGATGGCGACTTGACAAGGGAAGACAATTATGATTTGATCTTCAAAGCACTCGGCGACTCTCGACGACGCGAGATACTCGACCTGCTACAAGAGAGAGCAAGGACAACCGGAGAATTAATCGAGCGCTTCAAGCAGTTGGACCGGTGCACGGTAATGCAGCACCTGAGCGTTCTCGAAAAGGCGGATCTCGTCATCGTGAAGCGTGAGGGGCGTCTCCGCTGGAACTACATCAACCCGCTCCCCATCAAAGAGTTGCATGACCGCTGGATCGGCGGTTATGCAGATAGCGCGGTCGATCTGCTAGCTCGCATGAAACGCGAGATCGAAGGATCCTAGTTTGAGCTACGACCTATAGGTCGCAGAACATACATACACCGTATCCCCCGGAATCTGTCGACGAGCCAAATTGACCCAGGCGAGGACCGCATCAAAGCCCGACATTGTCAACTTGGATGAACTAGAACAACGAGCAAGGCAACAGCTCGACCAGGCCACCTACGATTTTGTGGCCGGGGGCGCCGGTTCCGAGCTGACCCTGAGGGCAAACCGAGAGGCTTTTCAGAAAATAACAATCATGCCCCGGGTTCTAACCGGAATCAAGCACGTTGATCCTTCGATAGATCTTCTCGGGCAACAGTTGTCCATGCCGATCTATGTTACGCCAATGGCGAACCATGGCGTCGCCCATTCGTTGGCCGAGGTTGGAAGCGCGCTGGGCGCGGAAAAAGCAGGCACGCTCTTCATCGCTCCGACATCCTCTACCAAGACCATGGAAGAAGTAGCCACAGCAATCAAGGACAGCCCTCGATGGTTCCAACTATACCTCAACAAAGACCCTGAGGTCAATAGGGACCTGCTTCGGCGAGCCGAGAGGGCAGGTTTCTCCGCAATCGTTCTGACAGTCGACCTACCAGTCCTGGGCATTAGAGATCGCAACGTCCGGAACAGCTTCTCGTTACCAACGGATCTCAACCGGCCTAACATTCCTTCAGAGCGATTCAATGCCGCGACGCGAAGCCTTCAGACTCTCACAGCTGGTATCAAGGATGACCTCAGCTGGGACGACTACGAGTGGACTCGAAAGCACACTGCTCTACCCGTCTTGATCAAGGGCATCCTCTCGCCCGATGACGCGGAGGAAGCTGCTGGGCGAAAGGTCCCAGCGATAATCGTCTCGAACCATGGAGGAAGACAACTCGACACGGGCTTCGGAGCAATTGAGGCTCTTCGACCAATAGTTGAGAGGGTAGGTGGGAGGACGAGAGTACTATTCGATAGCGGAATCAGGAGGGGAACTGACGTTTTCAAAGCATTGGCGTTAGGTGCTGAAGCGGTCGGCGTGGGACGTCCAGTCCTATGGGGTCTCGCGCTCTACGGAGCGGACGGGGTCAGTGCGGTACTGAATCATTTGCGAGCGGAGCTGGTGAATGTAATGAGGCTTGCCGGCGTTGCACGACCAACTGACATCAATCCAGAATACGTCGAGGCGCTATAGCTGGAGTTGGATCGCAGTCACAACAGGTCCAGTCCGGGGTAAGAGAACCAGGCAGATCTTTGTGTCGCAATTGTGACCGTTAGTGGTCGTCTAAAATCCGTTGATTTATATCACAATATCGGAAGACTGGTCCAGGAACTGGCGCGCGGCTGCTCGCCTATATCCGAAGATATACCTCGATGGACAAAGTTCAAACCTTTGGTAAATGGTCGATCAAGAGAAATGCTTCCAAGAGTCAGCCCCCCAGAGGAAACTGGCCGATTCAACCTACTCCACGAGTTCTTTGAAGCGCAAGTTGACACGCGCCCCGAAGCAATTGCCATAACAGTCGAAGGCAGAAGGATAACTTACGCTGAGATTGAGCAACGAGCCAATCGTCTAGCTCGATACCTCCATAACCATGGGGTAGACCGCGGCTCTCTTGTCGCAATACTTCTCTCCCGATCACTCGACGCATACGTAGCGATTCTGGGCACTCTAAAAGCCGGGGCAGCCTACGTGCCCTTGGATCCGGAATATCCGGCAGACCGGATCTCCTACATTCTCCGTGACTCTCATGCTGAAACCCTCCTCACCACGGCCACCCTAGCCTCGCATCACCGGGAATTTCACGGAAGCCTGATCAGGGTCGACGTCGACGCTGATGCTATCAGCTCAGAAATCCCTGCACGCCTCCCAGCTGGTGAGGTCAAAGTGGGATCTGATAACCTCTGTTACGTCATCTATACCTCAGGCTCGACAGGTCGGCCAAAAGGCGTCTTGGTCGGACACCGTAGCGTCTGCAACCTAGTCGAGGCAGAGGCGGAAATCTTCCACGTTACGCCCGAGGACAGGGTCTGCCAGATCGCCTCGTTATCTTTCGACCTCTCACTTGAGGAGATCTGGCTCGCCTTCCAGGCCGGTGCAAGCCTCGTCCCTGCGAGCCGCGAGGTTTCTCACGGAGGCCCTGACCTCTCAAAATTCCTAGTAGAAAATCAGGTAACAGTCCTCTCGTGCGTCCCAACTCTCCTTAGCATGCTTGAGGAAGAGATCCCCACATTACACCTTGTCATTCTCGGAGGAGAAGTGTGCCCTGAAAACCTAGTCACGCGTTGGGCCCGTCCCGGCCGGCGTATCGTCAACACGTATGGTCCCACCGAGACCACCGTCACAGCAACATACTCAGATCTCAAGCCAGGAAAACCGATTACAATCGGACGACCGCTACCAGGTTATCACATCCGCATTCTCAACGAATCCCTGCAACCGGTACCCGAAGGCGTAACCGGTGAGATCTGCATCGGCGGAATTGGAGTCGCGCGCGGATACGTTGGACGACCCCAGGAAACCATGGCCCGATTCATCCAGGATCCGTATGCGCAAAAGGGCGAGGTCAAAACGCGACTCTACCGGACGGGCGACCTTGGCCGGTTTGACGCTGAGGGAAACCTCGAATTCCTCGGCCGGAGTGATAGTCAGGTAAAACTTCGGGGCTTCCGGATAGAACTAGCCGAGGTAGAATCTGTGCTGATGGAGCACGCCAGTGTCTTCTCAGCGGCGTGCATGGTCCGTGAGGATACCGCGGGTCTTAGGCAGCTCGTCGGCTACGTCGTTCCCAGAGAGGGAATTGACTTAGACCCGGATCGTCTCCGACTCCATCTCCGTGACCGTCTGCCGGCCTACATGGTTCCCACGCTCATCGAGACGATCTCGGCTTTGCCCAAGCTACCCAGCGGCAAACTAGATCGCGCGTCCTTGCCCAAGCCAATGTTGCTTTCGCCAAACCGCTCGGACGTCAAGCTTCCCCGAAACGAAACTGAACGTCGAATCTTGGAGGCCTGGAACACTCTCTTTCGCCCTCAGCCGGTCTCGGTCGATGATGACTTTTTCCTCGATCTCGGTGGCCACTCTCTCCTCGCTGCACGGATGGTTTCCGAACTTCGAAAAGACCCCCTCTACTCCCGCATCTCGGTCGCTGACGTCTACGAAAACCCGACAATCTCAAGCCTAGCCGCCACGATTGGCGAGTTATCTCTTTCAAGAACAGTATCTAGAACGGTGACAGCCCTCGACAACAAGATAGATCAGTCTGAGACGAAGGGGAGCTTCGGCGCAGGCCTCGTTCAGATATTTCTCCTGTACTTCGTCTTCGGCTTCCGAGCTCTAGAGTGGATGACTCCGTACCTGGTCTTTTTCTATCTCCAACTAACCGGACATTCGATCCTCGGGTCTATTGCGTGGGCGGCCGCCAGCGCGGTCATGATCTTTCCGATTCTTCTCTTTGCCGCGATCGGAGCCAAATGGATCATAATTGGTCACGTCAAAGCGGGCCGCTTCCCATTATGGGGGTCGTACTATGTCCGCTGGTGGTTTGTGCAAGCACTCGTCAGCTCCATACCCATTGACTATCTTGAGGGGACACCACTGCTTCCTTTCGTCTATCGGCTATTCGGCGTCCATATCGGGCGTGATGTCCAGCTTGCGACCGAGAACATTGCCGCTTTCGACCAGATTACGATAGGTGATGGTTCATGCATCGACGATGATGCGTCCCTCCTCGGCTACACGGTCAAACAAGCCCAGCTAATCATCGGACCCATCCGTATTGGCCGCAACTGCTTCGTGGGCACCCGTAGCGTTCTTTCCGAAGAGACAGAGATGGAAGACGACGCGCGGCTCGAGGACCTCTCCCTACTCCAACCTGGCGCGCGCATCCTTGCCGGGGAGACCTGGACAGGCTCTCCTGGACGCAAAATCTCTCGCCCGGATTCCCGGCGCACCGAACAGCCTCGGTCAGGGATGCTTCGACGCGCGTTGACCCCAGCAATCTATTTCGCGCTGGTTCTCGTCCTACCGGTTCTTCTTCTCGCAGCCATTCTCCCCGGAGTTCTGGTCCTTGTCCGCATGAACCCTCTCGCTCATCCATTCTATTACGCGGCCGCCGTTCCGCTGGTCGGCGCCACATTCACCATCCTCATCATGCTTGAGGTCGTGGTTGCCAAATGGCTCCTAGTGAAACGGGTCAGACCCGGAACCTACCCGGTCCACGGATCATTCTACGTTCGCAACTGGCTGGTGGAGCAGCTCTATTCGCTGAGTCTTGATCTGACAGCTCAGCTTCGCGCCACCCTTTACCTCGCGCCTTGGTTCAAGGCGCTAGGAGCGAAGCTCGGCCGTAACGTCGAACTCTCGACTGCCACGACTCCCACACCAGACCTGCTGACGATTGAGGAGGGCGCTACAATCGCAGATGAAGTCAACCTTGGACCGTCTCGTGTTGAGAACGGCTGGATGACCGTAGCCCCCACTAAGATCGGCAAACGCGCTTTCGTAGGCAATAGCGCGGTAGTCCCGGCAGGCACAACGGTCGGGGAGAACTCGCTCCTAGGTGTTCTGACCCTTCCACCTCTAGACCCAATCCAGGCCTCTCAACCCGGCGGCTCTTGGCTCGGGAACCCCCCAGTCCAACTACCGTACCGACAACCCAGCCCAAGCTTTTCCGAGAAACGAACCTACCAGCCGACCCATCGAGCCCGTCTCGTTCGCGCTGTTGTCGAAGCTTTCCGTGTGACTCTGCCGTCAGCCGGATTCATCATCGTCACAACCACCGTTATCACCGCAACTTTCACTCTGATGAGAAGTCTGGGACTCGTCAAGGCCCTGCTGCTTCTACCAGTGACGTATGGTGTGGCCTGCACGGTCGTTGCTCTAGCCGTTGTGCTTGCGAAGTGGCTCGTCATGGGACGTTTCCGTCCTTTCACCCATCCCCTCTACACGACCTACGTCTGGCGGCTTGAGGCTGTTAACGCGCTGTACGAGTTCCTCGCCACACCACTATCCCTCGACGCTATACAGGGAACTCCCCTGCTCCCATTCTATTTCCGCTTGCTGGGCGCTAAGGTTGGCAAAGGCGTCTACCTCCACACAACAGGACTGATAGAGTTCGACCTAGTGACGATCGGAGACCACTGTTCCATTAACCAGGACTCTGTTCTGCAAACGCATCTGTTCGAAGACCGCGTCTTGAAAGCGAGCACTCTCAAGGTTGGGAACTATTGCGATATCGGCGCTTACTCCATTGTCCTCTACGACAGCAAGATGGAGGACCACTCCCACCTCGACTCGCTAAGCCTGCTGATGAAAGGCGAAACACTTCCTGCTGACACGGCGTGGGCGGGCATTCCTGCAAGAAGGAGCGATTGACATTGACGATGACGGAGTCGGTCTCTGACTTTGTCGTTCATCGCTTCGGTGATGAGCCCAGTGATGACGCAAATGTTCGCGTCTGGTTCGCAAATCTAGATGAACAGCATACTGATGCCGCCCAGCTCTCATGGCTCTCGACCAGCGAGCATGTCAGAGCGTCTCGTCTGAAAAGCCTACTAGAGCGGCAGCGATACCTTGCCGGCCGTGTATTCACGCGACGCGTACTAAGCAACTTGACAAATATCGCCCCAGAGGATCTGAAAATCATCGCAGACCAGTGTGGTAAACCTCGCTTGAGCCTGCCAGCTGTTGAAGGGCGCGTACCGTCAAACACTTTGTTGAAGTTCAACGTCTCACACTCGAAAAACTTCCTCTGCATCGCTACGGCGTTGGGCCGTGACATTGGTATCGATATCGAGGTTGTGAATCCGAATCTGGACTTCCTAGCAATAAGCCAAGCTTGTCTTGACCGGGAGGATAACGAACAAGTCCGATGCTCATCCCCTCATGAGCGCGGTCTCGTTTTCCACCGACTTTGGACGCGGAAGGAAGCGTTTGCGAAGATGAGGGGACATGGAGTCACCTCAAACCACGTTCATCGCATGCTGAGCGTATCTTGGTCGCTAGCATTACTTGAATTCACTCTGGGCGAGAAGCAAGTTGTTGGCGCTCTAGCTATCTCAGCCTAACGACCTCATCGAGGGGAGTCGTCGAGGCGACCCCCGAGTACATTGCCACGCGCTGGGAAATCGTTGACAAAAAATGGAAAAATGCGCGGCCGAGTCGACTAGTTCTGTGTCCTTGCCAGGCCTAGTCCACGTCTGCGGCGTTCTCGTTAGCGTCGTCCAGGTCGGCGTGACTCATTGAATTGTCGTCAGAGGTCTCGTTGTCATCGTGATCCTGTTGATGGTTCTGATCCTGATCATGATGCTCATCGTCATGGCTTGTAGTGGTATTGCTCGAGGCGGTATCTGATGCGTGGAGGATGGCTACAGTTGGGATCAGCACCGCGGCGACAAGTAGGAAGAGGGCTATCTTCTTCGAAACTCTTCACCTCCGAGGCAATGTCGCATCAGACACCTAGTCAAGAGATAAGCCAACAGTTTTGAACACAACATCCAACGTGCCCCTCTAATCGGAAAAGTGCAATGCCTAATGCTCTGGCTCCATTGTGTCACTGTCCAAGAGAAAGTGGGAGTCATTTGTACAGTTCAGAAAGCTCGATTTCAAGGACCATCATGAGCTCTTGGATCTTTGCTGGCACGCCGTCCTTTCCATTCCAGGTGTCGTAGATCTCGAGAACTTCCTTTACGCAATGGGGAGCCAACTGGATGTATTCCAGATCCAAAACTATCAGTATGCCAAGTGAATTGCCGACAAGAACTTAGAGGGGTCAGCCTGCCGAAACTATTCCATAGCGAACGTATCGGTGGGTGCCTATTTCTAACCAAATCAATAGTACCCGAAGGTTAGACGCGCACGCTGATTGAGTGCCATTCGCCGGGAACGATGTAAGTCCGGAAGTGGGGATCTTTCACAATCCGTGTCAAGTAGGATTGGATTGCTTGCTTTCCTGGCAACTTTCCGCCCCAGCAGCCAAAGAACGGGTTGAGATTCGCGGTTACGACAACGCTGCCGGGACGCGTCAGACGTCGGAGATATGGAATGTATCGCGGGTATTCGACCCAGTCACCATCCAGAAATACTACGTCATAGTGACCCTTTAGCTTGGGAAGGATGTTTTGTCCCCGGCCGCGAATGACATGGATGCGTCTCGAGAGGCCTCGCTGTTCGAAAGCTTGCTCGGCAAGATCAGCATGACCCAGGTCTCCTTCAATCGTATCCACCTGACAATCCGGTCCTCCTGCTGAAGCCATCAAGGCTGCCGTGTACCCGTGGCCACATCCAACCTCTAACATTCGTCGCGCATGCGTTAGTGAAGCAAGCACCGTCCAGAGAGGCGCCTGCAAAGGGTCGCTGGGGAACATGTCGCAACCCCGCCCGTGCTTACGGCGATGCTGGTTCGACAGTTGGTAAAGGTCTAGATGAACGTCAGCCTGGCCATCATAGATTTCTGTGAGCAGCTGTTTGACGCTTTTTCTCAAGATCTAATCGAGCCTCTCATCAATCTCCGACTATTAGTGCAAAAATATTATGGCCCTAATTTCGACGCGAAGTTTCGCGCTAGTTTTTCAACTGGGTCTCGCTTAGGTTTCATCTAACTCATGTATGCAACTACCCGGATCACACGCCTGCGCCGCAATTAGGGCACTCGGTAGCGCCACCGGGGATTCGCGAACCACAATAATTGCAGAAAACCATGCCTGTAGCGCCAGCAGGAAGCCCTCTGAGGCTTATCGAGCTGTGAAGGATCAGGTTGGGCTCCTTCACGTGTTTGAAAAGCGATCCATCTGCCGTCCCTCGAATCGAAATACACATTCCCAACACCACGGAACCTTCCGAGTCTGGATTGTTCCATGCGGACATTTGACAAATCTGGAACCAGCCGAGTAGAGTTGTGCGCAATTACCCGACGATTAGTCAGATAGTACTTCCTTCCCTTGTCAACAATGAGGCTCACAAGACTCGCGACGAGAAATCCGAAGAATAGGATAGTTGAAGCTGCGTCTACCGCATCTCCTAGCGATGCCCCGTTAATGTTCAAGATCCCGAAGAGGGACAAGAAAGCCAAGAATGGATATCGAAGATCGTAGGCCGGTCTCCCTTTCCAGATGAGTTCCTCACCTGACTCTAGTTCCATCCCAATCAACTGTTCTCGTTGGAGACCGAACGCAGAGGATAGAAATCGGTTGGAATGAATTTATACTGTTACCCGGGTTTTGTCGCCTGACTTCGCCTCGCTACGACTCTTGAGACTACTTTTTTGCGTAAATAGGGTAGTCGTGGCAATCATTAACTCCCAATGAAAGCGAGAGAGCAGAAACGCCCAAGGATTGACTCGAACGAGTCAAACCTCTTTCGCGAAACCGGGCATCGTCCTTCCGCGCGATCTTGACACGTGCGAAGAAGAATCCAGCCTCGTTGGCGAAGATGTTAACTATGTAAAATGGTCATATTGGCAATTTCCGGCAAGACTGTTTCTTGAAATCGGGTATGCCCACCATGTTCGAGGAAGAACCCAAGGCACGATGCCCAGATTGCAGTCAGTCCCTCACATTCATCCGGACAAAATCACACCAGAAAAGATGGTACTGCTACGCCTGCGAGAAGTATGTTGACCGTATCGCTGAGCCCACAATGGTGAAAGACGCTCATGCCAGAATTGAGGCGATTACCGGCCTTCAAGTAATTGATTCCCATGGAATGATTGTCGGCCGGGTCCGAAAAGCGATCTCGAACGACACCGGTGATGTCAGATCACTGGTCTTGTCGGTCGACAAAGAGCAGTTCAAGACTTTGCTTGATGAGAGAGACTTGCCGCGCGAGTTCGAGCTGGGACACGAGAAAATCGCGACAGTCGGAGATGTAGTAATCCTATCCGACGTATTCTCACCGAGTGCGCTAGCACCACCTAAACCAGCAGAGGAGTCTCCGAACGTCGGCAAATGCTCGAGATGCAGTGCCCCACTCGTTGCCGGAGCAAAACATTGCATCAAGTGCGGAGCATTGCTGACCTCCGCCTCCTGCGTATCATGCGGAACGTTGAACCCAACCGAGGCTAGGTACTGCAAGAACTGCGGCAACAAGCTGACCTAGTTTCGCATCGATTGTGCACCGAAACAGATTCAGATTTCACAAGGCCGTATTTTCGATCACCTAAATACTCAGCATACTTCGACCGGATTCCAGGTAGAGACGATAACTAGTGTCGGATCGTAAGGAAGATCTGTGGCCGGACCTTGACCTTGCAGCCGCGAATGTGAATCGGTCGGGGACCCTTGTCGGGTCAACCATTGCAGTCTTCACCTTCCTCCTCTTCTTTCTCTACCCTCGCTTTTCCTCAGGGCAGATCGACCCTACTCTCTTCCAAGTCACCTTGACAATCATAGTGCTGACGATTCTTTCATTCAGTCTTTCAGGACTCTTCTACTATCGGATCGGCGTTCTGAAGCTGACCTCTGCCAAGAAACGTGTCAGCATGCAGAGGGGAGCTCTATTCTGGCTTTTTGGGACACTTTTCGTGTTGTTGGAGCCCGCGCTTATCTTGTTCACGGTCGGACTCACGGTCGTCGGCGTTGTGGCGTTGATAGCATGGATCTTGTACGCTTTGGTCACCCTGCGGGACGCCAACGCCTATGGGAATCTCTACGGCTCCACTTAACGGCAGTCTATGGAAATAGCAGGGAGTGGCTCACTTTATTTTGACTCAAAGTATTCTTTAATCTCATTTTCGGGTACTTGGACTAGGCAGAAGTGGTTGCCCTCTGGGTGCACAGGTATCTTGAAGTCCTCATCCGATTTGTCGCCTCGAGAGTACAGGGTCCCTCCCATTTTCAGCAGCCGCTCTACCTCTCCTTCTTGATCCGTCGTATAGAGGTCCAAGTGCAGTCTAATCCTGCCCTTGACATTTTTCTGGATCTTGTTCAAAGAAACGTTCGGGCTCTTTCCCTGAGGATCCTGAAGGATCACCCATCCGTCTTTCGGTGGATGCTTGGGGCATAGTGGAGCGTGTCCTGCCAGAAGGCCAGCATTTTGTCGAATTCGTTGCAGTCGATAACCATCGAGCCGATCCTCACGTGCAAGGCACTTTCGCCTAGGCAAAAACATCATAATTAACGGTTGTTTATGACGGGACATCTATGCTGTGCTAGAGAAAGAGATGAGTAGCCATCTAGCTGAAAGAAGATTGGCGCTGATCCATCGAGTCATCGTTCCGGACCAGAAGTATCCAGCTGAATATGCCATACTAGTAACTGATACTCGGTCGATTTTTATGCGTCAGGAGAAGACGAGGAGCAGCTACTGGCTTCGGGGCGAGATGAAGTTTGGAACAGCGCTTGTGACTGACGTGATACCGAAGACTCTCGAAGACTTTGAACAGACCAGCTTGGAATCGTTGACCGCCGATTCTGCGAACATCACAGTCCCCCATGAGACGGTTGTCTCGCTAGTGATGGGAAAGGAAGAACCAGAATTCCGTGCACGCGAATTTTTTTGTCTGGCTAACGATGAGAAGACAAGGGCACAGATTCCAAGTGTACAACTTTGAGATGAAATACCGACAGAGCCAGAAGCTTGAGCCTTTGATCAAATTCTACATGGTACCCTTGGGTGCGTACTTTAAGCCAGAAAGACAGACCAAGAGCCGGGAAACAATTCTCCGAGAATACGCCACAGACGCGCTCGGGATTTTCCAAAAAGTTCTCCCTGCCAAAGTCATCTCTTCGTAACACTAACTTTGGCATGGGGCAAGCTTCGTACTGGGCAGAGCACCCAGTGTCGATCGTTAACCCTGCCTAGATACTGGGGCCAGCCTTGACCTTTTTTGCTTGAAGCTTTCTTGGTAGGAGCTGGAATATTAGGACCCCCAAGAGTCCGGCTAGAACTAGTACGGCGTTGTAGTTGAGAAGATAGGTTCCGGGAGCGAAGTTGGCCTGGACCCAGTTCTGCATGTTCACGTTCGAAGCGTACTCTCGTACAAGCCCGCCGTAGATAGTGATCAGTAGTACAGCTTCTGCGAGGGCAATCGCAAGGGCCTTTGATACCTGGCTGAATGACGGTAAATGGGGTGAACGTTTCTTGGTCTTCGCTTCAGGGAACCCTCGCCCATCCAAGGAAGATCCTAGTACGGCGCTCTTTTGACCTACAAGCGCTTCAAGCTCGTACAGGGCGGATTCGATCCGGTTGCTTGCTCGCCAGGTTCTTCTCATCGCGAGAAAGTACGTGCATAGGCCTACTCCCCCGATCAATAATGGAATTGAGATGGGGAGGAGAAGAGTGGAAGCGGATTCGTTCCATGGGGTTAGGTTGCCGAGTCCGAATCCTCCGAGCGCTCTTGTCGTGTAGACCCATGAGGCAGTGCCTGCGCCCATCGCAATCAGTCCGAGGCTAAGCTGGGCTCTTCCCTTCCAGTTGGTGCTCGGTGTGAAGACTGCTTGTACCCCTTTCTGCGCTGGCCTTCTCTTTCTCTTAACGCTAGTCGACAAATGAGATCAGTCTGCTGTGGATCCGAGCTTGGTTAGGACAGTGTCAGCAAGGGATCCCTCGAGCAACTCTTTCGTGAGCCGCCTGTATTCCTCTGAGGCACTGTTCCTCGGGCTGTAGATTATCCCCGGTATTCCTTTGCTTGGGGCTTCTGCCATACGGATGGATCTTGGAATGACGATCTTGAGGATGTGGTCGCCGAACGAGGTCCTGAGCTGTTGGACGACTTTCTTCGAAAGACCTGTTCTCTTGTCAAAGAGTGTTAGTAGTATTCGATAATCGAAATCGGTCTTAGCTCTCGATTTCACAATTCTCATGAACTTCAGCAATGTCGGCAGCCCGTCCATCGACAAGAATTCGGATTGCACCGGCACGATCATTAGGTCGCAAGCGACGATCGCGTTTACGGTCAGAATTCCAATATTCGGCGGGCAATCGATAAGGATCGCGTCGAATCTGTGTCTGGCTACTGCGAGAGCCTCTCTCAGGACGAATTCGCGCCCGGGGATCGAGGAGAGTTCGACCTCTGCTCCCGCGAGGTCCAGGTTACTAGGCACCAGGGTGAGATTCTCGACCTTGGTCCCAAGCATTACCTCTTCGATCTTTCTCGACTGTGCGAGCGCGTCATAGACTGTATAGAGTAGTTTGGATTTTTGGAAGCCGAGGCTTACAGTGGTGCTTCCCTGTGGGTCGAGGTCCACGAGGAGTACTTTTCGTCCTAGTTGTGCCAGCGCGGTGGCGAGGTTGACGGCTGTTGTGGTCTTGCCGGTTCCTCCTTTGTTGTTTGCGAAGCTTAGGATCATGGTCGGGAACTGCTCGTAGCCGGAGGGTTTGGTATGAAATTCATGCGCAGATCGAGTTGAACCAAGCATCGTCCTCGTGTCGTGATTAG
>WNGL01007055.1_pt1 | contig 13207 bp, 16 predicted proteins | sample 5400591 | NCBI WGS metagenome assembly WNGL01 (sample SAMN13153377, study PRJNA577476) | soil metagenome | isolation source: 80 cm soil or saprolite under Garry oak tree replicate 1 | place: USA:California | collected 2016-06-15
GTCAGGACAGGCCAGCCGCCAGGCGGCCACGCCCGGCAAGGCCGCCGGGCCCGGTCCGCCCAGGACCATCAGCCCCAGATCCTCGAACTCCACATCAATAAATGACCGCAACCTGCTAGCTTTTTCAGCAGCCTCCTAGGCCGCACATGTCGATGACGAGGTATCCGAGGCTGGCGCGGCCGAACGCCCAGACGAGCCCGGCCGGGTCCTGGCGCGGGGCGGAGCCGTCGATGTGGCGCACGGACAGGTTGCATGCCGCCTTCCCGATCGTGCGGCCGCCGGTCAGCCACACTGACGCGGTCTGGTAGGCGACCCAGGCAACGAGCAGGACGATGGCGTACAGCAGCAGCGACCCGGTGGCCGCGGCGGTGACCCCGGTGGCGGCGGCCACGAGAAGCAGGTCGATCGTGAACGCGAGCAGTCGTAGCGGGTGCGGGGCAAACGACACTGGCTCGCGGGTCTCTGCGGGGGCGGGTGTGCGGGCATCGGTCGACACGGCGGCCTCCTTTGCCGTGCGGTTCGGACCCATGAGAGATTGATGGGCCCTCACGTAGATGGAGAGTGCGCCAGCGGATCTGATACACAAGTCTTTTGCGGCTCGTGCTGGGATGCCAGCTACCGTCGCGCGGCAATCGAGGCAGGTGCTGCCGCCGCACGGGGTACGAGATGCTCTGACCATTTCTGCCCGTCCTTCCTCTAGGCGCCGAACCCAGGCGAGCGGACAGTGGGTCTTCTGTGCCTCGCCAGGTGCGGGTTACCGACCGCCTGCGCTGATGCCGAGTTCGCTTCCGCGCGCGTACCTCGCCGCCGGCACACTGGAACCGTTCTTCCTTGAGAACGCGACGAGGTGGGCGGCTGCGCTACGTGATGCAGGTGCGGACGTCGTCATGAGCGAGCGCGTCGGATCGCACGGCGACGAGTTCTGGCGACAAGAGTTCCCGCTGATGGTGGCGTGGGCGTTCGGACGATCTCGGCCGACCGGATCAGTGACCGCGCCATCTGCGCCCCGAGGAGTCTCGGGCCACCGGCCCGCGCGCAGCCCGGTAATCCCGCGGGATCGTTCGTATGTGCGCGTCCGGCCGGTGGTGAAGGACGCTGTGACCGTCGTTCACACGGTGGCCGAGTCGCTGTGCCAGCCGCTGTCTTTGGACAGTGTGCTGGACGTCGACGTGTACCGGCTACGTCCAACGGATGGCGGTTCCGACCTCGTTGCGCGAGCCTTCGGCGCTGATGTTGAGGCCGCGACGGTGAATGCTGCCGCTCGCGTTCTGACCGGTTTGGCGGGCACGCCGTTCCCTGCCGAGCGCTGCGCGAGCGACTCTCCGGTGCTGCCGCTCGGGGGCGGTCGGCACCTGCTCGTCACCGAGTACGTCGAGCCGACACCGGCTCCCGGTCCAGGCTTCATCTTGGCCTGGTGCGCCGGGCTGCTCGCTCGGCTGGCGACCCGATCCGCCCGAGACCTTCCGCCCGGCGGTGGCTGGCACCGGCTCGGCGCCACCCCGTCGCACGAAATCGCCGAGGCGCTTCGCCTCGGCGGCCAGCTCGGTCCTTCCGTCGGCGAGCTTGTCGACACCCTGGCCGACGCCGACGACGGCACCGGTCTGCCCGAGGCGCTGATCCACGCCGACCTAACACCGCCGAACGCCGTCCCGCGTGGCGACCAACCCCCGGTGATCATCGACTGGATCGGGATGGGCCGTGGCCCGCGGGTGTGGCCTCTGGCCTTCCTGCTCTTCGCGGCGGGGCCGCGAGGTGCTCGCCGCGGTCTCGACCGCTACACCCGCTCGATCTCGCTGTCCGAGGAAGAACTGCGCCGGCTGCCGGGGATACTGGTCACTCGACCGCTGGCTCTCGATCTATGGTCGGTCGCGCACGAACGCATGACGGCGCAGCAGTCGATCACACGCTGCCATGCGCACCGGGCCCGAGCCGAAGCGGTCGCTGCGGCTCTGCACGATCTCGACCGCCCGTGACGGTATCCACATCCACACGCAAAGTGTCTCGACAGCCCAGCCACCGTCGCAGTTTCGTAAACCGAATCCTCAACGGGAACCTCGCAGATGCGAGGCCACGCCCGCTCAGAAGCGTCCCGTATACCTCGCTCGGTGAAGATTCCTTGAGGGCTGCCCTATCCGGGACACCGTCTCCGCCGCATCAGCCGGTACAGAACGTCCGGATCCGGACCGGCACTTAAATCGATAAGACAGAGCGCCGGGCCGACCAGATTAGGCGGTTATTGGTCGTGAGCCATCGAGCAGGGTTGATCACCCGTGCATCTTGCGTTATACGGCCGAAGGGTAGTGATCTGACCTTCGATCACCCGTATAACGCCGAATATTTTGCGGCTATCGAGGCTGATCGAGACGCCATGGACCTTGCGCCAGATCTTCCAGATCTGCGCCCACAGGGGTGGCACGGTCACGCGCCAGTCGGCCGCGCCGAACGGCGGTTCCGGCGTTCCCCGGTCAGCGTCTCGCTTGTCTTCTCATTACGCCGGATGGGCCGGGCGGCCGTCGCTTCGCGGCGGCCGCTGATTGGCAGAGGCGCCTTTGGCAGGGGGAGTGTCGAGCTGGAGCCTGGTTAGGGTGGATCCGGTGCGGAGCCAGATGGCCGGCCCGTCTGCCGCGGCGCTGATCAGGTCCGGTGTGTGCGCGACCGGGTACGCGGTCAGGGTGCCTGGCATCACGACGGTCAGCAGGGAGCCGGTGATCCACAGGCGGTCTGCCGAGTCCATGATGAGGGCCGGGGCTGACATGGTGCTGGAGGCGTAGCCGACGTGGATGATCGCGGTGATCCTGCCGGTGGCCGCGTCCGCTCGGGCCAGCCCGGACGGGGTGAGGACCCACACAGCGCTGCGCCCGGGGACGATCCGCGGGGTATATCCGCCGCTGTCGACGGGCAGGCTCTGGGCCGGCTTGAGCGAGTCCTGGTTGATCAAGGTGATGCGGTCGACGGCGGCACAGGCGATCCAGATGCCGTGCGGCCCGGGGGACGCGGCACATGCCGGTCCCGCGCCGGGGATCGGGGCCGCCTTCACGATCACGTCGCGGGACGGGTCGATCTTGGACAGGTACTCCTGGTCGCCGTCAGCGGTGGGCTCGTCGGTAATCATCCAGATGAAGCCGTTACCGTAGGCGACGTCGGCGCCCAGCCCGCGGACCGGGAAGCGCCTGGTGATGGCGCCGCTGGCCGGGTCGATGCGCAGCAGCGGGCCGGAGAAGTCTAGGACCCAGAGCGACCCGGCGCCCGATGTCATGCTGACCGGTTCATCCTGCCAGCTGCCGACCCGCACCGTCCTGGTGACCTGCCCGGCGGCCAGGTCGACGCCGGCGATCTGGCTGGCGGACCAGTCCGAGATCCAGGCCGTGGAGCCGAGCATGGTCATGCCGCCGGGCTGGCCGAACGGCAGCGGAATCCGTGCCCGCATAGATGACGGCAGCAGCGCCGGGGCCGCCGCCGTGCCTGGCCTGCCCGCGGGAGAGGCGGCAGGCCGGCTGCCCCGGCCGAGCATCACCGCGATGACAGCCGCGGCGATCAGGGCCACCGCCAGCGCGGCGTCGAGCCAGCGACCGCGGGGACGACGGACGTTCGGCTTCGGGCCCTGGCTGATCTCGTCCATATCCCCCCTGCTCCGGCCGCGGTCGCGCGCCGCTCACCAGCCAGGATGTCCAGGTCCCGTCCGTGCCCGCCATCCGACGTTCTGCGGATGTCCAGGCGGCCGCAGCCGGAGTAGCCTGGATGGGGAGGGATGGCGTGATGAAAGGCCCGGTAACAGCCAGCGGACGGGACCTGCGCACCCTGGCCGGGATCGTCAGCGATGACCGCGGCGAGCCCCCGGCCAAAGGGGGCGTAGGGTTGGTGCCGTCCCTGCTCAGTGACCTGCTGGCCCTGGTCGGCGGCGATCTCGTGGTCTTCTCGGGCACCGACAGCAGCCGGCAGGCGGACTGGTTCGGGCAGACTATGCCGACCGAAGCCCACGACCCCGAGTTCGACGAGGCATCGTTCTGGTCCCACTACTGGAACAGCCCCTGCAGCTACCCCGAGCACACCGGCGACCTGCGCCGCCACGTGCTGATCTCGGATTTCTACTCGGCCAGGCAATGGCACAGCACCGGCATGTACCAGGACTGCTGCAAGCCCTACGGGAACGAGCATGAGCTGATGCTGTGCCTGCCCGCCGGACCCGGGTGGACCGCCGGGCCCGGGCGGACGCTACGGCTGGTCTTCATCCGCGGACCCGGCCCGGATTTCTCCGACCGCGAACGCGACCTGCTCACCGTGCTGCGCCCGCACCTGCACCAGGCCTACCTCGACGCGGAGCGGCGCCGCCACCCAGCCCCCCAGCTCACAGCCCGGCACTGGGAACTGCTGCCCCTGGTCGCCGCCGGGCACACCAACGCCCAGATCGCCCGCCGCCTGGGCATATCCGAGGGAACCGTGCGCACCCACCTGGAAAACATCTACCGCCTGCTGAAGGTCTCCAGCCGGACCGCCGCTGTCACCCGCGCCTTCGCCGACCGGACGGCCTGACACCACCAGATCCCAGGCCCGGCCGCGTGCCCACCGAACCTGGCCTTCGAGTTAGCCTGAAGACGCGGCCAGGCCCGGCGTTCTGGCCGGCCGGCGGTCAGAGTTTCAAGAAGTCGCTGACTTGCCGCCCTCGGCCAAGTCGGCGCGATGCGACAGAACATCAGTTCTCGCTCGCCTTGGACGACCATGTTGGTCGCCCGCCAAGACGTCCCGAACGGCGGGTACTTGCGCGGGCACGCAAAGGCTCAGGTTGCTCTCCGTGACGGGTCTACCTGTAGCCTCCGCTCTGGGCTGGCAGAGTTCGCGGCTGCTGACTGACCACACGGCATGGCCGAGGTCCTGCCGTGCCCGCGGCGGCTCGACCCTGTCCGTGGTATGTGCGGACGTTGCGCAGGCATGCTCAGTCGCGTGGAAGCGTCCCACTCGAGGCAACTCGCATCCTTCATGCCGCCCGCGCACTGCTTGCACCGCTGAGGCCCGGCCGGGCGACGGCGCCAGGTGGGAGCCTGCCCGCGAATTGGACTACCGCCTGTGCTGCCTGCCGCGGACCATGCGGATCTCCCGCACCCCGCCCTCGACCTGGGCCGTCCCGTCGGCAACGAAGCCGTGCCTGCGGTAGAACGCCTGTGCACGAGGGTTCGGGTCGGCCACCCACAGCGCCACCGGCTCCTCCGGATCGACGACCGCCTCCAGCAGCGCCGGCCCGGCACCTGTGCCGTGGTCGGCGGCATGCACATAGAGCACATACAGCTGCCTCGCCCACGCCGCTCCGGCATCCAAGGGCGGGCCTGACATGGCGATCCCGATCAGCTCGCCGTCCCGCTCGGCGACAGCCACGCGATTCTCGCTATAGCGCTCGTCGGTCAGCGCGGCAGTCCAGAACCGCTCCCGGACGGCCAGGAAGCCCGGGTCGTCGAGCACCGCGTCCGGCATGAGTCCCCGGTACGTCTCCTGCCAGCACCGCACATTCACGCGCGCCATCTGCGCGACGTCCTCGACCCGAGCCGGGCGAACAGCCAGCGACGAGCTCACCACCGAATCGTAGGCCGCCAACCGCGGCACCTGCCGCACCGGTACAAATCTCAGGCAGGACAAAGCAGGTCCGCCAGTACGCGCAGCAGGAGGTTTGGTTAGCAGGCCAGAGTGGGCACCTGTCCGGGGATTTAGCCGCCCGCGCGTTGCGCTGCCGCCAATTAGCGACCGCTCATGCAAATCCGGGCGTCGGCTAACCAGACTGTGTGCGTAGCGGCATACAGATCAACCGTCGGCCCTGGCGCCTTGTCCGCTTGCGGGCGCGGATCCATGTCATCAGCAGCGTTTACGCACAGTAGCAGGATGTGGGGACGCAGGGTCTTGGACGTGGACCGGGTCGCCGGATAATCCCAGCGCCGTGAGTGCTATCCGTGCGATTACTCCTGCTATCGGTGCAGCTAGCGCGTGCGCGGACAGGGATCGTGCCCCTCGTAATGCGTAGGTCATCGGTTCGATTTCCGATAGGCGGCTCCACCCGAAACCTCCGGTCTACCTGGCACTTTCGCCCGCCTCCGCTTGGACACGTGACCGCAGGGCCGGCACGCCGGGACCGTCAAGCTCGGCCACGTACGATATGCGGCCAGCCATGCTCATCACGAGCGCGACGGTCGATCCGGTGATCAGGGGACCGGTGCCCGTGGCAAACGGTCCGTCGTCTGCCCGCAGCTGCAGATCGGCTACATGGGTGCGGCTGGCCACGGTGAAGTCGCGTCGGGCGAAGAAGTCGGCCACGGGCGTCAGCGCGTCGACGCTCGGTGTCTGCACAAGCCCCAGCGGCTGGCGGATGTCTTGGGCATGCACAACGACCTCGCCGAGGTAGGCCGGGGTGTGCGATGAGGGTGCGGTAGTGCTGGTGATGACGGCGCGAAACCGATCAAGCGTCTCAGCGGGGGTGCTGCCGCAATGCTCGGCGAGCCGCGTTGAGGCCTGCCAGATCTTTCGCCAGCGCGGCGCGCTCGGCGTGCGCCAGCGTCCACAGGTGGCCGTACTGCGGTCGCGCCATATGGCTCGATCCCTCCCATGGGTAACGTCGCGGCAAGGTAGACCGGCCTAGGCCTCTGGAATCATCGAGGCCGAGGCTCGCCGGTCAGAAAATAACTAGCCGCGGCAAATCGGGGCGCGCTAGGTTCTCGGTCTGTGGAGGATCCGAACGTGTACTTCGGGGAACGGGTCGCGGCCAGTTACGACCTGGACGGTCGTATGTTCCAGCCGGAAGCTGTCGATCCGGCGGTCAGCCTGCTCGCCGAGCTGGCCGGGAGCGGCCGCGCGCTGGAGCTCGCCATCGGCACCGGCCGTATCGGGCTGCCGCTGTCGCGGCGTGGCGTACCGGTGCACGGCATCGCCGGAGTCCGGCTACGTGACCGCTGGTTCGGCTGGAACCGTGAGCCGTTCACGACCGACAGTCACTCCCACGTCTCGGCCTGGCAGAAACCGGAATTGTGATCCGCCTTTTTCAGGAGCCACGGCTGATGTGGCCGACAACCGCCGTGCGGACGTCCTACCTCGTGGGCGAGCAGGCCGATTGCCTGCTCAGGAGCACGCCGACAGATTGGCTGGGACCAGCCAGCGAGAACTTCGCCGAGTTCGTCGCCGCGCGGCGGGGGGTGCGAACACGGTGGGGAGTGCCTTCCACGGTCTTCTGGTACATCTCCGGCGAGTACTACCTGGGGACCCTGGTGGTCCGGCACCAGCTGACGCCCGAGCTCGCTGAAGTCGGAGGTCACGTCGGCTATCACGTCGTGGCCCCGTGGCGCCGGCAGGGCCATGCGACACGGATGCTGGCGGCCGGGCTCGTGGAATGCCGCCGTCTGGGCATCAGCCGGGTCCTGCTGACGTGCGACCCCGGCAATGAACCGTCGCGCAAGGTGATCTTGGCCAACGGCGGCGAGCCTGATGGCCAGACTGGGGGCGAGGACCGTTTCTGGATCAAGCTTGACCCCTCCCGTAATACGTAGATTATCGGTTCGATTCCGATGGGAGACCTCCAGCTAGGCAGCATAATTCGAACGCCGGCCACCACCGGCGTGGAACGAATGTCGGTGTTTCGCGTTCAAGTGCTGCAAGCCGCGGCGCCTCAAGCAGACCTGCCCCGATGAGGCCTCCGTCGCCGCGACGCTCGGCAAGCTGCTCGACCGGGCTGACGGCGACCACTTCCCCAACCGGGCAGCCACCCTCCGTTGGGGCCTGGGGGAGCGGAGAGTCGGTGAACCTCGGTAGTTTCCTCGCCGCGCTGGCGCTGGGCTTTGTAGCCGGGGCCATCGCTCGTGCGCTGATACCGAACGATGCCTTCCGGCACATGTGCGGCTGGAGATCGTGGTTGACCTCGGCAGGACTGGGCTTGTTGGGGGCGTTGGCCGGCTTCTGGATCTTCCACGGCCTGTTCGGCGTCGGCGACACGAAGAAGTTCGACTGGGGTGGCATCGTTGGCGCCGTTATCGGGGCCATGATCGTCGTTGCCGTCGCGTCGTTCCTGATCAAGCGGTTTGCAAAACGCCCGGCGGTCTGAACCCGGCACGGTCAGCGCTGCCCAAGGGGCGGCCCTCGGAAGGTCGAGGACCAAAGCTGTTCCGCCGGGACTGCTGTCAATACTGCTGCCAAGCCGTCAGGCAACGCCTGTCATGCGTAGACAGCTCTGGAATGTCGGCCCAGCGCACGGACCGCAGCGGACAGTCCCGGTGTCACCCGACGATGGCCCTGAGGATCACGAGGAGTATGCGGAGGAATTGTGGGTGGCCTGCTCCGAACCCGCCGTAGGAGTGCGTTCATGACAGCCGGAACCCGTCAAGGGCGCCTGCGGCGTCACTTCGTGATCGGCTCGTCGCCCCTGGACAGAACCCGTCTGCCGTCAGTTCGTCAGGTGTGGCAGCAGTCGGGTTCGGGGAAGGCCTGGGCAGGGCAGGGCGCTGTCACGGCGCCACCGGGTAAACATTGCGCCGGTATCAGGGCGGCGTCTCGGACTCCAGCGCGCTGGCCGAGGCCCGGCGGATCGTCCCCGCGCCACCCAGCAAAGCCCGCCGCCAAGGGGCAACGCCCTCGATCTCGGTTTCCAGCGAGAAGCTCAGGAACGTCCTGATCACCACGATCAGCCCGAGCACGAGGACATTGTCGAGGGTAGGCGCGACCGCGACGGTGCGAACCAGGTCGGCCGCGACCAGGACTTCCACCCCCAGCAGCAGGGTCCCGCCGAATGCCTGGCGCAAAACGAGGTAAGCCTTTGCCGACCAGCCGAATCGCCGCGCGGCCACCACCGCGAGCACGAACGACCAGATCACGCCGACTATCAGGATCGCGGCTCCCAGTGCCTCGAAACCCTGGGCAACGTGATCCATTAGTCCAGTGAACGTCTCAGCCGACCCCCCGGCAGCAGCCGCACCGAGGATCATGTGCCCCTGCTCCGCATGCCGTCCCCTCAGCTAGCCCGGCGAAGACGACGACCAGGCGCCACCCGCCGGGCAGTTCTAGTGCATCTCCGAGCCGGTCATGCGGTGCCGTCGCTCAGGCATGCTATAGCTCGTCAACATTCGGACCAGTGTTGTTGCCCGCCTGGTCAGCCTACGCCGCTGGCGAGCCCGCTACGTGCCCGACCGGGGCGTAGGGCAGGAGCAAGGGGCTCAGTTGGGGCACGTCTGCTTGGCCAGCGAGCTGCAACATGAGCCATCACAGGCTGGCGGCAAACATTTCCAAAGCGACCGCTCACTACACCAACTCGCGAGCTGAACCGGGTAACGGAATGGACAGACAAGCCGGAGTATGCGCGGTCGGAGGCCCGGGGCGCCGGAGCTCGCCATGAGCAACGGTCATCACGGGATGCCGTCGGCGTGGTGATGGAACAGGTGCTGCCGCCGCGGATGGCGATGGCGTCGGCACCGCAACTTGGCTTCGGGACGAAGAGGCCGCGCCGGTCGTAGGCGGCACCGAGACGTAGTGCCGGGTTGAGTCCTACTCTAGATTGGGCGGCTGCACGAGCGCGATGCCCCGTGCGGACGCGATCGGCGGCTGGCGATCACTCAGTTAGACGACGGCCGGAGTGATTAGTTGATCTACCGTGTGGTCGGAGAGTCGAGCGAGTGGGTCTGGTCGGAGGAGTCCGGCGTCATGGAGGTCTCACTGAGCCCGGGTCGGCTGATGGGTGCGTTCAACGCCGGGGTCGCGGATGAGGCATGGGGTGACCTGCCGATGCCAATGCTGTCCAACCCCCGAGTGCGTTTCTGGTTCACCGAGCGCGGATGGCGTGTCTATGGCCTGCGCGTGGCGGCCGAGGCTCGAGCCAGTGGCCGCGCTTTCCGTGTCGTCCGACGCAAGAACCCGTCCAAGTCAATGGTGGTATACCGAGACGACTGGCAAGTCGCGCTGCTACCTGACCGCAATTCCTGGCTTCCGCAGTTGGCCGGTTGCCTAGTCCGCATTCCGGCGTGAACGGGCAGGCCAGGCGGCTAGCCGGTACTGTTGCAGCGCAAGCTTCATAGATACATGCACTGACGGAATCAGTCCTGGTGAAGACCGGTTTAGCGGCGTACTCTCTAGTATGTGTACTTGCGGTCGACGCTGCGGCGGAACAAGGACGGCAGCGAGGTCCGGTACCTGCAGCTGGCCCATAACGTGTGGGACCCGGCCGCGAAGCGGTCGCGGGTGCAGGTCGTGTACAACTTCGGCCGGGAGGAGCCCGCGGCCCGGGAGACACTGGAGCGGCTGGTCGCGTCGGTCTTGCGGCACCTGGACCCGGGCAGGGCGCGGTCCGCGGAGGGGCTGGAGTTCGCGGAGTCCCGCCCGCTGGGCGGCACCTGGGCGCTGGACGCGCTGTGGGAGCGGCTCGGGATCGGCCCGGCGGCGCGGGGGCTGCTGAAGGGCCGGAAGCTGGACCCGCAGGCGGAGCGGGTGCTGTTCGCGCTGACCGCGAACCGGGCGCTGGCCCCGTCCTCGAAGCTGGCCGCGGCCCGCTGGGCCAGCGAGGACGTGCTGATCACGGGCCTGCCGGCCACGACTGACGACGCGTGCTACCGGGCGATGGACTGGCTGCTGGAGATCCGCGGCGCCCTGGAGAAGAAGGTCTTCGACCGGGCCGCCGAGCTGCCGGGCCTCGAGACCGACCTGCTGTTCTTCGACACGACCAGCACCTACTTCATCACGGAGGACGCCGACGACCCCGTTCCCCGCGACGAGCGCGGGAACCCGATCCCGGACGGCACGGAGGGCGGGGAACTGCGGACGGCGGGGTTCCGGACCTGGGGCAAGTCCAAGGACCACCGCGACGACCTCCCGCAGGTCGTCATCGGGATGGCCGTCACCCGCGACGGGATCCCGCTGCGCGTGTGGTGCTGGCCCGGGAACACCGCCGACTCCGCCCTGATCCGGCAGGTCAAGGACGACATGCGCGGCTGGTCCCTGTCCCGGGTCGTGTGGGTCGCCGACCGCGGGTTCACCTCCGCGGAGAACCGCCGCTACCTGCGCAGGGGCGGGAACCACTACATCATCGGCGAGCGGCTCCGCTCCGGCTCGCCCGAGGCGGAGGCGGCCCTGTCCCGGCAGGGCCGTTACCAGGAGGTCGCGGAGAACCTGCGGGTCAAGGAAGTCCGCATCGCCGAGGACGAGCGGTTCGTCATCTGCCACAACCCCGAGGGCGCCGAGCGCGACGCCGCCATCCGTGCCCGCATGATCGCCCAGCTGAAGGAGATGATCGACGGGAGCGACGCGCTGGGCACGGACAAGCGCGCCGAGCTGCGCGGCGTCATCACCACCAAGCCCGGGCTGAACCGCTACCTGCGCATCACCCCGGGCGGCCTGCTGCGCATCGACGCGGGGAAGGCCAGGGCCGAGGAGAACCTCGACGGCAAGTACCTGCTGCGCACCTCCGACCCCAAGATGACCGCCGAGGACATCGCCCTGGGCTACAAGCAGCTCCTCGAAGTCGAGCGCGGCTGGCGCGACATGAAGCAGGTCATCGACCTGCGGCCGGTCTACCACCGCAAAGAAGAGCGCATCCGGGCTCATGTCATCCTCTGCTGGCTCGCCCTCCTCCTGGCCCGCATCGCCGAGAACTCCTGCGGCGCTACCTGGCCCGAGCTCCGCCGCCAGCTCGATCGCATCCAGGTCGGGACCTTCCACGGCCCGGCCGGAACATTCCGCCAGCGCACCGAGATCAGCCCGGCACAGGCCGCCATCCTCACCCGGCTCGGCATCGACCCGCCGCCCAGGATCTACCAGCTCACCCCAGCCATGAGCCGCTGACCAGCCGAAACACCCAGCCTAGATACACGCCCCGCACCTAGCCCCGGGCACGTTCTCCCACGTCAAACGGCAAATTCATCGGCTATCGCGCTCTGCAGCTGCGGAACCCAGGCAATTAGCCGATCATGAATGCTCCCTGCGACCGGGCCGTCTCCGCCGATGCTCAGTACCGGTGGGTGAACGTCGCGAACTGGGAGTCGGAGGCGCACTTCCGGGCCGCGCACGGCACCGATGAGTTCCGGCGCGTCGTCACCCAGCCAGGCTGGGAGGAGTTCCCCAGCTCACCGATGCTCTACCAGGTGATCACCGAAACCAGCTCGAGGTCCCGCCTGGCCACACCAGTAGATAGGCCGACGAGGTGCCAGGCGCGCGGATGGTGGCTGCGGCGCAATCACGGCGCCGCAGCCGTGCTTCGCGTCCGGAGCGCTAATCCGCCCGTACGGAAGTGACGGTGTTTCCGGTCACGACTAGCCGCCATCGGTCATCGTCATCTTCGCCCTGGGCGTCGATGACGCCGTTCAGCTCATGGTCAAACGTGAAGTGCCAGAATTCCGCTGAGTAGTGACGGCCCGGTACCGTGCTGGCCAGCTCGCTTGCCAGCACGGCGCCGGGCTTCAGGAACACCTCGATGAGATAGGTCATCCATTCCTCGGAGTAATAGAACTTCTCCACGCCGTTCCACTTGATGGCCGTGCCGTCCTTGGTCGGCTCCCACCGGCACCACAGTCCGGGCTGTCCGGCTGGCGGCTTATTGAAGTCGCGGATATCACCATCGTGGCCCTGGCCGAACGGTCCCGAACCATCCACGAAGTAGGGTCCGCGGGTGCGGTCATACGCCGGGAGGCGGCGAATTTCCGCAAGTAGGCGATCTCGTGCGCGTTCAGTGGCGGCGAGATGCTCACACTGCCCTCGAATTCGGTGGTGTAGCCCATGGGTGCATATTTTGGCAGCTGCGCGGGCTTTGGGTGAGGGGCATGACGTGGCGGTTCCGTATGCTTGCTCAATGGGGATTCTCAGCGCCGTCAGCCATAGCTCGCCACGCTGATCACTTCACGCAGCATGCATCACGCGGCGAGCTGCCTTACTGATAACCAGCCGCGGTGTCAGCTCCTGCTTGCCGGGTATCTGGCTACGTGTGGATCAACAAGATCAGCAGGCCATCGACGACCTGTTCCGGCACCTTTACCGGACCGCCGCGCAGGGGGGACCGCTGGATCGGCAGGCCGAAGCCAGGGTCCAGCAGCACATTCAGCAAGGGCCGCCCGGCCTGCTCTATCACATGGCGGCATTCTGGCGGCCGAAGCGCTGAGCGACCTGTTCAGCGGCGGCGGGCTCTTCGGCGGCGACCGAGACTACAGCGAGCGTGAATACGACCAGGGCTACTACGACGGCCGCCAGGATGAGGAACGCCACGACGACG
>WNGL01012932.1_pt1 | contig 13207 bp, 12 predicted proteins | sample 5400591 | NCBI WGS metagenome assembly WNGL01 (sample SAMN13153377, study PRJNA577476) | soil metagenome | isolation source: 80 cm soil or saprolite under Garry oak tree replicate 1 | place: USA:California | collected 2016-06-15
GCTGGCGGTGTCAAGAGTGCGGTTCCATGAAAGGCTTGGAGGTCCATCACGTGAAAGCCAGGAGCCGGCTCGGCGGCGATGTGATGCACAACTTGATCACGCTTTGCGTCGGTTGTCATGGCAAATGTCACGGAGGGCGCCGGTAGAAACGACGATACTCCACGGGAGGTGTGTTCTTTGGCAACGCAGGGGGTATTGCTAGGGGGTACGAGGATGCCAGTCAAGATCATCGGGGAAGTAGGAACGCCAGGCACAAGCCCTGAATGGATCCAAGCGGAGTGCCAGCTTGCGATCAAACACCTAAAGAAGGTCTGAGGAGAGCCCCACCGGAGATGGAACTGGAAGTTCAGTGGCAGGAACACGAATTGGGCGAAGATCCGATGATTGTTCTGAGGTGGGACGACGCGATGCGTGGGAAACCAGGAGGTGCCAGATTATCGCCTGAAAGGATTCGGTGTGCGGAGTTATGGTGGAGGAATTGAGACGGGAATGAGTATGCAGGCGTCTGCGGCCTGGGCAGTGTAGCCTCCGTCGCGGCCGACATTTCCGCAAATCGAGGCGTCTGCAACGATGGCTGCTCCACCATTTCCCGACTGAGAGGAAAAGTGATGGTCGGAAAAGTTCATTTGATACGGCCACGGTCACAGGGACGACGATTTCGGTGTGGTAAGGACAACCGTGGCATTAGCAACCGATTGGAAAACTTCATGGCGCCGTAAGATTGTGACGGCTAAGGTACAGGGAACCATTCAAGACGCGAAATCCTTGTGTCTCATACATACGCAGCGCAGGCGTATTGGGCAGCTCCGTTCGCACAACGACATAGTTGCTGAATCGAACCAACTCGAACCTCGTGTGCCATCAGGAATTTTAGGGCGATGAAACCCAGAACCTGACGATTGTCTCGGGCAACGAGCACGTGGTCTGCCTGCGCTCCCAGACAACAGTTCCGTGCCCAGGTGCCGTGGAGCCTTTCTACACCCTCACGTGGGAGTCGCATATCAGCTGAAAAGCGACCCCAACGGAAAGCTACCGCGGAGACTCTCTGCACCTGGTCAATTTCGCATCGTTTTACCTCACCCAATTCAACTCCCGCAGGAAGAACCACTTTGGAATAACCGCTCGGATTCTTGCCCAGAGTGACCACGGGCACCAGCACGTCAAAGCCGCTTTCTGCGAGAGCGCGAAGCAATGCTGGGTCGTCGGAAGGGATTCGCACGAAGATGCAATCCCCCAGAAGTTCTCGGTGGTTCCTCAGACAATTAGTGATGAGGTGGAGGGCGGTTGCGTAACGCGCCTCCTGACTTGGAGCGCTAACAAGGACCGTGAGATTCCGAACCTGGACTGACAGCATACTAGTGTCCCAGGCTTTGTCCTCAAGGAGCAAACCGCCGCAGGCACCATCTGCAGCTTCAGCGAACACCCCGACAAGCACGGGGGGCACGAGGGCCCTCTTCAACAGCGCTTGAATGGAGGTAATTTCGACGTCGACACCGACACCCGGAGCTGCCGAATGGAAGTAGTCCTGAAGCAAGCTAGGGTGATCCCAGTCTCCCTGCTTTGCTTCACGGATCAGAAGTCGGGAGCCGGACTCGACATCAAGTAAGTCAGCGCACACGTGCGGCCACTTCAAAAGGTTTACTTTTCGCGATCTGTTCGCGCCATTCGACGTATTTCTCCAAGCCTTCAGGAACACTGACCTGCGCCTTGAAACCGAGTACTAGTTCAGCTTTCTCGGTGGAACACTGGCGACGCTTCACGAGGTTCACATCACACTCCTCGTAGATCGGCTGGAGGTCGTAGGCAACCAGTTCTTTCAGATAATCGAAAACCTGCCTCACGCTAGTAGCAGTGCCCGTGCCTACGTTAAAAAAGTCACATGTAACATCGGCCTTGGCGGCGAGCACATTCGCTCGAGCCACATCTTCGACATAAGTCATATCCATTGTCTGGGAGCCATCCCCAAAAATCGTAATGGGCTGCCCATTCGTCATGAGGTCATACCAACGGGGTACGATCTGCGCATAAGCGCCCTTGATATGCTGGCGGGTACCATACACGTTGAAATAACGGAGGGCTGCAAATGCCAGTTTGTGTTCGCGTTGGAAGTTTCGGCAAAACTGTTCGCCTGCAATCTTCGTGGCTCCGTAAATGGTCTCGTTGTTATACGGATGGTTTTCATCCATTGGGAGATACAGCGGCTCTCCATAGACCGAACCCGTGGAAGAGAAAACGACTTTCTGGACTCCATGTTTCGCAGCGGCTTGCAGAACATTGAAGGTGCCAGTGATATTGGCCTCAATCGCCTTCCGAGGCAAGACGCGAGCTTCCAGCAGCATGATGGAGGCCGTATGAAAAACGAAGTCGCAACCCTTCATCGCTGCTTCTAAGTCTTCATAGTCTCGGATGTCACGAGCCACCACGTCCACTTGGTCTGTCTGGAGGGCCGACTCGAGGTTCCGTAGGTTTCCTTCGGCAAAGTTGTCGTACACAACTACGCGCGAAGCTCCCTCAGCAAGAATAGCGTCCACGACATGGGACCCTATATGCCCCGCACCTCCTGTAACTAGAACCTTACTTCCCTTTAGTGAAGACATGTCTTTTCGCTCCAATAAGGATTTAAGAACGACGCATACGGGCTATTAGCTTGTGTACTGCGCGAGAAACATCCTGGACATCTGTCTCGGACATTTGCGGAAACAGAGGTAAGCTCAGGATGCGATCAGAGAGCCAAGCAGCATTCGGATAATCCTCGGTCCGGTATCCGAAACGCTTTTGGTAATACGGCTGCAAGTGAACAGAAACGAAATGGATCCCGCAACCAATGTTCTCTGCCTTTAACATCTCCATGAATTGATCACGGGTGACACTAAGACGGTCCAGCTTTAGCGTGATCACGTATAGATGACAAGCATGTCGACGACCCGGTGCCCGGTGGGGAAGCGTGATTTCAGGGAGATCCGCAAGCAACTGGTCATAAAGAACTGACCACTTCTGACGTAGACTGGTGATTAGCTCGATTTTCCGAAGCTGATGAATGCCCAGGGACGCTTCTATATCTGTCATGTTGTATTTGAAACCGGGATAAACGAGTTCCCAATTCGCAGAACCCTCTTTAGAGTATCGCTTCCACGCGGTGGTGCTCATCCCATGTAGGCTTATGACACGGGCGAACTCTGCGAATTTTTTGCCATCTGCGATGATCATGCCCCCGTCGCCTGTCACCAAATTCTTACTTGCATAAAAGCTGAAACAGCCGGCTTCCCCGAGAGTGCCCACATGCTTCTCTCCATACTTTGCACCGATCGCGTGGGCAGCATCTTCGATGACCACCAGATGGCGACGTCGCGCGATCTCAAGAATTCTATCCATATCGCACGGCTGGCCTGCCATATGGACTGGAATGATTGCCTTGGTCCGCGTCGTGATCCGTTCTTCGATAAGTTCTGGCGTTATGTTAAATGTGTTCCGGTCTACGTCCACGAGCACTGGAGTTGCGCGCTCGTAAAGGATGGCGTTGGTAGTAGCGGGGAAAGTGATCGGGCTCGTGATGACTTCGTCCCCCTCTTTTACCCCAGCAGCAACAATTGACACATGGAGTGCGGCGGTACACGAGCAAACGGCAATGGCGTGATTGGCTTTGGTGTAATTCTGAAATTCCTCTTCGAATTGAGACACTTTGGGCCCGCGGCTCAGCCAGACCCCGTTGAGCGTGTCCATTACTTCCTGCTTCTCCTCTGGGCCAATCCAAGGGCGGGTGAGCGGCAGAAAATCCTGGCGGACCGGAGTTCCCCCTTTCAACGCCAACTCCGTCGATTCGACTGATTGCATTATGGGTTTCAACCGATTCACTCCTTAGTGAAAGTTTGATACCTGGTCGCGGCGACTGCATCTTCCTGGCGCTCGTTGAACACACTCGCACCCACCTCACCAGGCGAATACACTCCTCTTCTAGTTACAAGCATTGCCCAAACGCCGCGAAAAAAAACCGTCAGGTCCAGCAAGAGGGAGTAATTTCGCACATAATCTAGATCCAGCTGATTGCGCACTCGCCAAGGCAACTCGTTGCGACCATGAATGAGCGACATGCTAAGACATCCGGGACGCAACCGCAACTTCTCCAGTGCCCAAACTGGAAGCTCGTCAGTGTATTGGGGCGTCTCAGGACGCGGGCCGATAATGCTCATGTCTCCCCGGAGCACATTGAACAGCTGCGGAATCTCGTCCAGACTGAACTCGCGGAGCCACCGCCCCACGCGAGTGACACGGGGATCGTTATGTCCGACATAAGCGGAACCGTCAGAATTTCTTAGGTGTGCTACACCTTCATACATAGTACGAAACTTATACATGCAGAATTGACGACGGTTTCGGCCAGACCGCAACTGGCGGAAGATTACGGCACCAGACGAGTCCAGTCGCACAAGGATTGCTATTAACAGAAAAAGCGGCGCTGCCAAGACCAGACCGATCGCTGCAATCAAAATATCTGCCAGTCTCTTGATTGGCATTCGAATCTTTAGCTTCATTGACAAATTACTGTCCCAGCCGGAGGTAACGGCCTCATCTGAGCCGTTCCGGGCATCGCCGGGCGTCTGCGTAACTTTGTTCATACGACGGGGCGAACTGCTTTCTTGCGGACCTGGCCGAATAATTCCGGCGCTCTCATGTAACAAGGACTCTAATTGCGAGAACACTGTAGCTCTGGAGAAGTTCGCTGAAACGAATGTGCGACCTAAAGTACCGCAGCGTGTTCGAAGGTCTTGATCTGTAAGGAGCTGCAGGATCGCTTGGGCCAACGCTGTCGGATTCTCAGGCTCAACAACGATGCCACACCCGGAGCGTGACACTGCGAGCCCCGTCGCACTTTCTGGAGCGGCTGTGACGACAATTGGCCGCCCCGCTGCCATGTAGGTCAGCAATTTGCTTGGGATTACAGAGTCTGTTACACCGGCATGCTGGTGGAGAATGAGGACATCGGCGGCTGCCAGCATCTCTGCAAACTGCTCTTGTGGCTGTAACGGCAAAAACTTGACGTTGCTTACGCCGAGACCCGTCGCTTCAGCGACGACGGCGGCTTTTCTCGCGCCATCACCCACGATAAGGAATTGAATGTCCTTTCTCTCCTGGAGAAGTTTGGCAGACCTAACTAAGAGTTCGAGTCGCTGTTTATCTCCAATGTTTCCCGCGTGCAGTACAACAAAGGCGGTCGCATCGACTTCGTGTTTTTGCCTGAACGCCGCCCCTGGAATATCGGGCCGGATGACGTCGGTATTTACCCAATCGGATACGATCGCCACCTTCTGGGCCGGTACACCCTTGCACCAGATGTTCTCCGCAAAACTGCGACATAAGACGAGTAACTTTGTAGCACGAGCGTAGGCAAAACCCTCAAGCCGACGAGCCAAAGAGATGAGTAGAGAATTTTTCAGCATACCGAGCTGGATCGCAATATCGGGCACCAAATCTTTAATCCAGAGGATGAATGGCACGCGCCACAAAAGCTTGAGGATGGATGCGGAGATCGATAGCTCGAGCGGAGGAGTGACGCAAACGATCAGATCCGGCCGACCTGAAGCGAGTGCTGGCAGCAGGGCTTGAATGCCGAAGCTGCCGTAATAAAGCACGCGTTTCAGAGGGTTGGGGCGTTGAGGAATGTAATTCAAAATGCGGTAGACGCAGACTCCATCAATCGTCTCCTTGGCATAAAAGTGGCCCCGATATTCTTGCCAGACCTTCCATTGAGGGTAATGAGGAAACGTGGTGACTACTGAGACAGTGTGTCCCGCTGCCGTCAAGTAGCGGCAGAAATCAGCAGTAAGCGGGGCTGATGCAGTTTTCTCCGGAGCATAGTTGCCCGCCATCACCAAAATGCGCATCTATTACGACCTTTCGCTAGACCTACAACACAGCATTGACCGTGTCTATGCGGACTTGTGCAAAGAAATTATTCCAAGGCATCTAATCAGTGGTCCTTAGAAATCGGTTAACTCGTTTACAGGAATAGCCGCCACGACATCGCAGGGATGTCTGGTCAGCCGGAACGCAGCATACGCTGAGCAAAAACCCAAGGCTCCTCACACATTCTCCCGGCGCATTCCAGCTTGTAGTAAACCTAAGATGAAGCAGTGAAGGCACGAACCGATTCCCATTTCATCTCAGCGACCTTGATCGCAGGATGAGACACAAGTAGATGCCATACGATTGCTTGGAAGGCCTCGGTGTGAGGAGTGACCGTATCCCGATTAACCACTGGCACGACCACACAAGCGTCCGCAACTCTTGCAGTGAACCCACCGTCTCTGCCGACAACTCCGCAGATAGTCGCACCGACCTCCTTGGCATACTGAAGGGCTCTAACGAGATTACAACTAATATTACGTTCAACATCTCCACCGCCCACAGAAAAGACGAAGACCATATCGTTTGAGCCAAGGCGGCTCCCACGGAGCCACTGAGCGTAGGCGGTCTCCCAACCCTCGTCGTTCACTCGAGCGGTCAGCTCGGAGACATTGTCGGAGGGCGTGTAGGCCTCGATGCCGGCGATCTTCCGAAAATCGTTCACCGCGTGGGAGGCGTGACCCGCTCCACCGCCGACACCCAGGAAGAATAGTCTTCCACCTCGGGCGCGAAGCTGGAGCAACAAGTCGAGCGTGCTCTGGATTTGCGACTGGTCAATCAATTCGAGAATTTTAATCACTTCTTGAATGTATTGATTGATGTGAGTCATTGTGATTTCGACGCTAAACAACGATCACTGAATGAGTATTCCTCTGCAGCGGCGACATTCCCAGTTTCGATAGAGTAGATGACGTCCGAGGCTTCCCCTAGATCACGAACGATGAAATCAGGCTTTGCACTGTGCCGTGCGAGTTCGTCACAAACATAGCACTTGCGCGCGCTTACAAAAATTGTAATAGTGCCCGCCGCTGCGCCCGCGAGAATGTCTGTAACGCCATCGCCCACCGTATAAGACCCGGAGATATCTATATGACAATCGCTCGCCGCCTTGAGTAGAAGACCTGGCTTGGGCTTACGGCAATCACAGACCTTGCGGTAGAACGGAAGAAGGGAGTCGGGATGGTGGCGGCAGTAGTAGACGGCGTCGATCTTGCCACCAGTGGATCGTACGGAAGCGTGCATCTTGGTCGTAATTGCGTTTAACTGACTCAAGGTGAACTTTCGTTTGGCAATACCAGGCTGGTTGGATATGACCACCACCAGGAATCCGAGCTGGTTGAGGCGGTTGATAGCTTGACCTACGCCGGGGAAAAGTGAGAACTCGCTGGCGCGCGCGGGGGAGTCCACAGTACCGAATTCAGGATGAGAGACGTAGCGGTTGATAACCCCATCGCGGTCAAGAAAAACTGCTCGCGCTCTCATTTAGAGATTCACCAAAACCTTTGCACCCTCGAAGTCGAAGTTGTAACGCATTTCGCGTAAGCCAGCCTCGGTGAGTGCCTTGCGCAGCCCAGGCTTGTGGCTGTTTGGGCAGTAGAACATGAAGAAGCCTCCTCCCCCAGCCCCCATGATCTTTCCGCCCTTGGCTCCGTTTTCACGAGCGATGCTGTACCACTCATCGAGCCGGTCATCGCTGATCTTTTTCGACCGCTTCTTCTTAATCAGCCAGTGCTCGTGAAGTAGCTGTCCAAAACGGTCCAGGTCACCTTCCTCCAAGGCTTCTTTAATGCGGTAGCCAAGCTCCTTGGTCCCGTGGAGTGCCTCGATCATCGAGCTGTCACCGTTCTCGGAATGCATCTTCTGCTCTTCCAAGATTTCGGTGCTGGAGCGAGTAATGCCGGTATAGAAGAGCAACACGTTTACGGCGAAGTCTTCCATAGTAGAAATCGAAAGATTTAGGGGGCTGACATGAACCCGGCCATCCTTCTCGATCTCAAGAGTGGTAATACCCCCGAAGGCAGCTAGGTAATGATCGTGCTTGCCGACGGGATGTCGGGCTAGATTCATTTCGATGTCGCACGCTTGCTCAGCGAGAGCCTGCGTGGGGACCGTCTCTCGCTTTAGGGCGTGCAAAGCAGTCAGCAGCGCGACGACATAGGATCCCGAAGAGCCTAAGCCGGTTCCGGCCGGAACATCAGCCATCGAAACAATCTCAAGGCTGCCGTTGACATTCAGGCACCTCAGGGCGGGACGAACCAAGTCGTGTTGAACGTCATCCGGAGAGGACACCTGTTCGTAGCGCGAGTACTTCAGTCGAATCAGCTCATCGGCTGCAGGCCTGTTTACATGAATGTACACGTACTTGTCGATTGCCCCACTCAAAATAAAGCCGCCGTACTTGTTGTAGTAGGAGGGCAGGTCAGTCCCGCCTCCTCCCAATGAGATCCGCAGTGGCGCTCTAGCGATAATCATGTGCCCTTTTCGAAACTGAACTATCGGAGAGAAACTTCCATTCGAGTTTTGTCAACGGCCCCAACGGTCGAAGGCTCCTAGACCACGGCTCTCTCAGTTGGCTGAGAGACTTGCGTCATAAACCCCGGCTGCTGACCGCCGCAGCATGACGCTTGTCCCTTTGCGCGAGGCTTCATAGGTCGCTTCCACAATTTTCAAGGCTTCCCATGCGTCCACGCCGCAGGCCGATAGCAGGGTTTCGTTCCCGTTTCGCTTTTCCCTGCCTCCTATCACGCTGGATATAAAGGTGGCCCATTCTTTCACCCAGACATCGCCCAGTGCATTTTGGCTCTTGCTTGAAGCGAAATCGGTCTCTTGCACTTCAGGCGGTCCCCCTCCGGAACGTCGGCGGACAATTTGCAGTTGCTGCGAACCATAATGGCCACTCAGCCCATTGATGTGAAGCGAGCCATCCTCTCCGTAAATCTCGAACGAAAACAAGTTCTTCCATTGCGTCCAACTTGCGTGCAACCAAGCGAGCCTGCCCGAATTTGTGCGGAGAGAGAGGAATGCGTTGTCCTCAAGTTTCCTGTCTTTCGAGTTTTGCTTCGAACCCCAAAAGTACGTGCTGACTGAACCGAACACCTGTTCAAACTCCCCAAGAAAGCAGCGGCTCAGGTCAATCAAATGAACACCTTGGTCGAGCAATTCACCACCGCCGGCCATCTCGGGATCGCCACGCCACTCTAGGTTGTAGTCAGGGCGACCACCGTGACCGTATCTGCCGCGTACGTACATGGGTTCTCCGATAACTCCTGCAGCTACCAGCTCGCGTGCGCGCAACACAGCGGGATAGTGGCGCAAAGTGAACCCCACGAATAGTCGGGTATTACTCAGCGAGGCCATCGGGACTGCGGGCTCAAGCTCCCTAGTAGGCGTGTTACCATAGGCGGCCCTAAGCACAATTTCAGCCTCAGTTGCGTTGAGCGCCCCAGGTTTTTCGCAGAAAACATACTTTCCAGCATTCAGGGCAGCCGTCGTGATGGGAGCGAGATACTTGTGTGGTGTGGCCACAACAATCGCATCGATGTCTTCGCGCTCGATCAATTTCTGCCAATCACTGCCGGCTTGGCAGCCTGCTTCAGATGCCAACGAACGTGCGTGCTCTGCGATTGTGTCCACAACTTCAACAAGTTCACTTTGCGGATGTGACTTGGCAGAGAGGCTGCGGATTCGACCCATACGACCAGCGCCCACCACCCCAATTCTCAGTTTTTGCAACTCTAGCCTCCGACTGGCAATGCTGGCTGCATCATCTTCTGTTCGCTTGTGCTGTCGCGGCCTCGGCCCGCATCTCTTCCAAAAGCGGGCACAAAGTATAGGGATCCATGCGGCGTAGGGTGAACCAAGGTTGGGACATGACCTGCGCTATGCGCTCATCAGTCCATGATTCCCACTTGTCGTTGGGAGCGGAGATTAACCGGCCTGTCAGGTTGCGCGAATCGTCTGAGGCCAGAAATAGTGCTAGTTCTGCCGGAACTTCACGCGGTGTGCCCCCCTCGCCGGTTTCGCGGAGGCGGCGAATCCGTTGCAGTAAGTCCCCCGCTCTCTCACCGGCAGCTAAGACTGAATCCTGAAGCTTCGTGTCCACTGCTCCCGGCGCGATGGCGTTAACTTGGATGTTGAACTCTTTAACTTCTTCGGCCAACGTTTCGGTCAGCCGAACCACGGCTGCCTTTGAATTGGGCCGTATGTGCCGGCAGCGTTGACCAGGATATCTATGCGACCGAACAACTCGATGGATTTCTGAACCAAGGATGCCACTTCTGGCGGAGCTGTCACATCTGTCACAACAAAGTGTGCGGTTCCACCCGCGGCCTTAACGATTTCGCTGACGGCTTGTAGCTCAGTAGCGCTACGGGCCGCCAATATCAACTTCGCGCCCTCGGCGGCGAAACGCAATGCTATGGCTTCGCCGATGCCTCTCCCTGCGCCGACAACGAGGGCAACCTTATTCTGCAACCGCGCGCTTCCGCTGGCTTTACTGCTAATCTGCTGATTCTGTTGAGACATGGAGCATTGACCTCCCATCGAGGGTGTTCAGAATGACCTAGTGCCTGGAGTGTTCGATAATGGAGCTCGGCGACCAATCCCAGAGTAGGCGAACCCCATCTGCGACATTTTCTCTGGATCAAAGAGGTTTCGGGTGTCAATGAAGACCGGCTGACGCATCGCGGATCGAAGGCGGGGCCAATCGAGCTCAAGAATACCGTCCCATCCCGTCACCAATACAAGTGCATCGCAGCCCGCGGCTAATGCGTAGGGATCGGGAGAACCAATAAAGTTTGGGCGAGAGTTTCCATTCCCCAAATCAGCCAAAGGGTCGTAAGCTCGGACCTCCGCTCCTTCATCCGCCAGGCCTGAAATGATGTCTTCTGCAATTGAGCGCCTCAGGGTATTCGTTCCTGGTTTATATGTCAGTCCGAGCACACCAATGCGACGACCTCTTAAAGATTCGTAGCGTCTGAGCAGGCGCTGTTTCACAACTAGGGCTCGCTCGCGATTCACGGCCATGACCGCATCCATAAGTCGCATTCGGCAGCCATTTTCGCGCCCGAGTTCCTGAAGGGCGCAGATGTCTCGGCCCAGGGTTCCGCCAGCAAATCCCAGGCCTGGACTCAGGTAAGCGTGTGGTCCTATTCGGCGATCGAGTTTCATGGCTTTAGCAACATCCATCGCGTCGGCACCGACAAGGTCACAGAGATCTGAGATTTCGTTGATGAAGCTGATGGCGGTGGCCAAATATGTATTTGACGCATGCTTGGCCATTTCCGCAGACCGCAATCCGATAAGCAGCATAGGTCGCTTTAGTGGCCGATACAATTCGGCCACACGCTCGGCAATCTTAGGCTCTTCGGAACCGATGACAAAACGGTCGGCGTGAAAGAATGTCTCCACCGCTTCGCCCAGACGCAGGAACTCGCAAATGTAGGCGAGGTCGCATCTCCCACGGGGTTTCTGTTCCTGGACGAGCGCCATCAGTTTCTCTGAGGTGCCCACAGGCACTTGCGAAGCTACGCAAAGCACGATGTCCTGTGAGCAAAACTGGCCAACTTTTCTCGCGGCCTCTAGCACAGGCTGCAGTTCTGGCTCGTCCAGCGCGTTGATGGGTGTATCAATGGCGATGAATACGAATTGAGCTTGAGAGAGCGCTTGACCGTAGTCGCAGGTAAAGTGCAAGCGTCCCGCCTTCAGGTTGCGCCGAATCAAACTTCCCAGTTTGGGCTCATGGACTGCAGGATTGCCATTACTCAGCGAGGCCACAGCGGAAACATCGTCACCGACTGTCGTAATTTTGTAGCCCATCTCGGCGAAACAAGCCGAGAGAACCGTAGCTTGATGCCAAAGACCCACGATACAGATGCGAGGTGTCCGGACAACCTTCTTTTTTGAGTTTCGGGTGCTCATGACCGATTGTAAGGGCTCCCTCCTTCAGCAGCGGTCGAAGGCAATGGGCTTGAACCTCGGATCCCTGGAGCAGCGAATTTACGAGGTTGCGCAACCAACCGTACCACTCCGGACTGGCGCATAACGCGTTCGGCACTGACCGTTTGCGTTTCTAGCCACTCAATGTACTGCTGGACGTTTTGCTCCACCGGAACAAGCGGATTCCAGCCAAGCTTTTGCAACGGCGAGATGTCCGATACCGTGTGGCGAGTGTCCCCTACACGGAACTCGCTGGGGACAAGCGGCTCGATCTTTGAGCCAAACGCGTTGAGCATGATGCGCGCGAACTCCAGGACGCTTACGGCCTTACCGCCCCCAACGTTGAACACACGGTAGTTGGCTTCCTCTTTTTCCATGACGAGAACATTCGCTCGGGCGATGTCGCGCACATTCACATAATCTCTCAACTGATTCCCGTCCTCGTACACGACTGGCGGCATGCCATGCATGATGCGCATCGCGAAACGCCGCGCTATGCCAGAGTAGGCATTGTGGAAGGAATTGCGCGGTCCCTGAACGTATGTGTAGCGCATGCACACAGTGGCAATGCCGTAGCGAGGGCCAAGCTGGTTCGCTAACTTTTCGATAGCGTACTTTGAAATGCCATATGCAGTGTGGGGATTTGCCGTGGATTCGTCGATCAGCAAGGGCTCCATTTCGAGCCCGCAGATCGGACAGCGTATCTCCCAATCGCCGCGCTCCAGCTGTTCCAATGACCTACCTGGTGGCAAACTAACGCCGTGGGCTTGTCCGGCGGGAACACTAAAGACTGGACGAAGGTGCTTTGGACGAATGCTCTGTCGCTCGTATTCGGTGCGCGCCACATCCCGTCCGCCCGTGCACACATACCGACCCTCTCCACACACGGCCTGCGAAGACGCAAACACGATTTTCTTTACCGGGAACCGCTTGGAATCCGAGACGATGAGCTCGAACAGCAGAGCGGAACTCTCCGTGTTGGTGTGAATAAACTTGCTGAACTCCGGCAGGTAATCCTGATATGCCGCTAAATGGAACACCGCGTCCACGGATTCCAGGGCCCTCGCCAAGTCAGCTGGGTTAGCCACGTCCCCCTGAATAAATTCGGCTTCGGAAGGGACCCATTCCGGCTTTCCTTTGGGGTGAACACGCGGCTGAAGGCTATCAAGAATGCGGACACGGTACCCGCGCTCCAACAAGGCATCCACTGTGTGAGATCCGATGAAGCCCGCCCCACCTGTCACCAGTATGAGGTCGTTCGGTGAAACAACTTGTCTGCTACCGGTCTTCCGTTCTAGCGACAAGCGAATCTCACGGGTTCCGTCTGACACCTGTTCTCCTCCGGACAATGCGATATACCAACTGTCGC